>Ga0131853_10000113_pt1 | contig 126089 bp, 92 predicted proteins | sample TergutLab28metaG_FD_92764 | JGI IMG/M metagenome (GOLD analysis project Ga0131853, IMG submission 92764) | Labiotermes labralis P1 segment gut microbial communities from Petit-Saut dam, French Guiana - Lab288 P1 (version 2) (version 2) | ecosystem: Host-associated > Arthropoda: Insects >...
AACTAACGGAACAGAAGAAGATACTACTGCTCCAACTGATGCGACTGAAGCTCCAACTAACGGAACAGAAGAAGACACTACTGCTCCAACTGATTCAGACGTTTTATCAACTGAGCCTGAAACTGGTGGAGGAACTCAGACATCTACTGAAGCTTCAACCACTGCTCCAAGTGCTAACTTGCCACAGACTGGTGCAACTACAGTAGGTGCAACTTTAGCTGGTGGTATTTCAGCAATGTTAGCTGGAACAGTTATGGCATTTAAAAAGAAAAGAAAATAAGATGTTTTCTAACCAAAAAGAGGACTAGTCAGTCAATGATTGACTGGTTTTTTTGTTTATTTCGATCGAAAAGAATCCTAAAGCATCATCATGCCTTAGGATTCTAGTCACATAATATGTGACTTCGCATATGTGAATTATTTTAATTCAACTGACGCTCCAGCTTCTTCTAACTGAGCTTTTAAAGCTTCAGCTTCTTCAGTTGGAACTTTTTCTTTAATTGGAGCAGGTGCACTGTCAACTAATTCTTTAGCTTCTTTTAAACCTAATCCAGTAATTTCACGAACTACTTTGATAACTCCGATTTTCTTAGCTCCAGCAGAAGTTAATACTACATCGAACTCAGTTGGTCCAGCAGCAGCAGCGTCTCCACCACCAGCTACAGCCATAGGCGCAGCAGCAGTTACACCGAACTCTTCTTCGATTGCTTTTACTAAATCGTTTAATTCTAATACAGACATTTCTTTGATCGCTTCGATCATTTCAGTGCTAGTTAATTTAGCCATTTTCAATTACCTCACTTTAATTTTTAAGTTTATTTACCCCAAGCAAATTCACTTGCTTTGCAATTTTATTTGCTTTGCGAGTTTCACTTGCTTTGCAATTTTTATTTGCTTTATTATTCCGCAGCAGGTGCCTCTTCTTTTGAATCCTCAGCAGGAGTTTCAACAACTTCTTCAGCTGGGGCTTCTTCCACCTCTGCAGGTGCCTCAGCAACTTCCACATCAGCAGTCGCTTCTTCAGTAGGAGCAACTTCTTTCGCTGTTGCTTCAACATTTTCAGCAACTTGCGAAAGGGCGTATGCCATATTGCGCATTGGTGCTTGAAGGACAGAAAGTAACATTGATAATAATCCTTCTTTATTTGGTAATGTTGCAAGCTCCATCACTTGTTCCTGAGTAGCAACCTCACCTTCAATAAATCCAGCTTTCAATTCCAAAGCTTCATTTACTTTAGCAAACGTATATAAAATACGTGCTGGAGCAACAACATCTTCATTTGAATAAGCCACAGCAGTTGGTCCAACAAATTCATTTGCTAAACCTTCATATCCAGCCTCAGTAATCGCACGTCGAGAAATATTGTTTTTCAATACTTTGAATTCAACACCCTCTGCACGAAGATTTTTTCTTAATTCAGTCACTTGGTCAACAGTTAAACCACGGTAATCTACAACTACTAAAGCAGCAGCCTCTTTAAATTTCGCAGCATAATCGTTAACTAGACCTGTTTTTAACTCAATTGCAGCAGTACTAGCCATTTTTTTACACCTCCTAATTGTAGTTCTTTAATTGACTGTGAGCAAATAAATTCAACCAGTTATCTCATTTTGAGCCATTACTCACATTATAATTAAATAACTGAACAAAAAAGCCTGATATCTACCATCGACATCAGGGCACAATATAGCAAGGCACTTTAAAATACCTTAAAATAGTTGCACCTCGGTAGGAAATTAAGACGATTGAGTAACACTCAATTTTCACCTACTGTCTACGGTTTGATTATAAACCAATAATGGTTCTATAATAGCTTTTTGTTGTAAGAATTAATTCTCTAAAGTCGAACCGTCAACTTTAATCCCAGGTCCCATTGTTGAAGAAATAGCAACACTCTTCACATAAGTTCCTTTTGCAGCTGATGGTTTAGCTTTAAGTAATACATCATAGATTGCTTTTAAGTTTTCTAATAACTTCGCATTATCAAATGATACTTTACCGATTGGAACATGAACGATTCCAGTTCTGTCAACGCGATATTCAACCTTACCAGCCTTAATCTCATCAACAGCTTTTTTAACATCCATTGTTACTGTTCCAGTTTTAGGGTTTGGCATCAAACCACGTGGCCCTAATACGCGACCAAGTTTACCAACTTCAGCCATCATATCTGGTGTCGCAACAACAACATCGAAATCCATCCATCCGCCAGTTACTTTCTCAATGTACTCAGCATCTCCAGCATAATCTGCACCAGCGTCTAGTGCTTCTTGTGCTTTTGCACCTCTAGCAAATACTAAAACTGTACGATCTTTACCAGTACCATGAGGAAGAACCATTGCACCACGGATTTGTTGATCTGCTTTACGTGGGTCAACCCCTAAACGAACAGCAACATCAACACTTGCATCGAATTTTACCGTGCTTGTTTTTTTAACCAAATCCACTGCTTCGGCACCATCATAAGCAACAGTTTTATCGACAAGTTTGTATGCTTCAGCAATTCTCTTACTAACTTTAGCCATAATCTTTTACCTCCAAGTGATCAAACGGGTCGCGCTTCATAGCGTTATGCCCTCTCACGTATTTATAGCATCTTAGATACAAATGCCATTTTGGAAACCTTTGCGAATTAACCTTCAACAACGATTCCCATTTGTCTAGCCGAACCTTCAATGATTTTCATTGCAGCTTCAACATCATTTGCATTCAAATCAGGCATCTTCGTCTCAGCGATTTCGCGAAGCTTATCTGCAGAAATAGTTGCCACTTTCTCCGAATGCGGTGTTCCAGAGCCCTTCTGAATACCAGCAGCCTTCTTTAACATATCAGAAGCTGGTGGTGTTTTCGTGATAAACTCGAATGAACGGTCTTCAAATACAGTAATCACAACAGGAACAATACTTCCCATCATCTCACGTGTACGATCATTAAACTCCTGACAGAAACCTTGAATATTAACACCAGCCTGTCCAAGTGCAGGACCTACCGGAGGTGCAGGATTCGCTTTCCCAGCTGGAATCTGTAACTTAACGATTGATTTTACCTCTTTAGCCATTTTAGTCCACCTCCTCAACCATTATTTTGTGAAACCTAAAATCAGCAACCATACAATTATACCAGTTTTTTCTAAAATTACAATAGCAAATCAAAAACAGAAAACACATTCATTCCTGAATGTGCTCCAAAATCCCATTAAGATTTACAAAACACCCCCACGTATACAATAATTGAAAACAATACACTCATAAACAATGCTAAAAACAATTAATGATTGAAATACACACACCTAAAACAACCGGTGGTTGTTTGACGTTGCGGTTCTGCGGATAAAATCCGCAGGTTCGTAACGTCAAATAACCACCCCGACAAGCCGAAAGGCGCGTTCAGCTTGAGAGAATCAGACGTAGCCTTCCTCTCCAAACAAACTAAAACGAGACCCTAAACTGCTCACCGAAAGGGGGTAACAAAGACCTACCACATCACCCTACTCAATCTCACAAACCTGATCAAGCCCCAACTCAACAGGCGTTTCCTGCCCAAACAAATCAACCAAAATAACCAATTTATAATTCTCAGCATCAATAGACTCAATCACACCAACCTGCCCAGAAAACGGACCTGCTGCAATTAAAATAGGTTGACCCACTTCAACATCCACAGTTACCTCAGTATTCACAACACCCATTTTAGCCAAAATAGGTCCTATTTCAGCATCAGTTAACGGAACAGGACGCGTCCCTTTTCCAGACGACCCTAAAAATCCTGTTACACCAGGTGTATTTCTCACTGTAAACCAGGAATCATCAGTATCGATCATTTCAATTAAAACATAACCTGGAAAAGTCTTCTTCATCTTTTCCTTCCGAACGCCATCTTTAATTTTAACCTCTTTTTCTTCTGGAACGAGAACACGGAAGATTTTATCTTGCATGTTCATTGTTTCAATACGCTTAAGCACATTTTTGAATACTTTGTTTTCGTATCCTGCATATGTTTGCAAGACATACCAACGTTTTTCTTCCATCTTCTAACTCTCCTTGAAATAGCTTAGTTTTTCATTAACTTTTACGAAATTTCCTTCGTATGAAAGTTTCACTTAGCGCATCATTACCGACACACCAAGAGAAATCAAAGCATCAATTCCAGCAAAAAATATTGACAAAACAACCATGAAGATAAACACTTGTGCACTACTTACTTTCATTTCTTTATCTGTTGGCCATGTAATTCTTTTCAACTCTTGTTTAATATTTCCCAAAAATTCTGTCATCTTTCGTCACCACTTTAATTTATTTTGTTTCCTTATGAATCGTATGAGCATTGCACCTGCGACAAAACTTTTTAATTACCATACGGTCACTATCAGTCTGTTTGTTTTTCATCGTAGTATAATTACGACTTAAACAATCTTCGCATGTTAAAATAACCTTTACACGCATTTCTCTCACGTCCATTCTTATAGGCTAAAGTATATTTTACCAAAAAACACTGGTCTTTGTCAATGGTAATCATGAAATCAATTCACGATAAGTTGTTTCATCCATTAAAACAGGTCTCCCTTTGCTTCCATCTGACTCGCCAACCAAACCAGCTGTCTCTAAATCATCAACCAGCCTTGCTGCACGGTTATAACCGATTTTAAAACGACGTTGTAACATCGAAGTGGACACTTTCTGAGCTTCAAAAGCAAAAGCTAGAACATCTCTGATTAAAGCATCATCAGATGGTAAACTAGAATTATTTCCAGGAAGATCAATGTTATCCAAGAAATCACTTTCTGGCGCAGCCCCTAACTCTTGATTTTTAATAAATTCAACCACACGAGAAACCTCATCATCTGTAATAAAGGCTCCCTGGACACGGGTTGGCGAAGAAGCACCCATCGGGGAAAATAGCATATCTCCACGACCCAACAATTTTTCAGCCCCGACCGCATCCAAAATGGTTCTCGAATCTGTCCCAGATGATACACCGAAAGCAATCCGTGATGGAATATTTGATTTAATCACCCCAGTAATCACATCAACAGACGGCCTCTGTGTCGCAACCACCAAATGAATCCCAGCCGCACGCGCCATCTGCGTCAAACGCATAATAGAATCCTCAACATCCCCCTTAGCAACCATCATCAAATCGGCTAACTCATCAAGAATCACCACAATAAACGGCATCTTCTCCAAAGTACTAACAATCCCCTCAGTCGCACGCTTCGCCTTCTCACGAATTACCCATTCATTATAAGTTTCAACATCACGGACAACAGCCTCCGAAAACAAATCATAACGCCGCTCCATCTCAGCAACCACCTTCTTTAAAGCAGCACTAGCCAATTGCGGATCCGTCACCACTGGCGCAAGCAAATGTGGCAACCCATTATAACGAGCCAGCTCCACCTTTTTAGGGTCAACCAACAACAACCTCACCTCACTCGGGGCAAAACGCATCAACAAACTACAAATCATCGTATTAATACAAACCGATTTCCCCGACCCAGTCGCACCTGCTACTAATAAGTGTGGCATTTTATTCAACGCTGCATACTTCCCCATACCAGAAATATCTCGACCGAGGGCGATATTAAGCAAATCTTTCCCCCCATCATCAGGCATTTCATCCAACATTTCCTTGAAAGAGACCATCTGTGCCTCCTTATTCGGAACCTCAATCCCCACAGCTGATTTCCCAGGTATCGGTGCTTCCATTCGCACCCCTTTCACTGCAAGTGCCAAAGCAATATCATCAATTAACCCAGTAATCTTATTCACCTTCACCCCCGAATCAGGGGCCACCTCATAACGGGTAACCGTCGGTCCAATATGCACCTCTGACACCTTCGCCCTAACATCAAAATTCGCAAAAGTCTCCTCCAAGCGCAACGCCTCAGCCTTAGCCAATTCCATCAACTTTCCATTATCAGCCTTCGCCACATGGTCGACCAACAAACTCATCGGCGGCAACACATAATTCTCATCAGAACTCCTAATAGGCTGACGCTGCTCCATTTGCTGAGCCAAATTCTCCGCAAAATCATTAATCTTAAACTGTGGCACCTCAGGCGCAGGCACTTCCAATCGCCCTTTTCTCTTTTTCTCTTTTTCAGTCGTAACAGTAGCCACCGGGGCTGCCTTTTCTCGCACAGGCTTCTTCTGAGCAGACGCTCCTGATTCCTCTCTTTTCCACAAATCATGTCCCCATTTCCATGCCTTAACAAGATTATTCTTAATAGCACCAGGCTTTCGCATATTATACAAATCCTGAATCGACAACCCACAGAGAAGCAAAATGCCATAGAAAACCAAAATGGATGCAATAAACCACAGCCCATGCCAAGTCACCAAATCCACTAAAATAAACCAAACAAAGGCCCCCAACATCCCCCCACCTACCAAAGCATCAGGCGCGAGCACATCCGTTCGCAAATAAAACTGCCCAACCCCTTCAGTAAAACTTAAGCCATAAATAACAAAAGCACGCCAGACATCCGTTTGAGCAAAAATAACAGCACCAAAAAACACCAAATAAGCCCCCATATACTTCACGTCAAAAAACCTCGGCTTCGTCCGCGCAACAATCATATGACAACTAAAAGCAATGACAATAAGACCAAAAAACCAGAAAAAATCCCCAAAAGCAGCCACACTCGTTCGACGCAAAAAGATGCCAATCAAACCTAAATTCCCCATCATCAAAACGGTCAAAACCAGAATAAAAAGGCCAATCAACTCCTGAACAAAACCACTAATACCAATTTTCTTATCTTTCGCTTTCTTATTTTTAGCCATCACTCACACCTACCTTCCATGATAGAAAACGCCAGCAACATCTTTCTGACCCGAAGTGCGCACAGAGAGAAGCACTACAAGACTAAAGTAGCCAGCGTTAAAAATAAAATACAAATAAAATACCTATCACAACATCATATCATCTCACACAAAACTAAGCCCTCAGACCACCCCAGCAAGCGGCAGCGCGGTAGCTTAAAAGCACAAAACAAAGCCGATCACATCCCAATCACCAAAGCGACACACAACCTGACGCCACTAAAAACCAACCACACACTACCCCTAAACATTAAACTCCTCAATAATAGGAATCACAATCGGACGATGCTTCGTCGTCTTATAAATAAACTTCCCAACCCGATCCCGCATATCAAACCTCAAATCCTGCCAATTAAAATAACGTGCCCCCGTCTGCGTCTTCTCTTCCAACACTTCACGAGCAATTTTCTTCGCCTCTTCAAAAAGGTCCGCATTTTTCGCATCAAAAACAAACCCACGACTAACGATTTCAGGTTCATTAATAATTTTCTTCGTCCGACGATTCAAATTAATAACAATGGCCACAACACCATCATTTGATAACATCTGACGGTCTTTTAAAACAACTGTCCCAACATCACCAACACCACTACCATCCACTAAAACCTCTTCTAACTCGATCACTTCAGGATGAATCACAGGCTGACCTTGCTCAAAAAATGCAATTTCCCCTTTATCTAAAATAATAATATTTTCATCATCATACCCCATCGAACGGGCCACCTTAGCATGACTCATCAAATGTCGATACTCCCCATTGATTGGGATAATATACTGTGGCTTAAGCAAATTCATCATCAGCTTCAAATCTTCACTACTTGCATGACTTGGTGGCAATAAATTTTTATTAACCGCAATCACATTGGCATCAGTGCGATATAACAGATCCATGGTGCGAGCAGCACGCGTTTCAGTCCCAAGTTGCATTGTAATGGCTAATACAACAGTATCCGTTTTTTGAATTTTAATAAAGCGATCATGACCTTTAATCATACGGGTTAAATTGATAAATGGCTCAAACCTAGTTCCTGTCGTAATAACCACCATGTTAGGCAAATTATTATCACGATGGGCATTCATAAATCCTAAACTCATCAAAACTGGCTTTGGAATTTTCAAATAACCTAATTTAACAGATAAATCAATCAAACGTTGCATCCTGCGTCCAGTAATCGCGATTCTTCGATTGTATTTGATGGCCAAATTAACAACCATTTGAATCCTGTGCAAATCGGTTGACAATAAAGAGAAAATAATTCGACCATTGGTACGAGAGAATGCCTCCTCAAAAGTGTGCTCCAAAGAATCACCAGTTGAGGCGTGACCAACACTATCCGAGTTGACACTTTCCGCTAACATACACAAAACACCATTCCTGGCAATGTCACTAATGCGATTATAGTTGGTTTGATAACGACCACTCACACTATGATTGAAAATAAAGTCTGATGTATAAACAACCGCACCAGCTGAGGTATGAACACAAATGGCGATTGAACCTGGAATGCTGTGGGTTGTTTTAAAGAATGACACTTTTACACCATCAAAATATAAGGTATTTTCATCTCGAATGATATTGAGCTTATACTTATCCACATCCATTTTTGCTTCAATTAAAGCATCTTCAGCTAAAGCCATCGTCAGCCTAGTTCCATAAACTGGCGCATTGATCACTGTTAACAACTGAGCAATTGAGCCCATATGTTCATCATGGCCTTGTGTTAAAAAGATCCCTTTAATACGGGATTTATGCTCAATGAGATAGGTAAAATCCGGAATAACAGCATCAACACCAAGCATCTCTCCACCTGGATGCTTCATTCCAGCATCAAGAATAAACATGCGCTCATTCACATCTACCACATATAAATTATTTCCTACTTCATCAAGCCCGCCCAATGCGAAAATCTTGACCTTATCTTGCGTCACTTGTGTCGCTTGCGTATTTTGCATCACAAAAAAACTCCTCTATTCTATTTAATTTTTATCGACTCGTTGTAACCATGTGCTACTAAAAAACCATTTAAAAGGGTAACCTTAAAAAAATGCATGATTTCTTTCCAATTGCATCAATAATTTTTTGCCAACACTTTTTTGTGCGCAATAACTTTGATCCAATTTCAACGTCCATATAAATATGATAACTTTATTATCCCACAAAATGAAATTTAAAACAAGATGAAAGCGGAGGTAATTTTAAAAACAGCATTTCAAAAAGCGACAAAGGTGTCTTAAAATCATATAATGACTCCATCTAATGCCTCATAATAGCCACTTTGCTCATTTTACCTAGTAGATATCCAGCTTTTTCAGTTATTTCCAACTTTTCCAACCAAAATCCACTTTCTTGGTTGTATAAGTTGGATTTTTGATGTATAATTAAAGATAATTATAAGGGAGGTTGCTCAAAGATGACTATTGAAACAGAGCTTTTGGAATTAAAATCAATTGCAACAAACGATATTTACAAAGAAGTCATTGCTTTCGCTAATACTGATGGTGGTATTATTTTAATCGGATTTGATGGTGAACTTAAAAAATTGCCAGATATAGATGATACTTATACCCGAATAACCAATGGAATTCGCGATGCCATTGCTCCTGATATCACCATTTTTGTAAAATATAAATTAGAAGAAAATCATACCCTTCGAATTGAAATATCCGAGGGAGGTAATAAACCATACTATCTCAAATCTAAAGGTTTAAAACCCTCAGGCGTCTATGTGCGTCAAGGAGCATCTTCTGTCCAAGCCTCGCCAGAACAAATTAGACAACTTATCAAAGAAACTGACGGCGATACGTTTGAATCCCTTCGCTCACTCAATCAAGATTTGAGCTTCGTCTATTGTAATATCCTCTTTCACAAACACCAAATTGCTTTTGATGATGAAAAATTCAATATATTAGGTATTAAGAAGCATGGATCAGAGCTTTACACCAATTTAGGATATTTACTATCTGATCAATGCCAACATACCATTAAAATTGCCGTCTTTGACGATGTAGAAAACACCATTTTTAAAGATCGACAAGAATTTTCAGGATCTGTCCTGCAACAAATGGAAGATGCTTTTAAATATATCCAACTCAATAATAATACGCGTTCTGTTATTGATGACTTGGTTCGCAAAGACTTCCCTGATTATCCAAAAGAAGTGCTACGTGAAGCTTTAATCAATGCGGTTATTCATCGGGATTATAGTTACAGCGGTAGTATCATCATTAACATTAACAGCAAGTTCATTGAATTCATTTCCATTGGCGGATTAATGCCTGGCATCAGTACTGAGGATATTGTTTTGGGTGTTTCTCAATTGCGTAACCAAAAACTGACAGAGGTTTTTCTTCGTTTAAACATTATCGAAGCATATGGAACTGGACTAAAAAGAATTTTCAATATGTATAAAGACCATTCTGAATCACCTCAAATTGATGTGGGACCAAACTCTTTTAGAATTCGTATTCCTAATATGAACACTGAGAATTCTAAATTTCCACAATCAAGTTGGAAGAGTCCCAGCCCACAAGAAGCAATCATCCTAGAATATTTACAAAAGCATGGTGAAATTACATTGGAGACGGTTCAAGATTTATTGAATGTTAAAAGTAGTCGTTCAGCAGGAATCATTCTTAAAATGTCAAGAAAGGGATTGCTAAAAGTAATCGGTCGTGGCGAAAATAAGAAAATCACATTATAATTTATGAGGTGTCAAGATGGCAGTTGCATTGGAAATCAAAAATTTAACAAAGACCTATACCGGTGGTAAGAAAGCCCTCAAAGGCATTGATTTAAAGGTTCAGGAGGGTGATTTTTATGCACTTTTGGGACCTAATGGTGCTGGAAAATCAACCACTATTGGGATTATTTCATCACTTGTAAATAAAACATCAGGCGATGTGAAAGTTTTTGGCTATGATATCGTAAAGGATACGGTTAAAGCGAAACAACAATTGGGAATTGTCCCACAGGAATTTAATTTTAATCAATTTGAGACAGTCCAACAAATCGTGGTCAATCAGGCAGGTTATTATGGTGTTCCTCGGAAAGAAGCGTTAAAACGTTCAGAAACGTATTTGAAATTACTGGATTTATGGGACAAAAAAGATGTCCGAGCACGGATGCTTTCTGGCGGAATGAAGCGGCGTTTAATGATTGCACGCGCCCTGATGCACGAGCCACGTCTATTAATTTTAGACGAGCCGACTGCTGGGGTTGATATTGAGCTGCGCCGTTCTATGTGGGATTTTTTGCGCGATATTAACGAAGCGGGAACAACCATTATTTTAACGACCCATTATTTAGAAGAAGCTGAAATGCTTTGTCGTAATATTGGTATTATCGATCATGGGAAAATCATTGAGGATACGTCTATGAAGGAGCTTTTGAGCCATCTGGAAATTGAAACTTTTGTTTTTGATTTGGAGCAACCTGTTAATAATCTTAAATTAGAGGGGTATGAATGTAGCTTAATTGACAGCTTGACCTTGGAGGTTAAAGTTGTTCAAGATCAGGGGATTAATGATATTTTTGATCAGCTGAATTTGCAAAATATTAAAGTGTTGTCTATGCGGAATAAGGCTAATCGGTTAGAAGAGCTATTTGTGAGGCTGACTGGTAATCAAGGAGGTGAGGGTGATGCTTAGTTTATACTGGATTTCTTTTCAAAGTTTGGTGCGTAAGGAAATTAACCGTTTTATGCGGATTTGGGTTCAAACGTTGGTGCCACCTGTGATTACCACGTCATTGTATTTCATTATTTTTGGTAATTTTATCGGGGGACGAGTTGGAGAAATGGGTGGATTTTCATTTATGCAGTTTATTGTGCCAGGGTTGATTATGCAATCGGTGATTACCAATTCATATTCGAATGTTTCTTCTAGTTTTTTCAGTCAGAAATTTCAGAAAAATATTGAGGAATTATTGGTTGCACCTGTTCCAACGTTTATTATTATGGCTGGTTTTTTAGTTGGTGGTATGACGCGTGGTCTACTTGCAGGTATTTTCGTTACCATTATTTCTTTGCTGTTTGTACCAATTAATGTGGCTTCTTGGTGGGTCGTTCTTATAACTGTGTTGATGACTTCTTTGCTGTTTTCTTTAGCAGGGCTTCTCAATGGATTATTTGCTAAATCTTTTGATGATGTGAGTATTATTCCAACTTTCGTTTTGACACCGTTGACTTATTTAGGTGGGGTTTTCTACTCTATTACGTTACTGCCTCCAGTTTGGCGTTTTATTTCCCGTTTCAACCCGATCGTTTATATGATTTCAGGGTTTAGATATGGGTTTCTTGGTGTGGGTGATATGGCACTGTGGATGAGTATGGTAGTGCTGGTTGTCTTTATTTCTGTCTTGTTTGCTGTTTGTTATCGGTTGATTGAAAAAGGGCGTGGGTTAAGGTCATAATAACCTTATTCCCTATTCTATTGTATTTAAAAAGTATTAAAAACCTGTTAAATGTGGCGCATTAGCACACCTACATTTAACAGGTTTTATTTTGTTTTCATTATACACTTGCGATAATATCTTCAACTAAACCATCTACATCATAACCATGATCTAACAATCGTTCAAGTACTTCAAATTTAAGGGGAACATTCACCTTCTTCGTGTTCTATCATACCACCGACCACTCGATAGCATTTCTGATTAGAAACCAGAAATTGAAACATTCCTTTTTCGAAATTTATAACGCAAAATCCAATCGCATTTATGGCACAGTTGAATTAGCCACTATATTCTACTGACTACTTCTATCTCAGTCGAAAAATAATTCCCATAGCAAATTTGGGTGTCTGCCAAATTCATGGTGAACCGAGCTTTCAATAAAGATAATGGGTTGCTCATTGTGCTCCTCCATGGTCATGTCAAAGAGATGGTGATGGGTGTCTTCACCAACATCCCAGAATCGCTTATTTCCATTTTCTAATATTTGAACGGATATATCATCAGGGAGCATTTCTAAGTTTAATCGAGTAAACTCAGTACTTGGAATAACCACGTTATTATAGGTCACAATATCACTACTTGCTGGAAAAATGATAAATTGAAAATTTATTCCAAATCCCCAATAATCAATTTCCCATAAAACAGGTTCCCAAATTCCCCACTGATTTCTTTCCATATACACGAGAAAAGGGAATGAATCGTAATATCTCGTATAAATTTGCGTTTCGTCATATTTAAAATCGTTACTTGTAGATTCATCTTCCTCAGGAATGATTTCTCCAAAAACTAGTTTATATTCAACATTAAACCGACCAAAATTTCCAGTTCTCAAGACGATAATATCATCTTGAATCACTCGTTGCCAATTATGTGCTGTGAGCGCATATCTAATTGCCCGATTAAAACTTGTTGTCTGAAAGGTATGATAACTAAGAACAAACACAAGTGAAACTAAAGTTGCTATAACTAAAATTTTTTTTTTCTTCATAACATTTTCATCCTAGTTTTTTACTCATGTAGCAATAAATTTTTCTAATCAATTAGGGACGTCGATCTATTGTATAAGTAAATGAAGTGTTAATAGAACGGCGTTCGTTCCCATGCCTTCTGTTTTGTCTATACACATAGAATGCGATTCTTACAGCACCATGTTGCGTAACTGAATTTTGTCCAGCAACTCCTTCTTGCCATCTTCCTGCATTAGCTGCTATATGTAAATGATGACCATTTGTGGATCCAGTATTATGATGCAATCGATACTCACTTCCCATGCGTCTTCCAGCGCGAGTAGTACGAGCAGTTCGTCTATAAACACCATTTGGACCAAGTGTAACATTAGTATGGGCTGCATTAGCTGCTGCTCTTACGGCATCTAGTGCTGCTTGTGCACTTGTTGGTATTCCTGCTGCTGTCATAATCCTCGTTGATACTGCATTTCCTGCTGCGCGTGCACTCGAACTAATCCCATTATGTCGAACCATTCGACCATGAGTTGTGAAATGATTTATATGAGTATGATTCCCTAATTGAACTGCAGCTTCAACTTGGCGATAATTCCAAAAACCTGTTCCGACTAAAGATTGGATGTGAGTTCCATCTGTCCATTCTTGTATGAAAGCTTCTGCAATTCGAAATTCTACATCAAAATCATTAGTAGCATTTCGCCCAATATTATTGCGTCTGTGTCGCATTTGCGGTCTTGAATTATATCTGAACCTTTCACGTCCTGCGATATACGTATACGTAAATACACCTGATCCATACATTACTGTGGAGAATGAGCCAAGACCAAACGGTACAAAGCCACTATAACCATAATCATCACTCAAACCTAAAGCTTCTAGTAATTCTAGAGTGACTTCATCTTCAGAATATTCGCGATATTCCCCCTCAATAAAGTCTCTTGCCCAAGATAGATCACTATGATTATTTAGTTCTTCAAAGTCATTTTCATGTAAAGTCAAAAAAGCTTCAGGTATTTCATTTTCAAATAAATAAATTTGTCCATCCATATTCATCAAATAAACTTTGACATGAGCACGTCCATATAGACCTTCTTGGTGTGATTCTGGTAAAAGTAAATTATGAGTTTCAGGTGTCATATTTATTTCTATAAGGAGTACTTCATATCCATTTATAAAGTCGGGAACGTAAACAACAATTGCCCCATTTCTATTCCCATTGTAGATCGTTCCTCTTACAGGTAATACTTTCGTTCCATCACTCTCTAAACGAATTTCACGGATTCGATCATTTCCTCTTGTACTCACAAAAATTTGATAATTTCCTAATTCAAATGTCCCTGAACCATTGTTATCAATTCTAAAAGTTTCTGATAACTCATTAGTCCATCCGCCTTCAAAATGTTCAACAACATTAATGGTCAAATCATTTTGATTTCCATTAAGACGTGTTACATATGCTGAGTATTCCACGTCAACTATTGTACCAAATAAATTTGCTGGTGACAAGACCAAATCCAAACTAATATCACTACCGTCAATAACAATATTATGCATCGTCAATTCAGTTGATACCAAGTTAAATGGCATAAAACGTGATTCTGGCTCTCCACCAAAAGCATTGTTAAATTCTTCTGGACTCATTACTAAGCCTTGTGTCTTTACTTCATAATCCTCAAAGTTAATTTCGACATTTGACACTTCATTATCGGTAGCTTGAGCAACATGAGGTACCAGTGCACTAAATAATATTATAACTGCCAATAAACCTGAACCTAAACATTTTAGTTTTTTCATCATTTTGAATCACTCCTGTTATTTTTAATTTTATTCTTGCAAATATGTGAACCCAAATTTCTAAAATTTCGATCTCTAATCGGTTTGATCATCTTATCTTTACCCGTTATTGTCAAAAATTTCTGTTCAAAAGTGCTCTAAACGCTGTCGTTACAGCGTTTGTGAGCTAAAAACCTCTCACTCCCCTAAAATCGTAGAATAATAGAGGAGTTGTCACTGAAATTGCATTGTTTCAAAGAAGTAAGAACGAGCCATTTTATGCCGCGAAAGATTCTTGATATGAGGTAGCATATGTCAAGAATATCGTGGAATAAATTGGCGAGTCTCTTATCTTAAAAATCCAACGAATCTCAAGCGTTTAGGTTTTTCATAGAACTTTTGACAGTACCTGAAGTTAAATTGAATGAAAAAATACATTCAATCTTTCAGTTTTATTGTACTACTCTACTGGCCACGGTGGCCATGCACTCCAACCTAAAGGCATTATCCCAAATAAATATTTCATATCCATCTCACCTCCTTCAAATCAAATTAAACTATATTAAATTGTTCAGTTGATGTATAGTATAATACTTCTCTGTTAATAACTTTCGCTATTTGTGGACCATAATTATTTTCTAATTCTTCAAGATATTTGTCTACCCACTCTTTTTCTTTGTTGAACAAAGAATATCTTATCTTTGTGACTAAATTTGATAATTCTAATTCATGATGTTTTTGTGCAAGAAGTCTTAACTTTGTGAACCAATTTTTAAATTCGTCAGCTAGGTACTCCTTACTATTGATTCCTTCCTCAAAATATTCAGCATATAAAATACGAGCGCATATATTACAAGAAAGAATGCCTTCCATAATACCAAGATAATCATTGTCATAAAAATTAACAAAACTTGAAATAGCTTTATTTCCTAGTAAAACAGTTTGCTCAACACTTTGGGTAAGATGGCATGAAGCAATCAAAAATTGTGCTTCATAATAAGTCCAATTTTCTTTTTTACTAATTAAGTTATTGAAAAAGCCATTTAAGTACATGCTTGCCTTAGTTACATCGCTTGTGTTAGCATAAACATTATTTGCGTCAATGAAACGAATGGCTGTTTTGGCAGTAATGACATTTTCATTGCTTTGGTTACCCAATAAATATTCGTCTTTGATCAAAAACTCCTTAAGCTTTTTCCTTATCTCAATTGATTTTGATATATCATGACTCCCTCCAATCGTAAACAGTTCTTCTAGTAATTCTAATAATTCTGAATCTATCATCGTTTTTTCTCCTAAGTTATTGTGACTTATTAAAATTTTTTTCTCGTAACGGTAAATTATAACAGTTTAAACTTTTGATTTCCTCCGATTGCAAAAAATTCTTCAACCATGTCTATCTGTAAATCTTGGTTTAAGCATTGTACCACCCATCCTTTTCATCATTTTCTTTTTTGCCTACAGTATAACACAAAAGTCAACACAAATGTTCAAATTCACCCCAATGGGTCATTTTCGCCTCTCAATCGTCCTTTTTCGCCTTTTTTCTCGTTTTTTTTAAAATTTAGGCCTCGCCAATGGGTGATTTTCGCATCTGAATCGTCCTTGGCCATTTCGCTTCGATTCAGAAAAAAAAGCAAAAAAAGCAGAAAGTTTGTCATTTTATACACTGTGGTGGTATTTTCCTTTCTCTAATTTTTACGAAAAAGTCGGTGTAGTTTGATGATCGTTAAGTGAAGTTTAACAAAAAAACGCCTCCGTTTATTACTTACAGAAACGCTTTAAAGGCATGTTTATTGAGATGAAATTAATAAAAAAGCCATACATAATATAAGGCTTCTTCTCTCATATGCAATTGTATAAATCAATATGGTGGAGCCAAGGGGGCTCGAACCCCTGACCTCTACGCTGCCAGCGTAGCGCTCTCCCAGCTGAGCTATGGCCCCATAAGAGAAAGGGGGCGTTTTGACGACGCCCAGATTCATTATGAAAGCTATATTTTACCATTTATTGCGCAACATTGCAAGTGCAATGATGCATTTTTTTGAATTTGTCAAGTTGGGAATTTTTACATTCCGCTTTTGGCGGGGTTTTCGCTTGCTTCTTTTATTTTGGCTGTGAATAGTAACAATTTTAGTGTTGATTAATAAAATTCTTAACTGCTCCAACAAGATTTGCATTGGTGTCGAATTTTGATTAATTTATAAAGCAATTCGCCTAAAACTTAATGCTCTTAAAATCTGATAACATTTCTTCATCTAACTCAATATCACAGTTTTGAAGATTGCTTTGTTAATCCTTGCTAAACACCCAAGTGGCAGTTTGCTTATAAAGATCACCTGGACTTAAGATTTGTGATTTAAAGTCAAATGGATTTTGGTGCGTTTCAAAGCAGGCACCTAAGTGGATTTCTCCCTTGCGACCTCCTTCAAATAACAATTCATCGGTAATATAATTCCCTGCATAAAATTGCATGGTTGGTTCTGTTGTATAGATTTCTAGTTTACGCCCTGAGATTGGGTCGTAGAATGTGGCTGCATGATCAGTGTCGTTAAGGATATAGAGATGGTCATAGCCTGTTGCTCGATCAAATAAGGCACTTTCAGGCTTTTCTGCTGGGTTAACTACCGCCTGCTTTGTAAAGTCAAAACGTGTTCCTTCTACTGGGATTAATTCTGTTGTGAACGAGGAGGCTTCATTGATGTCTGCCACTTTGTTTCCATTGATTAATAAGATATGATCGTAAATGGTTCTTTCTAAATTTCCTGATAAGTTGAAATAGGCGTGTTGGGTTGGGTTGAAAATGGTTGTTTGATCTGTTGTTGCTTCGTATTCGATTTTTACTTGATTTTTTTCTAACTGATAAAAGACTGTTATGTCAACATTTCCTGGAAAACCTTCTGGCTGATGTTTGAGTGTTGTTTTTAAACCATAACCGTTTGGTATTTCTGTTACATCAAAGATGGTGTGGGTTAAATTTTCTTCTCCTCCGTGGAGATTGTTGGGTCCATCATTTAAGTCTACTTGATATTCCTTGTCATTTAAAGTAAACTTACCATCTGTAATGCGATTTGCTGTACGGCCGACAAGAGCATTTAAGTAACAACTGTTGTTTAAATAGTCGCTAACATTTTGATAGTTAAGGACGAGGTTTTTCTCATAGTTATCTTCCGCCATGGCGATTTTTGTAATGGCACCACCCACGTTTAAAAATCGAATTTCCAGGTATTCATTTTTGATGCTGTATTCGATGATTTCTATTTCGTTGTGAAGGGTTGAACCAATGATTTTTTTTTCCATTCTTACTCATTCTCCTTGCTTAAAAAGCTGTTTTTGTTATCATATCACACTTAGTAGCAGATTGTCAAAAATTCTAATTTTAATTCTCACGCCAATCTATATTTTAATTTTTTTTGATTTGACCTGTCATGACAGGAAACCTTCATGATGGGTCGTCAAAAACAATTCGTGTGTCATTTTTTTCCGCTTCGGAAATTGGCACATCAAAGTCAGGTCGATGCTTTTTGAATAGTTTTACAATTAAAATCGAGGATAGGTAGCAGTAAATTCCCATCACAAACAAAATAAGAAACGATAGGTAAATGGATAACATGATTAGGATGGCAAGTATCATTAAATTAGCCACGGTGGTTAAAAGATGGCGGTTTGCCATGAAAGCAGCTTGTTTGAAGTAGGCGAAAAAAGGAGAATCAAAGCGGGAAAGTAGCGGGAAAATATAGATCAAAACAAATGTAGCTTGGAGGATTAAGAAATAGTTGAAAATTAAGGTTACCCAGCCGAAAATCCCGTCAGTTTGAATAAGGGAAACATTGATAATCAACACGCCTAGTATCACTGCTAAAATCACGAGGAATAAGGTTGATTTTATGAAATTTCTGAAAAAACTTTTGAAATAGTCTTTAAAAATGTAACAATCGCGTCCTGATACTTTTTTGGTGAAAAGATAATAAGTTGCTGTTGTACTGGCACCGATTGTAAAAAGGGGAATACTTGTTAGTGTCCATAATATTCCGATAAGAACAATATCGGCGACGAGTGACATCGTTCGGTGGAATGGACTGTCATGATTTAATATTTTCATTTGAATAACTCCCTTTAGAAAAAAATGGAGAAGGACCATCTATGAATTTAGATGGTCCTTTTCTTTAAATGACAAAACTATTTTTTATTCATCATCGTCATCGTCGTCGTCATCATCATAATCGTCAGCCGGAATATAGGTAGCTTCTCCACCATTGGCTACGTTGATATGTGAATCCCAACGTGCTTGAATACGCTCAACAAGTTGTGCTGGTGCATCACCACTCCACACTTCCCAAGTTAAATCAGGTCCGATATCGATTCCTGGAATTGCCATTTGGAATGGGAATGATTGTCTAGATGCATCACGCGTGTGTAATGCAATCGACTCGTCAACTGAACGTGGGTTGTACTGCAATGTGTATGCTGATGACTTCCATACATCTGGACCACGGAAATCTTCTGGAACTGTTACCCATAGATTATAAGCGAATAATAAGTCATCAATTTCTTGCTCAGTGAAGTAATGAGGGATCACCGAGAAGTTTAAGTATCCGAATGTATAATGCGTTGTTGCTCTCGGTCCCATAGGGAATGGTACAAATCCCCAAGGATCTTCCATGTTATTTAAGTTATCTTGGAAGACATAGTGACCAGCTGAACGCATGGCTGCATGTCCATCCCAAAATGCTTCTTGGAACCAGTTCCACTCTGAATCCTCAGGTTGTGGCATCATAACACCTTCATGCTGTAAATCGTATACAAACTGTAATGCTTCCATAAATTCTGGTGTGTTTGTTGCATTAAAGAAATTGCCATCAGCATCACGTCCAACGTATTCCGCACCATTTGAGAATACTGCACGGTGTAAAATATCCTGTCCGAATGTAGCAAGTCCAAATGTTGTGTTGTAACCAACATTGTCTGGATCGTGCGTTAATGTGTGAGCAAGTTCCATGAATTTCTCCCATGTCCACTCACCACTTGCGACTAACTCATATGGTAATTCTGGATCTAAACCTGCTTCTTGGAATAAACGTTGGTTGAAATGAATACCACCAGCTGTAAAATGACCAAGAGTAAATCCATACTGAGCATCACCAAATGTTGCTGTATCAATCATTGCTTGATTCCATGGAATTGCATCTGTTGTTGCAAAATCCCAACCACTTACATCTGCAAATAATCCTTGTGCTTGTCCACCGAAGAACCATACTGGATTTAAGTGAATGATATCACCTAATGCATCACCTGCAAGAATAGACGCCATGACTGTTCCGTCAGAGAATGCATCCCATCCACCAACATTGACTTCACGCATACGGAAATTGTAGCGTTCTTCAATATATCTTCTCCACTCTAATACAGCTTCCTGTTGTGCATTTTGTGGTTCAAAATCGTCAGTGTCGTATCCGCCCCACCATTGTGCGATGACAAATTCTCTTCCACCTAAATCGCGTGATGGTGGATCAACATCATCAACAACTTCTGCTTCTGTCGGTGCTTCAGTTTCTGCTTCTGTTGGTGCATCTACTACTTCTGGTTCATCATCCCCACAAGCTGTGAAGACAAACAGTGCCACTAACAATGCTAGTGGGATTAATAAAAACTTCATTTTTTTACTCATTTTTCATTCTCCTTTTCTACACCCAAACCGTATGATTAATATTTTCGATTTGTGAGTTTTTTTATTATCGTTTACACATTCCTATTGTACCACGTTATCAGCCATTTGTCTAGTGTGCTGACAAACTTTTTTTCTAATTTTTGGCATTTTGGTATATAGGCGTTATTACATCTTAATTCCTGACAAGCCAATGCTTTCTACAAACGCTTTTTGAGCGAATCCATAAAGCACAATTAATGGCGCGATTGTTACCAAAGTTCCTGTTGCAATGACTGCATTTAAAACATTGGCATGAGGGGTAATACCTTGTCCATAAAAATCTTGGTGCCACTGATTAAATGTCATCGCCAAACTGCTAAGTTGCATTGACATGACGCCCAAGTTATTCAAAAATAACGTTGCATAGAACGAATCTGTCCACTGCCAAACAAATGCAAATAAGAAACAAGAGATAATCATCGGTTTCGCATCTGGCAGCATCACCGTCACGAAAGTTTTAAGCTTTCCACAGCCATCTATATAGGCTGCTTCTTCTAAATCTTTCGGCATATTTCTAAAATGTTGTCTAAGTAGGAAGATATACAGTCCTGACCTTAACCCCATTCCCGAAGCTGCCATAAGGAAGTAGCCTATTGGATTTCCAATCAGATTAAGTGGTGAGCCAGTTATTAGATTAAAGATCCCAAAAATATCAAAAAATCTAAATCTTAGAAACAATGGTGCGTGAATAACTTGAGGTGGGATAAGGATGGTCAGCAACACACAGACAAACCAAAAGTTTTTAAAGGGAAACTTGAAACGAGCAAAGCCGTAGGCTGCCAATGTACAAGCAATGATTTGCAAAGTTGCCACTAACATTGACACCCAAATCGTTGTCCATAATGTTCCCCAATAGCCGCTCATAAACAAGGTGTCGATTAGTCTTAAATTCACCAAACTAAAATTTCTAGGAATGGTGATGACTGTGGGATCAAATAAATCGGAATGAGCCATAATACTAATGAACATTTGATTGAAAATCGGTTGAAGAATTAAGAAACAGAGTCCAAATAGCAACAATGCTCTTAGGATTTTGATGATCAATCTACCAGTATTTCGTTTTAAGAGATAGCCACCGGATTGACTGTTTCTTGTTGTGAATTTTGTGATGCCTTTAGTTAACGGATTTTTACCGGTTTTTAAAGGTAAAGTTTCTACATTTTCCATGGTCTATCCCTCCTATTCATAATAGTATATTTTTCTAGAAATAAGAAACGCCACAAGTCCTAATACCAACGATACAATGAGGAAGTATGCCCAAGCCATGGCTGACCCAAGTCCATAATTCATTCTTCTTGCAATGAAGTCTCTAATATACTCCATGACATCATTGTCTGTACGGGTAAGAAAATCAATAACGGAGTAAACAACATTTACGAGGATCATCGGACTCAACATCGGGAAGGTAATTTTCCAGAAATTTTCCCATTCTGTTGCACCTTCAATTCTTGAGGCTTCATATAAACTTGTTGGGATCAATTGCAGGCCTGTCAAGAAGATAATGATTTGAATTCCTGATGCCATGGCAATGATATGAATTTGGTTAATTACTACAAAGACGATTTCCATAAAATCGTTAATAATCCCAACACCACCCGTTGCTGCAGATAAAATTTCTGCTAGGGTTCCTGTAACTTGTGCCCTTACGGCATTGCTTTCTCTAATCAAGTCAGCCACATTGTTTAAGAGATCGTTGTTTGTTTCAATCCCAACAATAACACCACTGGCAAGGATAACTGGTAAAAAGAACACTGAACGAACAAAGAGGCGTCCTTTAAACTTTTGGTTAAGCAAGACGGCTACCGCAAAACTAAATACAATAATCGCTGGCACTGTTATGGCCATTCGTCCCAGTTCTGCAACCATGTGAGGGGTGAAATCAGGATCAATCAAAAAGATGTTATGAAGATTGGTTAAGCCTGTAAAGGTCATGGTGAAGCGGTTATTTTGTAAATCTAAGGAAACCTCACTGAAGACCATTGAAATGGATTGAACAATCGGTATTAACATAAATACGGTAAAACCAATGATAAATGGGAGGATAAAGAGATATCCTGTTATTGCATCTTTTCTGGCTAAGGTCAGAAATTTTTTACTTGTTAGATTATTTTTACTTTTTTTCATCTCAGTCATCTACTTCACCACCACATAGTTTCTTGCTGGAATTCGCAAGCCACCGTTATTAAAATCATTTGTTGATTGATTGACATACACCCTTGTTCCATCTTCATAAATTGTCACTGTCACATTAGGTGCTAATATTTGATGATCTATGATTAGCTGGTTGTAAAGATGCCCGAAGCTTTCTTGATGACTGTGGAATAAATCATTTGCAACCTCAGCCCATACGCCAAATTCGTTTGCGAAATACCTTCTATAGCCAGTTTCTTGCAACACACTTGATGGTGCTTCTTTAAATGAGAAGAACAAGCTTGCGCCCGATTCGATACTCTTTAATAGGTAGTCAGAAAAGTCATCGGCTAAATTAATTGGATTACCTGTAAAAGGAATCAAGCCATGAAGGACAATTTGATAAAATGGTACACGTGCATCAGTGACGGCAAATCTCTGATCGCTAAGTGGCATCCCTGTAATGACATCTGCAAATGGTGCTGCATATGAGAAGCCATAATTCAACCAAATTGGCAGCTCTTGTTCTCTTAAATCAGATAATAAATCAGAACGCATATTCATGGCTGCTTCACGACTGACGTGACGTCTTTCATGGAAGTCGCCACCAAGGGCACTAGCCAAACTTCTAAAGGCAATACCGTCGACATTTAATCGAGTTGCTTCATCGACAAAGTTCTCAATCAATTCAATTGTATACTCTGGTCTTGCCACCACATGAGCATCAGCAAATATTGAAGTACTTCCATGTTCGCCAAAGTGAATATTACTATGTCCATGAAGTGCCATTCTTTCACGATTAACACGTCTTGCGCCATTTCTTGATTCACTGAAACCATCAAAGATAGAATCACTTCTGATATGAACGAAGTCACCTTCTAGGAAAAAGCCAAATCCTATTTCCTCAGCAGCATCAACTAGCCTGCTAAAATCACGGCGACTGCCCAGTTGACTAATTAATCGTAAGCGATTAGGAACTTCATGATCGATAGAATCATTGTGCGCCCCTCGCATTTTCACCTGAATGTCTTGCCAACCCATTTCTTCCATGTCACGTAGCATACTAGCCGCTTCTGAATAAGTCGTTAAGGCTAAAGGTCGATCGACTGGAAATCCTAAGAAATGCTGTCTGGTCGTTGCAGCACCAAGGATTTCAACGGCAGCTGTCATTGGTGATTGGACGCGCTCATTTAACCAAGGGTAACGATTTTGCAAAAATTCACGATAAGTGATTGCCATCCCAACATATCCTGGTTGTTCTGTAAATGCGTATCTGACCACAATATTTTCACCAATCGGCAACCCTGATTCATGCATCATTAATCTGATATCTGCACGACCTGGAATGACCAATTGTTCACCGTGGATCAATCTAAAACGAGGAAAGACAGTTGTATAAGGTCCAAACATCCCACTTACCTCTGCACGAACTTGTGCATAAGAGGCACCTTCTTCAATGATACCTGCAAAAGTCTGACCCTCTTTGTAAACACCAAATACTGGGAAGGCAGCGCGATTGTCTTGAACAACAATGTCTCGGTGAACCACAGTATCCCATCCAAATACATTGTTGGCGTAGGTTAATTGGTTGTGACGGCCATTATCGAAATGGATTAATGCACCACTGCCATCGGGTACAAACACATAGCCTTCATGATAGTCTGGATTCCCAGCACCGAAAAATGGCATTAAAGATAATTGTGTTGGGAAGAAGTCATCACTATGAACGATCGAGTCAAATGGTACGGTTACAACCAAGGCATTTTCATCAAGTTCAAAACGAAGCGTTAGGTTAAAAATTCGTCGCTCTTCTGTTTCAAATCCATGTAAATACATATCGTATTCCCAATCTTCGTAGGTGTACCCTGCTTCTGCTAGTGCGTCTTCTGCACGACGCAACATGTGTGCCGGATTCGTATCTCTTAAAATAAATAAGTCTTCTTCTTCAAGTCGTGGGAATTGAGCAATTAATCCTGCACGATCATCACCTGGTCGCAATCTGTCAAGGGATGTAAGTCCGTAAGCATCCATTAAGTTGCTTCTTGGCATACCTGTCAATTTGTCTCTAAAATATTCAAATCGCTCTACGCTGATAGCTGGTGGTAAAATGAATATTTCGTCAAAAGAGCCGATTGTAAAATGAACTTCTAAACCGCCATCAACTAATTCATGTTGGAAGTTTCCTTGTGAGACACTGAATCGCCATGCATCATAAGGTTCTCCAACACCAGCTTCGCTTTCAAATTCTAAAATGAATAAAGACATCATTTGCATGCGGGTGACGTAGTTTGCATTTGCACTGATGGCATCTTCCGGTGTGGAACGCCAAATATGACCTGTTGCTTTTTCTGTTACAACAATCTCAGCTGTCTCAGTAAAATATTCTAATACTAAGTAGGCATTTTCAATGGTGATGCTCTCTGGTACTGATTGACCATCCGCAAATCCAAAATGTTGAATTTCTCCTCTTTCTCGTGGTTCGACCCCGCAACCTGAAAGGGTAAGGACAAATGCCATGATGGCAATTGCATAAATCAGCATGATTTTTTTAACTCTGATTTGTTTAAACATAATTCTTCTCCTTTCAAATTTAGGTTATTCTGAACCATAGTTCTCTGAACAGTGCGATAAAATAATTAACACCATCACTAACAACCGCAAAGAACACGATAAAGATAAAAATTATAATGGCGATGCCCATAAATGTGAATAATGACGACAGCAATGTTTTACTCATGGTATATTCATGAATTTGCATCATGCCACAAACAATTAATAAAACCATCCAAAGCACTGCAATCGTGGCTAATCCATAATAAATGGCACCTTCTTCAAATGTAATGAGATGACCAAGGGGGATCAAGATGGCTTGAATCACTGTAAAGGGAACAGTTGCATAAGCCACAGCCATGTAAATATGACTTAAATGACCTTTCCCATCCATCAATGTCGTTAAACACCAATTGGCAACCGTCCACAAACCGATGGGCACCAAGATTTGTGCAATCACCATGACGACATTAAAATATTCCATTTGTGTCAAGACGAACTGGAAGCTACTTAATGTTCTTCTCATAATCTCTACAACAAGCATGGCAAAGACAAAAGTATGTGCCGCTGCCATGGTGCCTCTTTTCTCCCGCGTTAAATCCCAAAAACCGTCCAGAGGATGGGTCATGGTATAAAATGCAAATTTGATCGAATCTAGGTAAGTCTTAAAATCAAAGGATTGTAACCGTCTATTTTCTTTTATCATTTTTAAATTCATGCTATCCCTCCTCCGACATTTCTTCAAACTCTTTTTTAATATTTAAACCTAGGCGCACAACAGGAGGCACAATGATCAGCCCACCTACAACTGTTATAAATAGCCAAAAGCGTTCCTCAATCCAAATTCTACGATAGAAACCAAAAGCACGTCCGAATCCAGCTGCATCATTTTGTAATCTAAAGTAATGCATGGCATCTCTGTAATACCCTTGACGAAGTAGTGATCTAGCAACGCCAATATGAGCAGGTTCGAAATTTCCATTAACGCGTAAAACTTCACGCCAGTATGCCGCAGATGCGTCGTAATTCCCCCCTCGGTATTCAGCTAACGCATTATTAATGAGCTGTCCATACTCTGTTAAATCAAAACGAGTGAGGGCACCAACCTGTGAATCTAAAGCAAATAAGGTATAGTCAATAGATTCTAACGCCACAGGCATCAAGAAATTCCCCTCTCTATTTCCAGGACCACCAAAGACATAGAGCAGATGACCTTGAAAATCATAGACAAACAAACGTCCACGATTTTGGTCAAATGTAACAAAATTGCCATTAGGTAAGGTTGTGGCATCAACAAAGCGCGATGGCCCTTCCATTTGCCCACCTACTCCAATCCAAATATCCCCGATGGGATCGGTATGACCATTTCGAATTAAAACATCATTTCCAATTGAGTTTAACCTTCTCACTTGCTCGCCATCTGCCGAAGCATTGGTGACAAACATAAATCCTTCATGATCCATGGTGAGACTATTATACTCTGTTGGCACTTCGAGCATCATACGAGCCCGTTGTTCAGGCGTTGCAATCAGTCGCCAGAAATAATCCCATGGATTGATTTGCACAGGATTAGCTCCCATGTAACCCACGAAGGTTCCATGGCTATCAAATTCCATTAAACCACGGTTAACATGGCGTGCCTGCACAAACATTCGACCTGCCCGATCCGCTACAATGTTCTCTGGTAAAAAATCGGCACCACCATGAACGACACTATCAGGATCAGCAATTTCATTTATAAATGCCCAATCCTCAGAAACATGTAACACTCTATTGTTTAAAGTATCAGCAATTAATTTCTCACCATTTTCCATCACAAAGAGGTCATGGGGATTGCTAAATCGGCTAGGTGAGCCACCAATTGTAATGTACTCAATCACTTCATCCAATTCAATTTCACCAGTTACAGATATTTCTAAAACAACGATGCGATTGTTTCCAGTGTCGACAACAAAGATTCGATTTTCATTGATATGTAATCCTCGTGGATTAGAAAAATGACCGATATCAAACCGATCCCCTAAAATAAAATCTGTCACACGGTAAGCATCTGGTGTTGGTGTTGGAATGCCCCAAAAATCATAAGTATAGCTATCGGCAAGAACGGAAAGTGGTGCAAACACTAAAACTGTCAATAGGATAGCCAAACTTAAGTTAATTCGACTTTTTCGATTTAATTTACATTTTGTTTCCATGATGTGCACCTCCTTAGTCCTTAATTCCACTATTCGCCAGTGTTTTCATAATATTACTTTGAGCCACGATAAATAAGGTTAATGGCACAATCATCATGACCAAGGTAACTGCCGCACCTACACCTGCACGGGCAATACCACCAACAACAATTTGTTGTAATGCAAATGGCAATGTCTTTAACTGTTCTGTATGAATCAAGTTTCCTGCCGTTGTATTCCACAAAGCTTGAACCGAGAAAATAGTTCCCGTTAAGAATGCTGGTTTGACAAGTGGCATTACCAATCTTGCATAAATGGTAAACTCATTGGCACCATCAATTTTTCCAGCTTCAATTAACACATCCGGAACCGTATCAATAAACTGTTTCATTAAGAAAAATCCAAGTGGCATGGCAAAAGCTGGCACAATCACAGCTAAATAAGTGTCAATCCATCCAAGTCCAGACAAAATTAAGAAGTTCGGAATGGCTGTTACATGACCTGAGAACATCAAAGTCACAATAACAAGGTTAAAAAATTTCTTCGATCCAGGGAACTCATATTTACTGATGGCATAGGCACCCATTGATGAAATAAATAGATGACCTGCCGTTCCAACGGTTGTAATAAAGACGGTATTAAAGATATACCTTGAGAAAGTCACCCATGAGCGAGACATGATCACAAATAAATCTTGAAAGTTTGCCATTGTCGGTTGCATTACGAACAATCGAGGTGGGAACAGGAAAATCTCATTTAAAGGTTTGAAGGCGTTATTGATCGCGAATATTAACGGCCAGGCAAAGAAGGCACCAAAGATGATCAAAATAAACCAAATAAAGATGTCTCCTCCACGAGATCTGTTAGGGCGACGAATGTTTTTCGAGATTTGAACATCTGACTTTACTCTTTTTTCTCTTTTTGTTTTTACATTTAGTTGCTTAGTAGCAATCGTATTTTCCATGTCAAACCTCCTATGTCCCGACTCTTCGTAAGAATTTTTGAACAATCTTATTGGTATAGATCATCGTTAAGAAAAGAATGGTTGCAATCGCAGAAGCATAACCCATTTCAAAACGCAAAGCACCGTAATCTACCAAGTGATTGATAACCGTATGAACCGCATAATCTGTCGACGGGAAACCTGCCAATTGTGCCGTCACATCACCAATCGCAAAGCTGGCTGTGATAGACATAACCGCACCGAATAAAAGCATCCCTTTCATATTCGGAAGCGTAATAAACCACAATTCCTGCCATCTGTTTTTAATCCCATCAATCAAACCTGCTTCATAAAGAATCGGATCAACCGTCGATAACCCTGCAATAAAAGCAAGGAAACCAGCCCCAAGGGACATCCACAAAGCAACCACAATAATAACAGGCATCATGGTCGCCGGATCTGATAACCAAAGCTGAGGTTCAGTAAGGAATCCCCACTGCATCAAATAAGCATTGGCAAAACCATAAGCATCACCCGCAAAAATCAATTGCCAAACCAAGAACACTGACCCTGAAATAGTAGGTGCATAAAATATCAACGTTACAAAGGCTCTTACATAACGCGGCAATTCATAAATAAACCATGCGAATAAAAACGCCATAATATAACCAATCGGTCCAGTAATCGCTGCAAGCACAACCGTGTTCCGCAAAGCAATTAAAAACACATCATCTGACAAGAAAAGGGTCAAATAATTTTCAAAACCAACAAAGCGGGGAGCCTCTAACACATTAAAATAAGTAAAACTTAAGAAAATCGAAACAACAACAGGTGCCACAACAAATAAGGTAAAAAGGATGGCATAAGGTGCCATGAACAAATATAAAACCTTATGCTCTTTCATTTGCTTTACCATGATTCTAAAATTCATCTTTCGCTTATCCACAAAGCGTTCGAACTTACTTTTCTTTACATTCTCTTCATTTGAAATAGGAATATTCGTCTTTTCCTCTACTGCCATTTCCAATTTCCATTCCTCCTCACAAATTTACACCAAGATCGTCAATTTCAATCAATAGTTAATCAAAGAACCCCCACTTTACAATTATTTTTTGAGTTGATTGCGACTAGCAATTAACTCGAAAAATAATTCCAGTAAGCGGTAGCGCGCTCAGGTTAAGAGAAGCGCATTCAGCCGACTCTCAACCAAAACTTACTAGAACTATTAAATTGACGACCTTTAGCAATTAACTCAAATAATAATTCCAGTAAGCAATAGCACCCCAAGGGCACTTATAAGTCTATATCGCTCATACTTCGCGAAGACTTAAGGGCGCGCGCTCAGATTGAGAGAGCAAATCGTAGCCGACCCTCAACCAAAACTTACGAGCACCACATAAATTGACGCCCTCACCTTCAAACCTTATTCAAGCAAGCAAGCCCCCCTACTCCTCAAGCCCAAACCCACGACGACGCCTCTCCATCTCCCGATTAATCACAATAGCAAAATCCAACAACGTCTCCCGCGTATCAACACTATCATTAATAACACGTCTCGTCGCATTAATAATGTGTCGTGACACATAATAACCACCTGGAACTTCCGGCGTCCCTAGCGTCCAGTCTCTTTGCTCATTCAAGATCTCAAGTTGCGCCACACTCCACGGAAGGCGATCAAAAGCTTCTAAATTAGCAGTCGGGAATCTTGCAGCTGCCCCCATGACGCTTTCCAATCCACGTCCAAAACGTTCTTGCGTTTCAGCAGATGTCCACCACATTAAGAACTCCCATGCAGCCTCTTGATTGTCACTCTGTTCAAACATCACTGCCGAAGTTCCCCATGCAGGTACTGTGCGGTCAATCCTTCCATCAGAATGAACATAACCTGGCATTAAGGCAAAACTCCAAAGTCCTTGAATTTCAGGTGCGAATACCGACAAAGTATTGAAGTTCGTGAAGTCGGCAAATCCAATCGGCATTTCACCACTTCTAAAACGATTCACAAAGTTAAACCATTCAGGTGAGTCATGATGGGTGAAGAAACGGGTATAAAAATCAAATGCTGCAATGGCTGCTTCATTGTCAAGGATGGTTCGACTGAAATCATCATTGTAAAGGAAGCCACCACGCTGATAAAGTTGTGTTAAAAATCCTGACAAATCTGGGTTCATTGGATCAGCCATAGATGGAACAGCAATGTTCATGTTATTTCTTTGTAATGTTGGCAAAACTGCCAATACATCGTCCCAAGTTTGTGGCACTTCTAGTCCTAACTCTTCCAAAATATCTGCACGGTAGAACATCAGGCTAAAATTTTGTGTTTCTGGAAGTGCATAAGTTCCACCATCAAAGTAAAATGGGACCATGGCACTTTCTGCAAATCGATTAGCAACTTCTTCAAATTCTGCAAACTGACTTAAATCCACTGCTGCATTTCGCATGGCGAAGTTGACAGGGTCTGGTAAAGGAAGTGAAAGGGCAATGTCAGGACCAATGCCAGCAACAACCGCTGGTAAAATAGCAGGCATATCTACTAGCCTTAAATTGACACCAATACCTGTATTCGGGATGAAAGTATCATCAATCATTGATTTTAAAACATTTGCCTGATCGCGTCCTGCTGGTATCCAAACATCGATCACATTGTCTCCTACATGGACATCTCCTAAGTTATCGAAGTCCATGGTGAATGAGGCAGCAAAAGCACTTAATTCATGAGCTGTTCGTGTAAAAAAGCCTTCACTAATTACTGGTAATTCAGCATTTACACCACTTATATAAAGAAAATCAATGTCAAGCGGTCCTTCTCGTAAAATCCTCGCGCCATCTCCTAAAGCTGAAATGTTTTCACGGAAATTAACTAGGCGGGCTGGAATGCGATCTGGTCTTTCATAGAATTGAGCTAATTGACGGGCGAGTGTTTCAATCATCCCGCTATGCTCACTTCTTTCGCCTGTAAATGCATCAAGTTCTTCAACAAGCCCGAATAACAAATTCGCTTCCTGACCCATTGCCTCAATGGCATCAGGTAAAAAGTAATCTAAACGGTAATCCCTTAGCACATCAGGGTTTGGTCCTGTTAAAATTAAAACTTGACGATAAATACGGTTTAATCGATAAACACTGTCTAACATTCTGGTTAAAATGTCTCCTAGATCACCTAGAGTCACTTCCATGCGGATTCTATTTACACCAGCTTGAAGCGGGAATAGCAATTCAGTTCCTTCGTCATCTGAGAGGGTAATTAATTCCCAACTGTTATTAAAAGAGAAAGGAATCGCCATGACCTCTGCAAATGGGATTTCTCCATTTACTGTTAATGTTCTGCTTGATACAACACCACGATTGTAACTTTGACGTGCTGAGAACGAAATGCGATATAAGCCATCAGTTGGCACTTCAACTTCCCATTCAATCCATTGTCCTGGTAGTCGCCAAGGCTCGCCACCAATCATGTTAAGTCTAATAAGGGAAGCACTTGGTGGATCGGTTATACCTGAAGAAGAATCAAATAATGGGAAAAGTGACGGTGAATTTCTAGCTGTAGAATGTTCACCTTGAACTCTCATCATGAAGTCCTCAGGTGCTCCTGATGTGCCTGCGCTGTTTTGTGCGATAAAGTCAGTAAAATACGGAATTTCCACAACTGGTTTTAAAACTAAACGTCGAATGGCCATTGGCTCGTTGACACCGATAAGGGTAATGGTATTGGTTCCTGCTTCAAAGAAAAACTGATAAGGCGCGACCACATAACCTAAACCATCTCTAAAGAATGTGGACTCCCAACGTGGCAATTCAATTTGAGGTGGTCTAATTTCGTTTCCACGATTGTCTTCACGAACACCTACTTCATGATCACCCCAAACACGATCGAACGTGATTAAGTTTGCGCCCTGAAAAGGAACTTCATCATTGATTTCAAGTGCTCTATCAATAGCGAGCCCTCTTCCAGGCATTGGGAAATATTCGATGTACAAATGATACATCCCTCTAGTTGGAATGTTGATTTCAAATTCAACATAGCTGTTTTCTTCAGTGATAAGCACTGCTGCTTCGCCTTCAAAATTATTCTCTCGACGAACATTTTCTCCGATCGTAAATAAAAATAAATCAACTTCCACCTCTGTCGTCCCTAAAGGGGCTCCTATGTGTTGTTGTCGATAATAAGCATATGTTCCTTCACGCACGACAACATCTACACTAGGGAGGTTGGAGAGTGCGAGTTCATCTTCGCGATTTAAAAAAATGGCAATCACAGCAACAGCAATCAGAGCTATTACCCCAGATCGTATCCATATTTTCCTTTTATTTTTTGAAACCATTTTCTTCCTCCTCAAGCCATTTTAAGTTTTGCCAGCATCAATCAGCACACTGAAAACTCTAACATTTATATCTCTAAATTATACCATATTTCACTTGCTTTGTCCAGTATACTTACAAAGTGAAATTTTTCATCTTTTTTGTCCTTTTATTGCCATATTTTGGAAAAATATCCGCAGAGCGGACATTTTTTTGCCATTATCAACTAAATTTCGGCAAAATATTCCCTTTTTCTTTCATCTTAAGTTGTCAAATTTTTTGCCCATCTTTTGAAACTTTTCCATTAAATCTAATTGTTAGCGGCTTCTTTTTCAAAAAAAGCTTGATTTTTGTAATATTTCTGACCTCCAAGTCATGTCAATAATAGAGCCACTTCTTGCGCAAAGTTCTTTCATGTTTTCTGTTGAAATTTCTTTTGAAGGGGTAATTTCATTATTTTGACTTTGCCATCATATTTCTGTCATTCCAGCGGTTCCCCCCTAAAATACCGCTTCTTTGGTATAAAATAGTTTCATCGTGATTACTCATTTGATCTTTAGATTTCTTTTCCATAGTGGAAGTCTAGGAAGTCTGCCTGGCCGCCTGTATTTTCGGTTGAATACATGAATAAGCCAAAACGACAGCCGACAAAATGGTCGAGCTTGAAATATAACTGATGGGCATCGCCGAGGGGTTGCCACAAATTATTTTCTTGATAGAAAAAGCAGGCTTCATCTTTTAATTCTGTGAAATCAGCTTCTACTTTTAGTGTGACGACAGGGGAATCTACTTGAATTCGGGCTTGCTCAATTGGCGGTTGGTTGTCCCATATATCTCCCATTCTAGCCTCATAATCAGCTGGACGGTTTATCATCACAAGCTGGTATTGTTCATCTTTTTTTGTCAACGCGATGGCACCGTAACAACCTTGCAGCGCACAGATGCCTGCATAGTCACCTTCTTTAAGCCCTGTTCCATCAACCGTCACCCAGGCAGACGACTTCGGACCCATCGTGCGTTGGGTTAGGGTGTTATAGGCTTGTGTTAGGTTTGGGACTAACTTATCAGTGGTGATCCTAAATGCACCTTTTCTTTCCGTTATCGACCATAAATCAGGATGGGATTGGTGGTTAAATTGCCAGAAATGTTTCAATTTTTCTCCTGGTTGATAATTGAAATTGTCACTGTCGTTAAGTGGTGCATATTGGTAATCGGGTCGTGTGCTTGGGATTGATAATTCTAGTGGGATGCGCCCACCTTTGATGACAGGATAATCCTCATCGTCAAATTCCATTGGAATCAGCATCGGGATACGCCCTACTGCACCACGGTCTTGGAACATAAACATGTACCAATCGCCGTCTGGTGTATCGATCATGCCACCTTGGGCAATGCCTTGGTTATGGAAGCCTAAGTCATCATCAATGATTTTTTTACCTTTGAATTCACCTTCTAATGAGTCAGCGATAAAACACCATTCTGACCTACGTCCGTCTCCATTTGGCCAGTTGATCAGGAAGAGGTAATATTTTCCATTTCGCTTTTGTAAATGAGCCCCTTCGTAACCAAGCCTTACATCACCATCTTCGACCACGACAATTCGCTTGAGTCCCCCTGGTTTAGGGCCACTTAAATCTTGAGCCAGCTCTATCAATTCGATCTCTCTATTTCCATGAACCAAATAGACACGGTCGTCATCATCAAAAAGAAGGGAGGAGTCATGATAAAAGCCTTCAATATAACTCTTTTCCCATGGGCCTTCTGGATGGGTCGCCTTGAATAAATAAGTTTTTCTAGTGTCGTTGGCAGCAAAAATCAAATAAAAGACACCTTGATGATATCTGAAAGTTGGTGCCCACATCATTTGTCCATAGGCACTGCTTCCTTCTAATTTTTGTTTTGGCGTTCCATCTAATTCATCGTAAGCATGGCTGATTAATTCCCAATTGACGAGGTTATAGGATTTTAAAATCGAGCACCCAGGTGTGAAATGCATGGTTGTGCTGACCATGTAGTAAGTGTCTTCTACACGAATAATGTCAATATCTGGGAAATCTGAATAAATGATTGGATCTGTTTTTTGTGTCATGGTGTCCAGTCTCCTTTTATTTGAGTTTTTCGACTACTTCCAACTCACTTTTTTCGTAAAATAAATAGCGTATTTTTAGTCCGATTTTAATTCCAAACTGATGGGCATCATCACCGTCGCATATTTCCAGCGGTTCTTTTGAAAATAAATCTGCGAATTGTTGTTTCATCGTTTCTGCTCCTTTATCGTGAACTTTGAATATCACTTTTCCTAATTTCGAAGATTTTTTTCATGCAAGAGATGGTCTTTGCATCTGGATTGTTGAACTTCAAAGTAATCGGGCAAACATGATAGAAATTTTTTCCAAATATTATTTTGTTAGATGCCATATTCGGGATGCCACCACAACCATAGCAATCACTACAAATAGCCACACATTTTCTTAAAACTTCTTTTTCAAATTCATCAAGTGGTGGATTTTCAAACCAATTAGAATCACTATCATCGCCTGTTACATACCATGAATTGTCTTGATTTTCATTTATTGCAATGTTACAAACACTTTTGTTTTGGTAGCTTACATTCCAATAATTTTTATCTGCCCAGTAGCCAGTAGTCTCGCGTTCTGCTATTATTTCTGCAGTTACAAAATAAGTAGCAAGTTCTAACGCGTTTTTTTGATTATCGCCAATTAAAGAGTCTTTAATACAGTCTGTCAAATTTTGTTTAGACATTATCATTATCTCCTTCTGCTCCTATTTGTAAAAATTATGTCAGTGACCTTGGTATTTCAAACCAGTCAGCACCTGGTTCATCATTACTGGTGTGAACGTAAAGTCTGTTTCCAACTACAGTTGGAGCTGCTGTGAATTTTGTTTGGGTGATTGGGATTGGGTTAAATCTTGGTTTTTACATGATCTTTTCCCGCTCCTCGTCTTTATAAAATCCAAGCTATTTCCAAATGCGATAATTTCCGCTTAATGCCATAAAGCAGAATAAATACAAGAAGTTATCGTAGTAACGACGGTCGCCTTTTCGAAGTGGTGTGTTCCAGAATTTCTCAACGAAAAAACGTGCTTGCTCAGGTGCACTTCCTTCTGATGTTGCAAGTGAAGCCGCTGCGTTTGTGGCGATTAAAGCTTCAGGGTGTAGGATCGATTCATCAACTCTTGTTCCATCAACTTCATAGATGTAGTTGTTCAATTCTCCTGGATTTGTTTCAAAGAAGAATTTTTGTTGACGCTCCATGGCGCGGGTTAATGCTTCATTAGGACCAAACCAGACATGATCTAAGCCGATATTTAACGCAACGCGGTATGAATCACTGTAAAACCAATGGTGACGTTCTCGACTGTAATTAGGTGTTCCATCGTAATTCCCATATTCTGGATTTAACCCTGTTACAGGATGACAGGCAATTTCTAGGTAGGCGCGACTAGCTGCAGCTGCCTCTTTCCAAAATGGTCGATCCCCTTCATTTGCCCATAATGCAAATAGCTCGTAAAATGCAGCTACATGGTAAGATGGATCAGAAAATTCTACTTCAGGGATAAATTTGATTAGTTTATTGTCATGATTCCACATGGGATGCTCGTTGTAAAGGCAGGCATGTAAGATTTCTCGTGCTTGTTCGGAGTAATTGAAAATTCCCTCACCGTCGCCCCAACGCTTAGAAGCAAAGAAGAGTGCCATGGCAAAGAATTCTTCTCCATCTGGGGCTGGGCCATGGGCATTTTTGGTTCCATCTAATTGTGTTGACCAAGCAAAGTAGCCTGCGTGGACACCGTAATCCATCCACATGTAAGTTTTTGTCCATTTCCATACGCGGTCAAAGACATCTTTATCATCCATTTGAACCGCCGCCATCATGGCATAGGATTGACCCTCTGAACGGACATCGTTGTTGCCTGTATCGGTCACATATCCCATGTCGTCCCCGACTTCGAAATAAAACTTGTCTTCGTCGCTTCCAAAAAAGATGGTTTCCCAAATGTTTTTCATCCGAGTGGCAACTTCTGCCTCGTCATATCCATATGCAACAAATAAATTTTGATATGTGTTTGTTTCAAATGCTTTGTTCATTTTTGTAACCTCTTTCATCGTTTATTTTTAATTCGTGAGCTTTCGTTCCATAAAATATTAATTTCAGTGAATTTTATGGGTGATTGAATGCAATTTCCTTGCGCTTGACCCATAAAATTTTGATTTCGGCAAATTTTATGGGTGATTGGGTGCTATTTCCTTATGCTTGACCCATAAAATTTTGATTTCAGTGAATTTTATGGGTGATTGAGGGCCACTTCCTTGTGCTTGACCCATAAAATTTTGATTTCGGCAAATTTTATGGGTGATTGAGGGCCACTTCCTTGTGCTTGACCCATAAAATTTTGATTTCAGCAAATTTTATGGGTGATTGGGTGCTACTCCCTTGTGCTTGACCCATAAAATTTTGATTTCAGTGAATTTTATGGGGGATTGAGGGCCACTTCCTTGTGCTTGACCCATAAAATTTTGATTTCAGTGAATTTTATGGATGATTGGGTGTTATTCCATAATTACTGATACTATCGTGTTATCAGACCTGTTTAATAGCGTTAAGCAATCACTTATCAATTATTCGTGGCTGATCAAATTCCGGAAAACACTTTTGTTCGGCTCTGAGTCTTCAATGACAATGGCGTTTACCGTCTTTTCGTAAAAGGCATTGGCACCTGACCAGCCAATGATCGCGTATGCATATCCCGCTTCCTTCAAACTGTTTAGTGTTCTGATTAAAAGTTCCTCCCCGATGCCCTGACCACGATGGTTTTCCTTTACACCGGTTGGACCAAAAAATCCTTTTGCTGCTACATCATAACAGGCAAAGCCAATGATTTCTTTATTCTTAACCGCTATGAGACAGGAAATTGGGTTGTTAAAGAGGGCGTATTCAGTTTCGTCAACCCAACATTTAGCCTCAAAATTTTCTTCAACGAATTGTAAAATCTCTTTTTTGTCGACAATCGATGCCCTTTTGATGGTGATTCCCTTCGTTGCCAAAAATTCTTTTTTGCTGGTAAATTCTTTGTCATATAGTTTTACTAACATGTCTGCCAAATGGATTCCTCCTTGCTATTTGCGATGATACACCTGATAATACGTGCTTTTTCGTGGTAAAAATTAAAACATCCTTAAACTAGAGTAGAGGGTGAAATCTCACTCCTTCATAAAGCCTTAAAATAGGGTTGATTGTTATTTTAGGGCCTCAAATGACGATAAATCGACTATTTTGAGGCTTGAAAACATATAAATTATCTCTTGAGAGCCTCAAATTTACGAAATACGTGCTTTTAAGGGCTCGCGAATCCTATGCTGTGATACGCACGCTCAAGGCAATTGTGAAGTTAAAGATTCCTGCTTTTTCCTTACTTTTAAATTATCAGATCTTCTCCACTAACGTGCGTGCTTCCCCTAACTTTTCTTTTACTTCTTCGAGAATGGTGAGCAGTTCCTCTTTAGCAACACTGTCACCTTCAAAAGTGTCTCGTGCATCCCATAACAACCACTCGATGGTATCAATGGCTTCTTTAAGAGGTTCTTCAAAATGAATATAGTAATTTTTAGTGACCCCCTTATAAGTACATGCTACTAGTACCTTTTGATATAACTTTTCAGGCACGGTTACATTTATCTCAACGTCATTCGACATGGCAAATGCGTTAATTTCAGGTAGTTTTGTCGTTCCTAATGGTAAAGTCACTGTTGTTTCATAGACATCATACCCACAAATGCCGTTTCCATTCGTTGACCTCACTGGTATTGTTGGTAATGCTATACGCACACCATTTACTTCAATTCTAACGCTAGGTACTGCTGGCTTTTCAATTGTCAGACCGTCTTTTGAGAATCCTAAACCAATCACATCACACATCTGATCGGCAGGTCCTTCAACAACTAAATAAATGGCATGCTTACCATCTAGATGATCAACCGCTTCTGAAACATCAATCGAAAAATGTTTCAATTCGTCTACCCTTGCACCATTTACAGCAACTTCACCAATTTTCTTCCCTTGCCATGCATCGTTTGTCCAAGGTCCATCTAACATCACATTTATTTTAAAGCTTTCCGTTGTCTGAGGGGTTAGCCATAAGTTAAACTGGGTTTGATTCCCAACTTTTGTTTCTTCAAATGGGTGCAGGCCTTTTTTATGTTCAGCGAGTCCACCAAACCCAAAATATTTATACCCGACGATATCGCCATTTCCAGCACCAGTAATTGGCATATGATCATCCCAAATATCCCAAGCATCTGCTTGTAGTCCATGGTTGTTCAAGAAACAAGCAATACCAGCCGAATAATAACGGTAAGGATCTAGCCCATATACATTAAACCCTTCTGAAGTCACTTCTGCACCAGCGTATTCATGTCCACCAGCTTTTGCCGTCCAGATATTGTTTTCCAAATACGGATCCCAACCTGTAATCACGACTTTTCCACCATCAGCAACAGATGCCTCATCCCATTCAACATGAACCGGCGCAACCATTGGCTGACGAGCATAGCCAAATCCACGTGGTGGACGGTGATAGAAGGCATACCATTGATCATTAATGTATTCAATACTCCCATGGGTGTTATGTGGCGCGTAATAAACATCTAGCTCTGTTCCATCTTCATTTAATTCAACACTTCTCGAATCAACCAATACACCCCCGCTTTTCCATGGCCCAAGCAACGTATCCCCATATGCATAACGCAAGCTGGAATTGGTGCTACTTAACCCATAATCAGGCCCAGAGTAACCACTGTAGATCCAGACATATTTATTTCCAATTTTTCGGATCGACGCTGCTTCAAAAAAGTTAAACCTGCTTAAATCTTCTCCTTCGTAAACATGTGGATAGGTTTCTCCTTCAGGATCATGGATATCGCCATAACGGGCACTGGCTGGGATAAAGTAATTGATGATTTCTGTTCCTGGTCGCAAAGAATACATGGTGTTTTGATCAAGCTCTGCTGCTTGTGAACGTTGGAATCCCCAGTAGCCATAAGCTCTAAAGCCAATTTCGTAATCTGGGTCTGCTTGATCTGTTATATACTCTACATAAACAGCTGGATCAAATCCTAAAATGCTCCCTTCCACAGTGCTTCGCCCATCTTCAGTCATGTTAATTGGTGTAAATGGTCCAACAGGTGTCGGGCCTTTGCAGACCATGGCTTCTCTTTGGGGACCTCGACTATGTGGATAGAGATAGTAGTCTTTTGTTCCATCTTTACGCTTCACTTCAACCAAGTCTGGTGCATACATGACATCCCACTGGTCGTCAATTTCATAAGTAAAAATCGAACCTTCGTCACGCCAGTCATTTAGATTTTCAACCGGTGCTGACCACGCTCTGATGTCAGGTCCACAATAACTGTCAAATCTCACATCATGAGAACCAATCACATAGGCACGGTATTTACCCGGCTTTTCTGGATCTTCAAAAACTCGGGGCTCACCATCAGGTAAATGTTCCCATAAAGGTAAATATGGATTTGCAAAATTGCTTGCAATAATTTTCTTCATTTTTATCGTCTCCTCGATTATCTGATAACAAGTCTGGAAAATATGATCATTTTCGTGTATAATAGATCCACACAGATTGTTTAATTTTATGAAACAAAAGTGATAGCGTTTCGAACCCGCTAGGATTGGCAATATTTGGCTTCCTATAAGTATTGGTGTCTAATGACTAGCACGATATTAACCATTTTAACCTTTTGCAACCATTTTTTCAAGAGATTATTTGAAACAAAATTTTAACAATTTGGAACACTTAGGAGGAAAAGATGTTTTTAAATTTTGAATTCCCACCATTACTATACTACATTCGCTCTGGGCCAGGTATCTTTGAGCCAGGGCGTCTTCATATGCATAATAAAAATGCTGAATTTTTCGATTTGCTCGTTGTTTTTGAGGGGAAAATGTATCTCTGGGAGGATGGTCAAGAATTTGAAATTGGTAAAGGGGAGTTTTTAATCCTTGAGCCAAAAAAAGAACATTATGGCTTAAAGCCACACACAGAGGAAACTTTTTACCATTATGTTCATTTTCAAGCATCGGGAAATTTTTTCAAAACGCCCGACGAACAACATTTTCTTGAAGTGTCAGATTTCAAAAATTTCCTCTCCATCCCTAAAAAGGGGAAGCTGCAAAATACCCATATTATTTTAGATCAGTTGAAGGAATTAAAACGTCTGCACACTTTTTCAAATAAAATGTACAAACATCAACAACAAACCACTTTTCAACAATTGTTGCCGCAGCTAACAAAACCAAAAAATTCTTCAGTTTCTCCTCAAATCGAAGATCTGGTTATAGAGACTGCCCTCTTTTTAGAGATAAATTTTCGAAATCGCATTTCTTATGATACCTTAAGCGAAAAATTTAACTTCACATCGACATACATCACCCGTTGTTTTAAAAGAATTTACGGGATGACACCTTTGGGGTATCTCAATAAAATCCGTTTTGCAGAAGCGAAGGTCATTTTAAAAGATACGGATATTTCCGTTGAAAAAATCGCCTTTGAAGTAGGATTCAATTCAACCTCTTATTTCTCAAGGGCCTTTGCGAAGGAATTTGGGATGTCACCTCTTCAATATCGGAAATTTTATCAGAAATTTGAGTAATATTTTATATAATCAAAAGCACCATTTTGTCGCTTCACTATGCGGGAAAATGGTGTTTTTGTCTTTTATAGTTATGGTTGAATTTTTAATAAAACCACGCCATGCTTCGGTACTTGAAATTCTAGCTTAGGTTGGAATTCAAGGGTATCCCCTGTCCAAATGTCGAGAATATTGCCTTCTGTTGTATCAAATGAGGTTAAATCTAATGTCATCAAGGCATCTTCTTCACTGGCATTAAAGAGAGCAAAATAACCACAGTCCGTAGCTTCTCCACGCCAGATAATTAAATCGCCATCTCGTGATACCTGATAAGATTTTGTAATTTTATTCGGCATTGCCATCAATTCCTGATTAGTCAACATGGACAGTGTCCACTCGTCATTGTCACGAAGCTCACCACCGAACATTAAGGGTGATCGAAAAATACACCAGAGTGACATCATGGTTTTTTGTTCATCTTTTGTGAACCTGGTCATGCGATCACGCATCACGCCTTTTGGCAGTGGGGGTTCGTCCCAGAAACCATCCACCGACCGAATGCCTAAGTGACCTAGTGGCAACATGTCACAGTCAGGCCAGCTGCCAGGGCCTACGTGGACAGCCCATTTTTCACAACGCTCAAACATGCCGTATAGGTAGTGCCATTTGTCCCAGTAGTCATCTGTCATGCGCCAGACATTGGCGTATGTTTTGAGTAGGTCTGCGTGTTCAAGTGGTGCTGGGCCTGGGGAGAGGCTGAGTACCATGTCGCGTCCTGAGTTTTGGATGGCTTTTTGAATCATTTTGATTTCATCACGATGGATGCCGTAAAGGTGGGAGGCTGCAATGTCATCTACTTTGACATAGTCGACTCCCCAAGAAGCGTATAAGTCGAAAATGGAATTGTAATATTCTTGGGCCCCTTCTGCGTGAGGGTTGATGCCGTACATGTCGGTATTCCACGGGCAAATTGAGTTATGATGGGCGATGTCTCGGGCGGTTTTGTTGGTTCCCTTAATTGGCGTGTTTTGATGGGCGGCTTGCCTTGGGATGCCGCGCATGATGTGGATGCCGAATTTTAAGCCGAGGGCGTGGATTTTGTCTCCTAATGGCTTGAAGCCTTGTCCGTCTTTTGCTGATGGGAATCTGTTAACGGCTGGGATTAGGCGGGCGTATTCATCCATTTCTAGTGGGAAGTAGGCGTTGTAGGCTGATGATACGGCTTGTGGCTCATACCACTGGATGTCTACGACCACATATTCCCAGCCGTAAGGTTTTAAATGCTTGGCCATATATTCGGCATTGCCGATGACTTCATCCTCGCGGACGGTTGCACCGTAGCAATCCCAGCTGTTCCAGCCCATTGGTGGGGTTGGGGCGATGTTTTTATTTTTCATTTTATTGTTCCTCCTAGTTGTTTGTGATTAGTCTCATTGTTCCGTTTGCAAATTCGACTTCGCTGACAAGCACCATTCGGTTTCCGCCGCCTATTTGAATACTCATATGGACATGGTAGGCGATGTAGGTTCTTGTTCCATCATGAGATTGGAAAATTGAGTTGTGCCCTGGTCCTGAGATGCCTTGTTCTCGATTGCCTTGGATGACAGGGTTGTTTTTGTATTTTTCGAAGAGCCCAAGGGGGCTAGTGCTGGTTGCCACACCGATGGCATATTCGAATGACCAATAGGGATTGGCACTGTAGGTCATGTAGTAAATATCGCCTATTCTGATTACCGATGGTCCTTCTACCCAACGCCATCCTGGTTGAATGTTTTGAGTTTCCCAAGCTTGTGTGGGTGAAAATAGAAAATGTGGGTCGCTTATTGGATCAAAGTTTTCGCCTAATTCGATGACGTAAATGTCACTTCGGTGGACACCATTTATCCTGTTTTCTGAACAGTCGCGTGAAAAATATAAGAAAATTCTGCCATCATCGTCGATAAAGGGGCTAGGGTCAATATTAGCAAAATCAAGTCCTAAAAGTGGTGCTTGACGTTCGTCAATAAAGGGACCTGTTGGGTGATCTGCAACTGCTAAACCGATATGCAAGCGATCTGTGCCTCTTTCTCTTGCGGTGAAAAATAGATAGAAGCGACCTTGGTGTTCGATTACTTCTGGTGCCCAGAAATTGGTATATGACCAATCACCTGGTTGATAAGAAAAGACAATGCCTTCTGTCTCCCAGTTTTGCAAGTCTGTGGAGCTCCAAGCAATGAAAATACCGTTGTGATTGGTGCTTGTGCCGTAAAGGTAATAAAATCCATCACTTGCAGCTAGTATGAAAGGATCAGCTAGGTTTCTCATGATTGGATCGGGGAAAATATACACTTTTTCTTCTTCGTGGTGACAACCCGACAAAAATAAGGTTGTGACGAGAAAAATGATCAGTAATAATCCTTTTTTGTATATCATACCCACTACCTTCCTTTCTTGATTAGGTCAATTTAGTTAATTGCGAAAACACTATCTTGTTGACATTGATTACAAAATACCAACTAAACTATCCCTAATCATGCAAAGTCAGAAGTTTAGGGGTTTAGAAGTGAAATAGCCTTCCAAATCATCCACAAATGGCAAAAAAAGCTATTTGTGGATGAAAAGTTCTGTTTTGGAAGCGAAGGGTGCTGCCAAATCATCCACAAATGTCGAAAAAAGCTATTTGTGGATGAAAAAACCTGTTTTGGAAGCGAAATGCGGGTCAAATCATCCACAAATGCCAAAAAAAGTTATTTGTGGATGATTTGACCTGTTTTGGAAAGGGAATATGCTGCTAAATCATCCACAATCTGATGAAATCGTAGGTTTGTGGATGATTTCCACCTTTTCACAACTACCCACTAGATTAATTCCATTCTGCAATTTTTAAATTCAACTTCACTAATGATGGCACATCGGTCGCCACCACGGATGTCAAAGTCTTTATGAATATGGTAGGCAATGTAAGTTTTTTTGCTATCATGGGATTTGAAAATGGAGTTATGCCCTGTGCCGGATACTTTTTGCGTTATGGAGCCGGTTAGAACAGGGTTGTTTTCGTATTTCTCAAAAGATCCTGTTGGACTGCTGCTTGTGGCGACACCGATGGCGTAATCAAAGGACCAGAATGGATTAGCACTGTAGGTCATGTAATAGGTGTTATTAACTTTGATGACTGATGCGCCTTCATTCCACATCCATCCTTTTTCCACAGGCGTTGTTTCCCAGATCTGAGTTGGGGCGAATAGGAAAATTGGATCTGATTTTTGATTGAAATTTTCATCTAACTCTACCACATAAATGTCGCTTCGGTGGAGACCGTCGACCACATTGACTGAGCAATCACGGGAATAATACATGTAAATTCGTCCATCATCGTCCACCAGCACGCTGGCATCAATGACTGCGTAATCTACATCGAGAAGTGGGCGTTGTAAAGTATCAATAAAGGGGCCGATTGGTGAATCTGCGACTGCCAATCCGATTTGAAGGATGTCTCTTTTGACTTCCCGTGCAGTGTAAAACATGTAAAATTTCCCCTGATGTTCAGTGACTTCTGGTGCCCAAAAGTCTTTATACACCCAACTGTTCTCAGGGTTGATAAATGAGCGACCTACCTGTTCCCAAGTCGTCAAGTCGCTGGATTTCCAGACATAATAGCCACCTTGTTCAATATGGCTCGTTCCGTACATATAGTAGTTGCCATCACTGGCGGTTAAGACAAAAGGGTCGCCGATATTTTCCACGACAGATTTTGGAAAAATGTATTCTTTTTTCATTATGATCTCCTAATTCTCCACTGTCGGAACCCGCCACAGGTTATTCAAGCGATGGATTTCCTTTAAATCGCATTTTGGTTTTCGATCGTAAGTTAGGATGCCGTTTATTTCTTGTTCAACATCAGTTAATTGGGTATAGCAATACCCGTGAAGGATCTTTGATGCGAATACGGCTTCCATCACACGCTGATAATCTGCGATGTAATCTTCAACATTGTTCACAGAAGTGTAGCCCCAACCTGCGTCATCCCCTGCTTTGAAACCGATACCACCGAATTCGGTTAATAGAATTGGCTCGCCTTCATGTTTGAAACTGCCAGTGTAGATATTGCGGTCTGCGGGCTTCGCGTGTAGAATGTTTTCCTTCGTTTCGAGGACATGCTTGTAGTAGGCATACTTTTCGGTTTCATCAACGTGACCATGGTTATAGTTATGAATGGCACAAATGTCGGTTTTGGTCATTTCCCAACCGTCGTTTGAAATAACAAGTCGGGTGGTGTCTAGGGATTTTATGGTATGGTACATGGCAAGGGTGTGGTGTTTTTGGGCTTCGTTATTACACACATGAGGAACACCCCAGCTTTCGTTAATTGGCACCCATGCTACGAGAGATGGGTGGTTATAGTCTCGCTCCAAAATTTCCAACCATTCGCGCATTAAACGTCCTACTGCATCCTCGGTGTAACTGGTTGGTGCTGCACATTCGCCCCAGACGAGGTAACCCAATTTGTCTGCCCAATACATAAAGCGTGGGTCTTCGACTTTTTGGTGCTTTCGACAACCGTTAAAGCCCATTTCTTTTGCTAGTTCAACATCCAAGCGTAAGGCATCGTCCGATGGGGCAGTTAGCAAGCCTTCTGGCCAATAGCCTTGATCTAAAACCAGCTTTTGATAGTATGGCTTATTGTTTAAATGCACCATTCCGTTTTCGATATGGATTTTTCTCATGCCGAAATAGGAGGTTAGTTCATCAATGTTCTTGCCATTGTCTATAATGCGCATGGTCACGTCAAATAAGTTTGGTGTCTCTGGTGTCCATGACCAGCCTTGTCCGTGGTATTCTGTGCGGAAAATTTTTCTGTTGAATAAGTTTATGGTTAACCTGGTGTAGATTTCGTGTGGTGAGACTGTGTGGGTTGCGATTTTTTCACCTTTGAAAGAAATGTCAATGTCAACTTGCTTGCCTAAGAAGTCTTGCTGAATTTCAAATTCAATCTTCACGTCGCCTGAGTCGAATATAGGTGTAAATCTTAGTTTTTCAATGTGTGTTTCTTGGACAGCTTCGAGCCACACTGTTTGCCAAATACCTGTGGTTCTTGTATACCAAATTCCCGCTGAATCTTCTTCCCAGAATTGCTTTCCTCTTGGAATGGTTTCATCACAGGATGGGTCTTCTACTCGGACGGTTAAATTTTGTGTTCCTTCGATTAAACTGTCAGTAATATCGAAGGAGAATGAAGTGTGTCCACCTTCGTGTGTTCCCACCAATTGTTCGTTGATGTAAACCCATGCGCGATAATCGACTGCGCCGAAATGAAGTTTCACACGTTTATTTTTCATTTCTTCTGGAAGGGTAAATTCCCTTTTGTACCAGACATGATCATGAAATGTTGGATCGTGAATGCCGCTTAGTTTGGTTTGATAAGCGAATGGTACATCGATTTTTTTGCTGAAACTTTTTGTGATTTTGAACCATTTTTCTTTTAATCCGACATTGTTATCGTCAAATTCAAAGTCCCATCTGCCGTTTAAATTGAGCCAATTTTCTCTGATTAGCTGTGGTCGTGGATATTCTGTTCTGTGCATCGTATAATCTCCTTTAAATCTATTGTGTAATGCTAATGCCAAATATAGCACCTACTGGTCCGCCTGTACTTTCAAATTTAACCGTGATGTAAGGCATCCCATTTTCATTGATGCGCAGTCCATCTCCGCTTAAAAATCCATCAGGAATTGCTTTGGTCGATGTATAGAAGTTCTCGTCTTCTGATAGCCCTTCTTCTGTGACTAACTCGTTTTCTAATAGGGTGTCATTGATGTAGATCGCCCACGAGCGTCCTGCCTCATGTTTGAATAGGGTTGTATTGAGGAAGTTAGGAACATCATGCGTAATTGGTAAGTCGTAGCTAAACCAGCTTCCTTCTCCATGACCAAATCTGAATGATTTCCCATGCCAAGGCCATGACCCAGTAGCGGTGTCGCTTTGTTTCAGGTTGTATTCAGCCTCATAAGCATGGTTATCGAAGTTTGTAAGATAAGCAGATGCACATTCTTTTTCAAGTAATGCCTTTTTCTTTTCCAATCTTGCTTTCCCGATAGCAGCTTCTGTTTCAGGATCAACAAAGGTCATATACAAAGCATAACGCTCTTTGTATTTTTTGTAGTGTGGGGCATAGGTCAACATCTCTTCCATATCTGTGCCGCGAAGTTTAAAGCAAAATTCACCACTAGATAAGCTGATGCACATTCCAAATTGTTCTCTTACATTTTCTTTCCATTCATCCACTGTTTGCCCATTTGTAATGCGAACCATATCTGGCGAATTCGGATCCCTTGGTGGTACAAGCACCATAATGCCATTTGGATTTGTTTTGTCAAGGTCATCATCGCCAAGCCCTGCACTTAATACCACAGGTCCGTATTTAAATGCCATCACATGAGGGTTATCCTTTAAGGCATCAAAAGTAATTTCCATATTAAAAACCAGTTTAATTTCATCGTCAACCCTAATATCTTGGATTTTCAGATAACCATTTTCCACTTTCCCTTTTTGAACTTTTCCATTAATTTCCAATCGAGCTTCTTTAACATTCCAGTCTGGAATACGCAAATGGAGTTCTGTATTTTCTAAAACATCACCACCATTAAGCGCATTCACTTTAAACGTCGCTTCATGCCCATCAAGAACGTCAGAATTCTGCGTCAATTTTAAATTTTGTGCTTCATAACGATATTCCGAGCTAAAATACAAATTCACATAAACACGTTCATCCTTGCTGAAATAGATGGAATCACCAAGCTTAACATAACTTTCAATACCCGTCCCAGTGCAACACCAAAATAACCCATGTCTAAATAATTTATAATAACCTGATCCCATGGGTTGAAAATACATCATTTCGCCTGTTTCAGGATTTTGAGCTGACAAGATAGCATTGATAAAGGCATTTTCATAATAATCCGCATACTTCTTATCACCAGTAATTTTAAACAAATCCCTAGCAATTTTCAACATATTATGCACATTACATGTTTCATGGGTGGCATCTTTGTGAATGGTTGATGCTAACGTATTTGGCGCATGAAAATGCTCATCACAACTGTTCCCGCCTGTAATATATGAATGATTTTCCAAGACAATATCAAAGAAATTTTTTACTGCAACCAAATATTTCGGAAGTTCAGCTTTCGCTTCTGGGGTTAGTGCATCATAATATTCCTCATTTTGTGTCAAGGTTGTATAACGCTTAAGTGCGCCAATAAATTTAGGCACCTGTGTATTGGCATGCTTTCCAGGTAGGACATTATTACCTTTTGCAAGCTCATCAAACAAAGAAACTTCATCAAACATTTCGGCACAGATTCGATACCTTGAATCACCAGTTAGGTTATATAGTTCATAAAAAGCATCATTCATACCACCGTATTCAGTTCGGAGCATTTTTTCTTTATTCTCTGGCTTATACTGTGAGGCGCGGACGTTATAAAAATAGTCGCCGAAACCTTTGGCAACGTCGAGTGCTAATTCACTTATATCGGTCGTATCAACATATTTATAAATATCTAACAACCCAGCAAGGACTTTATGGAGATTATACCAAGGTACAAAAACAGTCCCTTCGATCGGCTCATCTCCAGGCAACCCAACACCACCAGTTAAACCATCAATGGCATCTAAACGAATATCTCCAAATGGCGCAATATAACCAGCACGATCTGAATATTTTTCTGCAAATGCATCTTGACATTTTTTCAATTCAGTGACACAAATGTGTATATTCTGTATTAGTTGCGCCTTGATTTGACCGTCTTTGCTACCAATATAAGCCAACGCTAAGGCTGACATATAATGTCCAAACATATGACCACGGAAATTATTATCTTTCGAACGTTCCCATGAGTCTTCATAAACAATCGCATTTTCTGGTCGCGACAAACCAGCTGTTGTATAAAAATGAGCGAGAAATCTGTAGGGATTCAACTTTTGTTGTGGCGCATAGCCTTTTGGATCAATTCCCAACAGAAACTCAACATCTCTTTTTTCAGCATTTAACAAAAATTCGTCAAGCAGTGTGACGTTGTGTGTTCCTGCATCGTTTAAATTAAAATGGGATTTTAGTGATTCATTCATGGTAGTTCTCCTTTTTGAAAAGTTTATTTGTATAAAGCGTCTCTGATGGATATAGCAATTGATTGGCTTGCAATGCAACTTCAGAAAATAAAATCAAATACCAATAGTCTACCACTTTTATTTCAGTTACATCAACAACAAGTACCTCAGAAGTTGCCAGCCATTGCCAATCATCTATCTTATTAAAATTCTCTGAACTAACTCTGTAAATATAGCCAACACCATAAGGGTCAATCGTTCCAAGTTCAATAACCAGCCTACTTTCAGAAAGAAATGACCAAGATTTTTTTCCAGTAGGATCATCTGGATACCACCGAATTGGCATAGCAAATCGGATAACTTCATCAATTGTTTCAGCCGCATAAATACCTAATTGGGAACCTATTTCAGTTAAATCTTCAGCTTTTCTCGGAAGCAATGATGTTAATTTATACTGACTTCCGTGATATAGGTTTACTGGTTTCATCCTAATACCTCCTAAAATTATAACTCCCAAAACGTCTCCTAAAAGCTACAAAAGTTGCAAAAAGCTTACACAATTGTGTAAAAAGTATGTAAAAATCGAAAATTTCGCCATCTCACAAGTGATTTTAAAAATTTTTGCGTATATCTATAGTGGAGGGGTTCGCCCTTACTATTAATTTATGGAGGCATTGTTATGCTAAAATTTGAAGAACAAATCGCGATATTACCACTCACTATTGATGGTGTTTTCAAAATGTATTTTGAAGATCCAAGAAACTTGCCACAACTTAGGGATTTCCTTATCACTCATCTTGAATTGGAAAATGATGATTTAGATACCATTCAAATTCTAAACCCAGGATTGCCAAAGGATGGCATTAACGATAAAGGCTTTACTGTGGATTTATTGTTGAAAACAAAATTGGGAAATGACATTCATCTTGAAATGCAGACTAGCACTCACATGAGCTTCGAAGCACGTATTCAACTGTATAATGCGAGAAAGGCAGGTGGACAGATTAAAGTAGGACAAGATTACACCAATATGAAAAGAACCATCTCCTTGGTTATCACAAAATTTTCAGTGTTTAAAGATGCCGACGATTACCATGAAACAATTTTAATGCGTAGAAAAAATGGAAAAGTCTTTACAAATGCCCAAGAAATACATATAATAGATCTAACGAAAATAAATTCGATAAAAACCAATGAACGACAAAAATATTTGTGGGGAATGTTATTCATGGTCGAAACCAAGGAGGAGTTAGAAATGTTAGCGAAAGAATCAACAGAAATGGCCGATGCAACAGAGAAGTTAATTGAGGTTAGTGCTGATGAACGCGCACAAGCCTATGCTCTAAGTCGTGAAAATGCAGAATTTGCACGCCTACTTCATGAGACAGGATTGAGGGAGCAAATGGAGCAGCAGACGGAGCAAATGAAGCAGCAAATAGAACAAAAGAAGCAACAATTGGAGCAAAATGAAAAAGAATATCAAGAAGCACTTGAAGCAGCTACAGAACAAGCTACCCATCAAGGTATTGAGTTAGGAACTATCGAAACAGCCAAAAGAATGCTAGCTGAAAATGTAACTGCAGATTTTATTTCCAAAGTAACAAACCTAAAAATGGAAAAAATCCAAGCGTTACAATTAGAAGTGTAAATTTCCAATCAACATCTTCTTGGGATGTTGATTTTTATTTTCTTAGCTACTCTTTCGACCCAAAAACATCAACCAATCGCCGCATTTCTTCGCCTGTTATCTCAATCACACTTCCATGACGCTTCTTCAATTTCCCAAAATCATAGTCACTTTCAGGTACCACCTCAAAGTCACCTTTTTCAAGATCGGTACAAACCAGCGGTAAATAACCTTTCCCTTCGACAAAACGGTCGACAATTAAGCACCATCTCCCATCAGGTAGTTGATAAGTTTGCGGACCTTCAACCAAATGACCATCTAGCGCATGAACTTCAATATCAACAGGCGTGCTATCTTGCAAACTTTTCACCTTATCCATTTTCACAAGCTTCGTCGTTTCATCTTTCACAAAGCGATAATACCAGCCATTTTCATAAATGATAGTCATATCAATCAAATGATGCGCCGCCTTTGCATAAATAAACGGTTCAGTAAAGGTCATAAAATCGGTCGTATATGATCCATAAATACGCTGTTTCGCTTCCACGTCCTCATCAAGCTTCACCATGGATGCCCAAAAGACGAAAAAGGCTTCTTTTTCAACATCATAAATACTCTCTGGTGCCCAAGCGCACCCTGCCTCTTCTACTGCTACACGACATTTCCGCGGTGCGCTCCAATTAACTAGATCTGAGGATTCCCAAATGATTAAATCCTTACTCCCCTCGTACTGCGCCACATGCCAACCTTTGCCCGCTTGAATACGCAGGTCCGTTGCGATCATAAAATACTTATCAGTTTTCGGACATTTAATGATAAATGGATCACGAACCCCTTTTTCACCAAGAGGTGAACGTAATACAGGGTTAATAGAAAGATCTTTCCAATATAAACCATCCTTGCTCACTGAAAAATAAATTTGTTCCCCGTCAATTTGCTCCCCAATAAAATGCGCCATTAAATATGCCATTTTGACACCTCCAAAATGATTATTTTCTATAAATTTATTGATTTTGCACCAATGATGCCCGCACTATCACACAATCGTTTGCTTCAACAGTTGCAGTAAAGCGATCCTTAAAGATACCTAATTCCTTTTGCTCCCAACAGTCGTAAAGAAACAAGGAAACATCTGCTGCACCAGCAAGTCCAATGTCCCAAAACAGCAGGGGAATATCTCGCTTTTGATCACTTAGGTTGAAAAAGCCAACAGCGATATCACCATTTGTAAGAACTTTTGCAAGCATAAAGCATTCCTCGCCATGAAACCAATTTGGCTCTGGTTGAATGCGATAAGCACCTCGTGACTCCATATCTTGATTAATCGCAATGATGTCCTTGTTCAAAAGGATGTCCTTTGTTGTTGCATTAGTATTTCTAACATCGCATCCCATCATTAAAGGTGAGCCCATAATGCTCCAAAGGGAGAAATGTGTTTTATATTGAATATCACTACAGCCGCCTGATTCCTTCGCAATCCAGCCATCATTGCTGCCACCATACATGCCAACAATCAACATGTCCATGTCATTGTGACAAAAGGCACCTGTATAAGCTTGCTTTCCCAGTTGTGACAATGCTAATTTTTTAACGGACTCCCAGTTATCTTGAATGTCGTGAGTGGAACGATACAAATGTGCCCCTGATTCACGCGCCCACTCATGGACATCGTCCTCACCCCAATTACAAGCTGAAAATAAAATATCACGACTACAATTTTTAAGGGCTAAACTCATGCGCTTATAAAGCATCTCCCCTGGCATGGTGCGCGGTTTAAAACAATAATCATATTTTAAATAATCCACACCCCACTCAGCAAACTGTTTAGCATCTTCAAATTCATGTTCAAAACTACCTGGATGCCCTGCACAAGTATGGGTTCCTGCACAAGAATACATCCCAAATTTCAACCCTTTGGAATGAATATAATCAGCCAAAGCCTTTATGCCACTCGGAAATTTTTTCGGGTCAGCTACCATTCTGCCAAACTCATCCCGCTCTTTTAAACTCCAACAGTCATCAATCACAATGTACTCATAGCCAGCATCTTTATAACCTTCACTTACAAATTTATCTGCGACATCACGGATTAACTGTTCATTAATATCCCAGGTAAAAGTATTCCATGAATTCCATCCCATAGGCGGGGTGATTCCTAGTGCTTTTTCTTTCATTTAACCCTCAGTCCCTTCTTTATTTTAAAACAGAGCCAATTTAAAATGCAATTGGCTCAATTTTAGAGCATATCCGAGTTTTACAGGTATGCGAGTTTTACAATCATTTAGCTGCTTATTGCTAGGTGGATTCATTTGCAAAAACAGATTTGCTTTACCATTTTTCCGCAGGACAACGCTTATGAATGAGGCTTGCCCTGAATTTTGCAAAGCAACCACATTTCAGACAAGTGTAACCTAGCAACTCTGGACATTCACCACAAATGGCCAACCGTTTATCACGAATGTCCTCTGTTACCAAGTCGATTTCTAATGTGAGTTGTTCTGAAATTAACTTTTCAATTTCCCGATCGCTGACATCTTTTTTATGTCCGCACCCTGGACATTCTCGCTTGCTACTCACTTTTTCTCAACCGTTACAACCACAACACTCATTGGTGGAACTGATACAGAAAGGATATTTCCATCTTCAACCTGAACACGATGAGCTACTTTCTGAACTTGTTCAGGATTTTCAAATGTATTATGGGCATCCATTTTCTCTCCAATTAAAGCGTCAGCTGTTACAGTAAAGGCATCACTGCGACATGGATTCCAGTCGCTGAGGGCGTAAGTTAATTCTTCAGTTTCAGCTAATCCATAATTACAGATTGAAATGGTCAAGACATTGTCTTTTTGGCTGACTGACGATGTAAGATGTTCAGGTACATTTTCTTCAAAGCAGTCGAGGAACATCCCATCTTGGTGACCTTTAAACATTTCAAATACATGGAAAGTCGGCGTTTTAATCATTTTTTCGCCTTCTGTTAAAATCATCGCCTGCAAGACATTAATGGTTTGTGCAATGTTCGCCATCGTTACACGGTCACCATGCTTGTGGAAAATATGAAGTGTAATGGCTGCAACCATCGCATCGCGGATTGTATTTTGTTGATATAAGAAGCCTGGATTTGTTCCTGGTTCAACTGTATACCAAGTTCCCCATTCGTCAACAATCATCCCGATGCGTTTATCTGGATCGTATTTGTCCATGAGATTTCCATGTTTCATAACGAGTTCTTCCATATACTTTGCATCTCTAATTACTTTATGCCATTCGTCCTCAGGGAAGTTGGTTGCTGGAATTTTATGTGGCCACCCAACTGTACCGAATGCATAATGGTGCAAGGATAGTCCGTCCATTAGCCAATGGGCATTTTTCATTTGTGTCTCTGTCCAATGATAATCAGCGACGTTAGCACCACCACAAATTTTATAGATTGGCTTTTCTGGGTTATAATTTCTCACAAATGTTTGAAAGCGACGGTATTCATCAGCGTAATGTTCAGCACGCATATTCCCGCCACAGCCCCAGTTTTCATTTCCAACGCCAAAGAATTTCATATCCCAAGGTTCATCACGTCCGTTCATGCGACGCTCATTGGCGACTGAGGAATCACCTGGGGCCGTAATGTACTCGACCCATTCTTGCATTTCTTGAATCGATCCAGAGCCAACATTACCATTGACATAAGCGTCACATCCAAGCATTTCGATTAAATCGAAAAATTCATGGGTTCCAAAGTGATTATTTTCAACGACACCACCCCAATGTGTATTAACGATTCTTTTACGATCCTCACGTGGGCCAATGCCATCACGCCAGTGATATTCATCTGCAAAGCAGCCTCCTGGCCAACGTAAAACTGGGATATTTAGTTCTTTTAAAGCTTCAACGACATCTGTACGAATCCCACGTACGTTAGGAATGTCAGAGTCTTCTCCAACCCAGATCCCTTCGTAGATACAACGTCCTAAATGCTCGGCAAAATGGCCGTAGATATCTTTGTTGATTTTGTGCTTTTCTCTTCGTTGTGAGATGTGAATTAAATTTTTGTTCATTGCGATTACGCTCCTTTATGTGTTAGTGATGGTATTCATACTAACTTTATTTCGTGTAGTTGTATATTTGTTTGTCATGACCTAAAACTCCAAGGAAATCGTGGAGGTGTTGGAATACCTGGAACTGATGGGGGTGTAATGTTTGGCAGACCTGGGATGCTTGGAACCTGTGGCACTGGTGGGAGGGGAATGCTTGGTATACTTGGGATTCCTGGGATTGATGGAATGCCTGGTACACTCGGGATGCCTGGGACTGATGGAATGCCTGGTACACTTGGGATTCCCGGGATTGACGGAATGCCTGGAATTTGTGGGATCGTTGGTCGTTCTGGCTCTGTTGGTGGTTCAGTTGGTTGTTCTGGCTCTGTTGGTGGCTCAGTTGGTCGCTCTTCTGTTCGTGGATAAGCTGTTCCTACTGAAACGCCTTTGCCCCAGATCGTCAAGCTTGCGGTAGAATTGGTACCGTTCGGATTTTCTCTGTCATACGACATGGCGGTAAATGTTTGTACCCATTCTCCGCTCGCATCATCAAACTGACGTAAGAAAACACCATTATAAGTAATATCATATAGCGTGATGTTTGCGGTATTTTCATCGTCAACACGCCATGTTCCCACTGTCGTACCATTTGCATCTGTAATCATTCCATCGCTAGCTAAGTGATACAATGAGGATGTATGCGCAGTGCTGTTGGTATCACGTCCGTGGTGTAAGATTTTGAAGTCCCCAACTAAAGCTTCTGTATCGAATGAGCGTGCGCCTTCACCTCCGTCAAAACGTAATGGTGCCACAACAAACCAACCTTCATCATTCATGAACGCTTCATGCACACGGACTTGATGCCATTCCCAACGACCTGCAAAACGTGTGTGGAAAATTTTCAGGTATCTGCCTTCGTAATAGATCAATCCACCATGACCAGGCGATTGATAGGCAGTGCTGGCTGCTTCTTCAAGATCTGCACTTACAAAGTGATAACCACCGATCATTTTATTCCCCATTTGACCGTGGGTAAATTCTGAACCATCCACATCTATCCAACGGGCTGCACCGCCTGTTTGATGGGAATCAGCTTGCACGTGCATTTGTCCGAATCTTGCATCTTCGAATGGTCCATACGGATTTTCACTGCGCCACATGCGGACATTATAACCACCGTAAGAAGCTAACCAGCCATATGTTAGGAAGAGGTAGTAATAGCCAGAAGTCTCGCTGTAGATCATGTGAGGGCCTTCCCCTTGATGATGGGTTAAGGCAATCAATAATCGACCAAATCCATCATTTTCGCGATTGATTTCGGAATCTTCATAAGGAATAGGCAGACCTGTCGTTTTATCCATCTCAAGTAAGAATACGCCACCACCGTAAGAACCATATACTAACCATAATTCGCCATTTTCACAAATAAATGGGCTTGAATCGATTGAGTTAGGATGGATCCGTGGGTCAAAAGGTACGTCTCCTAGCATTGCCATGTTTGTACCCTCAGGTGAGTTGAATGGCACGCGAACACCGTTGTGATAACGGTTGCTGTAGCCACTTCTGATGAACGTTCCTTGTGTCACCCAAGGTCCATCAATGGAATCTGCAACGGCAACGCCAAGTCCTGCTTGTGGGTGTTCCATGTCGCGTCCTGCCCAATTCCACTCGTTAATACCACCGGCAAGGCTGTAGTAATGGAAGAATCTGCCATCAACTTCAATGATCTCACTTGCCCAGAAGATGGCGTTGTTTTGGTTTCCTTGGTGGAAGGCACCGATGTATCTGATTTGCTGTTCCATGGTTTCTACCGCTGGGTCTGGGTTATCTATTGGGAAAAATGCATGGCGGTTTCCAGGGTTGCCTACTTGTGGATTACCTAGGCCATAGTTGATGCTTTCCCATTGGATAAGGTCGCGGCTTCTTGAGGCACCAAGGTCAGTACCGATCGCGTAGAAATAGCCATCTGGTGCCCTGTCGCGGATAAGGGATGGGTCATGGATGGATGTGTCTATGAATATTGGAGCTGTTGGATCATTGAAATTCGTATTTGCACCAGGTCTGATAAGTGGCGCACCTGTGATGCCAGCGAGATCTCTGATTTCAGTGACATTCAATGCTGTTTCAGGGAAGATATATAAGTCATCAATCAGCCCGCGGAAAGCAGCATCGTTGAATAGGTTGACACCTAAGAAGAATTGCGCATTTGTAAGTGGACCGAAAACATCAGTCGGATTGTTTACTGCGTGAACGCGCTGTCCATTGACATAGAAAATCGATCTGTTGCCATCGGATGTAAATGCAAAATGTGTCCACGTATTTGTCGGCACAACCCCTGGATTAAAGTGCCATTGGTGACCAGGAACTAAAAATGCATTGGTACTTCCGCCACCGTGACGACCAGTAATGCTCAAATGGCGTGCCGTGTTTCCACCAAAGAACATCGAACTCCATTCCGTAATCGTTTCAGGGTTAGCCCAAAAAGCAATGGTATAGGTATCGCCATCAATGATATTATCACCTAGGTACAACCCACCACCAGTACCTGTAAAATGAGCTGCATAGCCACCATTTCTCCCTGGTACACGCGGAACATTCCCGCGAAGAGTCGTATCAACATTGACAAAGCCTTCTCGGCTGCGCACTTCAGCTGCGCCACCTAAGTCCTCATCAAATGACCAGTGATGTGCCCCATTAACAAGGGGTGGTACAACTGGCGTTTCGGCTGGTCTTAGATCCGGCTCATAATCAGGATCAAATAAGTGCATAATTTGTGACGCTGTTAATGCCCGATCAAAGACATGTAATTCGTCAATCGCACCTGTAAAGATTGGATCTGGGAAAAAGTTAAGTCCAAGGAAAAATCTACCAGTTGCTTCTGTAAACATTGGGTTCATATTGGTTCCAGCAGGCCATCCCGAGCGGAACATATCAAGAGGAACACCATCTAAGAACATGGAAGCAGTCCCGTCATTTACAACAACTGTCACATGTGACCACTCGCCTACTTCCAAACGCCCATTAGAGACATTGTTTCGCCATGGATTCGGTGCATACGACCCTGACCAATAGCCCAAAGTCCCTGGACCTGCCCCGTAAGATTGAGCTGTTGCTGGATGGAGGGATTTCCAAGTATGATCAGCAACCGCACCAAAGAAGACAGAACCAAAAGAGTTCGGTAACGCATCAGGTTGAATCCAAAAGGCAATGGTATAATCTGCCGTGTCAATAATACCTTCCCCTAGATAAAGCCCTGCATTCGCAGCATTGCCTCCAAAACGAAGGGCACTATCTGGATTACCATGTCGATCTTCGACAAAGGTGATGGCACTATCTGGCTGCCTATTTTCAAGTTGGATAATATCATTAAAGTTCGCACGTGCAACTGGAATCCCACCGTCAAAACTGTTGTTAAACTCCCAAACAATGGCACCATCCTCATTGCGTTCTGGCACAACAGGTGTCAAAACTGGCGGTGGCGGCGGTGGCGGTGTATCACCAAAGTCAACTTCACCATCAAAAACCACACCTGCTGACACACCAACACCCCAAAGGGCAATCCCAGCTGTAGATGCACCTCTGAACGTTGTCACATCAGTATCATCATCAAAACGCTCATCATATGAGAGAACTGTAAATGTCTGTACCCACGTACTCGTATCATCACAGAACTGACGCAAGAATAAACCATCGTAAGTTAAGCCACGGAAATTAATCCTAGCCGTATAATCCCCAATTAAACGCCACGTCCCAACAACAGTCTCATTTGCTGCAACAATATTACCTACTTCATCAAAACGATAGACATTTGACAAAGTTGCAGTGGTATTCGTTCCACGCCCATGGCTTAAAATTTTATAATCACCCACTAAATCCTCAGGTGCAAAAGCAGTCGTGCCACCTACCCCATCAAAACGAAGGGGTGCCATCACAAACCAGCCATTCTCATTCATAAACATTTCATGAGCACGAATTTGATGGGTTTCGCCACCGCCAACAAAGCGCGTATGGAAAATCTTCATATATCTTTCATTAATCGGATCCCAGTTCATACTCCCATGACCAGGAGAAAGATAACCTCTACCAAGGGAGTTCTCTCCTTCAGTACCGACAAATCGATAGCCACCGATGATTTTAACACCAGAGTCGTTGGTGTGGTGGAATACCTCACCTGTAATGTCAATCCGATTCTGTCCAGAAGTTGGATTTTGTGACACATCAAGCTGACGGAACCTCGCATCTTCAAAAGGTCCATAAGGTCGTTCCGATCTAAACATCCGAACATTATAACCAGCATAAGAAGCTAACGATCCCCATGAAGCAAACAAATAATACATATTCGTACTCGGACTATAGATCATATGAGCACCTTCAATTTGGTTGCTATTTGAACTAATTAATAGACGACCATAACCATTCATTTCTTGGTTAATTTCTGAATCAGCCAAAGGTAAGCCTGTTGTAGGATCCATTTCCATTATGAAAATGCCACCTTCCCATGAGCCATAAACCAACCAGAAACGTCCTTCACTACAAAATATCGGTGCCGGATCAATCGCATTTGGATGGTAGTTTCTTATGAAATTCGACCCATCCATTGCACGGTTATTGTTGGCATGGCGTGATCTAATAAATAAGCCCTGCGTTACCCATGGACCATCAATGTCCTCTGCAATTGCAAGTCCGATGGCACTGTCAGGCACCCCCCAATGACTAAAGCTGTAATATTGGAAGAACCTGCCATTCACTTCAATGATTTCGCTTGCCCAGAAATTGACATTCCATTGACGGTGATCTAGGTAATGTGCAAAAGCACCATCTGTACGACGAGGCGGATTTCCTCCTCCATCACTTACAACGCTTCTGATTTGCTCATCCATTGTCTGAACGGTCGGATCTGGATTGTCAACTGGGAAGAAGATGTGATCATTCGTGTTGCCAAGCGTTGGATAGCGACCATAATCAACCGCCTCAAACTGGACAAAATCCTGAGTCCTTGCTGCTGTTAAGAAGGTCCCGATAATATAATACCAGTCACCATCAGGTCGGGTCACACTCGCTCTTGTCATCGCAGGATCATGAACCGTTGCATTTTGGAAATCAGGTGCTGGACGATCAGCAAAATCTCTATTTGCACCAGGCACGATCCAGCGACTTAAATCCACCTCTTCTGGAACAATAAAGTCAGCTAACGCAGGTTCCTCTAAATTAAACAAAGCTGCTACACCAGCTGGCGTTAATGCCGCATTGTTATAAAGTCGTACTTCATCAATCATCCCATTAAAAGGCGTGTCCCAACGGTTGACACCTAAGAAGAAACTGGCCCCGCCCCTTCCAAACACATTATTGATATCTGCACGTTCCGCAATGACTTGGTTGTTAAGATAAACAGTCGCATTGCCAGCGTTGACAGTCACAACAAAGTGATGCCATTCATTAACAGTCATGGTGTGCATTCTAGCTGGATCAAGATCCTGCCACGGGCCATACATCCAAACACCAGCACCGCCCCACCACGCTTGTGGCAAAATGGACATCCACTGGAATGGTGCCTCATTGCTTGCCCAAAAAGCGGGTGTGAATCCAGTGATAACAGTTGGATTTAACCAAAACGAAATGGTATAGGTGTTTGTGTCAATCAGGTCTGAGCCTAGATACACACCGCTATTTCCATCAAAAACAGCTGCATAACCACCTGTTAACTCAGAAGGTGCAAAAGTGATTGTACCGCCAGAATTGTAGGATCTATTCCCTGTTACAGTGCCACCACCTAAGCGGTCATTTTCATCGTCAAAATCCCACCTATGTAAAGTGACATCTTCTGGCAATCCGGAAGCTTGTTCTACGGCAAAGTTATGATCAAAAATAGAAGCTGCAACTGAATCACCCTCATTGGGCTCTGGCGGATCGCCATCAATAGCCAATGATGTCAAGCTAGTTACTACAAGGGTTACGAAAAAGAATAAAGCCATGAAAAAGAATTTTTGGTGTCTTTTTTTCTGCATCTTAATTTCATCTCCTAGTTATTTTCAAATTTTTTATTCTGCAACTTTACTTCCCCAAATGGAAATTCCTTCATGAGACATGGCGGTAAATGTCATTACAAACCTTTCAGCATCTTCATTCCATTGATGACTGACCACACCTTGATACAACACATCGTCAATGGTGATGTCAATAAAGCGGGCGTCACGATGATAGTGCCAGGTTCCTTCTACCTCTCCTATGATTGTACCATTCTGATGCAAAGTAATCAATGTGGAAAAAGTGATTTCTGCTGAAATTTCACGTTCATGTCTAATAAATTTGTAATCGCCGACAATGTCAGCAGTGCTATAATCTAATAGGTCTTGATTGGTGAAACGATGTGGCGCGACCACAAACCAACCAGCTTCATTTAAAAACATTTCATGAACACGAACCTCGTGTCCTTCTCCAGCACCTCTTCCTGTTACAAAGCGGGTGTGAAAGATTAAAAAATACCTGCCTGTCGCATCGTCTCGATAAACAGAATTATGACCAGGTGACACATAGCCAGTTCGAGGAATCCGTCTGCCTGGTTCGCTCTCTACCCGCTGGAATTGATGATTACGCATGATCACTGACCCATACCTGGCAGCTGTTATATCATCAAAAAATGATCCAGACGGTCCTCTTACATTACTCATCGCCTGTCCACTGGCATCATAATAAGGACCATAAGGACGCTCGGCACGCATGATTCGCATGTTGTAACCACCATCACGATCTAAGCCACCGAAAGTTAAAAACATATAATAATAACCTGTTTCTGGTGAATGTATCACATAAGGCCCTTCAATTCTCAAATGATTGCCACCTAACATCCGTTGTCCATAGCCTTGCCCTTCAAACGGAAAGCCTGTTAGCGGATCGAGTTCCATAATGAAAATGCCACCTGAATAAGAACCATACATCATCCAAAGTCGATTTTCACTGTCAAAAAACACGTGAGGATCCACCACATTAGGATGAACATTGGCATTATAAATCGTTCCATCATGGCTGATTTGCCCCCACATACCAGATTTCAGAATGATGCCTAAATCTTCAAAAGGACCTTCAATGTGATTGGCTGCTGCAATGCCCATTGCTGATAACGGACTGTCTCCACGACAGGCGTTGTAATAAAACAAAAATCTTCCATCTTCAAGCTGGATCATATCAGGTGCCCAAAATGTATTGGACTCTGCCCATGCCAAGGTTTCGGCAAACTTTTCTTGGGCATTTCCAAAAATCGGATGTTCACCTTGTGCATATCTGGCAATTTGGGTCCAGTGCATAAAATCAGTCGTCTTAGCAACCGCTAAATGAGAACCAAAGACATAAAACGTATCTCCCACACGAATCACCGATGGGTCATGAACACTTACCTCTGAAAATGTTGGAATGTCTAAATCTGAAAAATCAAGTGGTTCATCATTTGTTAGCAATGAACAACCTGCTAATACCAGTCCAGCCACTATCATCACCAAACCTTTCTTTAAAAACATAATGTACTCCTTCGAAAAACGTTTTCTTAAAAAAGTTAACGAGAGCTAGGCATCCATAACACCTTAGCCCTCGCTGAATTAAAATTATTGACCAAATCTATTTAACATGCGCTCCATTTCTTCCTGAACAAAACGGTTAGCATTTTCAGTAATATGATCCTGAATGTCATGTGCTCGGATTTCTGCACGATAAAGTTGACCAAAGATATCTTGCTCATGCATCCAGTTAATAAATGCTTCAAATCCTGGAATATAAGAAGCACCTAACGGCACTGGACTTTGAACTGAATCTAAGAAACTAGCCCATTCTGGTGTATCTGGAACCAATGCACGGTACGCATTCCACAAATCTGGGTGTTGTAAAATTGGAATAGCATCTGGCGTTACAGGGAAAACTGGATCTCCAGCAGCATTTTCTAAAGTCGCATAAGCGTCAATACGCGCCATCCAACCGTCAAATCCCCAGCCCATCCACTTTAACAATTCATAAGCTTCACGCGGATGATCTGTCACTGAACTCATACCACCAAAGTCAATAAATGCAGGCTTATTATCAGTAACGGCATTATCTCCACGAGGCATTGGATAAATCACCCACTCAATTCCCCGATCTACGAAAGCGTCAGTTGAGAAATAGTTAGCTGTCCAAATGGCATCTTTTTGCATGGCAAGTTGTCCAGTTGCAGCCGGCCAAATCGTTGCATCTCCAAAAGCAGCTTCTCTCTCAGGTGTGTTATATGGTGGTGGCCAAACACCTGTACGGCGGAATTCTTGCTCTATTTCAATGGCGTCAGCAAAGCCTGAAAAATCAAAAGACTCTCCATCCCAACCAAATTCACCAATGGCATCTTGATTCACAATTGGTCCTGTTGTGTGTAGCTGAGTAAATGGATGGAATCCGAAGATTTGTTGTTCTGGAATGGTCATAGCTCTTGCAGTTTCGATCATTTCAGACCATGTCCAATCTAAAGAAGGCATTGGCACATTGGCTCTTTCGAATACAGCACGATCTAAATAGAAAGCAAATGGTAAAACTTTAGATGGCGCAGATACTCTCATATCTCCTAAAGTTCCAGCATAAAACAAAGATGCTGGCATATAAGCTGAATCTGGGTCAGCATTAAAGAATTCTGAGAAATCTCCTAACCAACCATTTTCAAGGGGAACAGTGATGTTACCTAAATACCAGAAAACATCAGGTAAGTCTCCAGCACTTGCTAGATTCAACAATGTTTCATTATAGCCATATAAACCATGGTATAGAAGTTCCACAGTAATATTCGGGAAACGCGCCTCAAAAGCACGTGCTAAATGATATTGTAAATAAAAATTCTCCCATGACATAAATGTCAACGTAATTTCCTCAGTGGTCATTGGTGGCAACCCCTCTATTGTTAACAACTCATTATCAGGTGTAACAACACCATCTGCTTCCGTTGCTGCTGGTTGATTATCTCCACCTGCAGTTTCATTGTCATTTCCACATGCAACTAAAACCAACAGACCTAACAAAAACACTGCTAAAACACTTAAAATTCTAAACTTTTTCATTGTAAATCCTCCAGTCATAAATTTTTGATTCTGCTTGTCTAAAACCTATCTCGAAATTTTGGCCGAGGCCTCACCACCTTTAAATTATCTAAACTTAACACCTGATTATTCACCCGTAATCCCAGCACCATCAATACTTTCTACCAAATACTTCTGTAAGAAGCCAGCCAGCAATACAAGCGGTGCAATGGCAAGTAATGTCCCTGAGAAAGTAATGGCCTCATTTAGACGATTAGCTTCACTACTTGCACCAGCCGGGAAAACCGATGCATAAGTCGCTTGAAATCGATCAAGTTCAATGAGAAGTGTTGTCCATGCTGTACTCGCACCACCTACCCTATTCCCTAGAAACAGATTAGTCAAATAAGTCTCATTCCAATAAAACACGAAAGAGAATGTAAACACAACGATAATTGCTGGAAGTGCCGACCTAATGCCAAGTGACCAGTAAATACGCAACTGACTGGCACCATCAATTTCAGCCGCTTCTAATAAGGCATCGGGAATCGGCTTGTAGAACTGATAAAAAATCAAAATCATAACGGCACTTTGTAACCCTTGACCAAAAAATGCTGGCAAGGTAAAAGCATACAACGAACCGATCAAGCCTAAATCAGTATAAAGCAAAAATGTTGGCATCATTAAAATTTGAGGTGGAATCACAAAGGTTAATAACATGACTCCCATCAACAAAGTTTTGCCACGGAATTTGAAACGTGCAAATCCATAAGCTGTTAAAGAGCACATAGCAGTTTGAAAGAGAGCTGGCACCACAGCGATGGTGAAATGTCTCATCAATGTGTCCCAATAGTTCATAACAATGAACGCATCTCTAAAATTTCTTGTGTAAAATGTTGACGGTACCCACCTAACAGACGAGTCAAGCAAGTCAGACAAAGACATCAAACTTGTTGAAATCATGTGAAGCAATGGAAACAAATAGATAAAACCAATAGAGATAAGTAGGAAGTAAATCATCACATTAAGAATGAATCCACGCTTTCCAGCACTGCCAAAAAGCTTACTTCGAAACTTATTTTTCAAAGCCCATCTTTTCCGCTCTCTCTGCGTTTTTTCATCTAATTCGACCACTGCCACATCAGCATGATTAGACATAGGAAATTCCTCCTTTCAAAGAAAATCTTTCGATGACAGACAATCCTCGGATTATCTGTAAATTATGTCGTTGACTTTTCATATTTTTTCATTTTGATATCATTTCTCTGGATGGTTCGTCTTGTTTTTCGTTCCTGACGCCGTTCTTTACGTTGCTGCTTCTTGATTTTCCTCGTTTTCTTATCCTCACGTTCGATAAAGAATAAGGCGATAAAGCCGAGCATCAAGGCGATAATAACCGTATACATCCACGCCATAGCCGTTGCGAAACCATAACCTCGTCTACCATCAAAGACATTCAACATAATCAGCTCAATCACCGTATTATTGCTGTCATTAGCTAAAGTGATGAGCGTATAGACCAAGTTAACCAAAATAACAGGTTTAATGGTTGGTAAGGTGATTTTCCAAAAACATTCCCAGCCTGACCCACCATCAATCTTTGCAGCTTCATAAAGACTCGGACTGATTTTTTGCAAAGCTGCCAAGAAAATAAGAATCTGAATGCCTGAAAACCATAAAATCATAATAATCTCATCAAATAACCCTACAATCGACGAAACCATCCAGCTTGGTAAAAAAGGTTGTAAAAAGATGTAAATTTGAAATGAGTTAATCAATGGAATCGAACTGGCATCAGTGCCAATCAATTCAGCCATAACAGGACCACTTGCAATAATAACAGGCAAGAAATAGACGGTCCTAAAGAACCCTTGAAATTTGATTTTCTGATTAACTAAAATCGCAATAATAAGCGCAATCACCACAATAATCGGAACCCTTAAAACAGTGTCTACGAAGAAATCCAATAACCTCATCACAAAGTAGATATCGCGAATCCAAATGTCAATAAAATTTTCAAAGCCAACAAATTCCAAAACACGACCCGTTGGAAACATCAAAACAGAATTAAAAGCAAAGATAGCTGACTGTACGACCGGCCAAGCAACGAACAGAAGAATCCCGATCAACCAAGGGGTGATGAACAAATAGCCGATTAAACTTTTACGTTGTTGCAATGATAACTTTAGTTTCATGGCGTTTCACCTCCTCGACCTTGGTACACGAACGGTTCATTTTGTCTCACATTAACAAGGTCAGAAATGTCTACCTGATATGACAATGGCTCTACCCGCACACCATTTACAATTTGCGCGGTCTGCCCATAGTTAACATAAATGATAACACCATTGCTATATTCAACTATTACCAAATCACCAACACGCACATGGCTCTCAATGGTCGCACCTTGCGTCAGCGCGTAAATGGCACCAAGCTCATGATAATAGGTGATAATTCGCTCTTCAAATCGGTCAAATTGAGAAGTGAAAATATGATGTGAATTGGTATGCTTTAACAATTCAGGACTTTCCATCGTAATGTAAAAGGTTGGCCTAACCCCTTGCTCAACCAGTTGTAAAAAGAATTCACGACGGTTGGCCTCAAAGTTAATCGGCTCTGAATACATGGGGATAATCCCTCTTAATACAATGGCCAAAAATGGGACCTCCTGATAAGTAAACACATAATTCGAACCTCTAACAGGCGTATCAATAAAGGCACGTGTATAAGGCCAAAGGTAAGCAAATGGCTGTTCTAATAACATGTTAAATGATTCATTTGTCTCACCAATAATTTCTTGGAAAGTTGTAGCTGTCCTCACTCGGCCGTGTAAAGTCCCACTAACCGCATGTGAGAAGAGTTGATTAGAAATACCACCCACCATAATATGTTCAACATCATTTGACGCATAGGAATTTTTCAATCCTTCAAAAATAGAGCGTAGTCGATCAGGTTGTAAGAAATTAAAGGAACCGACAACAGGTTGATACACCATCTCTTCATAAATTTGACGGTTAATCTGTCTGATAGCTGAGAATCGCAATGGAGACGTCCCACTGGCATTGATTCGCAAGGCGTCGTTGTGCAAATGTAAATCCATCGGGGTGTCTTCTAAATCACGAAGTAACCTTGTCAATTCACGATTGCCACCTAAACTTGACGCTGTTCTAAAATTTCGCACCATGGTCCCCACTGATAACCCATTGTTTTGCCAGCCGCGATAAATACCTAAAATATTGTGGGCACCACCAGCAGCTAACCTTTCCTGAATTTCCCTGATGTCTTCTACCGTTGTCATGACGACATTTCGATTGAAAATCATGCCTGACTCTTGCTCAAGCCCTAAGAAATCCAAGCGAACTCGGAAATCTTCTTCTGCCTGCACCAATTGTCCTGTTTCAAGGAGATAATTGCGATAAGCCCTTGCTAACCCTGTATAATTGGCATCATCGCCAGTTACAATTTCAAACCGAATGCGGGCATCAAAATTATTTCGTGCGTTTTGGAGGAGTTGCAATGACCCACCGCCTACACCCATTGATTGGGTGAATGATTGACGGTAAACAAATCTGGTTGTAATCCAGTCATATTGGGTGATGGCACCATTTGGATAAGCCTCAATAACAGCATTAAATTCGCCGCCACCTTCAATGATTCCTAAAAATCCCATCTCTGAATCTGTATGAACCATCCCAAAGACCGGCATCAAAATTTGATTCGCTTCCTGAATCACATTGCGTCCTCTGAGAAGGGTTGGAATGTTTGTTGTTGTAATGCCGACATTTTCACCGAAGACCATCCCTCTAAAAGGTTGAGAGTATCTTCTGTTATTATTTTCTAAATTAATCAAAATGCCAGAGCCATCAGGCACAAACATATAACCATCTCGATTTCCTAAATGGGTGTAACCTAGAAATGGGAAGATGTATAAACCTGAAATTAAATTTTCACCTGCCTCAATCCAGCTCTCATCTGGAACCTCAGCAATAATGCCTGTATCGGTCAATGTGACATGTAACGTATAACCCAATTGTAAATTAGGGAAATAAACATCCGCTGTAAATCCATCAGCCGTCACCGTTACCGATGTCTGAGCATCTGGTTCTAGCAAAGTCACATTGGTGGGGTGAACATGATTATCAGTTAAATACTGAATCACCACACCCGACTGCATAAAATCTTGCCAAATTTGATTATTGCCTGGATCAGGCTCATCCACCGCCCCATACATCACAGCACCTGTTGCACGATTTCTGATAATGATAGACAAGGTGGCTTCTTTCAAATACAATTCCAAATTTTCATTTTGCGCAATCAAGCGATGACCATCGATTTCTACACCCGACGTTTCAATCATGAAATCACGGTTTTCTTCAAAATCACTTTGCGGTGGTAATTCGTGAACGACCTCATCAGTCACCTCTTCAGTTACCACATCATCATCAATGTCTTCATCTGCATCGTCTTCACTGGCAAATACAGGTGTAAATGTCATTGTAAAAGCAAACAAAGCAATAAGTATTCCTTTTAATATTCTTTTAAATTGGCGTTCCAAAGCGATGCACCACCTCTCGAATTACTGCTGATATGAAACCATAGAATTGCATAAATAACACGTAAACAATAAAAATAATTAACACGAACATCAAGGCTGTAAAAATCGTCACCATGATGTTTTTAAACACCTCTTTGATGCTGAAATTATGGAGCTCCTTAATCATAATGACCAGTAGCACACCAACCCAGCCAAAGGCAAAGGTATAAGTAAATGTCAGCACAAAGAATTCATTAAATGTCAAAACATTGCTCAATATCGTTGCAAAAGGAATTAACAAAGCAAACGGCATCAGCGAGTAAACAATACCTGAATAAACCTGCCTAAGCTTCCCTTCTCCTTCTGTAACCGTCGCAACAAGGTAATGGCTCGATAGTACCAAGACAAATACACCAAGAAGCATGATAATATCCAATCCAACATTATACTGACCATCCAACACTTGGCGGAACAAGAAGCCAGTTTGATATCGATTAAAGAGAAAGATCACAATCATTAAAACCAGCCAAAGTGTCGTCGATAACATGGACACCTTATTCTCATATTTAATGCCATAATACCCATCAACAGGGCGTTTGATAAAGGTCCAAATAAAATTCATTTCCTTGATGATTTTAATATTTCCAACAAAACCAAGCCCTTTTCTCACAGGTTGTAAAATATGCTTCTTACGGTCAAGACGCTTAATCACTTGATGAGCGACCACCACAATAGCAAGGACATAAAACACAGTCCCTAAATTACTACGCAACCAAATATTTCGAATTTCCCAAAAGGCATCAGAATAACCACGTCGATGCAATCCACTACGGAATGCAGCCAATGCACCTTCATAATCATGGGCCTGAAACAAAGCCTCGCCAAGTCCAACTTGCGCAAAATCAAACAAGCTATTCATCTCAATAACACGTTGCCAAGGCTCCATACTTTGTAGATACAAACCTTCCTGATAATACACCAAAGCCTCATGCACAATTTCAGCAAATTCCGTACGTTCGAAAATCTGGATTTCATTCATCTGACGATCCAAAACAAACAAGCGATGCTCAGAGTCCAAGGCAATGGCTGACACCGTATGAAACAAGCCAACACGCTGATCACCATTATCCTGACCACCAAAAATGAAAAGCACTTCCCCTTCACTGGTATACTCAACAATAAATCCGCTCGCCGTCGCAACAAAGATATTCCCATAAGGTCCAACCAAAACATCCGACGGATTAGCAAACCAAGCCGTATCCCCAAGCATATCATTCCCAGCCATATTCAGCTTTTCCAACATCTCCACCCCATCACCTTCTGTAACAGTGTGGACAAGCCCTCTCGCGTCAATATCAAGATTGGTTGTTGTCGCCGGAACAATTGGGAATAACAACTGGCGTTGCTCCTCATTGAAGATTAAATCACGGAAAATTCCCATCAAGGTAATTCGAGCACGATTGACACCAAAATAACCTAAAAACTCACCCTCATTCGCTTGACTAAGCTGAATAATCCCATTGGTATTCCCCTGAGAAATAACGAAGATGTTTTGACGATTATCAACAACGACTTTCTGTGGGATAAATGGCGCATCTTCCCCGAATAACGGATGATCAGGTCGCCCATATTCAATCACCAAATCCCCATTTTCATCAAACACATGAATCAACCGATTCCGTTCATCTGCCACATAAAGACGATGATCCTCCGTAACAAAAATCCCTCTCGGTGTATCCAAAATCCCTTCCCCAACCACGCGGATTAAATTCCCTTCTAAATCAGCAACCAAAACACGCCGATTTTCCGTATCTGCAATGTACATGATGTCATTCACAATTTGCAAATCAGAAGCACCATTTAAGCGCAAATCCCCAATCATATTAATTCTATCAACAGGGAGATAAGCCGTTTGTGTCTCAACTAGCATCCCATTCCCATCTAAAGTAAACGTTCGGTAAGGTGCATCTGCCCTAACAGGTAATGCCACCGAGAAATAACTGAACAAGGTAATAAAAGCGAAAAACTTCGCAATTTTCGATCTAATATTAATTTCTTTTCTCATCTCATTCACCTACTTCAGTCCCGAGTGAGCCATGGTATTCATGACCTTACTCTGCATAATAATGAATAAGAACAAATTCGGCAAAAACATGATCAACGACGCTGCTGCCGCAACCCCTTGCCCTGCTACAATATTGGCACCACCCGCTAGAGTAGCCATATAGAATGCCAATGTCCGCATCCCTTCCGCCGTTACGAAAATAGATGAACTTTCAAGGTTATTCCAAACCGCTTGGAAAACAAGAATCGCAGCCGTTGCCAGTGCAGGTCTAACAATTGGAATCACAATTTTCAAATAGACCTGAAATTCATTGGCACCATCAATGGTAGCAGCCTCAATCAATTCATCAGGAATTTGATCCATAAACTGTTTGATTAAAAACAAACCAACCGGCATGGCCAAGAGTGGTAAAATATGCGCCCAATAGGTATCAAGAATCCCTACCTGATCAATAACCAAATAGCGTGGAATCATGACTGCAATCGGAACAAACATTAAAGCCAAATTATTAATTTCAAGGAGCCGATGCTTACTTTTAAACCGCATCTTCGACAAAGCAAATCCTGCTGCCGAAGAAATGAAAATTGAAAGCACAACAACAGCAATGGTAATCATCACACTATTGAACACATAACGGCTCATAGGTATTCCTGACATATTTGACTGGGCAATCAAGTTTCGAAAGTTGTCCATGGTCGGCCTAATCACGAAAAATCGAGGTGGGAACAAGAAGAGTTCATCCATCGGCTTAAAAGCATGGTTGAGAATAAAAACAATCGGCAATGCCATAAAAACCGCTAATGGAATCAAAAAGACATAAAACTTCAGTTGACTCTTATCAAAACGAGTCGGATTAATCTTATCAATTTTTAAAGCCATCACTTAGCCCTCCTTCTCCACAAATATTTTTCTTGCCATAACCGAAAAGACATAGATAATCAGTAACAACACCACAGAAATCGCAGCTGCATAACCCATTTCAAAGCGGATAAAGCCATAATCTTCAATATGGTTAACCATCAACTGACCAGCATAGTGAGGTGTCGGGTTAGATCCTGTCAACTCCACTCCAATAGCACCAGCTTGGAAAGTTCCAACCACCGCCATAACCGCACCAAATAACATTTGCGGCTTCATCGAAGGGATGGTAATATAAAACATTTCCTGAAACTTATTTTTAATGCCATCAATGGCTCCAGCTTCATAAAGAGTTTCATCCACATTCAAAACCCCAGCAAGCATGGCAAGGAAACCAACCCCCATACTGCTCCATAACCCAACCACAATCATAATCGGCAAAATATAACCAGGATGAACCAAAAATTCAATCGGCTCAGTCACAACCCCTAAGCGCAGGAGCAGACTATTCAAATATCCCGCCTGATCCCCACTAAACAAAATCCGCCAAACCGTCGCCATAGCAACCCCCGCTGTCATAGATGGCGAATAGATAATCAACGCTAAAATCGTCCGCGGCAACTTCGTCAAATGTGACAATGCCCATGCAAGCAAGAATGCCAGCATATAGCCACCAATCCCAACAAGGATCGCATAAATAATCGTATTCGGCACAACATGTTGCATAAAAATTTCATCCTGTGTCAACAAGTTGATATAATTAAGAGGACCGACAAAATTTGGACGTTGAATCGCATTAAAATTAGTAAATGACAACCCGATCGCCATCACAACAGGAATAACAATAAAAATGAAAAACAAGATGGCATAAGGGCCTAAAAAGAGGAGATGTTTATTTGATTTTTTCATTTGAACCTACTCCTCCTTCATGATCGACAACTGGATTGTCGGCGTATAATAATTCCTAATGATCCTGCCATCACTGCCAATAAAACCAAATTCCTCAAGCTTTCTCATGGTCTCACGATTCGTGCGCCTAACAGCTAAGTCAATGGCACGCCTCGGCGTTTCCCCATCTAAAACAATGGACACAAAGGCATTTGACAATTCACGCTCTAGCATATAAGAACCTGGCACACGCGGTGCTTCCATCAACCAACGACTCTGCTCCACAATCACATCTCGGTGACTAGAATTCCAAGGTAAACCAGCAAATGCATCTAAATTCGCCGTGTTCCATAAAAATTCCTGACCAAATGTGGTTTGAAGACGTTGACCAAATTGAATTTGAATCTCAGTCGATGTCCACCAGCTTAAATACTCCCACGCCTCATCCTGCATATTAGAACTTTCAAAAATAATTAAATTTTCAGCCCCACCAGGCGAATGCCTTAAAATTTGACCACTTTCATTCTCAACCCCTGGCACCAAGGCAATGTTCCACATGTTCGCAAGCTCAGGTGCAGCATTTAAAAGCAAATTATACATCCCGATTTCAGCAACGCCAATGGGTAAAATCCCACTTCTAAAATGTTGATAAAAACTCGGTACCTCAAATGGGATATTAAACACTGTGAATAAATCCGTTAGCTGCCTAATGCCAGCAATGGACTCCTCTGAATCAATGGTCGTGTGCAAAATGGTTTCACCATAGAGATGACCACCATTTTGGAAAATCAGCGGTGTCGTCCCAGCAAAGTTTTTCAACCCAATCATCCCCGCTGCTGGGTGATAATAGTTCATCCCGAAACGTTGCAATTCAGGTAAAATTTGTGTGACTTCTTCCATGGTATTAGGCACTGGGATGTTTAAGGCATTTAAAATATCTTCACGGTAGAATAAGACAAAAAAGTTTTTTGTTTCCGGGATAGAGTAAACCCTGTCACCAATCATTGACGGAATCAGCAACCCTTCTGGAACGCGCCCTACAACCTCATTGAATGTGTCAAATCTGGTTAAATCAACGATAGCTTCACGAATGCCAAGTTCAAAAGGCAGTGTAAAATGAACCGACTGGGCAACATCAGGTGCCGTGCCAGAAGCATTTGCTAAAATCAAACGGTTCTGATCAGGCATTAATGAAAATTCAATTTCAATTCCTGTTTGTGGTGTAAAGTATTCATCAACCAATTGCTGCATGATTTCCACAAATTGGCGTGGTCGATTCACCCACACTTGTAAGTGATCAGGATTACTTGGTGTCGATTGATAATCTTCATCGGTAAATGAGTTAAAGAAGCGGGCAATCCCATGACCCGTCCGTGTAAAGAAGCCAGCTCGACGAGGTAAGGCATTAACATCCTGTGTAATAAAAATGCGATCTAACAGCAATGGATTCCAATTCAAATATTGACTGGTTGTGGCAACATGGGCTGAAATGGAACTTGTTCCTTCTGACAATTCACCAATTCGACGTGGAATTCGGTTGGGGTATTCAGCCAAGCTTCTCAAAGCATCAACCGCAACATGAAGTTGCGCAAAGGCTCCAATCCTGCGGGCCTCGCTATAACCACTAATGCTCTCATATAGCTCTTCTAATTCATCAGCCCAGTCTTCTAGGATCTGTGCTGCATTGGGAATAAACCGATCAATATCAATGGTCCTGTGACGATCCCTTCTTCCACCTGTCAATCGATTAATCTGAAGGGCAAACTCATTAATTTCAACTAACATCTCTTCAAGACGCTCAATCACATGGCGGGTTGGATCAACATTAACAATCAAGCTAATGGTATTTTCCCCTTCTTCCAAAAAGAAGGTCATATAATTTCCGCTTCCTGCATCGGTTAAAACCAGATTTTCAACGCCACGTGCAAAGGGAAAAGCATAAGACAGCAATTGATCGTTAGGATGCTCACCATTAATCAAAATCTCCCTGAACACTGGGAAGTCGATTCTAAAATCCTGCCGGTAGGAGAAGGCAATATGATAATACCCTGCTTCTTCAACATGGAAAGCGTAATCAATCCGTTGACCTGGTAGTCTAAATGACCAACCATAGACATGATTTAACACACGCTTGCTGTTGTCAAAAGGATATAAATCCACATTGAATTCTGCACCCGCTCTAATAGATGAATCATTTCGACTGGTCATTTCGTGGGCCCCAATAGTAATCAGCTGATTCCCAGTCACCACGCCCGGTTCATAAGATGGTAAATCTCTACCCGGCGCACTTAGGACTAAATCACCAAGCAACATGGCCCCTTCTCCCACCTGCAAAGTTAATACATTTAGTCCCGCTTCTAGGAAAATACCTAACGGTTCACTATGGCGATAACTAGAATCTAATAGCAAATGCCTGTTCCATTCAAACACCCTGCTTGGTGTCGGTACAATCTCATGACCAAAACGATCAAGACTGACTTCTCCCTCGTTGATCCAATTAGATCTAAACTGAAGTCGCCTTAATTCTTGATATTGAAATTCTCCGTTAACGCGCAAAGAAAATTCAATATTTAAGACACTGTCCCTCACATCAAAGAAATCGAATGCTAAATGATAAACACCTGCTTGGGGAACTTGAAGATGTAGCTCTACCACATCATGGCGGTTAAGGTTCAGGACAGTTCCAGATGGATAGCCTCTCGTGTCTGTTGTTAAAAAAGATGGATCTGTCACTAAATCTGCAATCTGCATGACTATTTCAGGCCCTGTATAAAGTTGGGATTGATGCCCTGCACGCACTTCCGAGTAACGTGGTTCAAGGAAATATTCACTAATGGCGATGATTTCCTCTATTTCCTCTAAAATTGCAAGTGCCTCTTCTTCAGTCAGCTCATCTTCATCCACATCATCAGCGCTGACCCCAACATGGGAGAAGATCAACATGGCAAACGTCAACAGGAATGCAAATCCCCATAGCCATTTTTTCTTACCTTGCTTCATCACACAACGCTCCTTTTTAAAATTTTATTTATTCGAACTTGCTGATGATGGTTAATCAGCAACAGGAATCCCAAACACAGGGAAACCTTCTGCATCCCAAGTAAATGCCTGCACACGTGCGTGTCGATCAGGGTTATCAAGGGGATTGCTTAAATCATTTTTCTTCGGTCTTGCATGGTAAACCAATAAATCTTCACTGCCATCTTCCGAAACTGTAAAGGAGTTATGACCTGGTCCAAATTGCTGATTTTCTTCACTGCTTACAAAAACTGGTACCGGCGATTTGTTCCAAGAGAAGCCATCTAACAAATCAGCTGTATCATCTGCCCAAAGGAGGCCCATACAATAATTCTCATCTGTTGCACTTCCAGAATAAGTAATAAAAACCTTCCCGTTGCGCTTAATAACAGCTGGCCCTTCATTAACCAGGTAGGTCACACATTCCCAGTCGAAAGTTGGAATGGTTAAAATTAACGTTTTCCCTTTTAACGTCCAAGGATTCTCCATTTTTGAGAGGTACAAATTTGAATTTCCAGGGATGGTTGGCTCTAGCTGTGCCCACACATAATACAGTTCATCATTGTGCTCAAAATAAGTCGCATCCAAGCTGAAACTTTCTTGATGAGTCACCACCTGACCTTTCTCTACCCATTCTCCCTCTAACGGATTGGCAGATACATTTTCTAAAACAAACATGCGATGGTGGTGTTTGGCTGTTCTTTCATGAGCACTATCACTAGCAGCAAAATTGATATACCATTTCCCACCGATAAAATGAATTTCAGGTGCCCAAATCAATTCACTCATTGGACCTTCCTCGTGAGCATGCCAGATGGTTTTGATCTCACCTGTTGCTAATTCATTAATTGTCTTTGCCCGACGCAGTTCAATTTCCTGATAACTTGGAACCGAACCTGTAAAATAATAGTAGCCGTCCGTATGCTTATAGAGCCACGGATCTGCACGCTCTAAAACGATTGGATTGTTATATGTTGCTGATGTATCTGTTGACATTGTTTTTACCTCACTTTTCTTGTTCTATTTAAATATATGTTTTGTACGCTCAAAGTAGATTATTTCTTGCCTTAATAAACTCCCCTCCCCCATAACTCAGTTAAAACACCCTTTACGGTAGTGATTGGAAACTATTTGGAAGTCTTTTTTTCCAAATAGTTTCCAATCACTACCTCAGCAAGCCGAAAGGCGCGGTAGTTAAGAGCAAAACACTACGCAATGCAATATATAATTTCAAGCGAAATTCCTAACTGGTCACCGAAAGGGTTGTTACGTTAGCGTTACGTTATGAGAGAAACCTAACCGCTTATTCCCACAAAACCTCGGTTATTCCAAAAAATTCACACCAGTCTCCACTTCTTCCACAAGCAGTATTTCCTTTAGCTTATCAAACACTTTTTTCGTCATTTTCAGTATGCTGTATCCAAATAATGGCACAATCCCCAAAAGTAGCAATGCTGGAATCACTTGAACAAGCCAGCCAACTGCCAGAGTTTTAATAAAAATCAACAAACAATGGATGGGATATTTTACAAGACAATAAAACCCAAGTTTCCACGTCCCTTTTCCATCTATTACAAAATGTGTTTGAATCAGCAGACCAAAAATGAAATGAACATATAAGAGGACTGCTAGAAGCAAATAAACTGAAGTAAATAGCCCTTGGTTAAACGCAACAAACTGAGTGCTGAAATAACCAAAGATTAAAATCATAAAGAGTGCCAAATAAGTCACCATCAAAGAACCTGAATTTTTGATCGTCTCAACATAAGCCAACCTATATTGTTTAAAAACAGTCAGCTCCTCCGTTTGCTCAACCCGTTTCAATGTTAAAAACATCGCCTGCAAAGAAATCATCAACAAAAATAATGCGATAAGATAAAGGGGCAATGTGATGAAGTGAAGAATCACAAACAACAAAAGCCCCAGTAACAACAGATTACTTGCAAAAAGCATTAGATTTAAACAAAAAAGATGCCAGAGAAAGACCGTGATTTTATTTAGCACTGAGTCAATCATTATCCTTTCACGCCTCCAATTGTTAAGCCTTCAATAAATGCTTTCTGATTAAACAAGAATAGCAAAATGATCGGCAATACCGCCATTAATGAACCAGCAAAAACAATATCAAAGCTGTTTTCATGTGGCGTAATAGATGAAAGGATTCCCGGTGCTAATGTTAAGCTTTCAGTTGTCCTTAAGACAATCATCGGCCAGATAAAATCATTCCAAATGCCCATTCCTGTTAAAATCCCCATGGCTCCAAATGCTGGTTTCATAAGGGGAACATAGATTCGTAAAAAAATCATTGCTTCGCCACAACCATCAATCCGAGCTGCTTCTGCATAATCCTTAGGTAAGCCAACACAGTATTGTCTAAAAAAGAAGATGGCAAAAGCTGGTACCATTGCTGGCAAAATAACGCCCCAGTAACTATCCATTAACCCTAAGTTGGTAATCAATCTAAAAATAGGTAATAACAAGATTGTTCCAGGAACCATCATCGTACAAAGAAGCAATATCACTAAAAAATTCCTTCCTTTAAACTGATACTGTCCCAGCCCATAACCTACCATCGAAGTGAAAATGAGGACAAGAATGGTATTAACAACTGTGACAAAAATACTATTTGCAAAGAATCGCCAGTAAATCCCATTACGATTGGTGAATAAGGCACGGAAATTATCAAAAGTTGCAGTCTCAAAATTCAACCTGATGCTCAATCCTCCAGCAAAAATATCACGCACAGGTGTAAATGCCGCAATGATCATCAAGACAAATGGCAACATGACCAGGATACCTAAGATAAGTAATGCGATGAAAGTTAATGTTGTCGAAATTTTACTTTTCATATTAATCCTCCTTAAATAGCCCCATCACCTTCAATTGAACAAGGTTAACCACAAGCACAATCAAAAACAATGAAACACCTAATGCTGCAGCATAACCGAAATCATTCAATAGAAATCCAGCGCGATAAATCAAAATAACAATGGTTGCACCAATACTATTAGGCGAAGACACACCCCAATACACGAAGCTCTCATTAAACAGAGAAAAACCAGCCGTAATTGAAATCGTCAAGACGAAAATCGTAATCGGCTTAAGCATTGGAACCGTAATATAACGAAACTTTTTCCAAGTCGTTGCACCATCCACCTCTGCTGATTCATATAGCTCATTAGAAATCCCATTCAAACCAGACAAAAAGTAAATCATATTAACACCAATCCAACGCCAAACTGCAATCAACACAAGGGCAAGCATTCCAGTACTAGCACCATGGAGCCAACGAATGGGATCAGCACCAAACAATCCAATAAACTGATTAAATGCACCACCAGGCTCTGCACTAAATAACTGCCCAAACACAATACCAGCAATAACCGAAGACGTTAAAACGGGCATAAAATACATAGACCTAAACAGAGATTTGAATTTAATCTCTTTACCATTTACAATAAAAGCAATCAGCATCGGAAGGGGAATTAAAATCACACAAGTCCAAAAGGTGTAACGTGCCACATTCCATAATGCAATGGTAAATGCAGGATCATTGGTCACTCTTCTAAAATTAGCTATCCCCACCCATTCTGAATTGTTGGTGAAAGGAATCAGTTGCTGAAAACTCAGCAAAAACGCTGAAATCAACGGATAGAGCATAAAGAGCATGAAAGAAATAACAAAGGGTAAAACAAAAATGTAAGGCGCGATATCTTTTCCAGTCAATTTTTTTCTTCTTTTTTCGACCGAAACATCACTTTTAACTGCCATTTTACAACACCTCTACTTCCTAAAAATTAAGAAATGGGCTTGCCTTACGGTATTCCTTAACAAAGCAAGCCATCTCTTTCTTAGTCAATTAAACTTTCTAACAGTTCTTGAGCTTCTCTCAATGCATCTCCCGCATCCATCGTGCGTTCTACAATAATATTTGGCAGAACATTTGTAATTAAATGATCTCTAACTGTAAAGGCATTGGCTGCATTCATACGAACACCTCTCGTTTCAGCAGCAATATCATATAAGACATCAAAGGTCTCCTCACCAAAGAAATCTAATGCAAATGAAGGAACACGAACTGATGGCGATTGTAATACATCTGCTCTTACTGGATCAAATCCTAAAAGTGTCCACTGTAAAACTGACATTTCATAACTTGCTTTTGCAAATGCAACAAACTCTAATGCTAAATCAGCATAATCTGGATTGATCTGATTTGTAACAACGGTCATTGTTCCACCGGCTGACGACGAGCGGTTGTTTCCTACCTCAAACACCGGCATTGGTGCAATTGCAATGTTTCCAGCTTGATCAGGTGCCAAGTTTAGATAACGCCCCATATACCAAGCAGGTGCCATCATTGCAGCAAAGTTATTTGTCGTAATTTCAGCATAGAACTCTTCAGAGTCAATTTGTAAACCAGGCATAACACGAGCAATTTCATACTCGTAGACCATATCTTGAAGTAAAGTCATCGCACGAATCGCCTCAGGTGTTGCAATATTTGGACGTCCATTAAGTGTGAAATCCTGACCTTGTTGTGCAATCATCGCCTCCCAATTAAAAACGTTGGCACCTTCAACCATAAACATATAAGCACCTGTTCGCTCTCTCATTAAATGACCCATTTCAACGAAATCATCCCAAGTCACAATGTCATTCCAATCTAAATCTGCTTGTTCAAACAAATATCGATTATAAAACATGACAACACTTCCTACGTGATAACAGACACCATAGTAGTTCCCATTGGCACCATAGATTTCCACACGAGAATAGATTAAATCATCCATGAATGGTGCTATTACATCGTTTTGTGGTAAAAATGGCACATTGGCTTCCTGCAGATAAACACCAGTCATCCCAACCTCTACATCTGAAAGATCTGGCGCACCAGTTCCAGATTGCAGTGCCATTAGCAAGTTCTCATGCATGGACCCAAACGGCATAACAGAAGCATTAATCTCAATCAAACGATCTGGATTATTCTCATTCCACATGTTTTGTGCATATTGGAAGTATTGTGCATGTGTGTCGACAAACGTCCAAAACGTTAAAACAGTTGCCCCTTCGATTTCAGATACAAAATCATCTGCACCATCATTGTCATCCCCACAAGCAGTTAAACCAACCAATACAACAGCCATCAAAGCAAATAACATGAATAATTTTTTCATTTTACATTTCTCCTTTTTTAGCAATTCATTTTTTCTAGGTTTTACTTCAAAGCAATTCGAATCATGTTCCAAGATAGTGGTGCCAGTGTTGCAGCTAAATCTTTACCATTTAACTCTGCTTTATCGCTCGCCTTAGGCACAACAGAACCATCATCTTTCGTATTCGTTTGTTTCACATCGTAACCACTCATCTCACTGAATTCTACGATATTCCCTAAATTAAATCCTTCTAAATTAACTGATAATGCCATTTCCTTGTCAGTTGAACGGTTAACCGCAAAGATTACAACCTCTTTGGCATCTTCATTATGAATGGCAATTGAATCCAAGAACGGAACTGCTTTATATTCACGACTGTCGTAAGTTTCAGATTCAATCACTGGGCGTAATGCTGTACCATGACCGTGATTTGCAGCTTGTGAAAATGGATAGAAGGTTGTTTGACGCCAAGCATCTCCACCTTTTTCTGTCATAATCGGCGCAATAACATTAACCAATTGAGCCAGACATGCAATTTTTACACGATCACTGTTTCTTAGCAATGTAATGAGCAATGACCCTAGCAATAATGCATCTTCAAAATTATAAATATCTTGAAGAATAGGTGGTGCCACTTGCCATGGTTCATTTTTAGAATCTGCTTCATTTGAATGATACCAAACATTCCACTCATCAAATGACAGATACATCACCTTGTCAGTTCGCTTCTTGGCTTTGATATAATCACAAATCGCCACAACACTCTGAATAAAGCGATCCATTCTCACTGATTGTGCCAAATAGTTTTCTAGATCATTATCGCGATTGCCATAATATTGGTGAAGTGACAAATAATCCACATACTCATAAGTGTGTTCTAAAACTTCTGCCTCCCATGATGCAAAGGTCGGCATTTCACTGCTTGAACTTCCACAGGCCACTAGCTCAATATCTGAATCAACCCACTTCATAATTTTAGCTGTTTCAGCAGCCAAACGTCCATATTCCTCAGCTGTTTTTGCACCTGTTTGCCACGGACCATCCATTTCATTCCCTAAGCACCATGTTTTGATTTTGAATGGCTTTTCCGCACCATTTTTCTTTCTTAAATCACTCCAGTAAGTGCCACCTTCGAAATTACAGTACTCAACAATGTCGCGTGCCTCTTCCATTCCCTTTGTTCCAAGGTTAACTGCCATATTAACTTCTGCACCTTGTTCTTCAGCCCACTCAATGAACTCATGTAAGCCAACTTCATTGGTTTCGATGGTTTTCCACGCTAGATCAAGTCGCTTCGGACGGTCTTCACGTGGTCCAATCCCATCTTCCCAGTCATACCCAGACAAGAAGTTTCCACCTGGATAACGCATAATTGGCGTGTTTAATTCCTTAACTAATTCTTTCACATCATTTCTAAATCCTTTGGCATCTGCTGTCGGGTGGGTTGGTTCATAAATCCCTTCATAGACACAACGTCCCATATGTTCAACGAAAGTTCCGTAAATTCTTGGATCAATCTTACTAATTTTAAATGCCTTGTTAATCATCATTTTTGCTTTCATTCTTATTCACTCCTATTTGAAAAGTTGACCTATTTTACAAAACGTGTCCATACCTGCATTTCCCCAACCCCACGATTTGCCCATGAAAAATAAGGGATTAATTTGACTGGAATAACTTCATTTTTTAATGTTTCATGTGGCAAATAAAGGTTGTCATTCCAATCGTGATGTTTCTCTTTTTTGGCCCAACCTTGAAGCACGTGTAGACCTTCAATAAAACTAGAATCTTTGACAACCTCAAACCCTTTCTTGAGCATTAATTCAAGTTGGTGAAGGTTCTTACCATTGTCTGCCTCTTCCAAGCAATAAACAATTGGACCTCTTTGCAAGGCAACCTTCCCAGCATTCTGACGAACAAGGGGATGACTTTTCATCACTTGAACAGGCATTGATAAGTGCAACGTGACATGATCACCATTTTCCCATACACGCCCAATCTTCACATATCCATTACGGTTTTCTGAAAATTCATAAACATTATCATTAACTCTGACAGAACACGACTCACCACTCCAACTAGGAACTCGTAAAGCTAGGACAAAGTCTGTTCTTGTTTCTAATTCAACCTTAAAATCAATTTGCCCTTCCCAAGGATAATTTGATTGTTGGATTAAAGTCACCTGCTCATTCCCTATTGTAAACGTCGCTTGCCCACTAACATAGACATTCGCATAAATTGTACTTCTCTTGGCTTTATTTTCTTTGACAGTGTAAAGATACTGACCTAACGAAGCAATTAGACGAGCCAAGTTCGGTGGACAACAGGCACAACCAAACCACTTTTGCCTGGTAGGTTTAACATGTAAATAATTATCATTTTTCCCACAAGCTGTCGGATTTACTTCTAGCGGGTTGACATAAAAGAAATGTTGCCCATCTCGCGACATGCCCCCAAGAACCGTGTTATATAAAGCTCTCTCAATCACATCAGCATAGTCACCATTTGCCTCAATCTGCAACATCCGACCTCCAAAGAAAATCAAGCCAATTGACGCACAAGTTTCAGCATAGACCGTATCATTTGGCAAATCATAATCAAAGGAGAATGCTTCACCATGCGCCTGTGAACCGATGGCACCCGTTATGTACATTTGCCTTGACACCATGCTATTCCATAATCGCTTGCAACTTTCATACATTTGTTCATCCCCTGTAAGTACAGCCAAATGGGCCATCCCTGTATACATATAAACGGCTCTAACTGCATGCCCAATGGCATCCTGCTGCTCATGAATAGCATCATGTGCTTGACTATATGCTTTATTTTTTTGCATCCAATCCCAGCCATGGGTCGTACCATTTCTTTTAGTCATTTCAGCATCATAGAAGTGAGGATCCTTCGCAACACCTCTAACCTCTAAAAAGTACTGTGCCAATTTCAAATACTTGTCGTTTTCAGTCACTTCATATAACTTCAGCAAAGCCAATTCGATTTCTTGATGTCCGTCATAACCTTGAAGCTTTTCGGGTTCATACCCAAATACATCATCAATGTGATCGGCAAGCTTCATCACCACATCCAAAACTTTACGCTTTCCAGTTGCTTGAAAATAAGCAATGGCCCCTTCGATCAAATGACCCGCACAATAGAGTTCATGACATTCGCACAAATTCGTCCATTGATGACCTGGCTCTTTCACAAGATAGTAAGTATTCAAATAACCATTTTCAGCTTGCGCTTGTTCCAGTAAGTCAATCACCTCGTCAGCAATGCCTTCCAATTCTGAATCTCTTTCGTTCAATAATAAATACCCAACAGCTTCAAGCCATTTGGCAATGTCGCTATCTTGGAAAACCATACCATAAAAATCACCCTCACAGACTCCAGCTGCAATTTTTAAATTCTGAATCGCTCTGCTTGGATCAGCATCGGGGATTTGGTCATTTAAAGCTTTCCATTGATAGGGTACAACCACATCTTTTACCAAATCCATGTAATAAGACCAGAAAGCGTCATTTATTTTAACATGATTTAAGGGTAGTATCTTGGCACTGCTCACTCGATTTCGCATCCTTTTTCACCTCTGCAAGTTCAATGTATTAACAACTATTTACCCCGAATCCATTCCCACTTCTAAATCTGCCAATTTTAGCATCAGCCATCTAAACATCTACTTTTGTTTAATTGCCCTCCAAACTCTCCAATCTGTTTTTGACATCCTTAAACAAATCCTTGAATTCATCAAAGGCCGCCTTCGCTTCTTCTGCAAGCTCTTGGGCTTCCTCTAACATCTCACTGGCTTCTTCAAATGCCTCTCTTGCTTCTTCAAGCAGGTCGCTCACTTCTTCAATTTCATCTGATTCATCATCCAAAGCCTCAATTCTATCTTCTAGTTCATCTAACAAATCTTCCATTTTTTCAATATCTTCCATCTGGGGTCGAGTAAATGAACTCGACTTTCACCTCACTTTACTTTTGGTTATTGACCATAGTAAGCATCAGGACCATGCTTCCGCATGAAGTGTTTATTGAGTAGGTAATCTGGCATCTCTTGCCCGTTATCTCGCATGGTATGCCAAGCCATCATAGCCACTTCTTCAAGGACAACTGCGTTGTGAACGGCGTTTGCAGCATCTGTTCCCCAATTGAATGGGCCGTGATTTTTAACAAGGACAGCCGGGATGTAATCTGGGTTTAGATTTTTGAATGTTTCCACAATGACACGCCCTGTGTCTAATTCATAGTCGCCTTCAACTTCTGCTTGAGTCATGTCTCTTGTACAAGGGATTGTACCACCGAAGTAATCGGCTTGGGTTGTTCCTTGTGGAATAATCGATTTACCACTTTGCGCCATAATGGTCGCCCAACGGGAATGGGTATGCACCACACCACCGATATTTGGGAAGTTGCGGTAAAGTTCTAAATGGGTTGCTGTGTCTGATGACGGTTTCAATTTCCCTTCGACCTTGTTTCCTTCTAGATCAACAACAACCATATCATCAACTGTCATAGCATCGTATTCTACACCTGATGGCTTGATGACAACGAGCCCTTTCTCACGGTCGATGCCGGAAACATTACCCCATGTAAAGGTCACGAGGTTGTATTTTGGCAGAGCAAGGTTTGCCTCAAATACTTCTTGCTTTAATTTTTCTAACATTTGTATGTCTCCTTTGTTTCTTTTCTCGTGTTTTTCGATTAATCAGCCCTTTTACGAGAGTTTTAACCCTATCACAGCGGTATTTTCTCGGTTTTCCTGGTTAACTAGCCTATTTGCGGGAATTCTAACTCTATTACAGCAGTATTTTCTCGGTTTTCCTGATTAACTAGCCCTTTTGCGGAATTCTCAACCTAAATCAGTAATTTTTTTCGCAAACCACCTGTTTCAAGAGAATTTGAGAAAACTCCGAGTCCAAATTGGTGAGTTTTTATCTCAAACCATCTGTTTCGAGAGAATTTGAGAAAATTCCGAGTCCAGATTGGTGCCTTTTTATCTCAAACCATCTGTTTCGAGAGAATTTGAGAAAACTCCGAGTTCAGATTGACGACTTTTTATCTCGAATCATCTGTTTTGGAGGCACTTGAGAAAATTCCAGGATTGATAGTTTTTCTCAAAAATCACCTGATTACATTTTCACAAATTTCTACTTCAATTTCCAAGCTAGATCTGATAAGAATAAATCTTGTTTCAAACTGTTAATCGTTGTGTCTTCGTTGATATGAATAAATTCAATGTCCATGATTTCAGCCCAGTCTCTCATATGGTCAGCTGTTAAATCAAAACTCAATACACTGTGGTGAGCGGCACCTGATAGGATCCAAGCTTCTGCTGATACTTCTAAGTTTGGCATTGGTTTCCACATGGTTGCAGCCACTGGTAATTTTGGCATTTTAAACGGCTCAACACATTCAATATCATTAACGATTAAACGCATACGTCCACCCATGTCAACTAACGATGCTACAATAGCAGGTCCAGTTTTTGCAGCAAACACTAAACGAGCTGGGTCTGCTTTTCCACCGATTCCTAATGGATGTACCTCAATACGTGGCTTATCCTGTGCAATTGTTGGACAGATTTCTAACATATGCGCACCTAAGATTAACTCATTTCCTTCTGCTAAGTCATAGGTATAATCTTCCATAAAGCTTGTTCCTTTCGGAAGTCCGGTTGCCATTTCTTTCATGATATGTGTTAACCCAGAAGTTTTCCAATCCCCTTCGCCAGAATAACCATAGCCATCAGCCATTAAATCCTGACTCGCTAATCCTGCCAACTGCTCTAATCCATGAAGGTCTTCAAATGTATTGGTATAAGCACCTGCAATTTCTGCTTTTAAGATTTTTTCCATTCCCAATTGCTGATGTGCTTGATGACGAATATGTGCCAGATTATCAGTTGCAAATTCATACTTTGTGCGATAGCTTTCAACTTTCGCATCAATATCAGCCTCTGTAAAATCTTTCATGGCATCGACCAAATCACCAACTGGATGGGTATTAATTGACCAACCTAATTTAATTTCCGCTTCAACCTTATCGCCCTCTGTTACCGCCACTTGACGCATGTTGTCACCAAAGCGAATGATTTTCAAATTCTTACTTACAGACACCCCTACTGCACTACGCATCCAATTACCGATTTTCGCGCGTACAGATTTGTTCTCCCAGTAGCCAACAACCACCTTGCGTGCTTTTCTCATACGCGTTGCAATAAACCCATGCTCACGATCCCCATGTGCTGCTTGGTTAAGGTTCATAAAGTCCATATCGATTTCATCAACTGGAATTGTACGGTTAAATTGCGTATGTAAATGTAACCACGGTTTATTCAATAAGTTCAATCCTGAAATCCACATTTTTGATGGTGAGAAGGTATGACACCAAGTAATCACACCCGCACAATTTGGATCGAAGTTTGCTGCTTCCATTACTTCCTTGATTTCAGCTGGTGTTGTCACCATTTTTTTGAAAACAAGTGTGGCAGGAATGGCGTCATCTCCAGCAATTCCTTCTACCATGATTCTTGAGTTTGCTTCTACTTGTTGTAAAGTTTCATCTCCATAAAGATGCTGACTTCCTGTGATAAACCAAAATTCGTATTGTTTTAATGTTTTCATTGTTTTTAACTCCCTTATCATATCTTAAAATTTTCAATTGCTGCTAATTCAATTGGAATTCCCGTTTCATATCGTTTAGCGAAGTCCTCAAATCCTACTACTTCTTCTGCATCTGGATGCCTTGTTACAATTGCTTCATTGGCAAACACCACTTCTTCAAGGTAGGCATCAAGTGCTCTTCCTTCATTCGCATAGCTTAAATAGTCCGCTAGTAACGCAATTCCCCAAGCACCTCCCTCTCCAGCTGTTTCCATCACTGACACTGGTGTATTAATCGCCGAGGCGAGGATTTGCTGGGCAACCCCTTCCGTTTTGAAAATGCCACCATGACCAAATATCTTCTCTACTGCAACAGCCTCTTGCTCTGTTAAAATTTTCATACCCAGATGCAAAGCACCAAAGGCTGTATATAAATTAACGCGAATCAAATTGGCAAGGTTAAATTTACTTTCTGGCGACCTAACTAACAATGGTCGTCCTTCTGGAACTTTTGTAATATTTTCCCCTGAGAGATAACCATAAGAGAGCAATCCGCCTGCATCCATATCACCCTTTAGGCTTTCTGTAAACAACGTTTGATAAAGCTGATCAGTACTCATTTCAAATCCAGTTGCATTTAGGAAATCTCGGAAAATCTTTACCCAAGCATTGATCTCAGAAGAACAGTTATTGGCATGAACCATCGCAACAGCATCGCCACTTGGCGTGGTTACCATATCAATTTCTGGATAAACCTTCTGCAATTCATCTTCTAAAACAATCATAGCAAACACTGACGTTCCAGCTGAAATATTACCTGTTTTTTGTCTCACACTATTTGTAGCAACCATTCCTGTTCCAGCATCCCCTTCTGGCGGACAAAATAGCACACCAGCCTCCAAATCACCCTCTGGATCAAGCAGTTTTGCACCAGCCTCTGTTAAAGCACCTGCATTTTCTCCAGCAACTACCACATCAGGGAGAATCTCTTCCAGTTTCCAAGGATACTTTTGGGTAATTTCTAAATCCCTAAAGGCCGTCATCATAGACTGGTTATAATTCTTTGTCTTAGAATCAATCGGGAACATGCCCGAAGCATCTCCAATACCGATCACCTTTTCACCAGTTAATTGCCAATGGACATAACCTGCCAATGTTGTAAAAAATGAGACCTTTGGCACATGTGTTTCGTCATTTAACATCGCTTGATACAAATGGGCAATGCTCCAACGTTGTGGAATATTAAACCCAAGCAATTCAGTTAATTCATGTTCAGCTTGTGCTGTAATGGCATTTCGCCATGTTCTGAATGGCACCAACAGTTCACCTGCTGAATCAAAAGCAAGATAACCGTGCATCATGGCACTAAAGCCCATGGCACTGATTTTTTTCAAAGTAAAACCATATTTTTCTTGGACTTCATCCTTAAGTTGTTTGTAACTTGTTTGCAAACCCAACCAGACATTCTCTAAACTATAGGTCCAGATCCCCTCTTCTAGCTGGTTTTCCCATTCGTAGCTACCACTTGCAACTACATGCTGTTTTTCATCTATTAAAACAGCTTTGATTCTAGTGGAACCAAGTTCAACCCCTAAGGACAGCTTGCTATTCGAATTGATTTTAAATACTTCCACAGTCTACAACTCCTTTACAACTTTTTTTACAAACATGACAACTACAACTCCTAAAATGAAAAATTTTCAAAGTTGTACTATCAAGTCGAGGTTATTGTACACGATCCAAAGGCATATTGCAAGTGCTTTTTTAAGAAAATCACAACTTTTTATGAAATTTAAAAGATTTTTCAACTTTTTGACCAAAAACTATTTACATTTGCGCCCAAAAGTTGTATCATAAGGCTATACAACTTTATGATTCGGAAGTGATTTGGATGCTAGACGCAAATTTACCAAAGTATTTAGCCATTGCAGAGTGGATGAAAAACAACATTCACAACAACACCTTTAAATATGGAGAAAAATTAATCAGCGAGAACCAGCTTTGTGAAAAATTCAATGTGAGTAGACAAACAGCTCGTCAAGCTATTTCCACATTAGAACAAGACGGCTTAGTCACTAGGCGTCGTGGCAGTGGCACTTATATTAATCACACTTCAAAAATGATGAAAGTAGCCTCCCATAATATTGGCGTTATTACGACCTATTTAGATGATCATGTTTTCCCTTATATCATTTCAGGTGCAGAGAAGGTCCTCTCCAAACAAAACTACAATATGACTTTGCGATTGACTCGCAATAAAGTTCATAATGAACGAACCCAACTTTTGTCTTTGCTTGAATCCGATATTGACGGCCTTATTGTAGAAGGTACAAAAACTGCTTTGCCTAACCCCAATATGGATGTGTATCAAAAGTTTTACGATTTGAACATCCCAGTGATTTTTATTAACGCCTATTACCAAGCGATGCCTTGCAATTATATTGTAAATGATGATGTTTTGGGGGCTCGCCTTGCGATACGTCATTTAATTGAAAATGGTCATTCCAAAATTTTTGGTATTTTTAAACATGATGACCAACAAGGAAATAACCGTTATAAAGGGTTTATTGATGAATTATACGAGCAAGAGTTTAATGTCGATGACCGGAATATTTTATGGTACTCCACAGAAAGTCAAGAAGATATTTTTTCTCCAGGGCAACTTCCGATTTTAGCAGAAAAGTTAAGAAATTGTACTGCTGTCGTCTGTTATAACGACCAAATTGCCATGCGCCTTATTCAACTTTTTAATCATACTGATATTGATATTCCAAGTGATCTTTCTATTGTTAGTTTTGATAATACCAGCGTTGCTGAAATAGCGGCAGTCCCTCTTACTAGCGTGACGCACCCTAGTAAGGAAGTGGGGAAGTTAGCGGCACAATCTATTCTCACTATGATTGAAAATCCTCATCATCGGATTAATTATATGTTTACGCCTGAATTGGTTGTGCGAGAGTCTGTGTATCGGTTGGAGGGGTGAGTTTTTGCTTGGGGTTGTGGCTAGGCTGAAAGTAATATCTGATGTAAAATGCATTCTTAAAAGAGTTGTTTTATGGGTTTGTTGTTGTGTGAACCCTTTCGGTGATCAGTTTGGGATCTCGTTTGAGTTTGTTTAGGTGAAACTTTTAGTTTAACTTTCTTAAGCTGAACGCGCCTTTTGGCTTGTTGCGAGTCGTGGTTCAACGTTGGCAAAAAAGACTGCCAACGTTGAACCACGACTTTATTAAGGGTGGGTTTGTTGGGGGATTTTTGAATGGTGTGACGCACGCTTACTTGAATTACATTTAACAAAAGGCTAGTTATCTTTGGCCTTTTTTGGTATAATAGATGGACTAGCAATTATATCGTTCGATTGGCGACAAGAAGGTCGCAATCCTAATTTACGAATTAGGACAATGATTTAAAAGTTAAATTAAATATAGAGAGGGTCTGTTTTTTCATGTATAAAAACTATCGCAAAACTGCAAACCATAAGCCAGATGAGGTGGCTATTTTTGCCCTAGGTGGGCTTGGAGAGATTGGAAAAAATACGTATTGTATTGAGTATAAGGATGAAATTATTGTTATTGATGCGGGAATTAAGTTTCCTGATGATCAGTTGTTAGGGGTCGATTATGTTATTCCTGATTATCAATATTTGGTGCGCAATCAGGAGAAAATTGTTGGTTTATTTATAACCCATGGTCATGAGGATCATATTGGTGGTATTTCATTTTTGCTTCGCAAGGTAAAGATTCCTGTGATTCATGCCCCGCGTTTAGCAATTGAATTGATGCGTAATAAGTTAGAAGAACGTAAATTGATTGCCCTTGCTAATTTTAAGGAGTACCACCCTGACACGGTTATTAAAACAAAGCACACGGAAATTGAATTTTTTAGGGTCAACCATAGTATTCCAGATTCGTTTGGGATGTCAATTAAGACGGATGTTGGGCGCATTGTTCAGACGGGAGATTTTAAGTTTGATTTGACACCGATTGGACCGTCACCTGAGTATTATAAGATGGCGAAATATGGTGAGGAGGGGGTTCTGTGTTTGTTGGCGGATTCGACCAATGCGGAAACCCCAATTTTCTCGGCTTCTGAGCGTCGTGTTGGGGAGCGTTTGTTGGATATTTTTAAGCAGATTGAGGGGCGTGTGATTGTGGCGACTTTTGCTTCTAATGTCCATCGTGTTCAACAGATCATTGAAGCTTGTGTGGCAACTGGTCGGAAAGTGGCTGTTTTTGGGCGTAGTATGGAGTCGGCGATCAAGATTGCCCTTGAGTATAGTTATCTAGAATGCCCAGAGGATACGTTTGTGAGTGGGAATGAGTTGAATAGAATTCCGAGTAATGAAATTGCCATTTTATGTACAGGGTCGCAGGGTGAACCGATGGCAGCTTTGTCGCGGATTGCTGCTGGGATTCATAAGGATATTCAAATTATCCCTGGTGATACAGTTATTTTCTCGTCATCGCCAATTCCAGGAAATGCTTTGGGGATTGGGAAAACCATTAATAATTTGCAACGTGCTGGAGCTGAGGTTGTGGCTCATAGCCCTTTGACGGAAATTCATGCATCTGGGCATGCAGGGCAGGATGAGTTGAAGTTGATGCTTAATTTGATTAAGCCGAAATATTTTATGCCAATTCATGGCGAGTATCGTATGTTGTCTATTCATAAGAAGTTAGGGATTCAGTGTGGTGTGGCAGAGGATAACTGTTTTGTGATGAACAATGGCGATGTGTTAGCTCTCAATGATAAAGGTGGTGCTAGGTTGGCAGGTCGTGTACCGGCTTCGACCATTTATACAGATGAGAATGGTGTCTCAGGAATGGGTGGAGAAGTGTTACGCACCCGCCGGATCCTTTCAGAGGATGGTCTACTTATTGTGGTTGCGACCATTAAGAAAAAAGATAAACGCTTAATGAATGGACCGAATATTGTTTCACGTGGATTTGTTTACATGAAAGAATCAGAGGAATTAATTCGCGAAACGGAGCGTCTTATCCGCACAGATTTAATTCAAGCTTTGCATGGCACGAAAGATTTGAATATCGAAGCCCTCAAGCAAGTCATTGAAGATGCAGCAAGCCCATATTTATATGAGCAGACGAAGCGTCGCCCAATGGTTTTACCAATTATTATGGAAATTTAAGTGAGAAAGTCCGTCGAAAGATGGATTTTTCTGTACAACAACTCTAAAAAATTCATTTTTGAAAAGCCAACGAGGTTGAAAAATTGCGAAATTATAAGAACTCCTACAAGTCAGAAAATATAGCCAAGCTATTCATGAATGACCCAAGATTTCCTTTTTTCACAAATAACATTCTGTCTTACGAAAAAAAGACTGCTAAATAACTTCTAAATTCTCGGGTTTTTCAAGTAACATCACTTTTTGCGAAAAAAAAGACCGCTAAATAGCTTCTAAATTCTCGGATTTTTCGAATAACCTCACTTTTTACGAGAAAAAGACCGCTAAATAACTTCTAAACTCTCGGGTTTTTCGAGTAACACCCCTTTTACGGGAAAATGGCTTCTAATTTTCCTGCACTTTGAAAATAACACCCAACAACATGGTAATTTCACAATTGTCTATAGAATTAAGATATGATGGAAGGAGTTTTTAAATATGTATCATTTTATTATTTGTGATGATGAACCGACACAACTAACGCAAAATCAGATACTACTTGAGCAATGGGCAAAAGAGCGTGATCATCTCATTAAAATTACCTGTTTTCCTTCAGCAGAAGCTTTCCTTTTTCACTATGAAGACGATAAATCTGCAGATGTTCTTCTATTAGATGTTGAAATGGGAGCTTTGGATGGCGTAACTCTTGCGAAAAAGATTCGTTCTGGGAATAAAGAAATTCAAATTATCTTTATCACAGGATATATGGATTATATTTTAGATGGCTACGATGTTGAAGCTTTGCATTATTTACTTAAGCCTGTAGCACCTGAAAATCTGTTTCCTGTACTGGATCGCGCTGTGATTCGGTTGGAAAGTAATATGAAAGTTTTGTTGGTTCGACATCAAGATGAAAGCGTTCGGATTCCTTTATATGAAATTCGTTATTTAGAAGTTTCAGGTAATTATGTGACAGTTTATGCAAAAGATGAATATAAAACAAAAGCAACCCTTGCCTATTTTGAAAAAGAATTAGATGATCTATTCTTGCGAATTGGTCGCTCTTATATTGTGAATTTAAAATGTATACGTAAAGTTGACAAAAAAGAATTGACACTGATGGATGGGACAATACTCTTCTTGCCACGAGGAGCCGATAAACAAATTAATAAGGCGATTATTGAACGTTTGTAGGAAGTGATCAACATGAAAATTTTAAGCAAGTTAATCGATAAACGAATTGAGAAATACCAAATAAACCTCGCCAAGACGCACTATGATGAAGTCGAAACGATGTATAAAGAAATGCGAGGATGGCGACATGATTATAAGAATCATATTAGCGTAATGAGAAGTTATGCGAAAAATGGCGAAATTGCTCGCCTTATTAACTACCTCAGCGACCTTGACGAAGATTTATCACAAACAGAAAACCGCCTTAAAACAGGAAATAAAATGACAGATGCTATCTTGAACAGCAAAATTTCTCTAGCTCGCGAAAAGAAAATAAACGTCATCGCAGAAGTCCAAATCATCACTGCCCTAACCACTCCAGAGATTGATCTTTGCATCATTCTAGGAAACCTATTCGACAACGCTTTGGACGCCAGTTTAGCGTTGCCAGAAAAAGACCGTCTGATTAGAATTTATATGACGATGAAACAAAATAATCAACTGTATATTTCATTTACCAACTTTACAGCCAGTAAAAAGCAACTCAAAGAAAGCGGACGATTCAAAACGACAAAAGGAAAAGGTCGTGGCTTCGGTCTTGTAAGGATTGATCATATCGTTGAACGTCATAGTGGCTATATTAACCGAAATAGCGAAGACGGTGCATTTAGTACAGAGATTTTACTTCCTCAATAACCAATCAGTGGTTCACAGTAATCTAGATTGACAATTCGTCCCCATAAAATGACAATTCATCCCCAAAACAACATTTGGGGATTTTTTTAGAGTATACTGATCACATAAAAAGTTTCAAGGAGTTGATGTTCATGGCAACGCATGTTAAAAAGCAAGTCAAAAAAGAAAAATCAAGATATAACAGCTTTCAAAATAGTGCCTTCATGATAAGGTTGGCTTGGCAGGAAAAGAGAAAAATTGTATTGGCGTTTGTTGTCCTCCTCGCAATCCTAGAAGTGGCAACTAGTTTGCTTGGTTTATTTGTTGCACCCATTATTTTAGGAGCAATTGAAGAGCAACGATCACTTAGCGAATTTATCATTACGATTTTACTATTTATCATCCCTCTTATTATGATAAGAATGGGGATCGCGTACCTTGAAGCAAACAGTCAATGGGGCAAAATTGATTTACGACTAGTTATTACTAGTATGCTGATTGAAAAATTTACTACGACTTCATATTCTAATACACTGAAAGAAGATGTACACAAAAAAAGAGCTCAAGCTGAAATTGCAGTCCAGACTAATACTTCATCAACAGAAGCGATTTGGCAAACTATGACTAATATCTTCAAGAATGGTCTAGGTTTTATCATTTATATTTTAATACTTGCTGTACTTGACCCTTTGATTATAGGGGTCGTGCTTATCACAACGATTGTTAGCTTTCTAATCACAAAACATATTAATGAATGGGGCTATCGGAATCGTGATGAAGAGGCTGTATATGCTAAACAAATGAATTATATTAACCATCAAGCAAATGATGCGGCACTTGCCAAAGATATCCGAATTTTCGGCATGGGTAACTGGTTAAAAGATGTTTATCAAAGTGGATTTAACTTAATTAGAGGATTTGTTATTCGACGAGAAAAGGTATATGTTTGGGCAGACATTACAGACCTTGTATTTGTCTTTTTAAGAAATGGGTTAGCGTATATTTATTTGATAAATTTGGTTTTAAATGATGGGTTGTCTGCTGCTTCATTTTTATTATATTTTACGGCTGTCGGTGGCTTTACCACTTGGGTAATTGGTATTTTATCGGAGTTTATGACCCTTCATAAACAAAGCCTTGAATTGTCAACGATTCGTGAATTTTTAGATTACCCGGAAACCTTCTTGTTCGAAGAAGGCGAACCATTGATCCCCATTGTTGATGGAAGATATGAATTAGAAATTCGAAATGTTACTTTTGCTTATGAAGGTGCCGAGGCTAGCACATTGGAGAATATTAATTTAAAAATATCAGCAGGAGAGAAGCTTGCGATCGTGGGGGTTAATGGTGCTGGGAAAACGACCTTGGTTAAGTTGTTGTGTGGCTTCTTAGATCCGACAGAAGGCGAAGTATTGTTAAATGGGGTTAATATTAAGGCATACAATCGAAGAGATTATTATCAGTTATTCTCTGCTGTCTTTCAAGATTTTTCAATTATTGCTGGTAGCATTGCGCAAAATGTTGCACAGAGTATGGTTGATATTGATATGAATAGGGTCGAGGATTGTTTAAGAAAAGCGGGAATAGATAGAAAAATAAAAGAATTACCTGCTGGATATGACTCTAAATTAATGAAATCGGTATATGATGATGCAATTGAATTATCTGGTGGACAAACGCAACGTTTAATGTTAGCAAGGGCACTCTATAAAAATGGTCCGATTTTAATGTTGGATGAGCCGACTGCAGCACTTGATCCCATTGCAGAAAGTGAAATTTATCAGGCTTACAATGATTTGACTAAAGGAAAGACTGCTATTTTTATTTCTCATAGATTAGCATCGACGGGTTTTTGTGATAGAATTATTCTCCTTGATGGAAGTCAGATTGCTGAGGTTGGAACACATAAAGAGCTGATGGAAAATAATGGGATGTATGCTAAGATGTTTGATATTCAAAGTAAGTATTACCAAGATGAAGTAATGGAAGAAGGTGATTCGCATGAGTAGGAAATCAAAGTTAACATTTAAAGAGGCCATGAAATTAACCATGCGTGGCTATAAAGTCTGGTGGGATGAAAATCCAGCTATTTTTATTTCAATTTTTCTGCATAATCTTATTCTAGGCATAACACCTTATGTCGCAATTTTCTTCACCGCACGCATTATTGATGAAATTGCTGGTTCACAAAATCCTGAAGTTTTGCGGAATTTAGTTTTGATGGCACTTATTTCAGCTTTGATATTAGGTTTATTTGTCGCTACCCTTGACAGATGGAAAAATATTCAAATGAACACCCTTTGGCGAATTCACCAAAAAATAGTGAGCAATAAGATGTTAGCAATGGATTTTATATCGGTAGATGACCAAAGAATTAAAGATTTAAAATCACAAGTTGAACAGAATTTAAACTGGGGACATTGGGGATTGTTAAAGATTGTTTATATTTTTGAAGGAATTGTCAAAGGTTTCGTTATGGTATGTGGGGCATTTATATTGACTGCTAGCTTTTTCACTGCAACTGTTCCATCTGATGCGGTGTTGGCATCTCTATTAAATCATCCTTTGTTTGCTGTTTTTCTTGTCGCAATGTTGATCGTTGCAACCATTTTAGCACCATTTTTTTCTAGCAAGGCTCAAGCACGTGTTGTAGAACTTGCAGATGAAATGAAATTCGCAAACCGTTTTTTTTCTTATGTGGCTACCTTAGCTGATCCAAATAAGCAAATGGATGCTCGAATCTATTGTCAAGATAAAATAAGTTTCAACATGATAAGAGATCGTGACTATTTTTCAAAAAGTGCCGTGGCAAGAGAATTTCGTCAAGGTGCAGGAGCTATTTTTACCATTACATCAGCAGCTATTTCGCAAATCTTCATTGGTTTTGTGTATGTGATGGTAGGCTTGAAAGCCTGGGCAGGTGCATTTGGTGTCGGTGCGATGACACAATACATCGGGTCCATTACTGCCCTTTCTCAAGGGGTGTCAACTTTGTTTCGTGCAATAGGTGAGGTAATCAATAATGCGAATTTTTTACGCACAACTTTTGAATATTTAGATGAGCCTAACCCGATGTACCAAGGAAGTCTAACAGTAGAGAAAAGAGAAGATAACAAATATGAAATCGAGTTCCGCAACGTATCATTCAAGTATCCGACAGTTGATACATATGCTTTGAAAAATGTATCGTTGACATTTAAGATAGGAGAGCGATTGGCAATTGTGGGAGAAAATGGAAGTGGGAAGACGACTTTTATTAAGTTGTTGTGCCGATTGTACGACCCGACTGAAGGAGAAATCTTATTAAATGGGATCGACATCAGGAAGTATGACTATCATGAATATATAGATATCTTTTCGGTGGTGTTTCAGGATTTCAAATTGTTAGCATTCGATTTAGGTGAGAACGTTGCAGCAGGGGTGGATTATGATGAAACGCGTGTTAAAGCATGTTTGGAAGGTGCTGGTTTTGGTGAGCGACTTGCAACTTTAGAGCGAGGATTGAAAACACGATTGTATAAGGATTTTGATGATAAAGGGATTGATGTTTCAGGTGGAGAAGCACAGAAAATTGCACTTGCACGAGCTCTTTATAAAGATGCGGCGTTTATTATTTTAGATGAACCGACCGCAGCCCTCGACCCCATTGCTGAACATGAAGTGTATAGTCGTATGAATGAGATTACTCAAGGGAAGACTGCTATTTTTATTTCCCACCGTCTATCATCATGTCGCTTCTGTAATGATATTGTTGTTTTTGATCAAGGGAGATTGATCCAACAAGGCAGCCATGATGCGTTAGTAAGTGATGAAGACGGTAAATATCATGAATTGTGGCATGCACAAGCGCAATATTACGCAGAATAAATAAAGAAAGAAAAGTCAACAAATTGTTGGCTTTTTTTCTTAGGTTGAGGTATAATTTACAAGAGGTGAAAATATGCCAGAATTACCAGAAGTAGAAACTGTCAAAACAACGCTGAAATCCCAAATTGTAGGATTGAAAATCAAGGAAATCCTTATTCATCATGAGAAAATGATTAAGGATGTGCCAATTGCAGATTTTAAAAACCAATTGCTTGAGCAACATTTTATAGATGTAGGGCGTCGTGGAAAATACTTGATTTTCCAATTAGATGATTACTTTTTACTCTCTCATCTTCGGATGGAAGGCAAATTTTTTTATGGGGAAGATGACGGTGCCCGCCCCAAGCACACCCATGTGGAGTTCTTGTTGGATAACGGCATGACCTTGAAATATGAAGATGTTCGCAAATTTGGAACTTTCCATCTCTATGAAAAAGGTGTCGACCTTGAGTCAACACGTTCGTTTTCTGTATTAGGGCCTGAACCTTGGGATAACCAATTTAATGTAGACAGTGTCACAACATTTTTGCATTCAAAAAAGATGCCTATTAAATCCATGCTCCTGTCACAAAAAGTTGTGGCTGGACTTGGAAATATTTATGTGGACGAAGTCTTGTTTGCATCAGGCGTTCACCCTACTCGTCCAAGTGGTGAGGTGACTCGGGATGAAATTGAAAAAATCATCTATCATACAAGGGAGATCTTGAACAAAGCCATCCAATTCAAAGGGACAACCATCAGGACATTCACCTCTAACCATGGAATCTCAGGAGAATTTCAAAATTTTCTCCAAGTTCATACAAAAAAAGATGCACCTTGCCCAAGCTGTCGTACCAAGATTTTAAAAGTTAAAGTGGGGGGCCGTGGGACTTATTATTGCCCGATTTGTCAACTTAGTCGGGCTGAGGATTAAATGCAATATCGTCAATTTAAGAATTTTTAGTACTCAGTATGGAGAATCGACTATGTTTCGAGTTCTCAATCTGAGCGCGACCCCAAGTGCCTTGGGGTTGCTACCCCTTATTGGAATTATTTTTGAAAGTGTGGATTGGCTTTTTGACAATATTGGATTAAATGGTATACTTTTACCAGGGGTGTTATATACTAATTTATAATGGATCTGGAGAGTGGAAAAATGGATTTTTTAGAATTGCTTCGTGTCATCTTTTTGTCAATTGTACAAGGTATCACCGAATGGCTTCCTGTAAGTAGTACAGGTCATATGATTTTGGTGGATGAATTTTTAACGTTCAACTATTCAGAGGAATTCCGTAGTGTGTTCTTCGTTGTTATTCAGCTGGCTAGTGTTATGGCTGTTGTTACAACGTTTTTCAAAAAATTAAACCCTTTTGAGTTTAAGGATGGCTTTAAAACTGATCCAAAAAAGGTTAGACTTTGGTTTAAAATTATCGTTGCATGTGTGCCGGCTGCTGTTATCGGGGTTTTCTTTGATGATTTTATTGAAACCCATTTGAATGGACCGATGGTGATTGCAACAACCTTGATTTTATATGGTGTTGTCTTCATCGTTGTGGAGAATATGAATAAGGATAAAACACCTCAAATTACTAATCTGGGGCAGATTACCTACAAGCTTGCCTTGTTTATTGGGTTGTTTCAAGTCCTTGCGGTGATCCCTGGTACTTCTCGTTCTGGTGCAACCATTATCGGCGGGTTAATTCTTGGGATGTCGCGGAAAAACATTGCTGAATTTACTTTTTTCTTAGCGATACCTGTGATGTTTGGAGCTAGTTTGCTCCGTATTGTGCGCGTTGGTTGGGATTTCACTGGGGCTGAATGGATCACCATGATTGTGGGATGTGCTGTGGCGTTTGTTGTTTCTGTGGTGACGATTAAATTTTTGCTTGGGTTTATTAAGCGTAATAACTTTAAGCCGTTTGCTTATTACCGGATTGCATTGGGGTTGATTGTTCTGACTTACTTTTTGTTTTTGAATTAAGGCGTGGCGGTTGCTACGCTTTTTTGTATTTATATTAGACCTCTCTTATAAAGTAACCCTTTCGGTGACCAGTTAGTAATCTCGCTTAAAATTGTAGATCGCATCGCTTAGTATTTTGCTCTTAATCTACTACCCCAAGGGCACTGGTTCAACTAATGCTCATACAACGCATCAGTTTCACTATCGTATGAGGGTGTTTTAATGAATTATGAGAGAAGTCTATTAAAGGATTGGCTCAAAATATAAAATATTGATCAAAAAACACCGAAAGAGAATCAAAAATTTGATTGCTTTTCGGTCGTTTTTAAAATCTAAAGTATCTATTCAGTTGCATCCAAATATTAAATTTTGTTTCGCCAATCATGATATGTTGCATACCAATCGACATTGGGATAGTCAAAACAGTAAAAGTTTGGCTTTCCAGTTCCGATAAATTTTTCACAGTCGAATCTGCTATTTTTTTCGAATTTACATTTTCTGATATACTGAGCATTTGCCCACCAAAAGTTTCCTGAAAAATGTGGTCCAACTGCTGTTTCCCCTGCTTTTTTAAAGTCTACACCACAAATGTCATATGAATTTAGTTTTTCTATGCAATGTTCCCAACGGGTAATGTTGTAATGTTCCATGTATTGTCTCCAATTTTTCATGTGGGCTTGATGATGGATATGACTTGCACCTTTGGTGTGAAAATATAGTATTTTTGAATGTGGGTAATCAAGCGCAATTCTCCTGACATTTTCGATTCCTGGAAATTCAAAGTTGGTTTCATCACCACAGTCGTTGATGATAATATGAGATTCTAAAAGGTTGAGCTTTGAAAAAATATCTAAAACTTTTTGAAAATGTTGTCCGACAACTGTCACATACATTTTTTTCGCAACTTGTAGCAAACCACTTTCTTTTAAGGTTATAAGGGATTCGTTTACAATTTCTTCCCAGTTGCCAATGGTCGCAATATGGTAATTAATCATGATTTGCGTCTCATCACTTGCATTAAGAAAGTTAGCAGTTATGTCATTACCAGCTTCGATTTCTTTGAAGAAAGCCATCAAGGAATGGTAGCCGATGGGATTGTCATTTTTGCTTTTATCTGCCCACCATTTTACATCATGGTGCCAGTCAAATAATTCTTGTTTTTTGTCTTCATATATCCCAAGCTTTTTAAATTTTTGTGTTACAAGGCTATAAGCAAATTTCACATCCATGACTTGGTTGTCCCTCAACGTATAGGATGCACTATTCGGATTTGCGAAATAATAATATAAGGCATGTGGAACGTAACTTGTCGCAGGCTTTTTTAACAATAGTAAATGGTTGATTAACCAATCATCACAACTGGTAATTTTAGGAAGTTTGGAAAGGTCAATTTTATTCAGAAATTCCTTTTTAACCATTTTTGTGCATATTCCCACCATTTTAGGATTATGCTGCCAAATGGATTGACTATTTTCATTTTCATAGCGCAACAAATCGTAGTAAATGATATCTGCATCTTCAATCAGTGCTTTTTCACTTAATAATGCTAAAGCTTCTGAAGAAATCCAATCATCAGAGTCTAATGAGAATAAATACTTTCCGCATGCATTTGAAAATGCCTTTTCCCTTGCCGATAGCGTGCCCGAGTTTTCTTGGGAATAAGCGCGAAAATAAGGATATTTATTGACATATTCATCAATAATTAGCTGGCTGTTATCTGGAGATCCATCATTAACAATAATCACTTCAAAGTCTCTAAATGTTTGATTGACTACGGAGTCTAGGCATCTTCTTAAAAATGGTTCTGTTTTGTAGACTGGAATGCAGACGCTAATAAATGGGACATTACTTGTTTTTTCGATGGTTTTTATTTGGTCATCCTTAGGTTGAAGTCCTGTTTTAGCATTTTTCAAGAAGTGTGTAAAACTCGTTATTTTATTTTTCATATTTTCTGAGCCATGATGCTCAATATGATTTTTAGCATCATGTAGGTAAAGTTCAAGTGGTGCTTGATATTGCTCATAGATACCTTCTTCTATGAAGCGATTTACCAAATAAACATAGGAGGTGATAAAGTCATCACAATAAGATTCTTTTAAATTTCGCATGGTGGATGTCTCGGGTTGAATAAAATGATATAAGGTTTCGTTTAGAATTGAAATGCGAGGGTTGTATATCCCTAATAAAATCGAGACAATGCAATCCTCGACATAGGTAATTGATGGCAATTCTTGGTATTTTACTTTTTTCAGGTAGTCAGCTTTGATGAGTTTTGACCATAGTGGGTAGTAATTCATCTTGAAATAAGCCTCATTTTTTCGTGGTAAATATTGTAATTTCTGTTTTTCTTTCTCTTCATAGAAACCAAAGTAAACCATGTCGGCAGATTCGTTTGTCGCTTTAAGATATAATTTTTCTAGGGCATCTGGTTGGAGCCAATCATCATGATCTAAGTAGAGGAGGTAATCGCCTTTTGATTCTTCAAGTCCTCGTGTTTTGGCGCGGATAATACCTTGGTTTTCTTGGGTGATGCTTTTGAATTTTGGATATTTTTTGGTGTAATCATCTAAAATTTGTTGTGTCTGATCAGGTGAGCCATCGTTGATGACAATGATTTCGAAGTCTGTAAAGGTTTGGTTAATGACAGCGTCAATGATTCTTCTGATGTATTGTTCGCCTTTAAAGGTTGGAATGATGACACTGATAGCATATTTTTCTTTCTTTTTGATTCTTTTGTCCTTGTGGTGATCTACGATTGAGACGAGTGTTTCTTCTAGTTGTTTGCCGATTTTAGTAATATCGAGTTGTTGGGCAGTTTTTAAACCATTTTGGATAAGCTGGGTACGCAATTCTTGGTTGGTTAAGACCGTTTTGAGGTGGGCGGCTAATTCTTCTGTTTTGTTGGTTTGAGCAATCATGATGTTTTCACCGTGGATGGAAAAGTGAGAAATGCCGCCCATGCTGGTGGCAACGACTGGTACACCGCTGGCCATGGCTTCTAGGGTTGGCATAGAGAAGCCTTCGTAGGTGGAACAGGTTAGAAGGATATTGGCATGGCGGTAAATGGTTGGTAATTCTGTTTGTGATCGATTGATGAAAAGTTGAATTTCAAACGGGTAGGTTTTGGTTAGTTGGGGCGGTGCTTGGCATAACCAGTGAACTTTAAAGTGAGTGCCTTCCTGCCATATTTTTTCTAATGTTTCTAACGCTTGTTCAAATCCTTTGAATTTTAAGTAAGGATTCCCGATCAACAAAACAATGGGCATTTCGAGTGTGATGGGTTGCGAGAGAGGGTACCATTCTTTTGTGTCGATGGAGCAAGGAATAACATGGGCATGACGGTTGAATTTGGTTTTAATGACCTGCTTGACATAGTTGGAGTTACATCCTAGGTAGACATTTTTGGTGTATTGTTCTTTGAGGTAGTTTCTCAGCCAGTTTTCATTGTATTCATTTTGCATACCGTCGCCAAAGAGGTTTTCGTGGCCTTGTTCCCAGTAAAATACAGGGATTTCGTCATTTTCGAGGTCGGCATTAAACATGTACCAGCCGGAAAAGATGATGTCACAGCCTGATGTGAGGGCTACTTCTTTCATGGTCTGTCCTTCTATAAGGGTGATTTCTTCGTCTGGCATGAAGTCTGTTAACCAGTCAGGAAGGGCTTCATGACGCTCTTTTAGTAAAATTTGAATGCGATGGCCTTGTTGTTGGAGGTATTTAGCTTGTTGGTATAGGAGTTTCATGCCGCCTGTTAGGTTTCGGTGGGGCATGATGTAGAGGATGGTTAATGGGCGAATTGAGCTTTGTGGTAGGTTTTGTGATAAGCATTCTGTTTTATCTTGTTTGTAGATTTTGAATAGTTGTTGGTTGTTTGATAGAGGGAAGTAGGTAATGTCGTAGGTTTGAAAGTCTGGAAGTCCTAGTGAGTAGGTTTGTTTTTCCCCTATTCTGATTAGTATTCGATGGTTGGTTAGTGCCAGCAGGTCGTCTATTAGTTGGAATACTTCCGATTTTTCTAGAATATTCAAGTAGTCAGGGATGACGATGGTGTGATAGGTTTTTCCTTTTGGTGGCGCATCTAAAGTCATGATGTGGGCGTGGAAAATGTGTGAGATGTCATAATGACCATCTAGTGGGTCAAATTCTAATTCTAACAATTTTTTGTCCGACTGGTGGTAGTGGAGGTATAAGTCTTGTCCGACTTCTAAGTAGTATAGCTTTTTGCCCTCTAAAACCTCTTTTTCAACCTTTTGGAAATTGCATTTTGGGTTATATAATGCTTCGATTTCTGATTTTTTTTCAAGAATTGGCTTAAAATTTTCACTCACGCCTTTTGGGAAAAGGATGCCGAGGCCTGATGAGTGATGGAATTCAAAGTGGGGGAATTGGGCTGTCACTTTTTCCCAGAACTTCCAAACACCAAAATCTCGTTGTTTTTCAGCAATGTCATGGAAGAGGATGATGCCATTTGGAGCTAGCTTTGGGAGCCAGGTGTTGTAGTCATGGGTGACGGCTTGGTAGGTGTGGTAGCCATCGATGTGGAGGAGGTCGATGGTATTATCTTCAAATTGGCTGATGGCTTCGTCGAAAGTGGCGTGAATGAGTTTGGCTTGATTGGGGTAATAGGATTTGCTTACTTGGTCAATGACCCAATGAATTTGCTTATCATAGAAGCCACTATGATGGTCGCCTTCCCATGTGTCGATGGCGTAGCAGGTTGTGTCCAGTTGGGCATCTTTTACACCTTGGCACATGGCAAAAAATGAGCCTCCCATATGGGAGCCTAATTCTACGATAATTTTAGGTTTCATGTATTGTACTAAATCATAAGCAAAGTCGAAATGCCCCTGCCATGTAGATGAGTTGCGAATTTCAGGGGTTGCCTTATCGAATTCGAATTTGGGGTTATTCTTTTTCCAATTGTTCATATTCTATCCTCCAATTTTTTAAGGCTTCTTGCCAAGGTGGGAGCGGTGTGAAGTCAGCATTGATGAGTTTTTGTTGGCTTAATCGGCTATTTTGTGGACGTTTGGCTTGGGTTGGAAATTGGTTGGTTGTAATGGGATTGATTTTCACGTTTAGATTAAATTGGTGGAAAATTTCTTTAGCAAAATCATACCAGCTGCAGCTGCCTTCGTTGGTGGCGTGGTAGATGCCGTATTGGGTTGAGGTGAGCATTTCTAGTAATAGTTTTGCTAGGTCAACGGTATATGTAGGGGCACCGATTTGATCTGCTACGATGTTGATTTCGGGATGGGTTTGAGCTAGGCGAAGCATGGTTTTAACGAAGTTTTGACCATTAATTCCGAAAACCCAGGAGATGCGGACGATGAAGTGTTTGGTGGTGAGGGCTTGGATGTGCTGTTCTCCTGCAAGTTTGGTGATGCCATAGGTGTTAATGGGGTTGGGGGTGTCTGCTTCTGTGTAAGGGGTGGGTTTTGTGCCGTCGAAGATGTAGTCGGTGCTGATGTAGAGTATAGGAATATCTGCTTGGCTTGCGTAGGTGGCTAGGATGCGGGTTGCTTCGCTGTTGATTTGATGGCAGAGATCGGGTTGGTCTTCGGCCAGATCGACTTGGGTGTATGCGCCACAGTGGATGATGGCATCTGGTTGGAGGGCTGTTGTGACGGTAGTGATGGCTGCTGGGTCGGTTAAGTCCATTTCGGCAATGTCCACGCCTAGTGGGATGTAGTCTTGTTGTTTGAGGCGTTTGATGATGTCGCTTCCTAGTTGACCTTGGGCACCTGTGACCAGTATTCGGTTCATTAGATGGGCCTCCCTTTGGCCAGGACTTCTTGCCACCATTTTTCGTTTTCTAAATACCACTTGATGGTCTGCTGGAGGCCTGTTTCGAAGTCGTAGATGGGTTGCCAGCCTAGTTCTGTGTGGAGCTTGGTGGCGTCGATGGCATAGCGGAGGTCGTGGCCTGGTCGATCGGTGACATATTGGATGAGGGCTTCTTCTTTGTTCAATGCTTTAAGGATAGCTTTAACTACTTGCAAGTTGGTTCGTTCATTCATGCCTCCAACATTGTAGATTTCTCCTGGTTGTCCTTTTCTAGCAATCAAATCTACCGCAGTGCAGTGGTCGTACACATGGAGCCAGTCACGGATGTTTTCGCCGTTGCCGTAGATGGGTAGTTTTTGGTTAGCCAGGACTTTTAGTATCATAAGGGGGATAAGTTTTTCGGGGTATTGGTAAGCACCATAGTTGTTGGAGCAACGAGAGATGGTAACGTGAAAGTTATAAGTGCGATGGTAGGCCATGGCTAGGAGGTCGGCACTGGCTTTGGATGCGGAATAAGGGCTGGATGGGTTGAGGGGGGTGTCTTCGGTGAAAAGGAGGTCGGGTTGGTCAAGGGGAAGATCGCCGTAGACTTCATCGGTAGAGATTTGGTGGAATTTTTTGACATTGTGTTTGCGTGAAGCATCCATGAGGATTTGGGTGCCGATGATGTTGGTTTTAGTGAAGATTTCTGGATGGGATAGGGAGCGGTCTACGTGGGATTCTGCTGCGAAGTTGATGACCATATCGAATTGCTCTTCTTTGAAGAGTTGGTTGATAAGAAGGTGGTCGGTGATGTCGCCTTTGATGAAATGGTAGTTATCACTTTGATGGGCTAGGTCGCAAGTGGCTAGGTTGCCTGCGTAGGTGAGGGCGTCTAGGTTGACGATTTTGTCTTCTGGGTATTTTTCTAGGAGGTAGTGAATAAAATTTCCACCGATGAAACCGGCACCCCCTGTGACGAGTATTTTTTGACTCATTTTTTTGTCCCCTTTCATATGGTTGTTCTCTCATTTTGGCTGTTTTCAGATTTTCCTTGTTTCAGTGGGCCATCTTCAAAGTTGATGCTCAATCTCTTAATTTGGATGGTTATTAGAGGGACGATTCAATGTCACTGAGTTTTGGCAATTGTTTGTCTTTTTCTGATAGGATTGGTTCGCTGGTTGGCCAGTCGATGGCTAGAGCTTTGTCGTTCCAGTGGATGCCGCCATCTGCTTCGCCACAATAGTATTCATCTACTTTATACGCGACCACTGTGTTAGGGCGCAAGGTGCAAAATCCATGAGCAAAGCCTTTTGGTATGACCAGTTGACGATGGTTGTCTTCGCTTAAAGTCACACCTACCCATTGGCCATATGTTGGGGATTTTTTGCGTAGGTCAACGGCTATGTCGTAAATTGCCCCTGTAATGCAACGGACAATTTTCGTTTGAGCCTTTGGCGACCGTTGAAAATGGAGCCCCCTGATGGTGCCAGCAGCAAGCGATTTGGATTGGTTGTCTTGGATGAAATTGCCAGTCATGCCTAATGTTTCAAACACTTTTTTGTTGTAAGTTTCTGTGAAATAGCCACGGTTATCCTGAAAGATTTTAGGCTCTAAAATGAAGACACCCGCTAGTTTAGTCGGTATTAGTTTCATCAGATTTCCCTCCTTGTTGAGCGATTTTAAGCAGGTATTTTCCGTATTGGTTTTTGGCTAATGGTTCTGCAAGTTGGATAAGGTCCTCACGAGAGATGTAGCCTAAGTGATAGGCGATTTCTTCCAAGCAAGCAATTTTTAAAGATTGCCGTTTTTCTACGGTTTCGATAAATTGAGATGCTTCAAGTAGCGACTCATGAGTCCCCGTGTCTAGCCAAGCAAATCCTCGTCCTAATAGTTCTACGTGAAGTTCACCCCATTCTAAATATTTTTGGTTAACATCCGTGATTTCGAGTTCTCCTCTTGGTGATGGCTTTAGATTTTTCGCTATTTCTATCACTCTATTATCATAAAAGTAGAGTCCTGTGACGGCGTAATTTGATTTAGGGTGAGTTGGTTTTTCTTCGATTGAGATGGCTTTGTGATTTTGATCGAATGCTACTACGCCAAATCTTTCGGGATCGGTGACGTTGTAAGCGAAGATGGTGGCACCTGTTTGACAATTTCTGGCTTGGTGAAGACGCTTGGTGAACCCATGTCCATAAAATAGATTATCACCTAGGATAAGGGCAACGTTGTCATTGCCGATGAAATCTTCCCCGATGAGGAAAGCCTGAGCTAATCCCTCGGGTTTTTCCTGGATGGCATAGGTTAATTTGATGCCTAGTGCCTGTCCATCCCCTAAAATGTCTTGAAATCTGGGTGTGTCAGTTGGGGTTGAGATGATTAAGATATCGGTAATGCCTGCTAACATTAGGGTTGATAAAGGATAATAAATCATGGGCTTGTCATAAACAGGAAGCAATTGTTTTGATACCACCGTAGTTAATGGGTAGAGACGTGTGCCACTCCCGCCAGCTAAAATAATTCCTTTCAATTTCATCCCTCCATTGATTTGTACTTTTATCAATATATGTGAAAATTTGCGATTTAGAAACTTAAGCTGATATTTTTAGATGAAAAAAGAGCCTGATTACGGCTCGTTTTCAAAATTCAAAAATCCATCTGATTTATTGCTCAAATTCTCACGATATTTTTATCGCTTAAATATTTTCATCTTGAATATTCCTCATTCTTGAAACGCAATGCGCCCTCTGATTCCATCTAAGGTGCATCTTGCACCAAGGGGAATGGTTAAGTTGGGGATGGTATGCCCTGCTGGGATATAGGTAGCGATGATTTTCCCGGTTGGTAATAAAATTTTTTCAATGGTTTTCATGACTTCTTCTTGATCAGTACCACCAAAGTCTCCTAGGATGAGGCCGGCGGAGTCGTGGATTTTTCCGGCATAAATAAGTTGTGTGAGGAGGCGATCGATGGCGTAGGGCTCTTCGTTTATTTCTTCTAGGAATAGGATTTTTCCGCGGGTGTCGATTTCTGTTGGTGTGCCTAGGGTTGAACAGACGATGGTTAGGTTCCCGCCAGTGGTGATTCCTGCTACGCGCTCCATTTCACCATTAGCAAAGGTGACGCCTTTTAGGGTGAGGGGGATGCCTTCTAGGGCGGTTTTGACCCATTCTTTTGTGGTTAGGTCATCGTCTTTTAGGAGGTCTTTAATCATGGGGCCGTGGTAAGTGATGAGGTTGTGTTTTTGATTCAGATAGATGTGCATATAGGTAATGTCGCTGTAGCCGATGAAAGGTTTTGGATATTTAGCAAAGTTGAAATCTTTGATATAGGGGAGGATTCTATTGCTTCCATATCCACCTCGCATGTTAAGGATCGCGCCGATTTCATCCTCTGCAAATAGCATTTTTAAGTCTAGCGCACGGTCTTCATCGCTATTTCCAGCTAGATATCTGTTTCTTTCGAAGCAGCTAGGTGCAATCAGGACATCATAGCCTAGTGATTTAAGGTAATCTTCACCTGCTAGTAGCTGGTTGCTATCCATGGGGCCAGCGAGGGCTACGATTCCGATTTTTTGGGTCTTAGCTAGTGGTGGTGGTTTAATCATCAATACCCACCCCCATTAATGTAAGTACGCTCATGACTTGGACGAGGATTCCGTAGCGAATGGCTTCTTCATCAATGTCGAATTCTCCATCATGGACTGGAGCTGTGATGCCTTTTTCTTCATTTGCTACGCCGAGACGATTATAGCTAGATGGGCGCATTTTTGCGAAATAGGCGAAGTCTTCTACACCTAGGCTTGGTTTTTTCAGTACTTTCACATGGGATTCTCCTAGCACTCTAATGGCTGATTCTTTTACTAAGTCTGTTATGATTTCGTCGTTAATTAATGCGTCATAACCTGTTTCAACTCGCAGGGATACCTCCGCTCCAAAAGCTTTTGCCACATGGGTTGCCACTTCAAAAATACGCCCTTTGAGCATTTTTCTTACTTCATGGTCAAGGGTTCGCAAGGTACCTTTAAGTTTCACTCGATTGGCAATGACGTTGTGTGCCTCGCCACCGTGTATCATCCCGAATGAGAGGACAGCTGCATCAAGGGGGGATGTGTTCCTGCTCACTAATGTTTGCAATGCTGTTACAATATGACTGGCAACGACAATGGCATCAACCCCGTCTTGTGGGGATGCCCCGTGAGCTGACTGTCCATGGACATCAATTGTGATGGTATCGCTGGATGCATAGGCATGGTCATATTTAACACCAAAAGTTCCCACTGGCAACTTGGGACAGACATGCATGCCTAATACATGGGAAATATAAGGCTCATCTAAAACACCCTCCTCTATCATCCGCAAAGCCCCACCAACCGTTTCCTCTGCTTGTTGGAAGAATAATTTAACATGCCCCGGTAGCACCTCTCGAATTTGTTGTAGCACGTAAGCTGTTCCTAATTGAATCGCCGTATGGACATCATGCCCGCAAGCATGCATTTTCCCTTTATAAACAGATTTATAATCATGGTTATTCAATTCCTGAATAGGGAGCGCATCAACATCAGCACGGAGTCCTACATGAACAGCATCATCACAATTGCCTTTAATAAGCCCCACTACAGAAGTTTGATTAATTCTTGCCTCAACCCTGATGCCCCAGGTCGTCAAATAAAATTCAATTTGCTCTGCCGTTCGAAATTCTTCCAATCCCAATTCAGGGTGTTTGTGAAGATCTCGCCTGATTTTTACAAATTGATCAAAATTTTCATCTACAATTTCACGAATTTTTTTCTCAAAATTTGCCACCTTTATCACCTCTACTCAAAATATATGATTTTCGATGTATCAAAATGAGGATTTGGGACATACTGAGTTATAACAATTTTAGGGGGACGTATCATGAGCACATTAAATAACGAAGAAATCAAGGAAATTATCCACATCAAATTAGAGACAACAAAGGCCATTTGTGATCGAATTACCGATTCAAATTTAACTAAACTATCCAATGTTGCTAAAGCAGAATTTGCCGACATTATCGAACTGATTGCCGTTTTGATGTTAGAATATGCAGGGGAATTCCCTGAAGAGTGGACAAGCGAAAAATTGGTCGATATTTATCATCACAGATTGCCGACTTTACTAAGTCCATCAGAAAGGACAAATATCAAAGATATTTTGCTGACTTATGTTGAATTTGTTGGCAATGCGCTGGAATTGCCGAACTATAAAGAAATACAAAAAAATCTTGCCTCATGAATGAAATAAGCGAATTATGAAAACACCAAACTATCTTAAAAAATACAACAAAAACCAACTTCACAGATATTGAATCAAGCAATATTCTGATTGAAGTTGGTTTTATATTTTTGACAACACATCCACGCTTCGCCTCTTAAAATCTACAAAAGTTACGAAATCCTTACACAATTGTGTAAAAAATGTGTAAAAATCAAAAATTTCACTATTTCACAAGTGATTTTAAAAATTTGTGCGTATATCTATAGTAGAGGATACTTTTCAAAAGGGCATACGCCTCTCGATATCCTAATACTATGAAAAGAGGTCATAGCCATGACAAAATACCTATCAATATATGAACCAACCAACACATTACTCTCCTTGCGAAATGATGCTGTATTAAAGCTTTATTTCGCAAATAAATCTAATAGACCACAACTGCGCGCTTTTCTAAAAGCAACCACTCATTTAACTGATGATGATTTAGCTATAATCGAAGTCCACAATGCAATTTTAACAAAAGAACATGTCCAAGAAAAAGACTTCATCGTCGACATCCATCTCACTTCTACTACAGGACATAAAATCATCATTGAAATGCAAATTCAAAAACATGACCACTTTATTGAACGCATGGTTTCGTACAATGCTCGCAGATACTCAACGCAACTAAATCGGGGTGAAAAATATACACAACTTAAAGAATCAATTTCATTAATCATTGTAGACTTTCCCATCTTTGATGATACCAGTACTTGCTATGAGCATATTTTATTTCGTAGAAAAAACGGAAGAGTCTTTACAAAAGCCCAGCAATTTTATATAATAGACCTAACCAAGTTACCTAATGACTTAACAGAAGACATGCATAAATGGGGTGCATTGCTCAAGGCCAAGACAGAGGAGGAGTTACGGATGTTGATGGAACAATCAGATGAGATGCGAGAAGCAGGTGAAAAGCTTATTGAGTTAAGTGCTGACGAAAACGCCCGTGAGATAGCAGATGCTCGTGAATACTCACGCTTAGCTTTTGAGGGTGAACTTTTTGCCCGTGAAGAAAGAGGACGAAAAGAAAAAGCCATCGAAATGGCAACTAGCTTGCTGAAATCAGGAATGCCTACAGAGGAAGTTGCCAAACATTCAAAATTACCACTAGAAGAAATTAAGCAATTAACTCAATAGACATAACCTATCAATACCTTAAATCAACATTGTATCTCAATGCTGATTTTTCAAAGATAAAAACTCGACAGCTCAATGTTTTCTAATCATATTCTATAATATTTTCATATATTCGCAAACTTTCCTCAGCAAAAAAAAAAATGTGACGACACTCTCACTTGAATGTCATCACATTTTTCTTCTACTTCAGGTCGTCACACAATAAAATTCAATACTTTCTACCCAAACAATAACGAAACCGTCATCTGTGCAATAAACACAGAAGCGATCGTAACAGAAACAAATCCTGCCGTTACCATACTTGGTTGCTGATAATTCTCAATAGCAATCCGCTCTTCTTCATTTTCAGCAATTGTAGCAGCAACTTCTTTTGGAATCAAAAATGTCGTTGGCATTCCGAAAGAGCATGAAACACCCATTGCAATGGCAAGCCATGGATCTACTTTCAGAGCTTTCCCAAGGAAGAAAGAACCAATAATAACACCAATAAATCCAATGACTAGTGTTAACAATAATGGACCAATGGCATCAAGGAACATACGTGGTGTCGTATCTGCAAGAGAACCAAAAATTACCACTGTTGCTGCCAAAATAACAAAGCTTGATGCTTGTGTTTTAAGCAAAGATGCTTTATCTAAGAATCCAATCTCTGTGAAAATAACCCCCATAATCAAACTCATCACTAAAAAATGAATGTCTAATCCTGTGTGCTGTCGGATAAAACTAGATAACCAGAAACTGAATGCACCGACGATGATGATTCGACCAAACACACCACTCGGCTGTTTCACAAAATCTGGCATGGTGATCAATCGTTTGCGCTCAGTTGTACCTTCTAATGTCATCGTCGCGTATTTTTTAACTGCTTCTTTATCTTTAACAAATAGTCGCGCTGATTTTTTCAAAACATGTGACGCAACAGGAATTCCAACCAGATTATCTGTCACAAACACCATTAATAAAAACGGCATCAAATACACCATGTTATTGTTTGCCAACGCATCTGTCAAGATCAAAATCGCTACATTCGTCCCAGAAAAAACTGTGGCTGCTGTAAATGCCATATAGCGACCTAGAATAAATTGCCCGACAAGCATAATCAACACAACACCTGAAAGTGCACCGAGAAGTGCAATGATACACGTCTTCCATTGGCCAATTAATGCCCTTAAATCCATGTTACTACCAATACCAACAATCAAAACTACAACAAGTGGCATCCCGACCCCAGCTATTCCGCTATCACCAATGGCCGTCCCTGGTAAACCTAGCCAAAAAGAGACAAGTAATAACACAATAACAACCAATACAGTTGACAGAAGTGCCTTTGTTTTATCTGCAACTATATCTCCAATCGCAAAAATAACGACTAAAAAAGCAAATGCATAAATTGGTACCATAATCATCGATCTCCGATCATTTTATATTTTTTAAACCTTCGTAAAGACTTAGCCCTCTTTCAATGTTTACGCTTGCATCAACCATTTTTTGCTAGGATTCCATAAAGCCGTCACTGCCTTCATAGAATCCTAAAATGGGTATTTAATTTTATTCAATTGGCTCTAGTTTAGACTGGAAGTGACGTAAAATCGGTGGCTCCCAGTTGATTTTGTATCCACGCTTAATGGTATGGGCACGTGCTTTAATCGCAATTAACGCATCAGCCATCACATCAAAATGTGCTTGTGTATAAACTTGACGTGGAATGGCTAAACGGGTAAATTCAAACTCTGACTCAATTTGCTCATTGGTATCAGGGTCATTCCCAATCATATAAGAACCGATGTCACATGCACGAATGCCTGCTTCTTTATAAAGTTCAACAGCTAAAACTTGACCTGGGAATTCATGATAAGGAATATGTGGGAACATGGCTCTCGCATCCACATAAACCCCATGTCCACCAACTGGTGACTGATAAGCAATACCAGCATCATCTAGACGAGCTGCCAAATATTCCATTTGACCGATACGGTAGGCGAGATAACTTTCTTCCATATACTCATAAATCCCGACTGCCATTGCCTCTAAATCACGCCCTGAAAGACCACCATACGTGTAGAATCCTTCATAGTTAATGCACATTGCTTTAATGCTTTGAATCAATGCATCATTAGAACTTGCATCTCTAACCGCTAATAATCCACCCATGTTAACATTGAAATCTTTCTTACAAGACATGGTAAAGACATCCGCATAACTGAACATTTCCTTAACAATTTCAGCAATTGACTTATCTGCATACCCTTCTTCATCACGCTTAATGAAGAAGGCATTTTCTGCATAACGTGCCGCATCAATACACACCATGATGTTATGCTTTTTACCAACCTCATACACTTCACGTAAATTCGCCATGCTAACAGGTTGTCCACCAGCCGAATTATTTGTAACTGTCTGGATGATGACACCGATCGCTTCAGCACCTTTTTCAGCAATAAGCTCATTCAATTTTGAAACATCCATGTTTCCTTTAAATTTCGCACGTACCTCTGGTTTTTTTCCTTCTGGAACAATATTATCAATTGCACGTCCTCCTGAAAGGATAACATGGGCACGTGTTGTATCAAAATGCATGTTTGAAATTGCAAATTTTCCTTCTTCAAGTACCAAAGGTAGTAAGATTTTTTCAGCTGCACGACCTTGGTGAACAGGTTGGATATAATCGTAATCAAAAACATCTTTTCCAGCTTCTAATAATTTACGATAACTTTGACCACCAGCATAAGCCTCATCACCATTTATCATGGCTGACCATTGTTTTTGACTCATGGCACCAGTTCCTGAATCTGTTAATAAATCAATATAAACATCCTCAGCATTTAAGCTAAACAGGTTATAATTGGCCTCCTTTATTTTTTCTAAACGCTCATCAAGCGTTGTCATTTTGATTGGTTCCGTCATTTTTATGCGGAACGGCTCCGCAACATATTTGATTGGCATGATGCATTCCTCCTTAAATTTAAGAGCTTTCAAACTCTTGATGCTTTGATTATACATGATTTTTACTTACAAGTCAACAATTTTTACCAAAATTTATCATTTTTTTACTCCCTTCGTTATCATCGGCTCTAATCGGCGATTATCGCGATATTTTTCCGAGAATTTCAGTGTCTAATAAAATGAATTATGATGATCAAAAATTCCTGTATCTACCTTTAAAATCAAAGAAATATCCATAATAGTCAGAGTAAGGCATCTTTGGTTTTATCAATTTTTATTATTTTTTTACTAGCGTTGTTTCTCGTTTGATTAATCTAGTCGGAAGATAGGTCTTTTTTGCAATTGTTCGCTCATTCTTAATCCGTTCAAGCATCATCTCAGTTGCTGCAATTCCTAATTGATCTGCATTCAAATCCACAGTCGTGAGCGATGGTGCAAGATATTCAGAAAGGAGAATATTGTTATAGCTAATGAGTGAAACTTCCTGAGGAATTTTAATCTTATGTTCATTCAATGCCCTCAAACAACCTATTGCAATGACATCAGTCGCAACAATGTAAGCAGGTTTAATGTTCCCCGATTTGATGATATTATTCATAATTTCATAACCTGAAACAGGCGTTAATCTACCCAGATAAACAGCATCATGGTCAATATCTCCATATTTAATAAAAGTTTCAAAACGAACATCTTCAACCACTTTTCCATCAATTGTACTTTCGATTCCACCAATAAAGCCAATTGAAGTTATACCAGTTTCATGCAAGTAATCAATCACATTTTTCGTTGCAGCTTCTAAATCCACCATGACCACATCTATTTCAGGATTGTTTGTATCACAATCAACCAATACAAAATTCGAGTTAAGTTTCCACAGTGCTGTTATTTCATCATCGCTATACTTACCCAAAGCAATCAGTCCATCAAGGTTTACTTGCGTCATGTCTTCATGGTTTTTCTTATGTAAATAAAAGAGTTTTAACTCAATATCATTTGCATCACAATGTTCTTCAATCGCTGATCTAATCGACAAATAATGGGAATCAATCACCTCATCAGCACTGGAATACCAATATGCCAAACCAATCACCATTTTTTTTCGTTGACGTTGACTTAAAGTAATATAATTTAACTTTTCAGCAGCCTTTAAGACCTTAAGTCGTGTTTTTTCTGAAACGTTAAAAGAATCATCATGGTTAAGTACACGTGAAACTGTTGCAACGGAAAAGCCTGTCATATCGGCAATGTCTTTCAACTTAGCCATCTTATTACCTCCTTATCACCTATTTTAAAACTCATTTTACCACAACTAGGTAAAAAGTCAAAGGATATTTTACCTCTCTATCAAAAAATGACCTTGAAGCTGAATCTTTTGGATTCGACTTTCAGAGGTCATCATAGTTTATAAATCAATCACAACATTCGATGCTGTTGTTGTAATCAATGTTCCAAATTCATGTTCTTGGGAAGTACCATTGCAGGTAGCTTTAACAGTCGCAACATTTCTCAATAAAATATTATACTCACCACTGATTCCTGTTGTTGTAATAGTTATTTTACCATCTGCTTTTTTGGCAGTGATGGTTGCAACTTCTTCGACATCCGTGTTATAAATAGTCGTCAGAGCATCATCAATTTCAAACAGATGGAGTGTCAAGTTCTCAGTGTAATCATAAGCTGCTTTGGATTCGTTAGAACTTACCGGTATGATTGTATTTTCCTTGACTAATAGTGGCAATGTTTCGTAGCTATGAATTTCATTGTGCCATTTTTCCCCTATAATTTTTTCATTAGTCAAGAAGTTTGTCCACTTTCCAGCTGGCGCATAATATTTCGCTTTGCTCCTGTCATTTAAGATTGGTGCCACTAGTAATGAATCTCCAAACATATACTGACGGTCTAGGTAATGACAAGTCTCGTCTTCGATAAATTCTAGGACCATTGGGCGCATCATTGGGACACCTGTTTGATGAGATTCCACTGCATTGCGCCATAGATAAGGCATGAGGCTGTTTTTGAGTTTGGCGAATTTGCGTGAAATTTCCACCGCTTCATCACCATAGTTCCAAGGCACTTTGTATTCAGAATTTCCATGGTAGCGGCTGTGTGAAGACAATAAACCAAATTGTGTCCAACGTTTAAAGATATCAGGTGATGCACCTTGCTCAAATCCAGAGATATCGTGGCTCCAGTAGCTGAATCCAGATAAGCTAAATGAAAGGCCACCGCGGAGTGATTCTGCCATAGATGGATAATTTGCCCAGCAGTCGCCACCCCAGTGAACAGGGAACTTTTGAGCCCCTGTTGCTGCTGCACGGGCGAATAGGACAGCCTCGTTTTTGCCACGCTTGCGTTCTAGCAATTCGAAGATAATTTTGTTGTATAAATAGGCATAGTAGTTATGCATTTTTTGCGGGCACGATCCATCATGGTATACCACATCAGTTGGAATTCTTTCACCGAAATCAGTCTTGAATGAATCAACGCCCATGTCCATTAAAGCTTCCAATTTGCTTTCATACCACTTGCAAGCCGCTGGATTTGAGAAATCGACAACGGCTAAACCAGCTTGCCACTTGTCCCATTGCCACACACTGCCATCTGGACGTTTAATAAAGTAACCATTTTTCTTTCCTTCTTTGAATAGAGGTGATTTTTGCCCGATGTAGGGGTTGATCCAAACACAGGTTTTTAAGCCTTTTTCTTTGATGCGGGAAAGCATGCCGACTGGATCAGGAAAGACGCGTTCGTCCCACTCAAAGTTGCACCATTCGAATTCTTTCATCCAGAAGCAGTCGAAATGGAAGACGTCAAAGGGGATATCTCTGTCCCTCATGCCGTCGATAAAGCTCATGACTGTTGCTTCGTCATAGTTGGTTGTAAATGAGGTACTCAGCCAAGTTCCGAATGACCATGCTGGTGGGAGGCTTGGCTTTCCTGTTAAGTTGGTATAGCGTTGGAAGATTTGTCTTGGGTGAGGACCTGCAATGATGAAATATTCCATGCTTTCTCCCTCAATGCTAAATTGGACGCGTGTGTTTTTTTCTGATCCGATTTCATAGGAAACTTTTTCTGGTTGATTGACGAAAACGCCGTAACCTTTGTTGCTCATGTAAAATGGAATGTTTTTGTACGCTTGCTCGCTGTTGGTTCCGCCGTCTTCATTCCAGATGTCAACGGATTGACCATTTTTGATGAATGCGCCGAATCGCTCGCCTAGTCCGTAGATAAGCTCGCCTACATCTAGTGCTAATTGTTCGCGCATGTAGGCTTTGTTATTATCACTTTCAATATAGGCCATCCCTTGGTGTGAGGTTGAGGTGATGACTTCGCCGTTTTGTAAAAATTCAATTTGGAAGGTGCCTTTTTTGAGGATTCTGGCACTTAAATCGCCACTTTTGATGATTAAATGTTGATCTTGTTCTTCAAAGTCAAGTGGGCGTTGTTCTTCGTAGATGTCATGCTTTGGTCCACGCTCGTCTGCCCCTGTGTGGTGCAGCATTTTGATTTTGATGATTCCTTCTAGTGGGGTTGATAATTCGACGGTCATCATGCCTCCGTCGAGTGTATTCCCACGATGTTGTACGCGGACGAATGGTGCGTATAGGCTGAGTTTGCTTTCTTCTTTTTCGAATGTGTACACTTCAGTTGGGTAATAAGGGTGGTAACCGTCGCGGATCATCCATTGTCCATTGCTAAATTTCATGGTTTATTCCTCCGTTTTGGTTGGATTTTTTTAATGTTCACTTATTAAACAAGACCGCAAGAAGCTTTCTTTGCTCCTTGCAGCATTGTTATTTAGGTCGGGTGATTTAATAGTCTTCCCAAAGTCTGATGGTGTCTTGAACAATCTGGGTCATTTCAGCGTTGGCTTGTTCAATTCCTAGATCAAGTAGTCCTTGAATGACTGCGTCCCATGCGGTGTCAAAGTCAGCTGGATCTGCTAGGATGGCTTGAACAATGGCTTGTTGTGAGAAATCGATGGCTCTTGTTTCGATCAATTCTAAGTCAGAGCCTGATGGAATTGGCAACGCCCATGCTTGTCCGTGTCTTGGTACACCAAGGGCTGCTGATGGTGGGAATAAGTCAACGAAGATCTCCGCTCCAAATGCTGCTAGTGTTTCACGTTGTGCATCTGAAAAATCTTCAATCATGGCATCTAAATTGTCACTAGAAATTGGATTGCCACTTGAATCAACGGCTGCATTCCCCCACTGTGGGAAACCATCCATGTATAAGCCAATCCCTGTCTCCATTGAGAAGTTTGGATTTGTTCTTCGATCTTCTGCTACTTCTGGTAGAAACTGACGGACACCATCTACATATTCATGATGAACACCTTCAATTCCCCAGTTTAACAGGATTTGAGCTTCTTCTGATGCCATCCAGTTCATAAAGTCGAAGGCTGCATCTATGTTTGGGCTGTCTGCTGCAATGGACATTCCCCATCCACCTAGGAAGCCACCTGCTCGAGTACTCATTGGAACTGTTGCTGGGTCTAGTGTTACACCTAAAGGCATAAATTCACGCCACTCATCACCACTTGCGCGCAATGCTGTTTGTGTATCACCAATGTTCCAGTTTTGATCCATAACGGCTACAACGCGGCCTGATGCAATTTTCGCAAAATACGTGTCTGGTGTATGGGTAAATGATTCTGGATCTAATAAGCCTTCAGCATTCATCCCATTTAACCAACGGAAGTATTCTCTAAATTCTGGAATCAAATATTTGAAAGTTGCTTCTCCTGTTTCTTCATTGATCACCCACTCACCGTCATCTTGATAACCTAGTGCAAAACCTGCTGGATTTCCAACTGTGATGAACCAACGCCAGTCGCTGCCTAATAATGACAATCCAATTGTATCTTGACCATTGATGGTTGGATTCGCTTCAACATAAGCACGAATGGCATCTGCAAAGTCTTCTAATGAGTCTAGTGTTGGGAAACCTAATTCTCGCATGGCTGACATTTGAATTTGAGCTGTTCCTGACGTTTGAGTAATCAGCTGATTCACACCAAATGTTCCTAAGTGATAGGTATATGGCTGATCTAGTGTGTGACGCAAGCGTCCAAGCAAATCACCATATAAGGCACGAATGTTGTCACCGCGCTCTGCAATTAAATCATCTAAACGTAAAACGGCACCTGCACCGATCAAGACATCAATGCTACTTTTGGCATAGATTAAATCAGGAAATTCACCTTGAGCAACCATTAAGGCGATATCTGTTGATTCATCTCCTGCCATTGGCGAGGTGATTTCAAGTCTGATCCCTGTTCTTCTTGTGATTTCCTGCGCAACAGGGTCGTCAAAATTCATATCTAAATTTCCATCAGCATGGAAGAATGTTAAGACCGTGACACCATCATCACCTGGTCCACCACCCCCACCGTCACCACAGGCAGTTAACACAATTCCCACTAACAAAATTGACAACAAACCTAATAACAAATTTCTTTTTTTCATTTTCTTTTCCTCCGTTTTCACGTTTTTTTAACTCTTCACTGCACCGATGGTAAGTCCACTCACAAAGTACTTTTGTACAAATGGATAAACAAACAAAATCGGCAAGGTTGCAACCATTGTGATTGCCATTCTAATTGACGTAGGACTAACCCGATTCACAAGATTCTGTGCTGTTTGAGGGTTGACTTGAGAAATATTCATATTGGCATTCTCAAGTATCTTCATCAACTCAAACTGCAAAGTTGTCAAAGCAATGTTATTCCTTGCAAAAAGGTAAGTGTCAAACCAGCTATTCCACTGCCCAACTGCAATAAACAAGGCAACTGTCGCAATAACCGGTGTACATAACGGCAAAATGATTTTGATGAAAATAGTAAAATCATTGGCACCATCTATCTTCGCCGACTCCTCCAATGCATCAGGCAGACCTTCCATGAATGACCTGATGACAATCACATTAAAGGCACTAATCAAACTTGGAATAATATAGACAGCAAAGTTATTCATTAAACCCAAATTCCTAATTAACAAAAACCACGGAATCAACCCGCCACTTACATACATCGTAATGATAAGGATTGTCGATACTGTTTTCTTAAAAACGAAATGTTTACGACTTAGGACATAAGCACAAACTGCACAGGCTAGCACCCCCGTCACTGTCCCGATCACCGTTCTTAAAATCGAATTTACAAAGGCTCTGATTAAATTTGAATTATTGGTAAAAACATGAATATAGTTATCAAATGTAAATTCCCGTGGGATAATGTGAATACCACCTCTAATAGCGTCAGTCGCATCATTAAAAGACAAAGCCATCACGTGCAAGAATGGATACAAGGTTACAACACAAACAATGAGCATAAATAGCACAAGCAACCAATCAAACCAAGTGATTTTCTTCAAACTATTCATTTAGATAATCCTCCCTTCACCCATTTTTCTAGCAACACCATTGGCCATCAATAGCAAGACAATACTCACAGCCGACCTAAACATCCCAATTGCCGTTCCATAGGAGAATCTGAACAAGCCAATCCCATACTCTAAGGCATACCACTCAATCACACGCGCTTCTGACATCACCACACGATTTCCTAAAATCATTTGACGTTCAAATCCAATGTTGATCACATTCCCAACGCTCATGATCAACAAAACCATGATGGTAGGCCTAATGCCAGGTAAGGTAATATTTTTAATTCTCTGCCACCTGTTAGCACCATCCATTTCCGCCGCTTCATACAGCCCTGGATCAATCCCAGCCATGGCAGCTAAATAAATAATCGCTCCCCATCCTGTTGATTTCCACATATCTGAGCCAGTTACAATCCCCCAAAACATATTGGGCTGGGCCATAAAGTTCAGCCTGTTATCAAAAATCCCTAACCCAACAAGAATATCATTCACCACACCATCTGGTGATAATATGGTAATCACCAAATTTCCCACAATTACCCACGATACAAAATGTGGTAAGTAGGAAATGGTTTGAACAATTCTTTTAAATCGAAAAAACCGCAATTCATTTAACAGTACCGCAAATGAGATAGAGGCTAGGAAATTAAACACTAAGCCTAAAATCCCCATCCCTAAAGTATTTCTTAACGCTTGATGAAACATAGGACTTTGGAATAAATTGATAAAATGGGTAAAGCCGACCCATGTTTGATTGAAAAAACCGTATTGGGGTCGATAATCCTGAAACGCCATGGTCCAACCAACCAACGGGATGTAACCAAAAATAATGATCCACGTCACAATGGGAAAAATCATTAAGAGCAAGGCCTTCTGCTCTTTCATCTGCCTAAATGCACTCTTTTTCTTCTTGAAAACAAGATCCGAGTCCGAAACTGCATCCGTCATTTTTTCACTACCTCCTTTTGAAATTTCAGCAAAACACTGTGTTTTCCTATTATGCTATCTATTATAAGGGGAAAAACTTCCAACTTCCACCCTCTTTTTTTGACTTGAAATCATATAAAAACAAAACCTTTCGGAAAAGGTTTTACATTTTCGGTGTACAAAATAAAAATCCAAATTCGGCTTATGTTTCCACACCAAATTTGAATTAAAAAGCATTTAGACTATACTGATGTCAATTTTATTAATTTCTAAAGACTCTATGATTCCTATTGGCAATCCAGAAGACTTTGCAATTATTTCCGCTGAAACTTCCAAAATTATACGCTACTTATACCCTTTTGAAAATTTCAAATTTACATTTCAGATTTCAATTCTTCTAAAATGGATGAAGATAAATTGGTATATTTTCCAATCAAGTCAAGTTCTCTTCCATCTTGAAGCATGATTCTGGCTATTTCAATTGCTTTTTCATCACGCCCTTTAGCTACTCCCTCAGCTATGCCTTTAGCCATGCCTTCAGTCATTCCTTTAGTCATTCCTTTAGCCATTCCCTCAGCCATCCCTTTAGCCATCCCTTTAGCTATTGCTCTATCCTCAACAGTTTGACTCCAATTACACATTTGCATAACCTCTCTTTCTAGTACCTCACTTGCTGATATGTCATACTCATCCTCTAAAACTTTTAATTTTTCCTTGGCACGAATTTCTTCTGAAAATAATTTATTTAACATATTCAGCATATTTGATTCCGATTCATCCCCACCCTCACCAAGGTGAACCATCACCACTGACAACAAATCATAGTTTTCTTTGATTTCCTTAACATCTCCCACGATGTTACGTTCGCCAAGTTCATATGCCGTAATTGTATTTTTCAAACCCAAAGGGGCATTTCTACACAGCCATATAGAATACACCTTCTTAATTTTATTATAATCTATTGTAGGAAATTCTGTCCCATATTGATTTGAAATCATCATACAATCATAAAACAAACCCCGTTTAACTAGAGGATAGCCTGGATATTGGTCATTTTGAGCTTCAATATTGATAATTAATTCTATCATTTCATCACCTTTAGGTGCAAAAGCCCGATACCTAATATCAAAAAAGATTTTTCCATTATGATTCCCAATGATTTCAGTTGACATTCCTTGAATGGTTTTTCCTGTAGAAATTTCAACCTCTCCAATGGCAGGATTTCCTTCGATGTAGCTAATGATTTCTTTGACATCAATCTCCTTATATTCCGCTACACACTCTTTCATAATCCAACTTAGAATTCCTTTATCAGCTAGAATTCTTTTGCATGATTCATCATACATAGGTTTTCCATCTGTTGCTTCAATGGCATTTGTTAATTTTGTGTCTTTTGTGCTTGATTTTTTCTTCGACATTTTGCTCGTCTCCCGTCATATATACTAGTAAGTGAAAAGTACCCTACACATTATATGTACGCATAAAAGACGGTCGATCTTTTTTTTCTCAGGATGAAAACGCCAGGCATTTTACGAAAATTTTTAATTTTCCACATTATCCGACATAAATGCCTAATTTTTTTGTGGTTATTCAAAATCCTTTTGTTAGTATTATAGCATAAATAAAATTTTTTTGAAAGGTCGAATATCGAAAATAATCACTTTAATTGGTGAAAATCAAAAGCACATGCTCGAATCCATAAGGATCGTTACATGTACCTTGAGTTAAATTTTAAAATCTTTTGCGCTTGTTGTTTTTGATGAAAGCTGTGACTAAACCGATTTTTGCAATTGCAAATCCGGCTAAGGCTGTATTTGCTACAGCTGTGCCTGTTTGAGGGAGATTTGGTCTGTTGTTATTTCCAGAATCTCCTCCGGCGTTATTTCCACCGCTGGTGTCTGGTTCTGTTGGTTTAGGTGGTGTTTCAGTTGGAGGTGTCGTTGGCCTTGTTGGTTCTGTTTCAGGGATTGTCGGCTCTGGAATGCTTGGATCAGTGACCTCAGGAATTGTTGTTTCTGGAACAGTCGTCGGTGTTGTTTCATCTGGATCGGTTGGCTTGGTAGTCTCAGGCATCGACTCCTCTGGCTCGCTCGGGTCAGTGGTTTCTGGAATAGTTGCTTCTGGAACAGTAGTTGGTTGTGTTTCGTCTGGTTCGGTTGAAACTGTAGAATCGACCACGGTAATTATTATACTTGCTGTATGTTCTCCGTCTATAGTTGTGACTGTGATTTCAGTTGTTCCAGATGAACTGGCAAGAACTTCTCCATCTTCGGTGATGGTTGCAACAGTTGGATTGCTTGATGACCATGTTACATCTTGGTTTGTTGCGTTTGTTGGAGTGATGATTGTTTCTAATTGGACTGATTCGCTTATTTCTAGCGTTCTAGTAGCTTCGCCAGTGATTGAGATATCTGTCACAGGAATTTGCATTGATTGCTCTTCTTGAACGAAGTGAGCTTCAAAGAATATGTCTTCATTAACAATAAAATTATATTCCTTGTCAGAAACAACAAGTGATCCTGTATCATCATACCAACCGTCAAACGTATAGCCTTCATTTGGAGTAGCAATCAAAATCACCTCATCGCCAACTTCATAAAGTCCACTACCTTCAATTGTTCCACCGTCTCCGACAGCCACTACGACAAAAGCTGTAGTATCTGTGAATTCGATAAATTTAGCCTCAAATATAGTATCTTCAAATGCTAAAAATTGATAGAATGGACGTAAAGAAATCAGTTCATTCTCAACAAACCATCCTTCAAATATGAAACCTTCATTTGGAATAGCGACAAGATTTACAACCTCACCACTTACATACTCATTACTTAGGGAAGTAACACCACCATCTTCTGAAGTGACGGTAATTGAAATCATTTCAGCCTGTTCTACTGAAAGTATGATTGAAGGTAAAATATTTTCATCACTGTGTAAGTATAAATCCTCAAGATCTGATGATAAGTCAAAAGTGAATTCTTGTCCTTGAGCTAAATAAATGTCAAAGAAATTTGCCCGTTTTATGATTTCATAATTTTTATATCGTTCAACACTAATATTCATCTGACCGTAGCCAGTTGCAACGATGCGTAAATTTATATCAAAATCTACAGGTGCATAAATTGATTTAACTTCTCCATCAACTGATAAAAATATCTTTTCAGAATCAATTGTTACCGTATTATCTATAATAGCTCCAATCAAATTATTCTCACTATCGTAGACAAAAATATCAACTGGGCATTTTATGTTAACGCCTATCCCACTGCCAGAACGCGGGCTTATATTACGCATTCTATGTTGCTGATTATTACTCCTGTCAGAAATAGCATTCCTTAATATAGTTACATTTGATCTCAATAAAAGTTCTGCATTTTGTAAGGCTGGACGAGTCGTGCCACTATTAAGGCTAGTGCGATAGTCCCTTGAAGCTCTCTCAAAATCATTTGCCCAGCGCGTAATTTCTTCATCAGTAGATAAACTGTGAATTCTCCTAAGCA
>Ga0131853_10000114_pt1 | contig 126086 bp, 124 predicted proteins | sample TergutLab28metaG_FD_92764 | JGI IMG/M metagenome (GOLD analysis project Ga0131853, IMG submission 92764) | Labiotermes labralis P1 segment gut microbial communities from Petit-Saut dam, French Guiana - Lab288 P1 (version 2) (version 2) | ecosystem: Host-associated > Arthropoda: Insects >...
CGTCGGCCTGCTGCTGCAGGGCCGAGACCTTGCGCAGCGGCGGCACCCGGAAGAACCAGGTGAGCACGAACGCGGCCAGGATGACCATCATGCCGACCCAGTAGATCTCGATCGTCGAGGCGTTGAAGCCCTTCATGAACGGACGGGTCAGCGCCTTGTCCGCGCCGTTCAGGAACGACGTGTTGCTCGTGTCGATGTTGCCCGAGCTCTTCGAGGAGTTGCCCTTCTTGATCTCCTTGATGATGCTCGGCACGACCTCCTTCACGACGGCCTCGCGCTGCGCGGTGTTCGTGTAGTCGACCGCGAGCTTGCCGTTCACGACCGAGGCGTTGGCCTTCTGCGCGACCGTCTGCAGCGCCTGCTGCGTGGCCTGGGGCAGCGCGGCCTGGACCTGCTGGGCGATGATCGTCGGCGCGGCTGCGGCGGGGATCGCGCCTGCGGCGACCTGGGCGTTGACGGCCGAGGTGACCTGCTGGGTGACCGCCTGCTTGGCGGCATCCGTCGCCTCGCCCGCGGCCTTGTCGAGGCCGGTCTGCACGTTCGACTTGATCGGAGTGACCATCGGCGTCCACAGCGTGCTCATGATGGCGCGGTTGTTGGACTTCTCGGCCACGGCCGGGTTGAGCGCGGCGTTGAGGGCGGCGGTGAGGTCCGCCTTGTTCTCGGTCGCGGTCTGGATGTTCGTCGGGATGACCGAGAACAGCACCGAGAGCAGCACGGCGGTGCCGAGCGTTCCACCGATCTGGCGGAAGAACGTCGACGACGCGGTCGCCACACCCATGTCACGCGGCTCGACCGAGTTCTGGCTGGCGAGCGTGAGCGTCTGCATCAGCTGGCCGAGGCCGAGGCCGATGGCGAACATCGCGATCATCATGAACCACAGCGGGCGGTCGACGGTCATGAAGGTCAGCAGGTAGAAGCCGACCGCGGTGATCGCGGTGCCCGTGACGGGGAAGATGCGGTACTTGCCGGTGCGCGAGATGACCTGACCGGAGACGATCGAGGCGATCATCAGGCCGAGGACCATGGGCAGGGTGGCGAAACCGGATGCCGTGGGCGAGAGGCCCGTGACGATCTGCAGGTACAGCGGGATGGTCATCATCGCGCCGAACATGCCGAAGCCGACGAGCACGCCGAGCAGCGTCGCCATCGAGAAGACGCCCGACTTGAAGAGCTTCATCGGGATGATCGCGTCGTCCTTCATCGCGAGCTCGATGAAGACGAAGGCGATCGCGCTGACCGCGCCGATCACGTAGCAGGCGATGGATGCCGCGGAGCCCCAGCCCCACGTGCGGCCCTGCTCGGCCACGAGCAGCAGCGGCACGAGCGTCGTGATGACGGCCGTCGCGCCCCACCAGTCGATGCGGACCTTGCGGCTCGTGAACTTCGGCAGGTGCAGGAACGTCATGACCATGAACAGCGCGATGACGCCGATCGGCACGTTGACGAGGAAGACCCAGCGCCAGCCCGAGATGAACAGGATCTGGTGCGCGCCGGAGAACACGCCGCCGACGAGCGGGCCGATGACGGAGGAGATGCCGAAGACGGCGAGGAAGTAGCCCTGGTACTTCGCGCGCTCACGCGGCGAGAGGATGTCGCCCATGATGGCGAGCGGCAGGGACATGAGGCCGCCGGCACCGAGGCCCTGGAAGGCGCGGAACGCGGCGAGCATGATCATCGATGTCGAGAACGACGACGCGGCCGAGCCGACGATGAACACCGCGATCGCGAAGATGAACAGCGGGCGGCGGCCGAAGATGTCGGAGAGCTTGCCGTAGATCGGCGTGGCGATCGTCGAGGTGATCAGGTAGGCCGTCGTCACCCACGCCTGCTGGTTCAGCCCGTGCAAGTCGTCGCCGATGGTGCGGATGGCGGTGCCGACGACGGTCTGGTCGAGGGCGCCGAGGAACATGCCGGCCATGAGGCCGTAGATGACGAGCAGGATCTGCTGATGCGTCATCACCGCCTTGTTCCCGGTGGCGGCGCTCGTGGGCGCGGCAGCTTGTGACATTGATGTCCTTCTTGGTGAGAGGCGTTGCCGAGATGCCGGAGATGATGAGAGAGCGCGCCGAACGTGCTGGCGCGGCCGACACTGGCGTAAAAATTTGCGGTGACTGCAAATTTACACCGTGCGAAGGTCTTTGGCGAATCGACCAGGCGATTTTCAGCTAGGAGATAAGCAGGGTCTCTCAGGTCCGCCGCGCCGTCAACGGTCGCGGCGGCTGTCGCGGGCGCTACGCCGCGAGCGCGGTCTCGATCGCCGCGATCACCTCGGGGTCGTCGGGCTTCGTCGGCGGACGGAAGCGGATGACGCTGTCGTCCCGGCCGACGAGGAACTTCTCGAAGTTCCATGCCACGGGGCCGCCGAGGTGCAGGTGGTCCTTCGTGTGCTTGAGCTGCTTGTACAGCGGGTGGGCGTCCTTGCCGTTGACCTTCGTCTTCTCCATGAGCGGGAAGCTCACTCCGTAGGTCGCCGAGCAGAACTCGACGATCTCCTCGGCGCTGCCGGGCTCCTGCCCGGCGAACTGGTTGCACGGGAAGCCGAGGACCGTGAAGCCCTGCGGTCCGTACTGCTCCTGCAGCTTCTCGAGCTGCTCGTACTGCGGCGTGAGGCCGCACTTGCTCGCGACGTTGACGACCATCACGACCTTGTCGGCGTAGTCGGCGAGGGAGGTCTGCTGCCCGTCGATCGTCGTCAGCGGGATGTCTCGGATCGATGCCATGCACCGAGGCTAGCTCGACGCGTCGCAGTCGGATCCGACTTCGTGTGAGGAAGACGGCTCTGTGAAACAACTATGAACAGCACCTGAACGACATGACCCCCGAGAGGGGGAGCGCCATAACCTCGGAAACGCGGCATGCCCGCGGCCCGGATCCCCCACCCGACACCGTGCCGGCCGCACCCGCTCGGCCGTACCGCCGCGCTTCGCAACCCGGAAAGGTCCGCCTCCCCATGCCGCACGCCGCCCGGTTCCCGTGGGGCTGGGCCGTCGCCGCCGTGGGCCTCATCGTCTGCGCCGTGCTCGCCGGGACGCTCCTGCAGCCGGGGGAGGGCGGCTCGCGCGGCGCCGGCGCCGGGGCATCCGCCGCCGCATCGCCGACCGAGATCGCTCTCGATGTCAGCCACTGCGGCAGCACGTGGGGCGCACACGGCGGCACGCACGCGGCCGGTGGCGCGCAGTCGTTCACCTTCGTCAACGGCAACACCGGTGATGTCGAGGTGCAGCTGCAGCAGGTCGCGAGCAAGAAGGTCTTCCTCGAGGTCGACGGCGTCGGCGCCGGCGCGCGGCACAGCGCGGCCGTCGCCCTCGGCGCCGGCGACTATCGCTTCCTCTGCTACCCCGCTGACGCCGACCCGGTCGTCGGACCCACGGTGACCGTGGGCAAGGCCCCCGCCGGGGCGGTGCTCACGGCGGGCGTCGTGCCGCTCACGACCAACGACCTCATCCCGGTCGCCAAGAAATACGGCGCGTGGGTCAAGGGCCGGCTGCCCGGCCTCATCGCGCAGCTGCGCACGCTGGATGCGGATGTCGCAGCCGGCGACCTCGCGCGGGCGCGGCGCGACTGGCTCACCGCGCACCTCACCTACGAGACGCTCGGCGCGGCCTACGGCGCGTTCGGCGCCTACGACACCGCGATCGACGGCGAGCCGGCCTCGGGTCGGACCGCCCTCGACGACCCGTCGCTCACGGGCTTCCATCGGGTCGAGGCGCTGCTGTGGGCCGGGCGCCCCGCTTCGGACATCCGCCCGCTCACCCGCAAGCTCGTGACGGACGCGACCGCGCTCGCCGCCTCGACGACGCTCGATCGCATCGACCCGCTGCAGATCGGCCTGCGCGCGCACGAGATCGTCGAGAACGCGATCCAGTTCGAGTTGACCGGGCAGACGGATGCCGGCAGCCACACGAACCTCGCGACGATCGACGCGAACCTCGCGGGCTCGCAGCAGGCGCTCTCCGAGCTCACCGCACTGCTCGATTCGCGCTACGCGCAGCTGCCGCAGACCGAGCGGTCGCTCGCGGCGGCCCGCGCGCTCGTCGAGACCTATCGACGCGCCGACGGCTCGTGGGTGCCGCTCGACTCCCTCGCGCGCGTGCAGCGCGAGCAGCTGAACGCCGCGCTCGACGCGACCGTCGAGCTGCTGGCGCCCGTCGCCGAGATCTCCGAGCCGCGGAAGGCCGTGCAGCAGTGACCGAACCGACCTCGTCGCAGCCCGGTGGTGCGTCCGGTGCTCATGACGCTCACGACGCCGCCGGTGAGCCGGGCGGCTGTCCGTTCCACCCGGTCGCACGGGCGGACGCCCGGCCGCCGGCCGCTGCGCGCCCGACCACCTCGCGCCGTGGCTTCATCGGTGCGCTCGGCGCGGCGGCCGGCGCGGCCGGCGTCGGCGTCGCGGCGGCGCTCGCGCACCCGGGCCAGGTCGCCGAGGCGGCGCCCGCCGTCGCCCTGGACGACGCGGCGGCGAAGATCGCGTTTCACGGGCCGCATCAGGCGGGCATCCTGGCCCCGGTGCGCCGCTCGGCCGCGCTGCTCGCCCTCGACGTGACGGCCACGGGGCGTGCGGGGCTGCAGCAGCTGCTCCAGACGATCACCGAGCGGGCGCGCTTCCTCACGACCGGCGGCACGACGCCCGACGTGGGCATCACCGCGCAGCCGTCGGACTCGGGGATCCTCGGCGAGGAGGTCGTCCCGGGCGGTCTGACCGTGACGCTCGCCGTCGGGTCGAGCCTGTTCGACGGGCGCTTCGGCCTGGCATCCGCCAAGCCCGCGAAGCTGCGCGTCATGGAGGACTTCCCGAACGACGACCTCGACCGCGACATCTGCGACGGCGACCTGCTGCTGCAGTTCGAGGCGGACGACGTCGACGTCGTGACGCACGGCGTGCGCGAGGTGCTGCGCGCGACCCGCGGCGCGATGCAGCTGCGCTGGCGCCACGACGGCTTCGCCTCGCCGCCTCGGCCGAGCGGCACGCCGCGCAACCTGATGGGCTTCAAGGACGGCACCGCGAACCCGCTCACGAGCGACAAGAAGGCGATGGACGGGCTCGTCTGGGCGCACGGCGACCAGAACGGCGAGCCCGCGTGGGTCGAGGGCGGCAGCTATCTGGCGGTGCGCGTCATCCGCATGCTCGTCGAGTTCTGGGACCGCATCGGCCTCGACGAGCAGCAGCAGATCTTCGGCCGCTACCGCGGCAGCGGCGCCCCGCTGACCGGCACCGCCGAGTTCGACGACCCGCACTACGAGCTCGACCCGACGGGCGCGGTCATCCAGTTCAACGCGCACATCCGGCTCGCGAACCCGCGCACGCCGCAGACGGCGGACCAGAGGATGCTGCGCCGTGCGTTCAACTACGACGCCGGCATCGACGCCAACGGCAACCTCGACCAGGGGCTCGTCTTCACGGCCTACAACCAGGACATCGAGCGCCAGTTCGTCACGGTGCAGAAGCGGCTCGCGAACGAGCCGCTCGTCGACTACATCTCGCCCGTCGGGGGCGGCTACTACTTCGCGCTGCCGGGGGTCAGGAATGCCTCCGACTGGCTCGGCAAGGGATTGTTCACGTGACGCGGATGCCCGGGCATCCGCACCGACCGGAATCGGCGTGAACGCACATGCTCGGCGCACACGGGCGTCGGGACAGAGAGGAAGAAGCAATCGTGTTGCAGAAAGCACGTTTGATGCGCTTCGGCATCGCCGGTAGCGCTCTGGCCGTGGCGGCCGGCTTCGTCGTGGCGACCGCGTTCGCGGTCGCGCCGGCCGAGGCCAAGCCCGTCAAGGACAACTCCGCGCACACCACCACCCCGATCAAGCACCTCGTGGTCATCTACGGCGAGAACGTCTCGTTCGACCACTACTTCGGCACCTACCCGAACGCCGCGAACACCGACGGCACCACGTTCACGGCGGCCAAGAACACGCCCAAGGTCAACGGCCTGACCCCGGCGCTGCTGAACAACAACCCGAACCTGTACAACCCCTCGCGCCTCACCCCGGCGCAGGCGGTCACGTGCGACCAGAACCACAACTACAAGCCCGAGCAGGAGGCCGTCGACAACGGCCTCATGGACAAGTTCGTCGAGAACACCTCGAAGGACACCTGCACCGGCGCCTTCGGCGAGCCCGGCCTCGCCATGGACTACTACGACGGCAACACCGTCACCGGCATGTGGAACTACGCACAGAACTACGCCATGAGCGACAACAGCTGGGACGCCGGCTTCGGCCCGTCGACCCCGGGCGCCCTCAACCTCGTCTCGGGTCAGACCCACGGCGTGACGTCGTACTCGCCGTCGAGCTCGACCAACCCGGTCGCCCTCTCGACGCCCGACTCGTACACGGTCGCCGACCCGGCGGCGAACGGCGTCGGCACGGTCATCAACGACCCGGACCCGGTGTACGACGACTGCGCCGACACCAACCACACCTCGACGAACGCGCTGGCGGGGATGTCGGGCAAGAACGTCGGCGACCTGCTCAACGCGGCGGGCGTCACGTGGGGCTGGTTCCAGGGCGGCTTCACGCCGACCACCTCGGCGGCCGACAGCTCGACCGGTTTCGCGGTCTGCGGCACGACGCACACCAACGTGGCCGGCGTCTCGTCCGCTGACTACTCGGCGCACCACAACCCCTTCGAGTACTACAAGTCGACGTCGAACCCGCACCACATCGCCCCGGCCTCGGTGGCCGAGGTCGGTCACAACGGGCAGGCGAACCACCAGTACGACATGTCGTACTTCTACAAGGCGCTGGATGCCGGCAACCTGCCGGCCGTCTCGTACCTGAAGGCCCCGGAGTACCAGGACGGCCACGCCGCCTACTCCGACCCGATCGACGAGCAGACCTTCGACATCAACGTGATCAACGCCCTGCAGAAGTCGGCGGACTGGAAGAACACCGCCGTCGTCATCTCCTACGACGACTCGGACGGCTGGTACGACCACGTCGCCCCGACGATCACGAACAGCTCGAACAGCGCGACGAACGACACCACCATCTGCACCACGGCTGCCGCCAACGGTGTGAAGGCGCTCGGCGGCTACGTCGACCGCTGCGGCCCGAGCCAGCGTCTGCCGCTGCTCGTCATCTCGCCCTACACCAAGGCGAACTCGGTCGACCACACCGTGACGAGCCAGCCGTCGATCCTCAAGTTCATCGAGCAGAACTGGAAGACCGGCACCATCGGTGACGGTTCGCTCGACCGGACGGTGAACTCGATCTCGAGCCTCTTCGACTTCTCGGACGCGCAGAAGCGCGAGGTGCTGCTAAACCCGTCGACGGGCGCGGTGGCGCAGACCGTTGCGCTCAAGGGCAACGGCGAGCCGAAGAACCACCAGGGCGACAACGGCAAGGGCGAGAACGGCAAGGGCGACAAGAAGTAGTCAGTCGCACGCGCTCAGCGCACACGACAGGAGGCCCCGGGCTCGCCCGGGGCCTCTTTCGCGCACGTGCCTCCCGCGAGCCGCGCTGCCGGGCTCTACGCCTCGGAGGCGAGTGCCGCGTCGACGATCTGTTTCGCCTCGGCCTGCACCTGCGCGAGGTGCTCGGCGCCCTTGAACGACTCGGCGTAGATCTTGTAGACGTCCTCGGTGCCCGACGGGCGCGCCGCGAACCACGCGTTCTCGGTGACGACCTTGACGCCGCCCACGGCGGCGCCGTTGCCCGGCGCCTCCGAGAGCTTCGCGATGATCGGCTCGCCGGCGAGCTCGGTCGCGGTGATCGCCGCGCCCGAGAGCTTCGCGAGGCGCGCCTTCTGATCCTTCGTGGCGGCGGCGTCGACGCGCTCGTAGACCGGGTCGCCGAACTTCTCGGTCAGCTCGCGGTACAGCTGCGAGGGCGTCTTGCCGGTGACGGCGATGATCTCGCTGGCCAGCAGGGCGAGCAGGATGCCGTCCTTGTCGGTCGTCCAGGCGGTGCCGTCCTTGCGCAGGAAGGAGGCGCCGGCGCTCTCCTCGCCCCCGAAGCCCACGGAGCCGTCGACGAGGCCGGGCACGAACCACTTGAAGCCGACCGGCACCTCCCAGAGGCGGCGGCCGAGCGACGCGGCGACCTTGTCGATGATGGTCGAGCTGACCAGGGTCTTGCCGACGGCGGCATCCTCACGCCACTGAGGGCGGTGCGTGTAGAGGTAGTCGATCGCGACCGCGAGGTAGTGGTTCGGGTTCATCAGCCCGCCGTCGGGCGTGACGATGCCGTGCCGGTCGGCGTCGGCGTCATTGCCGGTCACGACCTGGAAGGCGTCCTTGTGCTCGAGCACCGACGCCATGACGTGCTTGCTCGACGGGTCCATGCGGATCTTCTCGTCCCAGTCGAGCGTCATGAACGGCCACTTCGGGTCGACGCGCGGGTTCACGACAGTGAGGTCGAGCCCGTACTTCTCGCCGATGAGGGCCCAGTAGGCGACGGATGCCCCGCCCAGCGGGTCCGCGCCGATCTTCACCCCGGCGGCCTTGATGGCGTCGATGTCGATGATGTTCACGAGGTCGGCGACGTATTCCTCGCGGAAGTCGTAGCCCTCGACGGCGCTCGGCTCGGCGCGCTCGACGCCCTTCAGCCCGGCCTCGATGAGCTCGTTCGCGCGGTTCGCGATCCAGCTCGTGGCGTCGCTGTCGGCGGGGCCGCCGTGCGGGGGGTTGTACTTGAAACCGCCGTCGCGCGGCGGGTTGTGGCTCGGGGTGATCACGATGCCGTCGGCGAGCGCCTGGCTCGCGTCGACCCCGCGGTGCTCGCGGTTGTATTTGATGATCGCGTGGCTGACCGCCGGCGTCGGAACGTAGCCGTCGTGCGCGTCGGTGTACACCTCGATCTGATTGCCGACGAGCACCTCGAGTGCGGTCGTGAGCGCAGGGCCCGAGAGCACGTGCGTGTCAGCGCCGATGAAGAGGGGGCCGTGGATGCCCTGGCTCTCGCGGTACTCGACGATGGCCTGCGTGCACGCCGCGATGTGGTCCTCGTTGAACGCGGTGTCGAGGGACGAGCCCCGGTGGCCCGAGGTGCCGAAGACCACGCGCTGCGCCGGCACGGAGGCATCCGGCTTCAACTCGTAATAGGCCCTGACGACGGCCTGGTCGTCGATCAGATCGGATTCCTGCGCGTAGGTGCCTGCACGAGACGTCATGCGCCCATCCTGACAGCGGGGCCGTGTCGACGGAACCGCCTCAGCGGAGCCGTTTCGACGGAACCATCTGACAGAACGTCGCCAACGGAGCCGCTCCCGATGGAACCGCCCTGACGGAACAGCCCCCACGGGGCCGCACCGCGCGGGAAGGGCCCGAACCGACGCGCTCGCGATCGGTGGTGGAGGTCGGCGGTCGTCGCGCTCATGCGGCGTCGCCTTCCTCGGTCGGCTCGCCTTCCGCACGGCGCAGCTGTGCCGCGAGACCGTGCTTGCGGATGAGCCGCGCGGGTTCTCGACCCGGCCAGCGCAGCCAGTAGTCGCCCCCTCTCCGCTCGATGCGACCGCCCTGGTTGTGCAGGTTGAGGTGATGGAACCGGCACAGCAGCACGCCGTCGCGGGTCTCGGTGCGGTGGCTGTGCTCGCCCTCGTGCCACGGGTTGATGTGATGTGCCTCGCAGGCGGATGGCGGCATCGTGCAACCCGGGATGAGGCACCCGCCGTCGCGGAGCGCCAGTGCGGTTCTCTGCCTGCCCGAGAAGGTCCTCTCATGTCGTGTGACGTCGAGCGCCTGCCCGGTGTCGTCGAACAGGGTTGCGAGATGGTCGCCTGAGCAGACCGCCGTGAGGATGTCGGCCCCGGCCACCGGCTCGGACCGCCCGTCGAGCCAGCCGAGGCCGTCGGGCGGTGGATCCTGGCCGTTCCTGCGCGCCTCGTCGGCAGCCTGCGCGGCGCGGAGATCGGCGAGGGTGACGGCGATGTTGACGGTGGGGACGTACTTGCCGAAGACGCCGGACCCCGTGACGCCGGCGATGAGGAAGCCGGTGAACGCGTCGGCGAGCAGCTGCTCATTGCTGCGCGCGTCGGCGTCGAGCTCAGCCGCACGGTCGCGTTCCTCTTCCGTCATGAACCGCGGGCCGCCGAGGCGGGGCGCGAGGTGGCGGAAGAGCGGGGCCCAGAGCTGTGCGTCGGTCATCGGATCGACGAGCAGGTCGTACTTCACCATGCCGTCGCCGCGCACGTGCCGCTTCAGAGACCGTTGCTCGTGCAGCCGCTCGGCGTTCCCGACGGCCCAGTCGCGGTCGAGAACCGCCCGGTGCTGTGCGGCGAGCCTCTTCACGTCTTCCGGGGTGAGTTCGCCCTCCCAGGCATCCACGACGAGCCGCAGCGCCGCCGCCCGCCAGGCACGCTCATCGCTGCTGCTGGCCTCGCGCGGCGCCCCGAGCCCGCGGCGCAGCGCATCACCCTGGTCGATGGTCAACCAGGCGTTGCGCACGGCGACGGCGATCGGTGCGTCCCACGCACCGCTCAGCCGTTCCAGCGCCTCGATCGAGCGCGGCAGCGGAACCGAAGCGTTCGGAACGGGTGCGATCTGTTCGGCGACCTCGAGCAGTTCGCCGGTTCGGACCGCGCGCGAGGCATCCGCCCGCGTCACGCCCGTGAGTCTCTGCACGAGTTCGACGCCCGAGCGCACGCCGGAACGCCGGGCGAGCCCGGCTGCGCCCAGCTCGCGCGCCGATTTCCGCTCGATGTCGGCGGCCACAGCCGCCATGGCGGTGTCGACCCGCGACCGCAGCGCCGCCAACTCGACCAGCAGCGCGGTCTCGTCGGCATCCGCCAGCGCGGCGATCTCGCCCGAGCGCGGCAGTGCGGACTCGGCCGACACGGCCAGGTCATGCACCCGCGAGACGATCTCGATCATGCGTCAAATCTACGACACAACAAGTCCAAAGAAAAGTCCAACATAGAATATTTGTACTAGTTCCGAAACCTGGGGCTGTGAACGGAAAGAGGTGCCCGGTGCGCCCTCGCCCGCGCCCGGCAGCAATGCCGCCCGATTCTCAGAGCTTCCTTCGGTGCGACCCGCCACAGTAGTGCCCATGGCTCGTCACATGCACTCGGGCGCCTCCTCGGATGCGCAGACCCTTCGCCCTCTGCGCTACCCGGCTGCGGCGCTCGTCATCGGCATCGCGGGGGCGCTCGCGCTCGCGGTCTGGGGCTTCGCTCTGCGGCACTCGACCGGCGGCTTCGACATCGACCTGTGGCTCGACGCCCACCACCAGCCCGCCCTGAGCACGATCGCCCTCACCCTGAGCAAGCTGTTCTCGCCGGGCCCCGCCGTCGTCATCGGATTCCTGTTCGCTGTCGTCGTCGCGCTGTTGGCCCGCCGCGTGTCGACCGGCCTCGCCGCCGGCCTCGTCGTCGGCCTGACCTGGGCGTCGAGCGACATCATCAAGCTCGCTGTGCACCGACCGCGTCCCGACTGGGCGGCTCTGACCCACCACGTCGGGTCGATGGAGGTCGATCCGAGCTACCCCAGCGGCCACGTCACCTTCCTGGCCACGCTGACGCTCGTGACCGTGCTGCTGCTGCGCAGCAACGGCTTGCGGGTGCTCGCCGTCGTGGTGGGCGTCGTGGGCACGGCCGTGCTCTCGTGGGCGCGTCTGTATGTCGGGGCGCACTATCTGACGGATGTCCTGGCCGCGGCCGCATACGGCGCGCTCGTCACGCCGGCGGTCTACGTCGTGCTGGCGTGGCTGAGCCGGCGCACCCCGATCGCGGGCGCGCTCGACCGGGTCGCCGCGAAGGCGCTGCCCCGCCTCTTCGGGGAGCGCGCCGCCGTCACCCGCTGAGCGGAACAGCCGGTCGCCACGCAGACCGTCACGCGCAGACCTTCACCCGCTGACCGGCTCCCGCTGAGCAGCGCCCGCCCGAGCTGAGCGCGACGCCCGGCCGCTAAGCCGTGCGCCGCCGCGGAGCGGCAGCAGCCGTGACCATCCCGTCATCCCGCCGCTCCTGCTTCCGTGCGAAGCCGAGCACGATGCCGAGCGCGACGAGCGTCGAGATCAGCGATGTGCCGCCGGACGAGAACAGCGGCAGCGGCACGCCGAGCACCGGGAACAGGCCGAGCACGACGGCGATATTGATGACCGCCTCGCCGATGATCCAGGCGAAGATGCCGCCGGTCGCGGCGCGCACGAAGACCGACGGCGACGTGCGGATCACGCGGAGCAGCACGACCGCCAGGGCGCAGAACAGCACGAGGACGAGGATCGCGCCGATCATGCCGAGCTCCTCGGCCGTGATCGCGTAGATGAAGTCGGTGGACGAGGCGGGCAGCCAGTTCCACTTCGATTCCGAGTTGCCGAGGCCGACCCCGAGCACGCCGCCGTCGGCCATGCCCCAGTGCGCCTGCAGGATCTGGTAGCCGGTGCCGTTGGGGTCCGCCGCGGTCGGGTGCAGGAACGCGAGGATGCGGTCGGTGCGGTTGCGGGACGAGAAGGCGAGCGTGAGCGCCGCGAGCGCCGCGCCGACGCCCACGACCCCCAGCTGCCATAGCGGCACGCCGACGAAGAACAGCACGCCGAGCAGCATGAGACCGAGCACCATCGTGGTGCCGAGGTCGCCGCCCTTGACCACGAGGGCGAGCGGCACGACCGTGACGATGAGTGCGGGCAGCAGCGTCTCGCGGAAGCTGCGCAGCTTGTCCTTCTTCCTCGTGAAGAAGGTGCCGAGCCACACGACGAGCGCCATCTTGATGAGCTCCGACGGCTGGAAGACGATCGGGCCGAGGTGCAGCCAGTTCGTGTTGTTGTTGATCTTCTCACCCAGCGGCGTGAACACGACGAGGCACTGCAGGGCGCACGACCCGATCAGCGCGATGAGGGAGATGCGCTGCCAGAACCGCACGGGCAGGCGCGAGACGAAGAGCATGAGCGGGATGCCGACGAGGGCGTAGGCCGCCTGCGTCGCGAACTTCGAGAGATCGCCCGAGCCCGTGGAGTGCGCGTCGACGTACGACGACGAGAGCACCATGAGCAGGCCGAACACGACGATGAAGAGGGTGAGGCCGAGCAGCACCCCGTAGTCGGCCGACTCCGCGACGAAGGCCCGGCCCAGCATGATCCGCGCCGAGTGGGCGGCCCGACGGACGCCCGCCGTCTCATCGGCGACGGACGAGAGGGCGAGGTCGCCGGGGTCTGCCGGGAATGTCACTTGCGCATCCTGGCAAGCGAACGCGCGCGCGCCGCAAGTCGACGCGCCGGACATCATGGGTTCCCAGCCTCGCGGCCGCCGGGCCGCCGGGCCGCCGGGCCGTCCGTCCCGTCCGTCCGCCCGAGCCTCCCGATAATCTGAACCCGTGAACGCGCCGACCCCGCCCGCTGAGGCGAACACCGAGACCTACAGCTACCTCGGGCCCGCCGGCACCTTCACCGAGCTCGCGCTCAAGCAGGTCAAGGAAGCCGAGGGCAAGCCCTGGCGCGCGGTCAACAACGTCGGCGAGGCGCTCGACGACGTCGTGTCCGGCCGCAGCACGGCCGCGGTCATCGCGATCGAGAACTCGATCGACGGCGGCGTCTCGGCCACGCAGGACGCGCTCGCGACGGTCCCCGGGCTGCGCATCATCGGCGAATACCTCGTTCCCGTCGGCTTCGTGCTGGTCGCGCGGCCGGGCGTGAAGCTCGAGGACGTCCGGACGATCGCAGCGCACCCCGTGGCCTACGCGCAGTGCCGCGGCTGGCTCGACAGGAACCTGCCCGACCACGCGCACCTGCCCGCCGGCAGCAATGTGCAGGCCGCGACGCAGCTGCTCGAGCGCGACGGCGAGACCGGCGCCCCGACCTCCCCGGCCGATGCCGCCATCGCGCCGCCGACGATCGTCGACCATCACGCGCTCGCCGTGCTCGCCGAGGACATCATCGACAACCCGCACGCCGTCACGCGCTTCGCGCTCGTGAGCCGCGGCCGGGCTGTCCCGGCCCCGACGGGGGCCGACAAGACGAGCCTCATCGCCGAGCTGCCGACCGACCGCCCGGGCTCGCTCGTCGAGCTGCTCGAGCAGTTCTCGACCCGCGGCGTCAACATGAGCATGCTCGAGTCGCGCCCGATCGGCGACGGCACGGGCCGCCACCGCTTCATCATCGACCTCGAGGGCCACATCGGCGAGGAGCGGATCGCGGATGCCCTGCTCGGCCTCTACCGCTTCACTCCGCGCGTCATCTTCCTCGGCTCGTACCCGCGCGCGATCCGCGAGCAGACCGAGTTCGACCGCCGCTACGCCGACGAGGTGTTCGTCGAGGCGCGCGACTGGCTGCGCGGGCTGCTCGCGGCCGAACCCGACCCGGCGAGCTGAGCGACCCGCTCGAACACCGCCTGCTCGAAGGCATCCGCCCACACGTCGTAGCCGCGGTCGTTCGGGTGGAACAGATCGCCGGCGAACTGCGTCGTGACGCCGAGCAGCCCCTCGCGCTTCATGGTCTCGTGCAGGTCGACGACGCGCAGCCCGTGGCGCGCGGCGGCGGCGCGGATCAGCCGGCCGCCCTCGAGCGCCTTCCGGTCGCCGGGCAGGAAGTAGAAGCTCGGCAGGTCGGCGACGATCGCGTGCGTCGGCAGCTGCGTGAACAGGCGGTCGAGCTGGTCGGCGAAGCGCGCGGCATCCCACGCGGCCACGTCGTTCGCCCCGATCGAGACCGTCACGATCGCGTTCTCGACGATCGACGCGTCGATGTTCAGCAGCCGCGGCGCCTCCTTCTCGAGCGCGGTCTGCAGCGTCGCGCCCGAGATGCCGAGGTTGATGACGCGCACCGAGCGGCCGGTGCGGTCCTCGATGCGGCGCGCGAGCACTCCCACATATGAACGGGCGGGGCGGGATGCCCCGATGCCCTGCGCCGCGGAATCGCCCAGCGCGATGTAGACCAGCTCGCCCGGCAGTTCGCGCCGCGCGCGCCAATACGCGCTGTGCACCGGGATGTTGTCGGACAGCACCCGCTGCCAGGTGAGCTGCCGCGTGCGCAGCCAGCGGTACCACGCGTAGCCGCCGCCGACAGCCGCCAGACCGAGCCCCACCCCGACGGCGACGCGCGCCGCCCGGCTCATCGCGGCACCCGCACGATCAGGCTCGCGGCATCCGCGCGGAACAGCCCGGCGCGCACCCAGCCGATCTCGTCGCCGTCGAGCTCGGCGCGCACGGGCTCTGCGAGGGCGACCGTGATGAGCGCCCCGCGCGAGTACTCGAGCACGTTCGGCAGCACCCGCGAGCGGTAGGTGATGAGCTTGCGCCCGAGCGCCGTACTGCCCAGCACGTGGTTCTCCCACAGGATGCGCCGCCCGATGTGCAGCCAGCCGAACGCCGTCTTGGGGTGCATGACGGCGACATCCAGCACACCGTCGTCGATGCGCGCGCCCGGGATCAGCTCGACCCCGCCCGGCAGCGCGCCGACGTTGCCGATGAGCGTCGAGTGCGCCTCGAACGACTTCACGGTGTCCTCGCCGCCCGGCCGCTCGATGCGCAGCTTCGCCTTCACGGGCTTCGAGGTGGTCACCGAGCGCAGCACGCCGTCGACGTAGGCGATCCAGCCGAGCTTCTGCTTGAGCAGGGGGCTCGTGTTCGCGATCATCGCGGCGTCGACGCCCATGCCGGCGACGACCATGAACGGATGCTCGGTCACCTGCCCCTCGGGGTCGGTGAACTCGGCGAGCCCCACGTCGACGACCCGGTCGATGCCGTTGAACGCGATGTCGACCGCGGCCTCGGCGTCGCCGATGGGCAGGCCGAGGTTGCGGGCGAGCAGGTTGCCCGTGCCGCTCGGCACGATCGCGAGCGAGACGCCCGTGTGGCGCAGCGCGCCGGTGACGGCGCGCACGGTGCCGTCGCCGCCCGAGACGACGATGTGCTGCGCACCCGCCTCGACGGCGCGCGCGGCGGCGCCCGCGCCCTCGTCCTCACGGGTGGTCTCGAACCAGAGGGGGCGCCCCGCGCCCGAGTCGTAGGCGTGGCGCGCGATCGCCTGCCGCACGCGCATCACGTCGCCCTTGACGGGGTTCACGATGGCGGCGACCGTGCGGGATGCCTCGGCGCCGGCACCACCCGACGCCGCACCAGAACGAGCCGCTTCCGGCACGAGGTCGCTCATTCCCCCAAGCTACCGCCCGGATCGGCCCCGATAGACTCGGATTCGTGATCGACCCCGTTCTGCTGCGCGAGAATCCCGACGTCGTCAAGGCCTCTCAGGTCGCGCGCGGCGAGTCCGCCGACACGGTCGATGCGGCGCTCGCCGCCGACGTGAAGCGCCGCCATGCGATCACCGAGTTCGAGTCGCTGCGCGCCGAGCAGAACGCGCACAGCAAGCTCGTCGCCAAGGCGCCGAAGGACGAGAAGCAGGCGCTGGTCGCGCAGGCGCAGCAGCTCGCGGGCCGGGTGAAGGCCGCGCAGGCCGAGGCCACGGCCGCCGAGGCCGAGTTCGACGCCGCGGTCCGCGCCCTCGGCAACGTCATCGTCGACGGGGTGCCCGCCGGCGGCGAGGACGACTTCGTCGTGCTGAAGACGGTCGGCGACATCCCCGCCTTCGACTTCGAGGCACGCGACCACCTCGAGATCGGCGAGCTGCTCGACGCGATCGACATGCACCGCGGTGCGAAGGTCGCGGGCGCCCGCTTCCACTTCCTCAAGGGCATCGGCGCGCGCCTCGAGCTCGCCATCATGAACATGGCGCTCGACAAGGCGCTCGCCAACGGCTTCACGCCGCTCATCACGCCGACGCTCGTCAAGCCCGAGATCATGCAGGGCACGGGCTTCCTCGGCGCCCACGCCGATGAGATCTACCACCTCGACGCCGACGACCTGTACCTCACCGGAACGAGCGAGGTCGCGCTCGCGGGCTACCACTCCGACGAGATCCTCGACCTCGAGGGCGGCTCGCTGCGCTACGCCGGCTGGTCGACCTGCTACCGCCGCGAGGCGGGGTCGGCCGGCAAAGACACCCGCGGCATCATCCGCGTGCACCAGTTCAACAAGCTCGAGATGTTCGTCTACGCCAAGCCCGAGGACGCGCAGGCCGAGCACGCCCGGCTGCTCGGCTGGCAGGAGGAGATGATGCAGGCGCTCGGACTGAGCTACCGCGTCATCGACACCGCCGCGGGCGACCTCGGCTCGAGCGCCGCCCGAAAGTACGACGTCGAGGCGTGGATCCCCACGCAGGGCGCGTACCGCGAGCTCACCTCGACCTCGAACTGCACGACCTTCCAGGCCCGCCGCCTCGGCGTCCGCTACCGCCCGGCCGAGGGCGACGGCGTCGGAAAGACCGCGGCGGTCGCGACCCTCAACGGCACGCTGGCGACCACCCGGTGGATCGTGGCGATCCTCGAGACGCACCAGCAGGCCGACGGCTCGGTGCGGGTGCCCGAGGCGCTGCGGCCGTACCTCGGCGGCCTCGAGGTGCTGACCCCCGTCGTCGGCGCCGCGGCGCCGGCCGCGAAGTAAGCGGAAGCGCGCGACATCCTGATGCCACGCCGCCGTCTGCTCATCGGGCTCGACGTCGACGGCACCCTCATCCGCCACGATGAGTCGATCTCGGATGCCGTGCTCGCCGCCGTTGCGCGCGTGCAGGCGCTCGGGCACGAGGTCACGCTCGCCACGGGCCGCAGCTGGGAGACCGCGCGGCCGATCCTCGAGCGCTTCAGCCTGAGCCCCGAGTACGTCGTGTGCGCGAACGGCGCGCTCACGATGGCGCGCGACCTGTCCGAACCCGAGGGCTACCGCCGCGAATGGGTCGAGACCTTCGACGCGACCGAGGTGCTCGAGAAGATCCGCGACCACCTGCCGCGCGGCAGTTACATGGTCGAGGACGCGATGGGCTTCCGCCGTTACACCGAGGGCATGACCGACTGGGAGCTCAGCAACGCCGAGCGCGTCGACTTCGACCAGCTGAAGGGCTTCCCGACGACGCGCGTCGTCGTCACCGTGCCCGAGCTCGGCGACGAGGACTTCCTCGCGATGGTGCGCGAGATGGGCTTGAAGGATGTCGCGTACTCGGTCGGCTGGTCGGCGTGGCTCGACATCGCCCCGCACGGCGTGAACAAGGGCACGGCGCTCGAGCGGGTGCGGCGCGAGCTGGGCATCGCACCCGCCGATGTGCTGGTCGTCGGCGACGGCCGCAACGACATCGAGATGCTCGAGTGGGCCGTCGGGGGCGGCGGCCGCGGGGTCGCGATGGGCCAGGCGCCCGAGGAGGTCTTCGAGGCGGCGAACGAGGCGACGGCGTCCGTCGAGGACGACGGCATGGCGTTCGTGCTGTCGACCGTTGAATAGACTCGACCCCGGATGCGTGGCAGAGCGGCCTAATGCGGCGGTCTTGAAAACCGCTGACGAGCAATCGTCCGGGGGTTCAAATCCCTCCGCATCCGCTTTCCGCACCGGCTCCCACCGGCCGCGCGGAAGCGGTAGACAGGTCCTATGAGCTGGACTCCCGCCTCGCGCCTGCCCGACCCCGCCGTCGAAGTGCTCGACCCGCGCTTCGCCGAGCTGGTGCTGTTCAACGCCAAGGTCGAGCGGATCGCCGAAGGGTTCCGCTGGGCCGAGGGCCCCGTCTGGTTCGGCGACGGCCGCTATCTGCTGTGGAGCGACGTCGCGGGCGACCGCATGCTGCGCTGGGACGAGCAGACGGGCGCGGTCGCGACGTTCCGGGCGCCGTCGAACAATTCGAACGGCAACACCCGTGACAACCAGGGCCGGCTCGTCACGTGCGAGCACGCGTCGCGGCGCGTGACGCGCACCGAGTACGACGGCACGATCACCGTGCTCGCCGATTCCTACGACGGCAAGCGGCTCAACTCGCCCAACGACGTGATCGTCGGGAGCGACGGGGCCGTGTGGTTCAGCGACCCGACGTTCGGCATCCTCGGCGACTACGAGGGCCATCGCGCCGAGCCCGAGCTGCCCACGAACCTGTACCGCCTCGACCCCGCGACGGGCGAGCTGCGCGTCGCGAGCGGCGAGCTGCGGCATCCCAACGGCCTCGCGTTCTCGCCCGACGGCAGCGTGCTCTACGTCGTCGAGTCGACGGGGATGCCGCGCCAGTGCATCACGGCGTTCGATGTCGCGGCCGACGGAACGCTCACGAACCGCCGGCTCTTCATCGACGGCGAGGGCGCCTCGCCCGACGGCCTGCGCATCGACGAGGCCGGCAACCTGTGGTGCGCCTGGAGTGGCGGCGAGGGTGTCGACGGCGTGCGCGTCTTCGCCCCGGACGGCGCGGCGATCGGCCACATCCACCTGCCCGAACCGTGCGCGAACGTCGCGTTCGGCGGCCGCGCGCTCTCGCGGCTGTTCATGACCGCGACGAGCGGCGTGTACTCGCTGTTCGTGCGCACGCGCGGGCTGCGATAGTCGCGGCGCCGCGCTTGCGGGGCGTTCCTCCTGATGAAGGGGCAATACGGCTTTGATGCGGCTCATATTCGGCTACGTGATAATGGCTGTCGCCCCTACCCGGAGGCCGTCACCGCGCGCTTCCGGTTCCCCATACCCCGAGGTGTCATGACTGATTCGCGACGTGGAGAGGCCACTGTGCGGCACGCCAGAGCCGACCAGGCCGAGTTGGCGGCTGCGCACCGGAAGCATTCGGTCGGGCGGCACGCCAAGGCGGCGCTCAAGCACCCCCTCGCGTTCGCGGGCAAGCTCGTGGCATCCGTTCTCAGCGTCTCGCTGGTGAGCGCGCTCGGCATCGCCGGCATCGCCTTCGCGCAAGAGGCGAACAACATCGAGTCGAAGCCCGTCGTGCACCTCGTGCAGCAGAAGGCCGACGGCGGCCAGCAGGTCAAGACGGTCTCCGCGACCGCGCTGCAGGGCGAGTTCAACATGCTGCTGGTCGGTTCCGACACGCGAACCGATCAGGGCGCGGCGTACGCGGATGCCGCGGACCAGGCTGCGTCGCAGGGCTACGGCAACAACGACGTCACGATCCTGCTGCACGTCAACGCGGCCCACACCGCCGCCACGGTCGTGAGCTTCCCGCGCGACATGGTGCTGCCGATCCCGTCCTGCCCCGACCCCAAGGGCGGCTGGTACAGCGCGATGTCGGCGCAGATGCTCAACTCCTCGCTGAGCTACGGCGGCCTCGCGTGCCCCGTGCTGACGGTGGAGAGCCTGCTGGGCATCGACAACATCAACTACGCGGCCGAGATCACCTTCGACGGCGTGGCCGCGATGTCGAACGCGGTCGGCGGCGTGCCCGTCTGCCTCGCGACGCCTCTCACGGACCCGTACGTCGGGCTCAAGCTGTCCGCCGGCACACACGTGCTCAAGGGCCAGCAGGCGCTGGAGTTCCTCCGTTCGCGGCACGGCGTCGACGATGCTTCTGACCTCGCGCGCATCAGCAGCCAGCAGAACTTCCTGTCCTCGCTGCTGCGCACCATCAGCTCGAACGGTGTCATCTCGAACCCGCTCACGCTCTTCAAGCTGGCGGACGCCGCGACCAAGAACATGACGCTTTCCGACACGATGCGCTCGCCGCAGACGATGGTCGGCATGGCGCTCGCGCTCAAGAGCGTTCCGCTTTCGAACATCACCTTCGTGCAGTACCCGGTGGTCAACGACCCGAGCAACGCCGCGCGCGTGCTGCCCGACACGTATGAGGGCCCGCAGCTCGGGCTCGCGATCAAGAACGACCAGCCCGTCAAGCTGACGGCGGGCAACGGCCGCGGCACCGAGCTCGCGCCCGGGTCGACCTCGACCTCCACGCCCTCGGCGCCTGCGACCAGCGCGCCGACCACGGGCGCGACGACGGCCCCGACGACCGGGTCGACGCCCGCGCCGACGCAGGTCGCGCTGGGCAGCAACGCGTACGGCCAGACCGCCAATCAGGAGACCTGCACCAAGGGCGTGAACGCCGGCGGCTTCTAGCCGTTGGCGACCACGCGCGCGCTCGTTCGTGCGGCCGGCGGCGGGTGCGTCAGCGGTGCGCTGCTGGCTCGCCGCGCAGGCTGCGCCTGATAAGGTGTACGGGATGCCTGCCTCGGTGGGCATTGGAGACGTCGCATAGTCCGGTCGAGTGCACCACCCTGCTAAGGTGGAGTCCCCGTTTAGGGGACCAAGGGTTCAAATCCCTTCGTCTCCGCACGAAAAACCCAGATCAGGCCCCGGTTTCGCCGGGGCCTTTCTGCTGCCCGGCACCTGTCGTCCGTTCTCAGGAAGAGCGCCCCAGGACAGCGAGGGGACAGCGGGGGAATCGAGGAGGGCCAGTGCAGCCCGGTTCGCATCGGCTCCGAGCACGTGCGCGTAGATGGTCAGAAGCACGGTCGGGTTCTTGTGTCCTGACCACTCAGCCACCGTCTTAATGTCCATTCCGCGCATGAGCCAGTACGAGATCGCGAAATGCCGTAGCGCGTGAATTGTGAGGCCTCTGCATGTCGTCCGGTTCCACGCAACTTGGCGCCGGAACAGGTTCCCGCGGAGCTGCCTGCCGGTCTTGGTTCGGAAGAGATACGCACCCGCAGGAAGGCCGGCGACGCGCGGCGCGACGATCTCGGCAGCTCGAGGCCGCAGCGGAATCGTGCGCGAGCGAATCTCGCCACTGTGGCTCTTCAAGGACTTCTCGGCGTAGCCGTCCGACTGAGCCCGCCAGACGTGCAGCGCGGGAAGGGGGACTTCTACAAGATCCTCGACGCGCAGCGCGCGCAGTTCCGACCATCGCAGACCCGTGAGCGCCAGAAACTCGGTCACCTCGGCCATGCTCGGATTGACCTCGTGCTGTGCTGCGATCGTGCACCGCATTTCTTCGGGAGTCCAGGTGTCGGCCTTTGGGCGCGGCGGAAGCCCAACCACAACCGGCATCCGCACGCCACGCACCGGGTTCGACGGCGCGACATGTTGCGACACCGCGAACTCAAAGAGCGCGGAGAGCGTTACACGAGTTCGAGCGACCGTCGACCGAGCCAAGCCGCGCCGCAAGAGATCGGCCAGGCAATCATGAACGTCCGAGCCTGTGATCGTTGACGCTGGTCGCCGCAACCACGACACCGGAACGTGCTTCAGATTGTCGGAGTCGGTGCGCCAAGTGTGAGGCGCAACGCGCGAGTGCCGGGCCTCACGGAATCGCGAGATCAGCTCGGATACCGAGAGCAACGACAGCTCGGGGGACACAACACCACCCAGGGCAAGCACTCGGTACTGTTCTTTTTCCCAGCTCTGCGCATCGGCCTTCCGGTCAAATGTCCGGCTCGCCACAACATCGTGATCCAGGAACACCCGAACCCGATACTTGCCGGACTTGCGCCGATCGATCGCCATTACGCGACCCCCACAGCGGAACCGGTCAGCGCTTCGATGTCCGCCACCCGATAGCGGCGGATCCGAGGAGTGAGATTCACCGGCTTGAGCGGACAGATGCCGTGCTCGACCAATCGCGCGAGCGTCGTGCGATTGATGCGGAGAATCGCGGCGGCTTCGGCCTCGGTCAGCAGAAGCGGCGCGATCGCTCGCGCTTCGTCAGTCTTGGTCTTCATCACTTTTCCTTTCGTCTCTCGGTTGGTTGTGTCATGCGGTCATGCGGCCCGGCCGCTGCGCCATTGCGCGTACTCGCGGGCTCGAGCTGCCGCAGCATCGGCCAAGGCTTTGTCACCCGGCAACGGCCACCCGGTGCCCTGGTACGTCCAAGAGCCGACGACCAAGATCGTTTCTTCTTCGTCGGCCATGAGCCGGGCTTCAAGATCGTGAGTGTCGAGCAGCATCCCATCGCGGGCGGCGTCGGCGGCGAGCTGTTGGAAGCGGCGGCGGGCGCGGCGCAGCTTGCCGAGCGTGACCGAGTAGCGGCGCGATTTGGTTGAGAAGTGTCCGCGGAAGCCGAGCATGCTCGACCACTTGCCGAGCAGTCCGTATGTGCTCTCCCGGCACTGGTCACACAGCGCGCCCCGTCGTTCTCCGACGTGGTCGGCACATCCGTGAGTACAGCCGGCCAAAGCGCGGGAGGCGAGGATGCGGCATGCACGGGTGAGCTGCATCAGGTGCGGCTTCGGTTTGCGCGGGTCGATGCCGGTTGCTTTGGTCGAGTACTTCGCGAGGTATGCGGCGACTTGTCCGGCGGTGATGTCGTCGCCCGAGATCGCCCCGTGCCGAACCGTACGCACGTCGACCTGATGTCCGAATCGCAGCACCCGCGTCCTGTCGTCATGATCGACCGGGGGAGCGGTGATCATGACTGATTCGGCAGCAGCGCGTACCGCGTCCTCGAGCACCCCTGGGTCGACCGGTGCGGCGGATCCCTGCCCGTCGGGTCCGTCGAGGCGGATCAGGGCGTGGAAGTGCACCGCGCCGCGCGATTGGAACTCCGCGACTTTCGCGTATTCGAGTCGCGCGAGCTGCCTCAGCTCACCTGTTGTGACGCCCAGGGCTGCGGCGAGTTCGCGGCGCAGCGTGATCGTGAAGCGTCGCCACAGTTCGGGCGCGAACCACTGCCAGATCGCCGCCGTCTCGACGTCGTAGCAGTCGGCACACAGCGGCGATCCGAGTTTGGGCGCGCTGTCGTCGTGGCGCGCCCAGCACACGGATGCGTTGCCGTGTTCGCACGGCCCCGCCTTCGAGCGCGGATGACACGGCTTGCCGCCCCGCACCGTGTGCACGGTCCCGAAGGAGGGGGCGGTGAGGGTGACGAACAGCAGCGGGTTCGCCCGCACCGTCTCGGGTACGCCCTTGCCGCCGCTGACGCCGGTGGAGATCATCTCGAAGGTGTCTCGCGCGTAGAGCCGTGAGCAGGCGGGGCAGACTTCTTCGCGCCGATTCCCGCACGGTTTGAACAGCAGGCCGAGCGGCTGATCGGTGGACGTGAACGTTTCGACCAGCTCGCCCGTGCTGCTGTCGAAGGTTTCGGCGTAGCCGCGCAGCCGGATCGGGTGCGAGCAGTTGCGCACCGCCGCGAGCGTGTCGGCGAGCGCGCCCATCGACTTGTCCGCGAGCCGCGTCGTGATGGACTCGAACGCCTCAGGGCTGAGGTTGCCGAGGTTCAAGGGAGTTTCCGGGTCGTGGCCCCAGAAGGTCCCCTCAACCTTGGCGTGCCGGGTCATGCTGCACCCGCCTCCGGGGAGGCATCCGCATCGAGCTCGCCGGGATCGGCCTCGCCGGTTGCCGCGTCGATGAACTGCACCCCGGCCACCGGCTCTGCGTTCGGCGCGTACGTGATCGCAAGGTGCGCGATGTCGGCATCAGTGACGTGGAACGCGCGAGCGCGCAGCGGGGCGGCGTGCCCGTCCTCCATCACGTACGCGACGCCGGGCAGCGCGTCGGGGATCTGATCGCACAGCGCACCGGCAACGCGCGAGCCTTGCCCCAAGATCATGTCGACTTGCGTGGCTTCGGCGAACCGCAGCCCGATGCGGATCGGGAACAGTTGCCGCATCAAGACCACGTCCTTGGACGGGTCCTGCACCGCCGCAACGACGGATACCCCGACCGCCCGGCCCTGCGACAAGATCAGTGACAGCAACCCACTGATTTCGTTCGCGAGCTTCCGATCGGTTTGGTAGGCGATCAGCGAGGCCAACTCGTCAATCACGATCACGATGAACGGGTCTGTCGGGGTGGGTTCGTGTTGCCGTGAGGTGCCGCGCAACCCGTTCGCCCGCCGCGTCAATACCGCAGCGGCGTCGCGCAGCAGCTCGAGCGATTCGGTCCCGGTGTCGTACGCGAAACGCGTGAACAGGCCGACGCCTTGCCCGAACTCCATGCCGCCCTTGGGGTCGATCACCCACGCCTGAACCGAGCTGTCCCGGATCGCGGGGGCGAGGGCGGCGAGCATCGACCACACCACCGACCCCTTACCTGCGCCCATCAGCCCGGCGACGAGGATGTGCCTGCCGAGCAGGCGCACGGACCATGGGGTGCCGTTCTCACCGGCTCCGATCACGAGGTTGGCGAGGTCGACCGTTTCGGCCGGCGATGGCAACGCGAGCGCATTCCGTAGCCCGTCGATGCGGCGTAGCACGATGCGCACCCGGCCCGGCCCGTCCAGCAGCACGGTCGAGGACTGCGCACCGAAGGCGTGCGCGAGCGCCTCCGACCGCGAAGACCAGTCGGCGACCGTCTGCCCGAACACGAGATTCACGTGCAGCTCGTCCGCACTCTGCCCCACGTGGATGCGGCGCAGCTTCGGGACTACCGGTTCGGTGTCCAGCACCGGGGCGAGACCGTGCAGCGCGCAGACCCTCGCCCACTTCACCCGGTACGTGTGCCACGCGTGCCACCGGGAGGCAATCGGGCGGGCGAAGAACCGCACGAACGAGCGGGCGTCGAGCGCCGCCCAGACGACGAAGATCGAGGCCCAGACCGAGGCGAGGAACACCGCAGCCCACGGCCCCGACATCACGAGTGCGGCGATGGTGGTGAGGGTGGGGACGCTGACCAGTGGGAACAACACGGCCCACTTGGTCAGCGTCACCCAGAACATGACCACACCCCAGGCGCACTTAGCGACCAGCAGGAACAGGACCGTGATCGGCCCGTCACTGTCTTTCGACGCGAACGGATCGCGCACACCCGAGGAAGCCACGACACACCCCTGTTAGGCCGTTGCCGTCTCGGGGCGGCGACCGTGGTGGCCCTGCCCGTTGATCGCGACTTGGGCTGCCTCGAGGAGCTGCGCGAGCTTTTCTGCGTAGCGGGCGGCACCTTCGAGCATCGCCGCCGCCGTTGCCGCATTCACCGCGGGCGACACGTTCTCGACCTCGTACACGTCGAACTCCGCCACCGACCGCTCGATCCCGTCCGCGAGACGCCCGAGTGCTTCGGCGAGGAAGTAGCCGCCCGCGAACTTGAGATTGCCGAGGATGCCGTACAGCTCCGGGGCGGGAACGGCGCGATTCATGACCGCCACGCTGAGTTCGCGCACGTCCTCGTACAGCTCGTCCGCGACCACCGCAGTCGACCGGGACATCACGCGGCCCCTTGTTCGCTCTTGCCCGTGTTGTGGGCCAGCGCGATCTTCTCCGCCCGGAACGACCAGGCGATCCGCGCCCGGTTCCCCGAGTCATCGACGTACGGGAGTGCGGACAGGCCTTCGAACCGCACCGGGGTCCACGGGAACGGCGTGTTGTTCTTCGGCACCTCCGGCATGGTGGGCGAGGCGAACTTCACACTGACGCCGATGTCCTTCCGGGAGGCGTCGTCGTCCATGTCGATCACCGTGCACTGCCACATCGGCAGCCCCGTCTCCTTGTCGTGCTGCTGAGGGCGGTTCCCGTCCGGAAGCGGTGCACCGTTGAAGTCCGTCACCGGCTCCACCTCGCCCCGCAGAAACGCCCCCTTCGGAAACGCCGTCTCATTCGCAATTCCAAAACGCCTCGAAATAGCCATCGCCCTACTCCTTATCTCTTCAGCTCTTCATGATGAGTTGCTGCGATAAGGGAAACACTGTCTCGTCAACATGTCAACAGTTCATGAGGAGTAATGTGTGAGGTTCAACGCGAGCAACGAGAGAAACAGATGCCGAGCACGAGAGTCCCGAAGTACCACCGCGTAGCTGACGCGCTTCGCGCGCAGATCCGTGGGGGCGAGCTCGCGCCCGGCGATCGCCTCCCCGCGGAAAGTGCGCTAGCTGCGACGTACCGAGTGAGTCCGCCCGTGGTCCGTCAGGCACTCGACGTTCTTCGTGGTGAGGGACTGATCACTAGCAGCCAGGGCAAGGGCAGTTTCGTTCGGCAGGAGCACCGTTTCGAGCGGCGTTCGCGCGCTCGCTATGGCGAGGCGCGAGGTCGAACCGGCCTGCTCACCAACCACTTGCGCCACGAGATCACCAGCGCGGGCCCCGAACCGCTCGCCGTCTCGATCGCGCCTCTGATGAATGCCGCCCCCGGTTCAGAGGTGATCGTGCGTCGTCGTCGGCTCTACGACGAGAACGATGAGCTGCAGGAGATCGGCGCGTCCCACCTGCCCGTATCCTTCGCGGCGGATACCTATCTTGCCGAGCCGACCGTGGTGCCGAAGGCCCTGTTCCTCTGCGTGGAGGACCTAACCGGCGATCGATATAGCCAGGCCGAAGACAGGTGGGTTGCGCGGCCGGCGACGATCGAAGAGTGCGAAGACTTTGGCCTTGCCAACGGCGCGTACGTCGTCCATGTCACCCACAAAGCAACCGGCGCAAATGGCGACGTGCTCGAGGTCTCCGAGTCGATCTGGCCCGCAGACCGGCTCGCGTTCGTCGACGAATACGCGATCCCGGCCCAGGCCGAACACCCCGCCAAAGAGTCGGACGTGTGATGACCGCCTATCAAGCGCTCTACGCGGACCACGAGGTCATGGCGAATCACTGGTGGTGGCGCCCCGGTTGGCAAGTCGGTACGCGCTTCTATACCTGGCACATCACGCAAGATGAGGCACCAGCTGCCATCGAACTAGCGGAGCGGTACCAGGACGCGCTTCGCCCCTTCCCTTCGCTTGACCCGGTGCCGCGCAAATGGCTTCACATGACCATGCAGGGCGTCGGCCACGTCGAGGACGTTCCGGAGTCGGCTATCGAGCGCGTCATCGACTCTGTCGCAAATCGACTTACCGATTTCGCCCCGATCAGCACCACCTACCAACGCGCGCACATCTTCCGCGAGGCGATCGCGCTCCCGCCGGCCAACCCGGAAGCGCTCGCCGAGCTACGGAGCGCGGTGCGGGCCGGGATCACCGACGCGCTAGGGGAGTGCCCCGAGCCGGAAGAAGGATTCCGCCCTCACGTCTCTGTCGCGTATTCCAATGATGATGCAGACGCAGCACCGATTCGAGGTGCGCTCGACCTCGCACAACCCGGACTGGTGCACGCCGACTACTCTCATATCTCGCTGATCGTCATTCACCGAGACAACCGCATGTACGAATGGGAGACGATCCGGCGACTACGCCTTGGTGAAGAGTGATCATCGATGGGCCGTAATTGCGACGGACGGCGCATTCCGGGCGATGACACATTTAGGTCTGGACGACTGGGCTGCCGTCGCCGGCCAAGACGAAGAGGAGCTGAGCAACGGACTCGCGACTCTGGGTCGCTGGGAAGCTCGGGCGGACCCGAGCGGCATTCGGCTCCCGCGCGCGAAGTGCCACGATGACAAGACGATCACCGCGATCTCGTTCAATTGAATCGCAATCCCCGTGCGGAGATGCGGGGTTGGATGCCGCGCGCTATCGGACCTGAAGCGCGCCAGCAGCATTCGCCAGCGCATCGCGATTGACCGTGAAGTATGCCCACTTGCCGCGCTGCTCGCGGGTCACGAGGCCGGCCTCGACGAGCAGTTTCATGTGGTGCGACACGGTCGGCTGCGAGAGACCCACGGGCGCGGTGAGATCACAGATGCAGGCTTCCCCGTCATCACTTGCCGCGATCAACGACAGCAGGCGAACTCGATTGGCGTCCGCGAGAGCCTTGAACGTCTTTGCGATGCGCTCCGCTTCCGCGTGGTCGACTACGGCCGCGGTCAGCGGCGCGCAACACGTCTCCGCATCGTTCGCACGTAGCGGCAGGGTCATCGTCATGCAGACATTCTGACACATCGGATTGACACTCTTCGATGCGTGGGTCATCCTGTTTACATTCAACCCCATCGATTTGAGGAGATCACTGTGACCGACGCTCTGCCTATCGCGATCATCGGCGCCGGCCCACAAGGTCTCGCCGCTGCGGCCCAGTTGCTCGAGCGCGGCATCGAGCCTCTGGTCTTCGAGCGCGGTGCTGCTGCCGGCGCGGCGGTGACCGATTGGCACGATGTGCGGATGTTCTCCGAGTGGCCCGAGCTCGTCGACGGCCCGGCACGCCGGCTGCTCGAGGGCGCCGGTCAGGAGATCCCGGCCTCGGGTTTCCCGACGGGTGCCGAGTGGGCGTCGGACTACCTCGTCCCTCTCGCCTCCGCGCTCGGATCGCGTGTTCGCGTCGGCGCGACCGTGACAGGCGTCGCACGCTCCGGCCGCGACCGCCTTGTCGATGCCGGCCGCGCCGAGGCCCCCTTCGAAGTCCAGGTCACAAATGCTGATGGCTCGGAAGAGCGCATCATCGCTCGTGCCGTACTCGACGCGTCCGGCACGTGGTCGCAGCCCAACCCGGCCGGCGCCGCGGGATTGCCCGCTCTCGGTGAGCGCGCCGCGGCCGCGGACGGTCTGATCAGCTACCGGATCCCGATGGAAACCGAAGCCGATGCCCTCGCCGGCAAGCACGTCGTCGTGATCGGCAGCGGGCACTCGGCATCCCACGCCGTCATCCGTCTCGCGGCGCTCGTCGAGCGCGCGCCCGGTACTCGGGTGGAGTGGCTGATCCGCCGCGGCACCCCGTCGGGCCTCGCGAGCGAGAACGACCAGCTTCCTGAGCGCGGCGCGCTCGGCGGTCGTGCTGCGCAGACCGTCGAGTCGGGTGCGGTGACGCAGGTGCACGGGTTCCGTACTGCCGCATTCGAGAGCGCGGCCGACAAGCTGACCATCGTCGGCGAGGATGCCACGCGCATCACCGATGTCGACCACGTCATCGCGCTGACCGGCTTCCGCCCCGACACGAGCTTCCTGTCTGAGCTGCGCGTCTCGCTCGACCCGAGCCTTGAGGCGGTCGCGGACCTCGCTGAGCAGATCGACCCGAACATCCACAGCTGCGGCACGGTTCGCGCTTCCGGCGTCGTGCAGCTCGCGCAGCCCGAACCTGACTTCTACATCGTCGGCGCGAAGTCGTACGGCCGCGCACCGACGTTCCTCGCGCTGACCGGGTACGAGCAGGTGCGCAGCATCGTCGCCGAACTCGCCGGCGACCACGCAGCCGCGCTCCGCAACGAACTCGTGCTGCCCGAGTCGGGTGTCTGCGGCGGCGCCGGCGACTTCGGGGATGCCGGAAGCTGCTGCACCCCGGCCGCGGCGTCCCCGCAGCTCATCGAGCTCGCGCCGAACCTGACGGCGGCGACGCAGCTCATCCAGCTTCAGGCGGCATCCGCAGCGTCGTCGTGCTGCGGCTCGGCGTCGGCGGAGCAGGCTGCGACGGAGCAGGCTCCGGCCGCGGCATCGTGCTGCTCCTCCGCCACAGCAGAATCGGCCGAGCCTGCGGCATCGTCGTGCTGCTCCGCCCCGGCCGCTGAGGTCGCGGCGCCCGCCAGTGCGGCCTCGTGCTGCTCGCCGGCCGGCGCGCAGTCGATTGAACTCGGCGCGCGCCCCGACACCGTCAACGTCTAGGCGATGGAGCGCCGCCGACTGACAGGGGTGCTCGTCGCACTCTGCGTCACCGAGATCGTCAGCTACGGCGCGCTGTACTACGCGTTCACGGTGCTGGCGCCGCGGATCGCACACGACACCGGCTGGTCGACGTTCGGCATCACGGCAGCATTCTCGGCAGGCAGCTTGCTTGGCGCACTCGCCGGCATCCCGGTCGGGCGCATCATCCAGCGGCGCGGGCCACGGCCGGTCATGGTGCTCGGCAGCATCCTCGCGGCCGTGGCGGTCACCGCCGTGGCCCTGGCGCCGAGCCTCGCGGCTTTCTTCGTCGCATGGCTCGTCGTCGGGGCGGCGACCTCCGGCTTGTACTACCCGCCTGCGTTCGCCGCCCTCACCGGCTGGTTCGGCGAGCGACGCGTACAAGCCATCACGACGCTCACCCTCGCGGCCGGCTTCGCTTCGACGATCTTCGCCCCGGTGACGAATGCCCTCGCCGACCGCCTCGGCTGGCGCGGCGCCTATCTCGTTCTCGCCGGCATCGTGTTGGTCGTCAATCTGCCGGCGCACGCCTTCGCTCTCCGGCTGCCCTGGACGGTGCGCGAGACCTCCGCACGGGTTACGGATCGCGAGATCATCTCCAGCCGCCCGTTCGTCCTGCTGTCGACCTCGGGAACACTCATGTCGTTCGTGAGCTACGCCTCCCTCGTCGCCTTGCCGGTCCTGTTCATGCACCGTGGGGCGAGCCCGGCCCTGGCCGCATGGGCGATCGGGCTCAGCGGCGCCGGCCAGGTCGCCGGGCGAGTGATCTACCCGGGGCTTGCGAACAGGCTCCGCCCGATCTCGCGCGCGGTCGTCGTGATCGGGCTGCTCGCAGTAACGGTCCTGGCGCTCGCAGTCATCCCCGGCCCCGACTGGCTCCTAGTCACCATCGCGATCATCGCGGGCGCATCGCGCGGGCTCTTCACACTTGTCAATGCGACGCTGGTCGCGGATCTGTGGGGGCCGGCGCGCTACGCGAGTGTGAGCGGTGTCTACAACGCGCCGCTGTCGGCCGCGGGCGCGCTCGCGCCGGGCATCGGCTCGGGCATCGCCGCGCTGAGCGGGGGCTACCCAGCGTTGTTCGCGATCCTGGCCGGCGTCGCGGCATCCGCATCGGTGATCGCCGTTTTCGCAGGTCGAGGCTCGCAGAGATCAGCGGCGCCGACGAGTCTCGCCGGCGCGCTCGACTGAGCTTCAGCTCGCCAATGGCTGGGCGGGGTCGGCCGTGGTGATCAGCTCGATGGGTTTGGCCAGCGTGAGCGATGCCGACCATTCGACGGGCTCCACGCTGTTGCGCTGCGCGGCCAGCGCATGCAGGTGCTGGCGACACGCGTGCTCGGCCATGACCGGCAAATAGGTCACCACCGACGCGTGCGACGACAGCCTGTGGTGCGCTTCATGCAGCGCTTCCTCAACGGTCGCCCTGTCGAAGACACCGGCGAACTCCTCGGCAAGACGGTCGAGTGCGTTCGTCAACGCGAGCTCCTGATCGAGCGGTGTCTCACTGTGGGACCCCATCGTCCTCACCCTTCTGCTCAGGCCGCGGTCACCCGGGGCGCCAGCTCGTCGATGCGTTCGGCGAGCAGCTTGTACGCGTGTTCGAAGGCGTCGGGCGTGCCTTCCGGGACGGGGTCGGGCACCGACCAGTGCAGGCCTTCAGCCCCCAGTTCCTCGTGCGCGCGGTCGCACACGGTGATGACCAGGTCGCGCGGGCCGAGCACTGAGTTGAGTGAATGCGGCGACAGCTCGGGCGGCTTCATGCCGTGGCGCCGCATCAGTTCGAACGTCTCGTCCGCGATGCGGTCGGCCGGGTGCGTGCCTGCGGATGCCGACGGCACCGGGCTCACGGTGCGCCATAAGGCGTCGGCGAGCTGGCTACGTGCGGTGTTGGCGGTGCACACGAAGACGACGCGCGGCACCGCGATCGACGCCCCGGGCAGCAGGCCACCGAAGGCGCGGCGCCGGAGCTTCAGATAGCTGCGTCGGCGGTCCGCCTCCGAGCGGTGGCGCGAGATGACGCCCGCTTTCTCGAGCACGCGCAGGTGGTGCGCCACGAGGTTCGATGCCATGCCCAACTCGGTCTGCAGCTCGAGTGGCGATTTGTCGCCGAGAACCAGCTGGTCCGCGATGGCAAGGCGCGCAGGGTCCCCAAGCGCCGCATGGACGGCTGCCCTGCGCGCCAAGTCATTTCGCTCAGTGTTCATTGAGTCAAGTTTGACTGACGGTCCTATGGGATGTCAACCTAGTCGCGTGAGCACACCGACCCCTCTCTGGCGCCGCGCCCTGGCCGAATTCATCGGAACAGGGCTCCTTGTCGCAGTAGTTGCCGGCTCCGGCATCGCCGCCCAGCAGTTATCGCCGCACGACGTCGGCCTCGAGTTGCTCGAGAACTCGATCGCGACGGCGCTCGGCCTGGCCGTGCTCATCCTGATGCTCGGGCCGATTTCAGGCGCGCACTTCAACCCGGTCGTGACGCTGGCGGATGCCGTACTCGGCGGACGCCCCTGGCGGGATGTCGCGCCGTATCTGCTGGCGCAGGTCATCGGCGGCATCGGGGGCGCAGAACTCGCCAATGCGATGTTCGGGGCAGGCGTCCGACTGTCGTCCCATCATCGATCGACGAGTGGTCACCAGATCGGAGAAGTCGTTGCGACCGCGGTGCTCGTTCTGCTGATCTTCATGCTGGTCCGCACCGGCCAGACTGCGGCAGCTCCCGCGGCCGTGGGAGCGTACATCGGCGCCGCCTACTGGTTCACCTCGTCGACGTCGTTCGCCAACCCGGCGGTCACCGTCGGGCGCATCTTCACGGATACCTTCGCCGGTATCGCACCGCTGTCCGCTCCGGGGTTCATCGCCGCTCAGCTCGTGGGCGCCGCGGTCGGCCTGGGCCTCCTCATCCTTCTGATCCCGTCGCCGCGCGTGAACGCCGCCGACGCCGTCGTCCCCGAAAGGACCCTCTCGTGACTCACTTGATCGCCATCGGCGGCAGCGACGCCGGCATCTCCGCCGCCCTGCGCGCCCGAGAACTGGACCCCTCCGTCGACGTCACCGTCGTCGTCGCCGATCGCTACCCGAACTTCTCGATCTGCGGAATCCCCTACTACTTCTCCGGCGAAGTGCAGCCGTGGCAGTCGCTTGCGCACCGCACCTCTGCCGATCTTGAAGCGACGGGCATGAACCTGCGCCTTGACACCTGGGCCACGGACATCGACGTTGCCGGGCGCAAGCTCGCCGTTCGGAACCCGGACGGCACGACCGAGCAGTTGCCGTACGACGAGCTCGTCGTCGGAACCGGCGCACTGCCGTCCCACGCAGGCATCACCGGGCTCGAGGGCCTGGGACCGGACGACGGAGTCCACGTCATGCACTCCATGGGCGACACCTTCGCCCTCGACAAGCACCTCGACGAACGAGACTCGAAGTCCGCCATCATCGTCGGCGCCGGCTATGTCGGGCTCGAGATGGCAGAGGCCTTCACAGTGCGCGGACTCAAAGTCACCCAGATCCAGCGCGGGCCGGAGGTGCTCTCGACCCTCGACCCCGAACTCGCTCGCGTCGTACGCGCCGAGCTCGACAGCAATGGCGTCGAGGTGGTCACCGACACCACGGTGAACGCAATCGAGAAGACGAGCGCCGGAATCACCGTCGCCGGCACGCACCGCGGCGAGCCCTTCGCCCGCACTGCCGACCTCGTGCTCGTCGTCGTCGGCGTGCGCCCCAACACGGAACTGCTCGAGCGCGCGGGCGCGAGCCTCGGAGCCGGTGGCGCAGTCGTCGTCGACGCGGGCATGCGCACCGGGCTCCCCCACGTGTATTCGGCCGGCGACGGCACGGTCACGCACCACCGTCTGCTCGGCGTCACCTACCTGCCGCTCGGCACGACCGCGCACAAACAGGGCCGCGTCGCCGGCGAGAACGCGCTGGGTGGGGATGCCCGCTTCGCCGGCTCCGTCGGCACACAGGTCGTCAAAGTCTTCGATGTCGTAGCGGCACGCACCGGGCTGCGCGACCGCGACGCCGGGGGCTACAGCCCGCTTACCGTCGCGGCATCCGCAGACGATCACAAGCGCTACTACCCGGGCGCCCACCCGATCGACTTCCGCATCACCGGTGACACGCGCGACGGCCGCCTTCTCGGCGCGCAGCTCGTCGGCCGCCTCGGCACCGAGGTTTCCAAGCGTGTCGACACGTTCGCCACAGCGCTCTACGCCGGGCTCACGGTCGAGCAGGTCAGCGAACTCGACCTCTCCTACACTCCTCCGCTCGGCTCGCCGTGGGATGCCGTCCAGGCCGCAACCCAGGCGTGGGAGCGCACTCACCGCGAAGGACTCACCGCATGAACAAGCCCGTCATCCTCTTCATGTGCCAGCACAATGCCGGCCGCTCGCAGCTCGGCGCTGCGCTGATGGAGCTGCAGGCCGGCAACCGCTACGAAGTCCGCTCAGCCGGCCTCGCGCCCGCCGACCACGTCAACGAAGCCGGAGCCGAATCGCTGCGCGAGCTCGGCAAAGAAATCGGCGACCGCGTACCGCGACGTGTCACCGAGGCGGATCTGCGCGAGGCCGATGTGGTCGTAGCCATGAAGCCAGGACTCGAGCTGCCGGTCGCGCCGTCCGGCCGTCTCATCGAGTGGTCGTTCCCCAATCCGGAGAACTGGGACCTCGACGGCATTCGCCCGCTGCGCGATGCCATCGCCGCGGCGATCGCCGAACTCGACCACGAGCTCCGCGACCTGCCCTTGCGTGAGGAACGCTGACGAAAAGTGTCTCGACCGGTCAGCACCTTTTCGACGTGCCATGCACGCAGCGTGACCCACGAGTGACACATCAGAAGAGCGGCCCTCGCCGGGAGGCAGCTCCGAGGAACGGGGTTCCTCGGAGCAGCGGACCAGGCTGGGTACGAACGCCCACACGCTCGCGTCAAGGGCGCTGCGCGTCGCTTCGCGATCGAGCACGCTCGACCCTTGACCCGGCTGCACACCGAGACTGACGCAGCTCGCAGGCAGCGACCTGTCGACAGGACAGGCGACTCGCGGCGTGTTTGGTGAGAACTTTCCGTACTGACTCAAGCGCGGCTCCGCCGCGCGGTGCGCAGCGGGCCGCGCTCCTGGTCGCAAGCTCCCGTCGCGCACCCCGCTGCGCACCCTGGCCGAGCTGCAGCGAAGCACACGAAGTGACACCCGTTCGCCTTCAGCCGGCCCCGCTTTGACCGACGCTGCCTGGGACAGCCACAGGACAGTTGCAACCAGCTCAGGTCTGTGCAGCGCGTCGCTTTCGGTGCGTAGAAACCCCGAAAATCCGCGGAATTCCGGGGTTCCTAGACCCTGCTAAGGTGGAGTCCCCGTTTAGGGGACCAAGGGTTCAAATCCCTTCGTCTCCGCACACAGATCAGGCCCCCGAATTTCGGGGGCCTTTCTGTTGCCCTGGGCACTTCATCGGGTGAAGGCCCAGGCGACCATCTTGGGGAACTCCTGCTTCCAGAACGGGCCGCCGTGCGCGCCGTCCCGCTCGACCGACACGGTCTCTGCCTCAGCCTCGTGCAGCGCCGTCGCCCAACGGGCGGCGTTCTTGAGGAAGAACGGTTCCTGCGTGCCCGCCACGAAATAGGCCCGTGGCAGCGGCGGCTCAAGCACTGCCGGGGGCCGGAAGCCGCCGCCGGGGGAGGCGCACAGGACGACCCCGTAGGTCTCGGGATGCCGGACCCCCATCGCGAGCGCGAGCTCACCGCTCGCCGAGACACCGAACACCGCGGTCCGCTCCGGTGGAGGCGCGAGACCGAAGCGCTCGCGCACCCAGCGTCGGACATCCTCGACGAAGAAGCGCTCGTGCGCCGCGAAGAGCTCAGGGTCGAACGTGAACTGCGCGCTGCTCTCCCCGGGTGAGTACTCGCGGATGCGCTGCAGTTCGTCGTCGACGCGGTGCGCGGCCACCACCAGGACGGGCGGCAGCCCGGATGCCTCCAACAGCCGGCCCCACGGAGCGATCAGCTGCCCGTCGCCCGCGTAGACGATCGCCTCGGGTTGCTTCGCCGGGACATACGCGCTGACCCGCCGGCCGCCGTCGAAGGCCAAGGTCTCGGTGACGAGCCGACCCGTGGGAGAAGCCATGACCGCAGTATCCCCGCCGACGAGCGGCGCTGTCGATCGCGACCCTCTCGTTGTTCGATCCGCTGAACCCGGCAGGAAGTGCCGCACCGTGCCGGCGACCTGTTCAGACAGTGGCGACCGGGTAGTCGACGAAGGCGAAAGCGGTACTGTCGGGCGCCCAACTCGGCACATTGATGGTGCCTTGGCCGCCGTTGAGGGCGACGATCGTGGTGGGGTGCTGCCAAGCATCCCTGGTTCCACCGAGATGCACGAGGCGGAGCTCGACCGGCAAGTCAGCGGGGTGCCCGGTGGTGCCGGACGGGTAGCTGAGGTAGACGACGACCTCGCCATCGGGCGAGATGTGCGGGAACCAGTTCACCCGCTGATCGAAGGTGAGCTGCTCGAGTCCGGTGCCATCCGAGCGGATTCGGGCGAGCTGGGAGTGCCCGGCGGCTGTCGAGAACTGCTCAGTGTTGAACAGAACCCACTGCCCGTCGGGTGTCCACTCGCAGCCGTCGGCTGGGCCAGGGTGGCTAGTGATCGCGATGTCATCGCCTCCGTCGGTCTCGACCGTGTGGATGGTGGCCGAGGCCCACCAGTCCTCGCCGTCGGGGTCGAGACGCACGTAGGCGAGTCGGGTGCCGTCCGGGTGGATGCCGTGCAGGAAGTGCATGCCGCCGTCATCCCGCGTCACCCGCCGGGCCGCGCCACCGGCAAGCGGCACCGCCCAGATGTGCCAGTCGTTCGTCGAGGCGAACACGGTCTGCCCGTTGGGGGAGAGCACGTGGTCGTTGTTGACCGGCGGCAGGCCGGTCGCGGGCACCTCTCGCGGTGGTTCCGAGCCGTCCACGGGAAGCGTCCAGAGCAGGCCGTCACCGTTGACCAGCAGCCGCTCGTCCGATGCCCAGTTCGGCGCCTCGTAAAGGCGCTCGGTCGATTCGAACACGGTGCGGACCTCGCCACTGGCACGATCCCAGATGCGGATGCGTGCACTCTGGCCGAGCAGGAGCGTGCGGCGGGGGGCCTGCTCCTCGTCGCTCACCGGGTCCCGCTGTCGGCGAGGCGCGATCGGATGCCGGCGACGATCAGTTCGTGGTCCTCCAGCGAGGTCAGCCCCGAGACGGTCGCGGCGGCGACGACTCCGCCCCCGCGCACGCGGATGGGGAACGACCCGCCGGTGACGGCGTACTCCGGTCCGAGCCACCCGCTCGGCGTCGGGTCGATGCCGGCCTGCGCCAGCCGCGCGTCGACGAGGGCGCTGCTCGCCTCCATGCGCAGTACGACGGCGGACTTCCGGGCGATCCAGGAATCCTGGTCGGGCGTTGCGCCCGGCAGCATCGCTCGGAACAAGACCATGCCAGACCGGCGGATGTCGATGCCGACGGGGTGCCCCGACTCCTGCGCGGTGCTCGTGATCGCACAGCCGAGCTTCCAGGCATCCGTGAGATCGAAACGATCCCAGACCAGCTCCGCCTCCTGTGCCTCCAACCGGTCAATCAGTTCAGCACCGCGCAGCGCTGTCGTAGGCGTCTCGGTCATCGGCATTCTCCTTCGAAGGGGTGCGTGCTCAGGCGGCGCCGAGCTGGGCTCGGGCTTGATCGATGGTGTCCATGATCGTCACCACCTCGTCAAGAGGGTGCAGCGGCGACTCGGCACGCCCCTCGCCGACGTAGTGGGCGAGCGCGGTCGCCTGCCAGGACAGCCCGTCGAAGAGCGTCAGCCCGGTCGAGTCCTCCCAGCTCAGCGACGGCGAGAAGTAGTCAGCGCCGGTCAGCGTGAAGCCTGTGGGGGTGTGGAAGGGGCCGTCGAGGCCTAACACCGCCTCGACGCCCGAGATGACGGCGCTCGTCGGGGTGCGCGCGACCATCGAGGAGTACAGCGTCGACTGCGCGCCGCCGCCGTGGCGCAGCACCAGGGTGGAGGACGCATCCACGCCGCTTGCGGCTAGGTCGCCCACTGCCGTCACCTGCGTCGGTGCGCCGAGGACCATCGACGCGAGCTGGATCGGATAGATGCCCAGATCGAGCAGGGCTCCGCCGAGCCCCGGCTCGTACAGGCGGTGGCCCGGCCCGGCGCCGATCGCCTGCCCGTGATCAGCGAGTACCGCCCGCAGCTCGCCGAAGACGCCGTCGGCCAGCAGCCGCCGGATGACGGATGTCTGCGGCAGGTACCTGGTCCACATCGCCTCCATCACAAGGACCCCGGCAGTCCGCCCGGCATCCGCCAGTGCGCGTGCCTCATCGGCATTCAGGCCGATGGGCTTCTCGATCAATACGTGCTTGCCCGCGGCGATCGCCGCCAGGCCGGTGGCCGCATGTTCGCTGTTCGGCGTCGCGACGTAGACGACGTCGACCTCCGGGAGCGTCACCAGGCGCTCGACCGAATCGACGGCGGTCGAGATGCCATGCGCTGCGGCGAAGATCGAGGAGCGTGCCGCGGAGCGGGAGGCGACCGCAACGACCTGCTGTCGCGTGTGTGCGCGCACGGCCTTCACGAATTCGCCTGCGATCCAGCCGGGGCCGATCACGCCCCAGCGCAGTGACGGTTCACCGTGACCGGGGCCGAACAGTTCGGGCTTGGGCAGATGGGAGGGAAGCATATGGGTCTCCAGGGTGGGTGGCGCGGTGGGAGGGGCGACGCGGGTTCACCGTCCGGCGAGGGCTCCGCCGATGCCGCCGACGGAGAAGTAGCGGTTGAGGGTGGCGAACACGATGACGGGCGGAAGCATCATGATGACGGCGACGGCCATGACCGAGCCCCAGTCGGTCGCGTTCTGCTGGAAGAACGACTGCAGGCCCATCGGCAGGGTGAAGGTGCTTGTGGTCCGCAGGAACACGATCGCGACGAGGTAGTCGTTCCAGGCGAGCAGGAAGGTGAAGATCGCGGTCGAGAGGATGCCGGGCAGCGAGTTGCGCAGCACGATGCGGGTGAACGAGCCGAAGATGCTCGTCCCGTCGATCCATGCGGCTTCCTCGAGCGAGGCTGGAATCGAGTCGAAGTACGCCGCGAGCATCCACGTCGCCACCGACATGGAGGAGCCGACATAGATGATCGTGATCCCGGCCAGGTTGTCGACCAGACCAAAGTTCGCGAACAGGATGAACAGGGGCACGACCGAGGTGATGACCGGCAGGGACTGCACCACGAAGAGCAGCAGGGAATAGCCGGTGACGGTCTTCGAGCGCCCTCGGGACAGGACATAGCCCGCCGGCGCGGCGACGATCACTGAGATCACGACCGTCGCCAGCGTGACCACGGTCGAGTTGCCGAGCCAGGTGAGGGTCTGCGTTCCGGTGAACACGTGCGCGAAGTTGGTCAGCGTGAGGCCGTGCGCGCTGGAGCCGAGCCCCGGCATCAGTGCCAGGATCACGACCACTGCGATGGGGACCAGGACGATGGCGGTGGCGAGGATCAGGAAGATGAAGCGCCACCAGGCGCCCTGGCGGTCTTTCTCGGCGATGAAGCTGACGCGCTCGACCCTGGTGCGGCCGGCGAGGCGGAGTGCGGTGGTGGTCATTCGACGGCGGACTTTCTGATCTGGCGGAAGAGGACGACGGAGACGATCACGAGCGCAGCGGTCATCAGGAATGCGATCGCAACGCCCGGCCCGGTTTGGAAGTTCTGGAACACGGTGCGGTAGGCCAGCACGACCAGCGAGGTCGTGGCATCCACGGGTCCGCCGCCGGTGAGCAGGTAGATCGTCGGGAAGTCGTTGACGCAGAAGATCGTCATGAGGATCCACGAGATGTAGGTGGATCGCGCGATCAACGGCATCGTGATGTGCCGGAACTGCTGCACGCGGCCCGCGCCGTCCATCGCAGCGGCCTCGTAGACGGTGCCGTCAACCGAGGCGAGCGCCGAAGAGGTCATCATCATCATGAACGGGAACGAGACCCAGACCTTGAACACGCACACCATGACCGCGGCGAGCGTGGGGTCGGCGAGGAACAGCGGGGTTCCCCAGCCGAGCAGATGCCACAGCTGCGGCAGGGGGCTGCTCGGGGTGGCCACCAGCCAGTTCCATGAGGTGGACGAGACGACGATCGGTACGACCCAGGGCAGGAGGAGCAGGACCTTGAACACGCCGCCGGCAGGCACATAGCGGTTGAGGACGAGTGCGAAGCCGAGGCCGACGAGCCAGGAGCCGAAGACGCCGACCAGCGTGAAGACGAGCGTGAACCCGGCCGCATGCCAGAAGGACGCCTGGGTGAGGACATCCGTGAAGTTCGCGAGGCCCACGAACGGGCCGGTGGCGATGAGCGACCCCTGGTGCAGGGACTGGATCGCGGCGTAGACGACGGGGTAGGCGTTCAGCAGCAGCAGGAAGAACACCGACGGGACGATCAGCACCCCCAGCGTCAGCCCGCGCTGACGCTGGAGGGTCCCTCCGATCGTCACGACTTGAGCGCCTTGATCGCGGTCTCGAGCGAGGCCAGCGCGGTCTTGGAATCGGTCTTCCCCGCGAGCATCGTCTGGGTGAAGTCGCTGAGCGCCTGACCCGCGTCGATGGCCGCCAGCAGCGGGGTGAGCTGAGTGCCCTGGGCGGCATACGTCTTGCCGATGGGCTGCCAGGTCTTGACGACCTCGGCCTGCTGCACCGACTGCTGGAACTCGGGCAGTTCAGTGATCGACTTGAGCACGGGGAGTGCCGGGATGACCTTCTGCTGCCAGAGCGTCTTGTAGTTCTGGAACCAATAGGTCAGGAACGCCTCCGAGGATGCCTGGGACGGCGTGTTCGTGTACATCATGATGTTGTTCAGGAACTGCAGCGTGCCCTTGTCGCCGTGCGGGCCGGCCATCGGCTGAGCGACGAGGACGTCACCGGTCGTGTCGCCGAGGTCATTGTTGAGCCCGGCGGTGCTGATGCCCATCGCGATCTTCTTCGACTTCCACTGGGAGGTCAGGTTGTCGGTGGTGTAGGCGAGGGCGCCCGGGTCGACGATCTTGGCCGCGACGAGCTCCTTGACGAAGTCCATCGCCTCGATGTTGCGGTCCGTGACGCAGTCCAACTCGCCGGCGGCGTTGAACAGGCCGCCGCCGTTGTTGATCATCATCACGATCATGCTGTGGGCCCCGATGTTGTTGCCGGCACCCGCCCCGGTGCCGAAGGCGTAGTAGCCCTTGGCGGCGAGCTTCTTTCCCGCGGCGAGGTACTCGTCCCACGTGGTCGGCAGCTCGACCCCGACCTCGTCGAGGATCGACTTGCGATACCACCACACGCGCATGTCGAGCTGAGTGGGCACGGCCGCGTAGCCGTCCTTCATCTTGAAGGGCTCGACCACTCCGGGCAGGAAGTCGTCGTAGATGCCGTTCTTCTTGAAGGTGTCCAGCAGGTCGTCGGCGTAGGCGATGGCGCCTTGCTGGGCGTACTGGAAAGCCTGGAAGCCGCCGCCGGTCGAGACAGCAGGGCCCGTCTTCGACGCGACCGCAGACGCGAATGTCTGGGTGAAGTTGTTCCACTGGATCTCTTGGTACGTGGCCTTGAGATCGCTGCCGGTCGGCTTGTATGCCTGGGTGAGCTTCTGGGCCGCTGCAGTGTATGAGGTCGTGCCCCAGGGCATGTCCCAGAACTTGATCGCGTTGGCGCTGCCGCCCGGGCCGCTGCCGGTGCAGGCGGAGAGCGCCAGGGCGGCTGCGGTTCCTCCGGCGAAGCCGAGGAATCCGCGCCGGGTGAGGGCGGGGTTGCGGAAAGCTGCGTGCGTCATTGCATGAACTCCTTGGTGAGGGCCCGATCGAGATCGGGCAGATGGGGATATGAGAGAGGTCAGTCGTGTGGGGGGAGCGCCGCGTCGTCGGCGGCGAGATCTGCAAGGTCGGTGGCGGTTCCACCCGCATGGACGAGATCGCGCAGCCGGCGCCAAGTAGCCCGGTGGCTGGTCTCGTAGAGGGTGGGTAGGGTGCGTGCGCCGTCGAAGTCGGAGATGACGACCCGGGCCGGCCGCGCGGCCGAGGGTGCGGGGAAGGATGCCGTCAGCCCGGCATCCGCACCGAGCATCCGCGCCTCGGCGCCGGGTGTACGTGCGCTCGTGCGCGACACGTTCACCAGCAGGGGGCGCCCGTCGGCGAGCCTGCCGCGGATCGCGAGGAAGGCATCGGACTCGAGCACGACTCGGGAGGAGGCGACTGGGGAACCGCCGAGCCGGCGAGCGAGGGCGAAGAGATCGAGCAACAAGGCCCGCTCCGTGACCTCCCGAACCGCGGTGGCGCGGATCTCCAGCAGAGCCGCGCCGATCTTGGAGGCTGCTCGCGCGGCACCTGGGACGGCGGGATTGCTCGCGTACTCGTAGTCCACGACGACCGGAATGCGGTCGGGGCCTGCGTCGGCCGGGCGCGTTGGCGCGACGACGGTGACCCCGCGGGCGCCTTCGCGTGCTACGACAGCGAGCCGCGTCGGCCAGTCTTCGGAGGATCCGCTGAGCGCGATCAGTTCGACCCGCGGAAGTCGCGCGGGTGCGAGCGAGACCGGAAGCGATGCGATGACCTCATCGACCGCTCCGTGGGCCGCTGCGGTGAGGTCGGCGTCCACCGTGAGTTGCGCCGCGTTCATGCCGCCGCCGCCAGCGCTGCGCGTGCCGTATCCGCCGCCTGCTCTGCGATCTCGAGCGCGAACACCAGGTCGTCGATCAACTCGGCCGTCGGAATGCGCTGCTCGCCACCGCGCACGATGTCCGCGAAGTGCCGCCACTCGCCTTCGTAGCCGTTGAAGTCGGCCGGTGTGAACTCGGTAATCCGCCCGGACGCGAACCGCCGCCCCGTTCCGGAGCCGGCCTGTACATACGATGGAGTGAACTCGACACCGATCTCCTGATCTGCGCCGGTCACCGTGAGACGCCAGTCCGGGTTCCAGTTCTCACTCATCGTCGCGTGCAGCTCGATCGGCACGCCTCCGGCCTCGAGGTGGATGAGGTAGCCGAACGGGGCCAGGGGTTCCGCCCCCACGACGCGGACCTTTCGCCACGCGTCCGGATCGCCCCACGAGAGCGCTTCGCGGATCAACGGAAGGTCGTGGATCGCGAGTCCCATGACCCCTCCGGAGACCGCGGCGGCCGCGACCTCGGGGTCATGAGGGTTCCGTCCCGGCATCGCAGGTCGGGCGAGGACTTCGGTCGCGAAGTCTTCGAAGCGCGGGTTCGGCGGCAACACGATCGATGAGCGGATGGATGTCGGCGCAAAGGGCTGCTCAGACACGGCCAGCCATCCATGGTCGTACGCATGCATGGCCCCGACGACGATCGGCACTCCGGTCTCTGCGGCGGCCTCGGCGATCTCTCGCGCCTCATCGCCGGACACGGCGAACGGCTTCTCGCAGAGGACGGCGCGCTTGCCGGCGCGCATCGCGGCGATCACCTGAGCGGCATGAAAAGGGTGAGGAGAGCACACCGCGACGACGTCGACGGCCGGGTCTTCGAGAAGCTCCTGTACGTCGGTCGTCCACGCGGCACCGACGCGGCCTGCGACGGACTCCGCGACCGCGGCATCGACGTCCATCACTCGGGTCACGCGGAAGTCCTCGCCCAGTCGCGAGAGCGTCGGCAGGTGGATAGCCTGCGCCACTGGCCCTGCCCCGAGGATACCGACCCTGATGGGGTGCTGCGTTGTCGGCGTCATGCGGCCGTTGCTCCTGAAGATGCGAGCGCAGTGGATGTCGTCATTGATCGTCCTCTCGACGGTGAGATGGCAGGCCGGGTGCGAACCATGAGCATGAAAAGTACTCATGCGGTTACTGTTGGCCAAATGTAAACACTCGGTCATGGTTTTGCAAGCCCGCAGAGAGAGGCGCTGCAGGCCTACGCTGAACTTGACCGGTTCACTCCTCCGAAGGGCTCCATGACGGCGACGACGCGACGCGGGCCGTACCGCAGCGGCATCGAACGCCGGCGGCAGATCGTCGAGACCGCGTGGGAGGTGTTCGCTCGACGCGGATACGGTGGCGCGTCACTTCGTGAGATCGCCGGCGTCGTCGGCGTCACCCCCGCCGCCATCAATCGGCACTTCGGCAGCAAGGAGGAGCTTCTGATCGCCGTACTGGAGCGCTGGGGCGCTGACACGGCTGCGCTCGCGACTCGTGTCGAGATGGGGCAGGGGCTGCGCTACTTCGCCGTGCTTCCGCGGCTGATGCAATACCACGTCGAGCATCCGGGCCTCATCGAGCTCTTCCTGACCCTGTGCACCGAGGCGACCGATCCGACCCATCCGGGGCGCGCTTGGGTCGCGGAACGTTACGCCACGATCGTGGCCACCGGCGTCGGCCACCTCAGGGCTGCCATGGATGAGGGGCCGGTGCGTGAGCTCGTTGCGGGCGCCGCGACGGCAGAGATCCGGACTCTGTTCGCCGTGATGGATGGCCTCGAACTGCAGTGGACGGTCCTACCCGAACTCGACCTCGTCGGGCTGTTCAGCGCCGCGTTCGCGGACATCCTCGATCGCTGGGGCGTCCAGCGCGGCGAGCTGCTGCCGGATGCGCCGGAGCCGACACCGGTGCGCTCGGCGCCCGTGCCGCCATCCGTCCCCGAAATAGAGGTGGATGGCGGCCCCCCGGCCGCCCAGCGTGGACCCTACCGCCGGGGGGCCGAGCGTCGGGCCGACATCATCACCGCGGCGACCAGGTTGTTCGCGCAGCGCGGGTATCTCTGCACCCCGCTCAGCGAGATCGCGGGTGCGGTCGGGGTGTCCAAGGCCGCGCTGCTGCGCCACTTCGGGTCCAAGGATGGACTGCTCTTCGCGATCCTGGACGGGTGGGATGACGAGAGCGCGTCGATGCGGGCGCTCCGCGCGGAATCCGGTCTTGCCTACTTCGATGCCTTGATCGGGGTGATGGGTCGCCATGCAGAGCGCCCCGGCCTCGTTGACCTGCTCTTAACGTTGACGACAGAGGCATCCGACCCGGCACACCCTGCGCGCGCATGGGTGGCCCGTCGCTATGACCGCATCACGGATGAAGCGGGTTCGGCGCTTCGTGCGGCGATCGCGACGGGGGACCTCCTGCCGATGTCCGACGCGCGGATCGACCTTGAGGCACGCCTGTTGTTCGCCGTCATGGATGGACTCGAGCTGCAGTGGATTGCCGATCCCGAGCTCGATCTCGGCGAGCTGTTCCGCCGGTACTGCTCCGCTGCCGTGAGTCGCTGGCGTGGCCAGCGCGGCGCTACAATCCCACGCTGAGCTGCGACTCGAGCTGGGCCCGCACCACGGCGGGCATGTCCGTGGTGTCGTCCAGCAGCCACTGCACCTGCAGGCCGTCCATGAGGGCGATGAGCTGCGAGGCGGCATGGCCGGGGTGGATGCCGGCGCGCAGCGCGCCCTGTCTGCCGGCATCCTCGAAGGCCCGCGTCATCGTCGTCAGCGTCGTGCGATAGCGCTGCACGAAATAGGCGTGCGCGGGGTGGTCGGCGGTCGTCGCCTCGGCCGACAGCGCGGCATACAGCTCGACCACGCCGCGCCGCTGCGTGTTGCGCGCGACCAGCTCGAGCACCGAGCGCAGCGTGCCGACGCCGTCGTCGCCGTCGATCGAGAACTCGGCCGAGTCGATGTCGTCGCGGCGCTGCAGCACCGCGAGCAGCAGCTCTTCCTTGGTGGAGAAGTGGTGCAGCAGCCCCGGGTGCGAGATGCCCGAGCGGGCCGCGATCTCGCGCAGCGAGGCGCTGCGGTAGCCGACCTCGCCGAACAGGGCCATCGCCGCGTCGAGGATCTGCTGCCGACGGGCGCGCCCGCGGGCGTATCCCTGCGCACGAGCGGGCTGCGGGGCATCCGTGACGGTCATGCGCGCCAGCATCCCACGGATCACCTCGCGGTTCGAATACTTACCACTAGGTCGGAATTGGGTGATATCGTTCAGCGACGCGGCCGACGAGGGCCGCCGGACACGGGAGTCCATGGATGGAAACGCACCTCGGCGATACCGCCGCCACCGCAGCCGCTGCGCTCGAGCCCGCCGACCGCCGCCGGGCGCGCACCCCGCAGGCGAGCACCGGCGTGCTCGTCATGTACGTCGTCGGGTTCTTCATGATGTACATCGCGGTCATGACCCCGGTGGTCTCGACCCTCGCGGTCAAGGTGTCGACCCTGACGGATGCCTCGGGCAAGGTCGGCGCGCTCAGCGTCGTCACCGGTGTCGGCGCGTTCTTCGCCTTCGTCGCGAACCCCATCGCCGGCGCGCTCTCCGACCGCACCACCTCGCGGTTCGGCATGCGCAAGCCCTGGCTCGTCGCGGGCGTCGTCGGCGGCGTGATCGGGCTGCTCATCATCGCCGCGGCGACCGCGATCTGGCAGGTCGTGATCGGCTGGGCGCTCGCGCAGACCGCCTTCAACTCCGCGCAGGCCGCCTTCCAGGCCGTGCTGCCCGACCAGGTCGACGAAGAGCGCCGCGCCAAGGTCTCCGGCTGGGTCGGCACGGGCCAGAACGTCTCCGCGCTCGCGGGCGTCGGCATCGCCGCGGTGCTCGCCGCCGCGCACCTCGCCACGGGCTGGATGATCGTCATCCCCGCCGCGCTCGGCCTCGTCGGCGTCCTGCTGTTCGCGGCCGTGCTGCGCGACCGCGTGCTCGAGAAGGCGGATGCCCAGCCGTTCCACCTCGGCCGCTTCTTCGCCGGGTTCTGGCTGAGCCCGCGCAAGCACCCCGACTTCGGCTGGGCCTGGCTCGGCCGGTTCCTGCTGCTCTTCGGCTTCGCGTCCTACAACAACTACCAGTTCTATTACCTGCAGGACCGCTTCGGCTTCGGCACCGCGACCGCGCTCGCATGGCAGCTGCGGCTGATGGTGCTGCAGGCGATCGTGCTCACCGTCTCGGCGACGCTCGGCGGCTGGCTCTCCGACCGCACCGGGCGCCGCAAGGTCTTCGTCATCATCTCGACCGTGCTCGCCGCCGCGGGCCTCGCGGTGTTCGCCGCCGCCACGCACGCCTCGCTGCTGTACGTCGCCGCGGGTCTGTTCGGCCTCGGCCTCGGCGCCTACATGGCCGTCGACCTCGCGCTCGTCACTGACGTGCTGCCCAACCGCGAGACCGAGGCGGCGAAGAACATGGGCGTCTTCAACATCGCGAACGCGCTGCCCCAGTCGCTCGCTCCGGCCGTCGCCCCCGCGCTGCTCGCGATCGGCGCGGCGCACGGCGCGAACAATTACACCTCGCTCTTCCTCATCGGCGCGCTGATCATTGTGCTGGGCGCAGTGAGCACGATGTTCATCCGCGGCGCGCGCTAGCCGGCATCCGGCCCGGCCCGACGAGTCCGCACCACCCGCACCACCGCACAACCCTCAGAACGGAACGAAATGACTGACGAGAACCGCATCGACGTCGCCGCGGTGCTGGCCGAGCTGACCCTGGACGAGAAGGCGGCGCTGCTCGACGGCTCCGACTTCTGGCACACCCAGGGCGTCGAGCGGCTGGGCGTGCCGGCGATCATGATGACCGACGGCCCGCACGGGCTGCGCAAGCAGGCGAACGAGGCCGACCACCTGGGCCTGAACAACTCGGTGCCGGCGACCTGCTTCCCGCCCGCCGCGGGGGTGGCATCCAGCTGGGACCCCGCGCTCATGGCGCGCATCGGCGCCGCGCTCGGCGACGAGTGCCGCGCGTCGGACGTCGCCGTGCTGCTCGGCCCGGGCGTGAACATGAAGCGCTCGCCGCTGTGCGGGCGCAACTTCGAGTACTTCTCCGAGGACCCGCTGCTCGCGGGCGTGCTCGCGAGCTCGCTCGTCTCGGGCATCCAGAGTCGCGGGGTCGGCACCTCGCTCAAGCACTTCGCCGCGAACAACCAGGAGACCGACCGCATGACGGTCTCGGCCGAGGTCGACGAGCGCACCCTGCGCGAGATCTACCTGCCCGCCTTCGAGCGCGTCGTCACCGAGGCGCAGCCGTGGACGGTGATGTGCTCGTACAACAGGATCAACGGCGTCTACGCCTCCGAGAACTCGTGGCTGCTGACGGATGTCCTGCGCCGCGGCTGGGGCTACACCGGTCTCGTCGTCTCCGACTGGGGCGCCGTCAACGAGCGCGACAGGGGCGTGGCCGCGGGCCTCGACCTCGAGATGCCGTCGTCGGGCGGCCTCGGCACGCACCGCGTGCTCGGCGCCGTCGCGGCGGGCGAGCTGCCTGAGGACGCCGTCGACACCGCGGCCCGCAACGTGCTGAACCTCGTCGCCAAGGCGCAGGGCCGCACCCCGCTCGAGGCCTTCGACGTCGACGCGCACCACGCGCTCGCCCACCAGGCGGCGCTCGAGAGCGCCGTGCTGCTCAAGAACGAGGGCGGCCTGCTGCCGCTCGCTCCCGCCGGCGGCCCGATCGCGGTCATCGGCGAGTTCGCACGCACGCCGCGTTACCAGGGGGCCGGCTCGTCGCAGGTGAACCCGACGCGGGTGGACGCCGCGCTCGACGCCCTCGAGGCGGGGCTCATCGGCCGCCGCGAGGTCGTCTTCGCCCCCGGCTTCACGATTGAGAGCGAGGACGCCGAGCCGGCGCTGGTCGCCGAGGCCGTCGCCGCGGCATCCGCCGCCGACGTCGTCGTCGTGTTCCTCGGCCTGCCGCCGTCGTACGAGTCGGAAGGCTACGACCGCGAGCACATGGAGCTGCCCGCCCAGCAGGTCGAGCTGCTGCGCCAGGTCGCCGCCGCGAACCCGAACGTTGTGGTCGTGCTGTCCAACGGCTCGGCCGTGACGGTCTCGGACTGGGAGGCCGCGGCTCCCGCGATCCTCGAGGGCTGGCTGCTCGGCCAGGCCGGGGGAGCGGCGACGGCCGATCTGCTGCTCGGCGCCGCCAGCCCCTCGGGCAAGCTCGCCGAGACGATCCCGGTGCGCTTCGAGGACAACCCGGCCGTCGGCAACTTCCCCGGCGAGCACGGCGTGGTGCGCTACGGCGAGGGCCTGCTGATCGGCTACCGCTGGTACGACGCGCACGCGCTGCCCGTCTCGTACCCCTTCGGCCACGGTCTCTCGTACACCTCGTTCGCCTACTCCGACCTCGCGGTGCGCGTCGTCGAGGACGGCGCGAGCCCCCGGGTCGCCGTGAGCCTGACCGTGACGAACACCGGCGCGGCGGCCGGCGCCGAGGTCGTGCAGGTGTACGTGACGGATGCCGCGGCATCCGTCTACCGCCCCGAGCAGGAACTGCGCGGCTTCGCCCGCGTCGAGCTCGAGCCGGGCGCCTCCGAGCGCGTCGAGGTCGAGCTCGGCGCCCGCGCCTTCGCGTTCTGGAGCACCGCGGCGCACGGCTGGGTCGTCGAGGGCGGCGCGTTCGGCATCCGTGTCGGGGCGTCGAGCCGCGACATCCGCCTCTCCGCCGACATCGAGCTCGCCGGCGACGGCGCGCTCGCCCCGCTCACGGTCGACTCGACCGCGGCGGAGTTCCTCGCGCACCCGCGCGGCGGCGACTGGCTGCGGGGCGTGCTCGAGGGCAACCCGATGGGCGCGATGCTCTTCGACGAGCAGCACGGCCGCATGATGCAGGCGATCCCGCTCGTGCGCCTCGCCCGGTTCCCCGGCTCGCCGATCAGCGAGCAGCAGCTCGCCGAGGCGGCCGCGCAGCTCTCGGCGGTGTCGGCGTGAGCGCGGAGGCCGGGATGTCGCAGCCGCGGTACCGCGACGCCTCCGCCCCCGTCGACGAGCGCGTGGCCGACCTGCTCGCGCGCATGACGCTCGAGGAGAAGGCGGGGCAGCTCTTCCAGACCATGGTGCAGGTGGGCGAGGGCGGTGCGCTCGTCGACGACGGCGGGCGCATGGGCCTGCCCGGCACGACCGACATGGTCGTGGGCCGGTCGATGACGCACTTCAACGTGCTCGGCTCGCCGGGCACCGCGCGCGAGTTCGCGATCTGGCACAACCGTGTGCAGGAACTGGCCGCGGGCACGCGGCTCGGCATCCCCGTCACGCTCTCGTCCGACCCGCGGCACTCCTTCACCGACAATCCAGGTGCGGGCCTGCTCGCCGGGCCGTTCTCGCAGTGGCCCGAGACGCTGGGGCTCGCCGCGATCGGCGATGACGGGCTCGTCGAACGGTTCGCCGACACCGTGCGCCGCGAGTACCTCGCCGTGGGGCTGCGCTCGGCGCTGCACCCGCAGGTCGACCTCGCGACCGAGCCGCGCTGGGCGCGCGGTGCGGGCACCTTCGGCGAGGACGCCGAGCTGACCGGGCGCCTCGGCGCCGCCTACGTGCACGGGCTGCAGGGCACCGGGGCCGTGGCCCGCGGGGCCGGGCTCGACGGGGCGTACGGCGCGGCATCCGTCTCGGCCATGACGAAGCACTTCCCCGGCGGCGGCCCGCAGCAGGACGGCGAGGACCCGCACTTCCCCTACGGCCGCGAGCAGGTCTACCCGGGCGGCGCCTTCGAGACGCACCTCGCGCCGTTCCGCGAGCTGATCGCCGCGGGCACCCGCGCGATGATGCCGTACTACGGCATGCCGATCGGGCTCGTCGTGGGCGGCGAGCCGATCGAAGAGGTCGGCTTCGGCTTCAACAAGCAGGTGCTGACCGGCCTGCTGCGCGAGCAGCTCGGCTTCGACGGCGTGATCTGCACCGACTGGGGCCTCGTCACCGACGCCGAGATGTTCGGCCTGCCGTTCCCCGCGCGGGCGTGGGGCGTCGAGCACCTGACGCCGCTCGAGCGGGTGGAGAAGATCCTGGATGCCGGCGCCGACCAGTTCGGCGGCGAGGCGTGCCCCGAGCACGTGGTCGGGCTCGTGCGCACCGGGCGCGTCTCCGAGGCGCGCATCGACGCGTCGGTCGCCCGTCTGCTGCGCGAGAAGTTCCTGCTCGGGCTCTTCGACGAGCGGCGCTATGTCGACGTCGAGGCGGCCGAGACGCTCGTCGGGGCGGCGGATGCCGTCGCCGCCGGCCGCCTCGCCCAGTCGCGCTCGATCACGGTGCTCGAGACCGGCGCATCGTGGTCGGCCTCGCTGCCGCTCGCGGCCGGAACGCGGATCCATCTCGTGGGCGCGGCGGATGTCGACACCGCCGGCTTCACCCACCCCGGGGTCGAGATCGTGGCCGAGGCGGAGGATGCGGATGTCGCGATCGTGCGCCTCAAGGCGCCCTTCGAGCCGCGCGGCCCGGGCTTCGAGTCGTTCTTCCACGCCGGCTCGCTCGAGTTCCCGGCCGAGACGGTCGACCGCGTGCGCGCGCTCGCCGCACAGGTGCCGACGATCGTGGACGTCTACCTCGACCGCCCCGCCGTGCTCACGCCGTTCGCGGGCCGGGTGGCGGGGCTGGTGGTGGACTACGGCGCCTCGACCCCCGCCCTGCTCGACGCGCTCACCGGCGTCGTGCCGCCGGCCGGGCGGCTGCCGTTCGACCTGCCCCGCTCGATGGCGGCGGTCGAGGCATCCCGCCCGGACGTGCCCTTCGACACCGCCGACCCGCTGTTCCGGTTCGGGCACGGGGTCGCGCTGTGAGCGCCCCTGCGCGGTCGGCGCCGGTTCGCCGGGCCGGCCGGGCAGGGGAGTCCTGCCGAGAGAGGGCATGACCGTACCTGGTTGCCGGCGCGGACCTGCGCCAGCATCGAAGGGAGCGGGTCGGAGGCGTGCGGCGTGATCGCGGCGGGGCCCCGGCTCTGACATCCCCGGATCGAAAGGCATTCCCATGAAGCAGCGCACCCTCGGCACCGGCCTGACCGTCTCGGAGATCGGTCTGGGCTGCATGAGCCTGACCGGCGCCTACGGCAATGTCGGCGGCCCGTCGCGCGGGGACTCGATCGCGCTGATCCGCCGCGCGGTCGAGCTCGGCGTCACCTTCTTCGACACCGCCGAGGTATACGGCCGCTTCGAGAACGAGGACATCGTCGGCGAGGCGCTCGAGCCCGTGCGCGACCGCGTGAAGATCGCGACCAAGTTCGGCTTCGGCTTCGCCGAGAACGGCGTGGCCGACGGCGGCCTGAACAGCACGCCCGACAGCATCCGCCGCGCGGTCGACCACTCGCTGCGTCGGCTGCGCACCGACCACATCGACCTGTACTACCAGCACCGCGTCGACCCGTCGGTGCCGATCGAGGATGTCGCGGGCACGGTCAAGGAGCTGATCGAGGCCGGCAAGGTGCTGCACTTCGGGCTCTCCGAGGCGGCCGCCGGCACGATCCGCCGCGCGCACGCCGTGCAGCCGGTGACGGCCGTGCAGAGCGAGTACTCGATGTGGTGGCGCGACCGCGAGCAGGACACGATCCCCGTGCTGGCCGAGCTGGGCATCGGGCTCGTGCCGTACAGCCCGCTGGGCAAGGGCTTCCTCACGGGCACGATCGACGCGTCGACGACCTTCGCCGAGACCGACTTCCGCGGCCAGACCCCGCGTTTCCAGGGCGAGGCGCTGCAGGCGAACCTCGCGCTCGTCGAGGTGCTGAACCGCCTGGCCGGCGAGGTGGGCGCGACGCCCGCGCAGCTCGCGCTCGCGTGGCTGCTGAACCAGCAGCCGTGGATCGTGCCGATCCCCGGCACCAAGCGCGTCGAGCGGCTCGCGGAGAACACCGCGGCGTCGGGCGTGGAGTTGAAGGATGCCCAGCTCGCCGAGCTGCGCGAGGCCGCCGACCGCATCCAGATCGTCGGCGCGCGCTACCCCGAGGCGCAGGACGCGATGACCAACCGCGAGGCGCCGCTGCCCGGGGAGTGAGGCGGGGCGGCGAGCTTCTCCCGCCCACCCACCCCTTGCCGCCGCGCGCGATTCTTGCCACCGTGTGGGCATCCGATGAAGGGGCCCGCCATGCCGATGATGTTCGTCAACCTGCCCGTGACCGACCTGGAGCGCGCGAAGGCGTTCTATTCGACGCTCGGCTTCACCATCAACCCGCAGTTCACCGATGAGAAGGCCGCGTCCGTCGTCGTCGACGAGGGCCACAACTTCTTCATGCTGGTGACTCGGGGGTTCTTCCAGACCTTCTCCGACCTGCCGGTCGGCGACCCGAGCTCGGCGGTGTCGGTGTCGACCGCGCTGTCGTTCGACAGCAGGGCGGAGGTCGACCGCGTCACCGAGGCCGGGCTCGCCGCGGGCGGAACCGAGGCCCGCCCGGCCGCCGACTACGGGTTCATGTACCAGCGGCAGCTGACCGACCCCGACGGCAACATCCTCGAGCCGTTCTGGATGGACCCCACGGCCGCCGAGCAGGGGCCCGAGGCATCCGCCCACGACGCCGCATAGCCGCCGCACTGCCTGATTTATCGAGGTCATGTCAAGGGCCTCGATGAATGTCGGTGGTCCTGTGCAGGATGCCGTGCATGAGCCTCCTCGCCGATGTCCCCGCCCCTCACCGTCACGAGCCCGGTGCTGCTGTCGGCACCGTGCGCGTCGAGCTCGACGTGTACCCGATCGACGGCGACGGCTGGCGGGTGAGCATCCGGGGCGCCGACCGGGGCAACCCCTTCGCGCTGCTGGGCTTCATCTCGCGCTCGGCCGGGCCGGCAGGCCCGCAGTACCTCGTCTGCGTGATCGGGCAGCCCGGCGCCGAGCTGGCCGCGGGCTCGCTCGATGAGGCGGTCGAGCTGCTGCGGCCCGAGCTGGGCGAGGTCGAGGCGATCCTCTCGGGGGCGCGGCACTGACGGCGCGGCGTTGAGGCGCAGGCGGCCGACGGCGAGCCTCCCGGCGGTCGGGCATCCGGCCAACCCGTAAAGTTAACGGCGTGTCCAAGGTTCTGAGCTCTCTTCCCGTCGGCGAGCGCGTCGGCATCGCCTTCTCCGGTGGTCTCGACACCTCCTGCGCCGTCGCGTGGATGCGTGAGAACGGCGCGATCCCGTGCACCTACACCGCCGACATCGGGCAGTACGACGAGCCGGACATCGCCGCCGTGCCGAGCCGCGCCGCCGAGTACGGCGCCGAGCTCGCCCGCCTCGTCGACGCGAAGTCGGCTCTCGTCGAGGAAGGCCTCGTCGCCCTGCAGTGCGGCGCCTTCCACATCCGCTCGGGCGGCAAGACCTACTTCAACACCACGCCCCTCGGCCGCGCCGTGACCGGCACCATGCTGGTGCGCGCGATGAAGGAAGACGGCGTCGACATCTGGGGCGACGGCTCGACCTACAAGGGCAACGACATCGAGCGGTTCTACCGCTACGGCCTCATGGCCAACCCCGCGCTGCGCATCTACAAGCCGTGGCTCGACGTGAACTTCGTGAGCCAGCTCGGCGGCCGCACCGAGATGAGCCAGTGGCTCGTCGCGCACGGCTTCCCGTACCGCGACTCGACCGAGAAGGCGTACTCGACCGACGCCAACATCTGGGGCGCGACCCACGAGGCCAAGCGCCTCGAGGACCTCGACGCCGGCCTCGACATCGTCGAGCCGATCATGGGCGTCGCCGCGTGGCGCGACGACATCGAGGTCGCGACCGAGGTCGTCTCGGTGCGCTTCGAGGCGGGTCGCCCCGTCGCCGTCAACGGCGTGGAGTACGCGGATGCCGTGGCCCTCGTCCTCGAGGCGAACGCCATCGGCGGCCGCCACGGCCTGGGCGTCTCCGACCAGATCGAGAACCGCATCATCGAGGCGAAGTCGCGTGGCATCTACGAGGCCCCGGGCATGGCGCTGCTGCACATCGCCTACGAGCGCCTGCTCAACGCGATCCACAATGAAGACACCGTGGCGAACTACCACAACGAGGGCCGCCGTCTCGGCCGCCTGATGTACGAGGGCCGCTGGCTCGACCCGCAGTCGCTCATGCTGCGCGAGTCGCTGCAGCGCTGGGTCGGCTCGGCCGTCACGGGCGAGGTCACGCTGCGCCTGCGCCGCGGCGACGACTACACGATCCTCGACACGACGGGCCCCGCGCTCAGCTACTCGGGCGCCAAGCTCTCGATGGAGCGCGTCGGCGACGCCGCCTTCGGCCCCGACGACCGCATCGGCCAGCTGACCATGCGCAACCTCGACATCGCCGACTCGCGCGCCCGCCTCGAGCAGTACGCCCAGCTCGGGCTCATCGGCGGCCCGACCGCCGAGCTCGTCGGCACGCTCGAGGCCGGCCACGCCGACGACATCCTCGGCCAGGTCGAAGAGCTGACCGCGTCGGAAGAGCGGCTCGAGCACGCGAAGGACGCCGCGTCCGAGGGCGCCGCGTTCGACTCCGGCACCGACTGAGGGTTCGCGGTGCCGCGGCGCGGGTAACGTCGCAGACATGATCGACGAGGCAGCGCTGCTCGCGGGCATCCCGCAGCAGCTCCTGATCGGCGGGCGCTGGGTCGACTCCGCGAGCGGCTCGACGTTCGACGTGACCGACCCCTCGACCGGTGCGGTGATCGCGCGGGTCGCCGACGGCGCCGTGGCGGACGGCGTCCGTGCGCTCGATGCGGCAGCAGGGGCGCAGGATGCCTGGGCCGCCACACCCCCGCGGCAGCGCGCCGAGACCCTGCGGCGCGCCTTCGAGCTCGTGCAGCAGCACGCCGACGACCTCGCGCTGCTCATGACGCTCGAGATGGGCAAGCCCCTCGCCGAGTCGCGCGCCGAGGTGGCCTACGGCGGCGAGTTCCTGCGCTGGTTCTCGGAAGAGGCGGTGCGCGTGCACGGCCGCTACGGCACGAACCCCGAGGGCACGGGGCGGATGACCGTCGCCCAGCGCCCGGTCGGCCCGTGCTTCTTCATCACGCCGTGGAACTTCCCTCTCGCGATGGCGACGCGCAAGATCGCCCCCGCGCTCGCCGCCGGCTGCACCGTCGTCGTCAAGCCGGCGGGTCTCACCCCGCTCACGACCCTGTTCTTCGCCCGGCTGCTGGGCGAGGCGGGCCTGCCCGACGGCGTGCTCAACGTCGTCACGACGAGGGCCTCGGGCGACGTCTCCGACGCGATCCTCGCCGACCCGCGCCTGCGCAAGCTCTCGTTCACGGGCTCGACCGAGGTCGGCGTCGGCCTGCTCAAGAAGGCCGCGGACAACGTGCTGCGCACCTCGATGGAGCTCGGCGGCAACGCGCCCTTCCTCGTCTTCGCCGACGCCGACCTCGACAAGGCCGTCGACGGCGCGATGCTCGCCAAGTTCCGCAACATCGGCGAGGCGTGCACGGCGGCGAACCGCTTCCTCGTGCAGGCCTCCGTCGCCGACGAGTTCGCCGCGCGCATCACCGAGCGCGTGCGCGCCCTGCGCGTCGGGCGCGGCACCGAGGACGGCGTGACCATCGGCCCGCTCATCGAGGCGAAGGCCGTCGAGAAGGTGCAGGGGCTGGTCGAGGATGCCGTGGCCGCCGGCGCTGCGCTGCTCGCCGGGGGCCATGCGGCCGACGGCCCGGGCACGTTCTTCGAGCCGACGGTGCTCACCGGCATCCGCCCCGACATGCGGATCTTCGCCGAGGAGATCTTCGGGCCGGTCGTCGCCATCACGACCTTCGACGACGAGGCCGAGGCGGTCGCGCTCGCGAACGCGACGCCGTTCGGGCTCGTCTCGTACGCGTTCACGCGCGATGCCGCGCGCGGCCGGCGTCTCATCGAGACGCTCGAGACGGGCATGCTCGGGCTCAACGTCGGCGTCGTCTCGAACGCGGCGGCGCCATTCGGCGGTGTGAAGCACTCGGGTCTCGGCCGTGAGGGCGGTTTCGAGGGCATCCACGAGTACCTCGAGACGACGTATGTCCTGACCCCCGACCCCTTCGCCGATGTCTGACCTCGACGCCGGGCGCCTCGTCGAGGCGCTCGGGGTCTATGAGCGCATCGCGCTCGCGGGCCTGCGCAACCCCGCGCACCTCGACTGGCTCACGCTGCTGCCGTCCTCGCAGGTGCGCGCCCACCTCGTGACGCTCGTCGATGCCGGGCTGATCGGGTCGGGTGCGGAGGTCGAGCTGTCGCCCCTCACTGCCGTCGCTGCCGATCTGCCCGTCGACGCGGCCACGCGCGAGCGGATCGCCGAACTGCAGGCGTACTGGGCGGCGCATGCGCCGCACGAAGCGGGCGTGCTGCACGGCTCACCGGGGTTCTGGACCCAGTGGTGGCTCATCCTGACGGCCCATCACCGCTGGCCGGTCGACCGGGCGATGCCGCGCGACGAGCCGCTCGGGGCGCCCGCCGCGGGCCCGCTGCACTTCGACGTCGTGATGCCGGCGCTGCCCGGCTTCTATGAGCGCGAGTGGGTCGAGAACATCGACAGGGGCCTGCTCGGGCGGCTGGCCGCCGACGGGTGGATGGAGTGCCGCATGATCGTGCCCGCCGCGACCGCCGACCACCTCGCGGCCGACCTCGTCGACCTCGTGCGCTCGTTCGGCTTCGAGGTGCGGGTGCTGGATGTCGCACAGTGGTTCGCGGTCTACCGGCCCCTCGGCATCGCGGTCGTGCCCGAGGCCCCGGGCGACGCGTTCGACGGCTTCATCGCGCGAGTCGAGCAGCCGCTCGCGGTGTGGGGCCTTGCGGAGCTCTTCGACCGCAGCTGGACCCGCGCCGAGCCGTGGCGTGCGCACGCGCCCGTGCGCAGCAGGGCGGAGGTCGCGGCGGCGAGCCGGGCCGCCGAGGTGCTCGAACTGCTCGCCCAAGGGATGCCCGACGAGCACATCGCCGCCCAGCTCGGCATCACGGACCGGACGGTCCGGCGCCACGTCGCCGCCGCGATGGAGACGGCGGGCGCCGCCACCCGGTTCCAGCTCGGCGCCTGGTGGGCGGCGTCGCGCACGTAGCGGCGCCCCGCCTTCAGTCCTGCGCAGCCTGCTGCACGGCGAGGTTGTTCCAGTCGTGGGCGAAGATCTCGTCGAAGTAGGCCGCGGCCTCGGCGTTCTCGATGATCACGCCCGCATCGCGGTTGTGCAGCGCGCCGGCGGACGACCAGTTCTGGCTCGACACGAGAACGGCCCGCCCGTCGACGACGACGCCCTTGTTGTGCACGTTGTTCTGCAGCTTGACCGAGCTCGCGACATCCAGCCCCATGCCCTGCAACTGCTCGAGATAGCCCGCCGTCTCGTACTCGCTCATGATGATGCGCACCTCGACGCCGGCCTGCTGCCGGTCGATCACCGCCTGCACGAGGTCGACGAAGGCCTGATTCGTCGCGTCGGTCGTCTTGGGCGGCTCGATGTACTGGAACTGCAGGTGCAGCGTCGTCGTGGCGCTCGCGATGAGCGCCTTCACCGCGTCGACGTAAACGCCCGGGTCGGGGGTGAGCAGCGGCGTGACGGTCATCTGCCCGGTCACCGTCGTGCCGGGGAAGAACCGCGCGAACGGCGGTGTCTCGACGGCGGGCTGCAGCAGCTCGGGCTGCATGAACGCGGCGGTTGCCCGGTTGTGCTGCGCCGCGACCGCGTAGTCGTTCGCGAGATACGCGCCGAACGTCGTCGTCAGCTCGGGGCTGTGCACGACGACGTGCCAGTCGCGGTCGCCCGAGCGCGCGGCCGCCGCGTCACCGGGGTTCGCGACCGGGTCGATGGCCGGCTGGTTCGAGTTGTTCCAGTTCCCGCTCGAGACCCACACCGCGGTCGAATCCTGCGCGGCGACCTTGATGTGGTACGCCGTCTGGAAGACCGTCGCGGTCGCCAGCGGGTCCATTCCGGACAGCGCCCACGCCTGCTCGAAGCCGCCGCCGAGCGCACCTCGCAGCGCGGCGACCGTCTGCTCGTCGGTCTGGTCGGCCGTCGGGTTCTTCGACGGGTGGTCGAGCGTGAGCGTGACCTTCTTGCCTCTCGCGGCCTGCTCGAACGCGGCGAGCACGTGGGCCGAGGTGAAGTCGTAGAGGCCGATCACGAGCTCGCGCTGCGTCGCGCCGAGGAACGTCGAGAGCTGGTGCCAGCCGGCGTCGGGTGAGGCGGCGAGCTCGATCGTCAGCTCGCCCGAGACGGGCGCGAGGGGAACGCCCGCGGGCGGCGCGTAGGGCAGTTGTGGCTTCTTCGCGGCCTCGACCGCGACATCCTCGACGACACCGTCGATCTCGGGCGCGGGGGATGCCTCGCCGCCCACCCCCGCGATCACGACCTCGTCGGCGAACTCCGGCACGCACCCGAGGTCGGGGGAGGAGGCGCCCCGGGCGTCCTGCGAGCCCGGCGCGAGCAGCGCCGCCCGCTTCCGCGGCGAGGCCACGCGCACATCGACGGGGGCGCCCCCGAGCTCGGACGGCAGCCCGTGCGGCCGCTCGCCGTCGACCGTGACGACGATCGCGGGCGTCGCGGTGACCCAGCCGTCGACGAGCTCGAAGCCCGGCCGCACGCTCAGCACGCCGGGCAGCCGGAACACGTCGAGGCGGCGGGCGATGAGCGCGGCCAGGTCGGAGCGGGTGGGTGGCGTCGCCGAGGTCGATGCCGTCGAGTTCGTCGGGGTCGGATTCGTCGGGGTGTCGGTCATGGCGGTGAACCTACCCCGCACGGGTGACATCGACGGGGTGCCCGCCGCGACTCACAGCGCAGTGATCAGCGCGGCCCCAGCTCGCCGAGGAACTGCGCGAAGGTCTGCCGGCCGAAGGCCGGGCCCGGCACGACGTTGCGCCCCGCGCGGAAGGCGCGGCCGAGCGCGCCCGGCACCGCGACGGGCACGGATGCCTTGCGCACCCCGCGCAGTTCCTTCCACTGCCCGAAGAACTCGGACAGCGGCAGCGTCTCGGGGCCGCCGATGTCGGGCACCCGCCCGCGCGGCTCGCCGAGGGCGAGGGCCGCGAGCTTGTGCCCGACCTCCTCGGCGGCGACGGGCTGCATGTCGATCGCCGGCACGACCGCGACGGGCAGGCGGCGCTGTGACTCAAAGATCTTGAGCAGCAGCTCGTGGAACTGGGTCGCGCGCTGCAGGGTGAACGGGATGCCGGAACGCTCCACCGCCTGCTCGATCTCGAGCCGCTGCCCGTAATAGGCGATCGGCATGGCCTCGATGCCGACGATCGAGACGAGCACGAGGTGCCTCACGCCGGCGTCGCGCGCGGCGGCGATCAGGTTCGCCGCGACCCGGATGTCCTTGGCGCCGCCGGTCTGCGCGCAGTGCACGACGGTGTCGATGCCGTCCAAGGCGGCCGGGATGCCGTGGCCGGTGTAGAGGTCGCCGATGGCCCCGCCCGGCCCGTGCCGTGTGAGCCCGCGCACGGGCACGGCGGCCTCGAAGAGCGCGGCGATGGTCGGCGCCCCGAGGCGCCCGGTCGACCCGGTCACGAGAATCGTCATCTGCCCACTTCCCTGAGGCGCATGGAATTCATCGTTGAGGATGCTCGCTGAAGAAGGCAAGTACGCGCACGCCCCGGTGCTTACGAGAAGTCCCTCTTTTGGGGCCTTGTTGGCTGATGCATGGATAAATGCTCATCCGTAAGATGCGGGCAGGCTGAGTACTCGCTTCCAAGGAAGAAGGCGACGTGGACTTCATCGAACGACTCAATGCGCTGGCCGCGAAGGTGCGTGCTCAGCGAGACTCGATCCAAACCGAAGAGGCCACGAAGAACGCCTTTGTGATGCCCTTCATCGCGAGCGTTCTGGGCTACGACGTGTTCAATCCGCTCGAGGTCGTCCCTGAGTTCGTCGCGGATGTCGGGGTGAAGCGTGGCGAGAAGATCGACTACGCGATCATGCGTGAGAACGAGGTTCAGATTCTCGTCGAAGCGAAGAAATCGGGCAGCCCTCTGAGCATCGAGCACGCGTCGCAGCTCTACCGATACTTCGGCGTCACCAACGCCCGGATCGCACTGCTCACCAACGGCGTGGTCTACCAGTTCTTCACCGATCTCGAGGCGCAGAACAAGATGGATGCCAAGCCGTTCCTCGAGCTCGATCTCCTTGACATCGACAACTCCGTCGTGCCTGAACTCTCGAAGCTCACGAAAGAATCGTTCGATCTCGACTCGGTTATCAGCGCGGCCGAAGAACTGAAGTATGTCAGTCAACTGAAGCGCCAGATCGCAGCTCAGTTCCGTGAGCCGACCGATGAGTGGGTGAGGTTCTTCACAACGAAGGTTTACGACGGCATGTTCACGCAGAAGGTGCGCGAACAATTCACCGGCCTCGTCGAGAAGGCTGCTTCGCAGTTCCTTGCCGACCAGGTCAACGCCCGGCTCAAGACCGCACTCGGCGCAGACGGGGGTCTGGCTGAGCTGTCCGACGCACCTGAGTCTGTTTCTAGCGCACCGGCCGCCGTCAAGGATCTCGCTGGAGACCCCGAGATCGTCACCACCGAGGAGGAACTCGCCGGGTACAACATCGTCAAGGCGATCGCGTGCAGCGAGGTGAAGCCGCAGCGGATCTATCAGCGCGACGCGAAGAGTTACTTCGCGATCATGATCGACGACAACAATCGAAAGACGATCGCTCGCCTTCACTTCAACGGCAAGCAGAAATATCTCGGCTTGTTCGCAGAGGACAAGAGCGAGACGCGTCACGCCATCGACTCGCTCGAAGAGATCTATCTGCACGCCGACCAGATTCGCGAGACGACCCAACGCTTCGCCTGATTCCTGACCTGTACAAATTGCCGATTTTGTACGTGGCCGCGCAGGCGTAGTTATCATCCTGGCGTCGGAGAGCGTCGCGACGCACGCACCCGTTGCCGATGTCGGCGGCGGCCGCTAGGAAAGGTGGCATGCCGGAACTGCCCGAAGTGCACGCCCTCGCCGTCGACCTCGGTGCGCGCCTCGCGGGCCGGGTGGTGCGCCGTTTCGACGTGCTCGCGTTCCCGGCGCTCAAGACCTTCGCGATCCCGCCCGAGTCGCTCGTGGGCCGCACGGTCACGGGCGTCGCCCGGCACGGCAAGTTCCTCGACGTGACCTTCGAGGGCGAGGGCCCCGATGTGCATCTCGTCATGCACCTGGCCCGCGCCGGCTGGGTGCGCTGGCGTGACGGCGAGCCGAAGTCGAGTGCCCGCCGCGGCGCGTCGGCGAAGAACCCGCTCGCGGCGCGGCTCCTGCTCGAGCCCGACGGCGCGGGGCTCGACGTGACCGAGGCGGGCACGAAGAAGAGCCTGCAGATCCACCTCGTGCACGACGCGCAAGAGGTGGAGCGCGTCAGAACCCTCGGGCCCGAGCCGCTCGAGCCGGCCTTCACGCTCGACGTGTTCCGCGGCATCCTCGCCGCCGCCGGCCGCGCGCAGATCAAAGGGGTGCTGCGCGACCAGGCGACCATCGCGGGCATCGGCAACGCCTACAGCGACGAGATCCTGTGGGCGGCGCACATGTCGCCGTTCAGGCCCGCGGCGATGACGGCGGACGAGAGCGAGCGCCTCTACGACGCGCTGCAGTCCACCCTGCGCGACGCGATCGCCCGCTCCGAAGGGCTGCAGGCCAGCGAGCTCAAGGCCGAGAAGCACGAGGGCCTGCGGGTGCACGGTCGTGCGGGTGAGCCCTGCCCGGTGTGCGGCACCGTCATCCGCCAGGTCATCTTCAGCGACACGAGCCTGCAGTACTGCCCCGGCTGCCAGACCGGCGGCAAGGTGCTCGCCGACCGGGTGCTGTCGCGGCTGCTCAAATAGCAGCCCGATCACGCGATTCCTGCGGCCCCGCGGCGACCCCCTACACTGGGCCCGACTCTCTCGTACCCCCCGCGAGAGGGGCAACCCGAATCAAGGCCATGCCGGTGCCCCTACACCGGCCTGGCCGCCCCTGGAGTACCCGTGGGACGTCATAGCAGCCGTGCCGACGAGCGTTCAACGCGCCCGAGAACCCTTCTGCCGTCGAAGCGCGGCGCTGCGGCGCCGGTCCGGCGCGGCGGCTACCTGCCTGTCGGCGGGGCGACGCGGCCGCCGCGGCGCAGATTCCTCGTGCCGATCATCTCGATCGTGGCGGCGCTCGCGATCGTGGCGGCCGGTCTCGTCGCGTGGCAGGCCTTCGGGGCGCGCGGCGCGCCCGCAGCGGCGGCCGGCTGCACCTCCGTCGCGCGGCTCGCGGTCACCGTCGACACGTCGATCGCACCGATCGTGACGGATGTCGCGAACCGGTACGACGCCGAGAAGGCGCACTGCGCGAAGATCACCGTCACCGGGCAGGACTCGGCCGACACGGCATCCGTGCTCGCGGCGGGCGGCGCGGGCATCGACGTCTGGATCCCGAACTCGCTCGTCTGGGTCGACCGCATGAACTCGATCGCGGGCTCGCTCGGGCGCGAACCCGCGGCGATCTCGGTGCAGCAGGTGGTCGCGACATCCCCGGTCGTCTTCGCCATCCCGGCCGACAAGGCCGCCCAGGCCGCCGCCGACCCGCTCACCTGGGGCCGTGTGCTCGACGGCTCGCTGCCGGCCGTGCTGCCGAACCCCGAGGCCTCGTCGTCGAGCCTCGCCGGCATGCTCGCGCTCGCCGCGCATGCGGGCAAGAACACGCTCGCGCTGAACGCGGCGCTGATCGACATCGCGAAGACGATCCCCGCGACGCCCGACGACGCCCTCGCGGCTGTGGCCACGGCCCCGGCCCTCACCGCCGCGATCACGACCGAGCAGCAGGTCGCCGCCTACGACACGGCGCACCCGCAGCAGCAGGTGAGCGCCGTCTATCCGAAGGACGGCACGGATGCCGTCGAATACCCCTATCTCGTGGTGAACTCCTCCGCCGCCCGTGGCGTGCCGGCACTCGTCACCGCGTTCGAGCAGGCGCTGCTCGCCCAGTCGCCCCGGTTCGTCGCCGCCGGGTTCCGCGACGGGTCGGGCGCCGGAACGCTGAACCAGCCGGGCGTCCCTGCCGCGGCGGTCGCGGTGGCGCCGGCGACCGACGGCACGACGCAGCTCGCGCTCTATCAGGACTGGAGCGTGCTCACGCTGCGCGGCCGCATGCTCGGGGTCATCGACACCTCGGGCTCGATGTCCGATGCGGCCGGCGGTGGCCTGAGCCGCATCCAGATCTTCCAGCAGGCCGCGATGGGCGCGATCTCGCGCTTCTCCGGGGATGTCGAGCTCGGCCTCTGGACCTTCTCGACCGACCAGAACGGCACGCTGCCGTATCAGTCGATCTCGCCGATCGCGCCCCTCGGCGACAAGGCGCATGCGGCCGACCTCGCGGCGAAGATCGCCGGCCTGCCCGCACGCGTCGGCGGCAACACCGGCCTGTACGACACGGTGCTCGCGGCGGTGCGCGAGGTGCGCAGCACCTACGACCCGAAGTACATCAACTCGGTCGTCGTCATCACCGACGGCGTCAACGACGACGCGGGCAGCAGCACGACGCTGCAGAGCCTCATCGCGACGCTCAAGAAGGAGGCCGACCCGAAGCGGCCGGTGCCCGTCATCCTGATCGGCTTCGGGCCCGACACCGACATCGCCTCGATGACGCAGATCGCGAAGGCGACGGGCGGCGGGGCCTATTCGGCGAGCAAGCCGCAGGATCTCAGCACCGTGCTGACGCTGGCGCTCACGCAGCGCTCGTGCCGGCCGAACTGCGGGAAGTAGGCCGCGGGGCGCACGGGGAACCGGGCGGCGGGGAGCGGGCGGCGGGGCATCCGCCCACCCGCTACGGCACCGCCGCGGCGAGGTGGTCGACGAGCTCGGAACGCCAGACCAGCACGGTGAACGCCCCGATGTTGACGATCACGAGCAGCCAGAAGACGAGCTGGAAGCCGGCCTTGCGGTTCTTGTGGCGCAGCAGCTGCTGGGCGAGGATCGCGCCGGGCCAGCCGCAGAGCAGAGCCGCGGCCTGCAGCGTGCTCTCGCGCGTGCGCCAGGCGTGCTCGATCGCGGCGCGCTTGTCCCATGCGTACATCGCGAAGGCGATCGCGCTCATGCCGGCGTAGAGCAGCACCCACCATGCCGACGCGCCCCACAGGGCGACCGCGAGGGCGAGGAACACCGCGAAGGCGAGCACGGTCAGGAAGGGCAGCAGGGCGACGGGTCCGCGCCGCCGGGGCCGCGGTGCGGGCATCCGCTCGCCTGCCCGACGTGGGGCGGAGGGGGCGGCGGATGTCGCGAGCACCCGCGCCCGCGCGGCCCGGGGCCGCCCGTCCCGCCCGGCGCCGACCTCGAATGCGACCCTGTCGCCGACGTTCGGGCGCGGCCCGGCGCTGCCGAACGCCGAGACGTGCACGAAGAGCCGCCGGCCCCCGTCGCTCGGAGCGATGAAGCCGAAGCCGCGGCTGTCGTGCCATTCCGCGAGCACGCCCGTGCGCGGCGCGGACGGAGCGGACATGCCGCCGACTCTACCCAGGCGGCCGCAGGTTCCTCTCGGCCCGATTCGGGGCACGGAGCCCGGCGCGGGTCGGGGCGCGGGAATCCTTACCTTTGAGGCGTAGCGTGTCGGTGCGATGTCCACCCCCACCAGCTCGGCCTTCTGGCCCTCACTCAGCGCGGCCGAGTCGCGCATCGAGCTGTCGCGCCGTCCGCTCGGCCGTCAGCTGGTCAACGTCCTCGCGCTGTATGCCGTCTCGCGCATATTCTCGACGCTGCTGCTCGCGCTGGGGCTGTGGTTCGTGATCGCACACGACTGGCACATCCCCTGGCAGACCGCCACGCCCTCGTTCTTCATGACGCCGAACGGCTGGTTCCCGCACCTGCCGACGTTCACCGACGCCTCAGAGCTGTGGGACAGCGCGCACTACACGCAGATCGCGCAGTCGGGGTACCCGGTCGTGCTGCCGCGCGGCGCCGACGGGGCCGTGCAGCCGAACAACTGGGCGTTCCTGCCCGTGTACCCGATGCTCGTGGGGGTGCTCGCGTGGGCCCTCGGCACCGGCTTCGGAGCGACCGGGGCTGTGGCATCCCTCGTCTTCGGCGCCGCCGCGACGATCGTGCTGTACCTGATCGTGCGCGACCGCGCCGGCTATCGACCCGCCTGGTTCGCCGCGACCGTCTTCTCGTTCGGCCCGCTCGCGTTCCTGCTGCAGACGGCGTATGCCGAGAGCCTCTTCCTCTTCCTGATGTTCGCGGCGATCTATCTGATGCAGCGCCGGCGGTACTGGTGGATGCTCGTGCCCGCCGTGCTCACGTGCTTCACGCGGCCGGGCGGCGCGGCGCTCGCACTCGCGCTGCTGGTCGTCTTCGTCGCGCGCTGGCGTGAGACGCGGGAGACGCGGGATGCCTTCCCGGTGCGCGAGCGCATCGCGGTGCTCGCGGCGGCGGTCGTGACCGGCCTCGCGGGCGTGGCGTGGCCCGTCATCGCGTGGGCCGTCACGGGCACGCTCGACGCCTACACGGCGACCGAGCTGTCGTGGCGCAACGGCTTCCTCGGCCACACCCAGTTCCGGCCCTTCGCCGCCTGGTTCGGGCTCGCGTGGCGCTACCTCGGCATCGGCGGCGTCGCGCTGATGGCGGCGGCCGTCCTGCTGTTCGCGCTGTGGGTGCGGCGGCGGGGCATCCGCACGCTCGGTGTCGAGATCGTCGCCACGTGCGTGTCGTACGCGCTCTACCTGCTCGCCGTCTTCATGCCGCAGCAGAGCGTGTTCCGGGTCGCGATGCCGCTCGCGCCGCTCATCGCCGATCGCGGCATCATCGACCGGCCGTGGCTGCGCCGGCTCGTGCTCGCGGTCGCGGTCGCGGGCCAGGCAGTGTGCGTGATGCTGCTCTGGTTCTACGCGAACCCGTAGGAGCAGCCCGCCGCCTACTGGGTCGGCAGCGCCGCCCGCAGCACCGCGATCAGCTCGTCGGTGCGGCCGACCAGGTCGTCGAACCAGGCGACGGGGCCGAACTCCTCGAGCTCTGCGCGGGGGTGGCCGCCGGTGCCGACCGCGACCCACGGAATTCCCGACCCGACCGCGCAGCGCCCGTCGTTCACGGTGTCGCCGATGATCACGGTTGCGGGATGCGCAGCGCGCGCCGCCTTCGCCATCTCGACGCGATCGGCCCATTCGCGGCCGAAGAAGGCGGAGTCCCAATCGAACAGGTCGACGTCGAAGCCCGCCGACTCGAGTTTCATGCGCGAGACGGGGCGCCCGTTGCCGGTGAGCACCGAGTTGGTGAAGCCCGCCGCATCGAGCGCGGCGACCGCCTCGATCGCGCCCGGGATGGCGACGCGCGGCACACTCTGGAAGTGCGTGACGTACTGACGGTCGATCGCGGCCTCGAGCGGCCCCAGGTCGGTCGGCACGGGCATGCCGGCGTGCTCGAACAGCCGCACCCAGACCATGCGCTCGGTGGCGCCCGCCCCGAAGCCGGGTCGCTCGAGCTCGATGCCGAGCACCTCGCGGATCGCGCTCATCTGGATGCGCGACCCCTCGCCGCGGGTCTCGTGCACGAGCGTGCCGTCGATGTCCCACAGGATGATCGGGCGGGCGGATGTCGGGTCTGCGGCGGTCTGCGATGCATCGGTCACCTGAGAATTATCCCCGGGCGAACGACCTCGATTTGGGCGACGTCGGGGCCGCCTGGTAGTCTCAATGAGTTGCGTTCGCGCCCGTAGCTCAATGGATAGAGCATCTGACTACGGATCAGAAGGTTAGGGGTTCGAGTCCCTTCGGGCGCACAAACGAAAACCCCCGGTCATCCGGGGGTTTTCTGCATTTCCGGGGCGGTGTGGCCTCGTGCCATTGCGGCGGCGTGCCATCTACGTGCCATTCGCGCCGGAATTTCGAGGTGGCCACGCGCGCCCTCGCGGCTCTCTCAGAAGGCGACTTTGGGGGGTAGGGGGGTGCGGCCCCGGTGCGCGGTGTCGTGGTCGACTGTCGTCCGGGGCCGCGTCTCTCGTGCTTGCGGCGAACCTCGCGCGAGAGCTTCGGAGGGCTAGAGACTCGGCGCGCTGGTCGCGTCCGTCGTCGGCTCGCTCTTGGGCGCGTTGATCAGCTCGCGATGGAGCCCCGTAGAGCGGTCCCTCATGAAGTTGGCGGGGTGCCTGTCCTGGAGTGCAGAGCCGAGCGCTGCCCTCGCAGTGTTGCCGGTCGCGTTGTCGTCGCTCTCGCTGTCCTCGTCGCTCTCGTCGGAGGTGCTGCCGCTGATGACGAGGGCGCTCTCGATGGCCGCGTCCAGCATCGTCAGAGGGGCATGGGCGATGTCATGCATGATGCGGAGATAGGGGTCGGCTGCCGCCACCTGGCGGGGTGCGGCCTGGGCGGCCCTGAGCACCTCGGCAACGTCGGGCGTGGCGAGGGCGGCCAGGCGCTCGGTGATGAGGGCGGAGTAGTCGGGGCGGTCGTCGGTGGTGCCCTGGAGGGCGCGGTCGAGGGCGGGGCCGGGCGCCGGGGTCTTGCTAGCCATGAGGTCGGGCCCCCACTTTTCGAAGGCCAGGGCCTCGCCGAGGGTCGCCCCTTCGAGGAGGGCGGGGATGCTCGTGCCCCGGTCGATGCGGCTGCGGATGTTGTCCCAGTCGCCGCGGGCGACGGCCAGGGCGTCGGCGGTGTCGGCGATCTTGGGGCGCACCTCGGCGGCGGCGCTGGTCAGGTAGTCGACGGCCGCACGGTTCCGGGCGCGCTGGGACTGGGCATCGGCGCTGGCGGCGGCCAGGATGCCCTGGGCGGCGCGCCTGTTGGCCTCGCGGTTCCCGTCTGGGCTGAGGTGCTTGTCGAGGTGAGTTCGGGCGGCGGAGTAGTCGCGGGTTGCTCTGCGGGCGGCTTCGGCGGCCACCTTGGCGGCGTTCTGGGCGGTCGTAGCGCTGGTGCGCACGCTACCGATGTAGACGGACATGGGGGTTCCTTTCACGGGGTGGTGGTGGGGTTCGGGGGTTCGGCGGCGTCGGCGTAGTCGCGGGTGACGATCAAGAAGTCCGCGAGCACCTGGCGCACCTCGGCACTGCCCTCGTCCTCAGGGAAGAGGCGGGTCATGCCCGTGAGCTTCGCTTGCAGGTGGATCGTGTTGAGCACCCGGTCGACGGCCTGGAGATCGCCGCGCGTGGCCTTCGGCCACAAGGTCGAGAGCACCTGATCGAGGCGTGCCAGTTCGATCTGTCGAAGCTCGGCGACGGCCTCGAAGCGTTCGGCCTTGAGGGCCTTGTCGACGGCGCGCCACGCGGTCGACCTGTTGACGCCGAGAGCGTCGGCGATCTGCTGGTAGTTCGCGCCGCTGAGACGAAGCCGAACTGCCTCGGTCTGCCTCGCGGTGCTGTCGGTGACGCGCCCCGCGCTGCCGCGGTGACGGTGGCTGTTCGTGGTGCTCATGAGGTCGTGCCTTCCGTGTCGGGGCGGGGGAGGGTGGCCTTCAACTCGGCGGCGATGCGCGCCGTTTCGAGGTAGGCGGCGAGGGCGGCATCGGCGGCGAGGGCGGTCTCGGTCACGCGGCGAGCGGCGAGGATGACATCGCCGTCTGCGTGCAGGATCGCTAGCGCCAGGTCGGTCGTGGGGTCCTCATCGGTCATGAGTTCGTCCCTTTGGTCTTGTGCGCCTCGCTGAGAGGCGAAAATTTGTTCTGCGTGTCGCTGGCCATGTCGGGGGCCTCGGGTGCGTAGGGGGCTGCGGGGGGCTGTTGAGAGGTGCTAGACGCGGCGGGGGGCGATGAGTAGTGCGGGGGACGGGTGAAAATGGCCTCGGTCCACTCGTCAGTGCCGGGGACTCGCGTGCGCCAGGCCACGCCGCCCGGCACGTCAAGCGGGCTGAGACAGGCGGGTGTATTGCTGTGAGCCGCGGTGCCGGGCGTGGGGCCTGTGGTGGGGGTCTCGTCGGCCATCTCGTCGCCCTAGCTCGCGTCCCGGAACCGGACCCCGCTACCGGGAACCGCGACGGGCGTGCCATCGAACCAGGCGCGGTCCTGGCCGGTCTCGTCGTAGATGGCCGGGTTGTATGGCTCGGAGGTGGTCAGCTCAACAGGTCCCTCACCTGTCACCTTGTAGTCCTCGCCAGTCCTGTCCTGTCCTGTCCCGGGGTCACGCGGATTGTCACGGTCGATGTCACGCGGACCGGGGGCAAGGGGGCACCGCTCGGGTAGGCAGAGGTGATGGTCGCCCGCTTCGTGCGCCCTCTGCCTGCGCTTGCGCTCGGCGGCGCGCGTGGATGCATCGCGGACACTGGGAGGCGGCACGTGGTCAGCGATCTCGATGACGCGGATGCCCTGGGCGGTCGGCTCGATGAGCCCGGCGGCGATCAGGTTGCGCTGTGCGCGGTCGGGGTCGGGGTGGTCGGAGGCTCGGCGGGCGTCGATGGTTCGCAACTCGCCGGTCAGAGCCCCGCGGCGGCTGCATGCTTGAATCAGAGCGAGGTAATGCCACCTGTCGGGGTAGTCGAGCCCGGCGAGGTCATCGCGCTCGGTCCAGAGGTCATCGAGGCGGGTCCAGCTCACGGCGTGCCTTGGTTCGGGTCGGCGAGGGCGTTGAGGTTGCGCCGCTCGATCTCGGCGATGCCCTCCAGCTTGCTCGCGAGGCCGCCGCGTGCGGCGTCGATGGCCTCGAATGCGCGACGCTCGTTCTGCTCGATCTGGGCGGCCAGCGCGTCGAGGTCCGGGCTCGTGGTCGCGGGCAGGTCGGGCAGGTTGTCGGCCTCGGTGTGCTCGGACATCATGCCTCGCGGGCCGCGCGAATCTCGGTCAGGGTGAGCGTGGCCAGGTCCACCCTGAGGGCCCCAGAGGGCAGGCGGTATGCGGCGAGGTAGCCGCGACTCACCCAGCGGCGAACCGTTGAGGTGTCCACGTCGAAGGCCTCGGCGGCCTTGGCGATTGTCGCGAGGTCGCCCCAGCTTGTGCGGACCGCGCCGCTTCGCGGGTCACCCTTGGCCATCGTGTTCCTCCCAGTGCATCGGCGCTGATGTGCGCGCTTGTCTGGGCATTAGTGAACTCGCCGGTCTGGCATCCGTCAACGCAGAAATATCGCCTGATCAGGGATTCGTTTACACCAAAAGGCGCATAAATACCTCGAAAAGCTGTGCGCTATACGTCTGGGGAAGGCATTAGGTCACATTTCTGTGGCGCGAAAATATCTTGTCCAGGAGGGGTCTAGATGTCCTGCCGGGGCGTCATCGCACGCGGCGAGCTGTGCTGGGGACGGGCTCGCGAATGAGGCCGCGAAACGTCGTAAGCGGTCAGTCGCGGCCCTCCGGGCCGGTCCCGGCGATGCTGCGCACGGTCTCGGCTACCTCGCGTCGCGGATTTGTGTGACGGTCGGGCGTGCGCCGGGCGTCGGCAGAGGCATCCGGTCAGCGAGATCGCTGAGCCGGTCAGCGGCGGCGTACTGGTATCGCATCGCCGCATCGGTAGTGCTGTGACCGAGGAAGGCCATCGTTTCGCGAAGGGTCGCCCCGCCCTGGGCAAAGGTGGTGCCTGCGAAGCCGCGGAGATCGTGAAGGCGGACCTTGCCGCGGATGCCTGCCGCGTCACGTGCGACGTTCCACGCATCGTTGAATTGGCGGTCGTGCACGTACTTGGACAGGCCGCTAGGCGCGAAGATCAGGGACGCTGCGAAGTCGCCGACGAACTCGGCGAGGTGGCGCTCTACGTCCCCTGTCAGAGCGGCAGGGAGGGGCACGGTCCGTTCCCCCTCGGCAGATTTGGGCGGCCCGACGTGCCAACCTTCCTTGGCGATGTACTGGGCGGCGCGTTCGACGCGCACAAGGACGCGCCCCTCGTGAATCGTGAGGTCAGAGCGGCGGAGGGCGCGAAGCTCGCTGAGACGCAACCCGGCATAGGCGCTGAGGACTATGGCGAGGCGATAGAACGGCTCGATGGTGTCAAGCACGATGCCCAACTCGGCGAGCGTCGGCGGGCGATGGGCGATGCCGGTCTCAGTCCGGGTCAGCTCGGTCGGCACGGGGTTTTGACTGAGGATGCCATCGTGAACCGCGGTGCCCATCACGGCGCGGAGTAGGCGAGCCTCAGCACCTGCGGCGGTCGGCCCGATCTTCATGCGGTCGGCGTGCCACGCGCGAACACGGGCCGGGGTGATTGCCGTCAGGCGGTCGTCAGCGAAGATCGCGAGGCCGCGTGTGAGCTGACGGCGATATTCGGCGGCGGTCTTGGGGCGCAAGGGCTTGGCCTTGCTCGTGACGCGCTGCGCAATCCAGGTCTCGGCGTAGAGCCCGAACCGCTCGGCGGCGGCCCTCTTCTCATTCTCAGCGGCCTCAGCTGCGAGTTGGTCAGGTGAGCGCCACATCCCCCGAGTGATATCCGTTCGCACCGCGGCCAGGTAGGCGCGCGCGTCCTCATAGGCATCGAAGGTGTGCGGTGCCGTGAAGGTCTTGCCGTCGACCGAGTAGCGCGCCTGGAGTCGGCCCGAGGGTAGCTCGCGGATGCTTCCCCAGCTCTCACGCTTTGCCCGTGGCTTGCGCTTGGTGGCCATGATGTCGGTCCTTCTCGTCTCGCGGTCCGTGCCATATACGTGCCATTCAGGCTACCAATTCTTGCCTAAGGTTGCCTAGACATGCGAGGTGAGGCGTTGGCCACTTTGGCCAGTATTTTCAAGGCCTTTCGTGGGTTTGCCCAGGCGCTGCCTAGAGGGTCAAGCATTCGTATCCTGCCTGACTACGGATCAGAAGGTTAGGGGTTCGAGTCCCTTCGGGCGCACAGAGAAGGCGAAAGGCCCCGGAATTCCGGGGCCTTTTCCTATTGTCGCGTTGCAGCCTCTTCGGCCGGCGGCTTGCCTGCTCTGACGACGATGGTGGCGATCGACCCGAAGATGAGGCCGGCGACGATCATCAGGCCGGGGCCGCCGTAGCTGTTCCAGAAGCCGGGAGCAGTCACCTGGCTCGGGTCCTGGCTGTCGTAGACAACCGGGACCTTGGTTCCCGGCACGGGCTTCGCGCAGATCTCAGCGCCGCTGTCGATCTCCTGGGTGACCACCTGCCCGTCGGTTGCGGTGAACCGCGCCACGGGGGAGTACACCCAGCCGCTATCGCAAGAGCCGTACTTGCCGTCCGGCGTTCTTGTGGAGCCGACGACCACAGCGTCGACATGCACGGCGTGCTCGGCGATGACGGCCGACTGGACCATCCCGATCACGCCGAAGATGAGGAATGCAAGGCCACCCAGTACCAGAAAGATGAGGAACAGCCAGACCTGCCCGGATCGGAAGGGCGGTGTGAGGGTCATCTGAGGCTGTGCTCCCTGTTCATCGTTCCTGCGGCGCTATACATGGGCGCCACAGGAGTGAGCATTCATGGCCGAGCAATGCAGAAGCTGTCAATGGGGCAGCAGTCTGGCAGAGCGCTCGTAGCGGGGTATCCATGGCTTTCAACGTTCCGTCGAGGCGGGCGCCGGCGCGGTTCTAGCGCGCAAGAGCCAGGAATTCGTCGAAGGACTCGAGCGAGTACTCATTGCGGAGATCCCTCGGGTCGATCACCTCCCAAACGTGGGCGCCGGTCCCGCGATCGTTGATGATCAACGAATCAGCCTCGATCAGCATTGCCCGCCAATGCATCGCATCCATCCGCGAAAGCGCCTCCGTGTGCCACACATACGGGTCCCACACCGTCGGCCGCAGCCCTTTTGATCGAAGACCGGAGGCAACATGGGTCGCCTGCGATTCCGAGAGCGCAGATGCCAGCAGCTCCGGCGTCCGCAACGCCTCCGACATCACCTCAGCCCGGGGCACCCGCGCCGCATACCCCAGGTCTCGCGGGTCCACGATCTCCAGCTCATACATCGAGCCGACAGAAAGAAAGCGCTCGAGATCCAACACGAAACCAGCCCAATCACGTCGCGCCGCAACTCCCCGCGCACCCGATCGGTTATCGAGAGCGACTCGCAAGCTTTCCACCCGCGCGAGATCGAAGTGCAAGAACCGCATATGCCACATGGGGTCGACGCAGGTCCCGACTTCGGCACCGAGTTCCTCCTCAACGAGGACCTCCAACCGCTCGCACTCCTCGACAGACACCACCGGGGCACTCACCCACCACAACGGTGCCCCGTCATCGATCTCATCAGGTTCTTCCACATACCCTCCTTCACAGCTTCCAGTCGCTTGCGATGCTTCGCGACTTCCCGGGGGCTTGGGGACCTTCCCGGCTGTCTCGCTCAGCGTCTGGGCCAGCCCCAGGGCAAAGGTGCAGCGGCAGTTGCAGGTTTGCGACTGGCCTCCGTGCGCGCGCGTGCCACGCGGTCTGCCCGTTCCGCATTCTCGAGCAACGGCCCCGATCCCTTGCGGATGACGAAGCCGGTGCGCGCATCCACCTCGTCGAGCTCCGGGTGCCGCTCGTCCGGCGGCATTGTCGTGTAGCCCGCTCGGCGCTCGCGCCAACGTTTGATTGCTTTGCCGGCACTGGACCACACCACGACCCACCACGCCCCGACTGCGACCCAGCCGACGGCTGCTTTGAGCGGCGAGCCGCCAGGAACAAAAAGGAAAGCAACGCTGACGAGAATCGTCGCGGCCAAGCTCACCACGAAAACTAACGACCAACGCAACTGGGTCCACCCTGGAACCAGATACTCACGAGCGCTCATCCTGCGGCCTTCTGTTTCAACTCGTCGAACATGTCGAGAAAACCGTCCATTCATCAGAGAGGCTGCCGACTCTCTCTTTGAGCGATTCGGACTTTTCGCGGGGCCCGTTACCAGATCCACCGGATCGATCCACGGCGTTACTTCTTTCATTCCCATGGCTGACGTGGTGGGCTAAGAACTCTTCTTGTGAGCGGACGCGCCGCGCTCCGACTTCGATACCAATTCGCTTGTCAAGAACCGTGGTGCTGAGTGTCGTCGGGCGGCGGTTCCGCAGCGCGATTCCACGGCCAGCCGTCATACACAGGGTCTGCGCGTCTTCGCAGCAGTCCGTAGATGCCGCCGAGCGCAAGCAGGACAACGCCGGGGGCGATTGTTCCGAACGAGGACGACCAGCCCATCAGGCCGAAGACGAGCGGGCTGATGAGCCAGCAGACCGACCAGGCGATGCCGACCCACACGACAACTCGTGACCAGGCCAGAAGCCGTCTGCCGCTCGGCGAATAGGTGGACACGAGCAAACAGTAGACGCAATCAGCCGCGCCACCTTGCCTACCCGGCGACTCCGCTCTTAGGTGGCGCGAAACAGATCCACCTGCGGCGCGGAAAGGAGCCACCCGTGTCTCGGTAAGTTCTTCGCATGCCACATTTGGTGCGTTGGTGGTGCTGGAGCACGGCAGTTATCGGGCTGGTCATCATGGTGCTCGACTACGTGAGCAACGCGATTCTTGGAACGTACTTCGATGAGCACGCGATCTTTGACGCGCCCGATGACATGCTGCAGTGGGTCGTCGCTTTTCTCGGCTTGGTCTTGCTCATCGGCGGATGTGTCGCTGGTGCTGCGGTTGAAGGCTCGCGTCGTTCTCGCCGCGCGCGAAAGACGACCGACGACCGAATAACTTAGGGCTCTTCAGTGGCTGCGCCGCAGAGTCGCCCTCCCGACCAGCCCCTTTTGTTGTTGCATAAGCGAAACGCCTAGTCTCATGCGGTGAGTTCGATGCCGAGGCGCCGGGTGCGTGTGTTGCACCACGTGACGCCGTGGCTGCGCTTCGTGCTCATGCTCGGCATCCTCGCTGTCACGTTCTTCCCGCTCTCGGGCACGTTCGCGTCGGCCTTCGGCATTCCGCTCGGCGGACGCGGCTACGGCTACGGCGCCCCCGGGCCGCAGCCGAGCTGGTTCGAGCGCGAGTGGCAGCAGTACGCCGGGTTCCTGCACGGCGAGGGGCTCATCTGGTTCGAGAACAGCCTCGGCCTGGCGCTCTTCACGGTGCTCGTGTGCGTGGCGGTCGGTGCGCCGGCGGGCTACGTGCTCGCGCGTGCCCGCGGCCGGCTGGTCAACGGCTTCGCGCTCGCGATCTTCCTCGTGCAGTCGTTCCCGGCCTTCCTGCTGCTCGTGCCGCTGTTCCTCGCCTTCGCGAAGATCGGCCTCATCGACACCCTCGGCGGCGTCGCGATCGTCTACGTCGCCCTGTCGGGCGCCGTCGCGATCTGGATGTTCGCGGCCTACTTCACCTCTGTGCCGATCGAGCTCGAGGAAGCGGCCTGGCTCGACGGGGCATCCGTCTTCGGCGCGTTCTTCCGCGTCGTCCTGCGCAACTCGCTGCCGGCGGTGCTGTCGACGGCGATCTTCACCTTTCTGTTCGCGTGGAACGACTACCTCGTCGCGCTCGTGTTCATCAGGTCGAACGCCAACTACACGCTCGGCATCGGCCTCGGGGCGGCCGGGGGCTCGCCCGTGCTCGCGGTGCTGATCTCGCTGCCGCCGATCCTGATCTTCGCGCTGCTCAACCGCTTCTTCAGCGTCGGCGGCATCGCGGGGGCGCTCTCGGCGCGGTGAGGGGCGGTGCGGTTCAGGATGCCTGCGCATCGGCCTGCGCGACGAGCCAGTCGTTGAGCTCGGTCAGGTCGAGCGGCTGCGTGGGCGGCAGCGCGAGGTCGGCGGGGTCGATGGGCATCTTCGGCTCCGATCCGCGCTAGCCGGCCGGGGTCGGGGTAGGCGTGGGAGCGGCGGCGTCCTTCCCCGGGGTGCGAAGCGCGGTGGGGGTCGGCGTCGGCTGCCCCGAGGCGTCGCTCGCACCGTCGTCGGCACTCGGCGAGCCCGTCGTCGCGGCGTTCAGCCGCGGTGCGGCCGGGAAAGGCGGCGACTGGGGCGCGGCCTTGGTCGGCAGGGGGTAGACGGCCCAGCCGAGGGCCCCGCTCGCGAGAGGATTCGGCATCGCGGTGAAGGCCTCGCCGTAGTGGTTCACGCCGGGCACGGTGTCCGTCGACTCGTCGGGCGCCGCGACGAGCGGGTTGCCGTCCTGGTCGTACAGCTGCACATTCGTGAGCGGATTGCCGTCGGCGTCATAGGCGTAGATGTTGTAGACGGTGCGCCCGTTGTCGACGATCCCGGGCTGCGCGGCGGCGACGGACGAGGCATACTCGGCCCCGCGCATCATCGACTGTTCGGCGCCGAAGACGATGCCGAGCACGGGGATGACGGCGATGACCGTGCCGATGCTCACGAGGCCGAGCAGGTACTTCGCCCAGCGGCCCGGCATCCACCGCCCCGCCCCCACTGCACGCTGATGAGCACGATCGCGATCAGCAGCAGCCAGCGCAGTGCGTTCTTCCCCGCGCCGCCGAGCCCGAGCGGCACGACGCTCGCGGAGTAGGCGCCCCAGATCGCCAGCGCGAAGACCTGGTAGACCGTCCAGCCGCGCAACACCCACCACACCGGGCGGAGGGCGAGTGCCGCACGGGTCACCTCGCGGGCGAAGGGCGTCGCCACGGTCTGTCGCCAGAACGCCGCGGCGGCAGCAACCCACCCGTCTCGCAGCTCACGCATGCCGGCGCGGTGCGCGGCGGCGGCAGCGCGCTCGGGCAGCCCGGCGGAGGCGCGCAGTTCGTCCGCGTAGACGACGGGTTCGCCGAAGCCGTCGGTGCCGCCGAGTTCTTCGGCGCGTTCGAACAGGTCGGCCTCGAGGCCGTCGGTCAGCTCGTCGACTTCGTCGGCGGGCAGGTCGGTGAGGGCGTCGCGCACGGCCTGCGCGAATGCGTGGACCGACTCACGGGTGCTGTCGGCGGTGATCATCGCTTCGCTCCAATCGCGCGCGGGGGAAGGGTTGTCGCGGCTGCGGCGCCGGCGCCGACGAGCGCCGACACGGTCGCCGAGAACTGCGACCAGGTGGACTTCTGGCGGGCGAGAAGCGCTCGGCCCTCGGAGTTGATGCCGTAGTACTTGCGATGCGGCCCGTCCTCGGACGGGACGACGTAGGTCGACAGTGCGCCCGCCGCGTAGAGCCGGCGGAGCGTGCCGTACACCGAGGCGTCGCCGACGCCCTCCAGGCCCGAATCGCGCAGCCTGCGCACGATGTCGTAGCCGTATCCGTCCTCGTCGTGCACGACGGCGAGCACCGCCATGTCGAGCACACCCTTGAGGAGCTGCGTGGAGTCCATCGGACCTTCTTCCGCTCGTCCGCTCTTGTGCCTGACACACTACCGCGCAACACGCATTAGTGCGCAAGAGCCACTACCGGCGTGTTGCAGTCGCGGTCGCAGTCGTCATCGGGCCCCGGCGCCGTGGCCGGGCGTCGCCTGATGCGGGTATCCGGCTCCGATTCCGCCGTTTACCGACGCCCGGTGATCGCGGCGACCGACTCGACGAGCGCGGCGGCCGCGGTCTGCAGGTCCGCGGCGGTCACGTCCTCTGTCCACGTGAATCTGAGGGCGGCGGATGCCTCATCCGACGTGAGGCCGAGGGCCAGCAGCACGTGCGAGGGCTCGGTGCGCCCGGCCGCGCACGCCGAGCCGGCCGAGGCGATCACGCCGCGCCGATCGAGCTCGAGCAGCACGGTCTCGCCGTTGACGCCGGCCACCGTGAACGACGCGTGGCGGGGGAGCCGCGCAGTGGGATGCCCCGTCAGCCGCGCCCCGGGCACGCCGGCCAGCACGGCCCGGATGAAGGCGTCGCGGTCGGCCGCCGCGCGCTGCTCGCCGGTCGTCACAAAATCGCCTCGCGGCCCCGCCGAAGCCGCACTTTGTGACGACCGCTCGCCCGAGGCAATGTCCGGTCGTCGGAAAGTCGCGCTTTGTGGCGCGGTGGCCGCACTTTGTGACGACCGCAGCTCGGCGCACGCCGCCGCGAGCGCCACCGCCCAGGCGACGTTCTCGGTGCCGGAGCGGCGGCCGCGTTCCTGACCTCCACCATGCAGCAGCGGCTCGAGCGGCAGCCCGGCCCGGACATACGCCGCCCCCGATCCCTTCGGCGCGCCGAGCTTGTGACCCGACAGCGAGAGCGCGTCGACGCCGAGCGCGACCACGTCGACCGGCAGCGCCGCGGCGGCCTGCACGGCGTCGGTGTGGAACAGCGCGCCGCCAGAGTGCGTGACGGCGGCCAGGGCCGCGACATCCTGCACCGTCCCGACCTCGTTGTTCGCCCAGCCGATCGTCACCAGGGTTGTATCGGGGCGAAGCACGGTGCGCAGTGCAGCGGTGTCGACCGCGCCGGTGGCATCCGCCTCGACGTACGACACGGCGAAGCCGTGCACCCGCTCGAGATACGCGACCGACGCGAGCACCGCCTCGTGCTCGATGCGCGTCGTCACGACGTGGCGGCCCCGCGGCGACCCGAGGGCGAGCCCCTTGATCGCGAGGTTCGCGCCCTCGGTGCCGCCCGAGGTGAACACGACCTCGGACGCCCGGCACCCGAGGAACGCGGCCACCGCTGAGCGCGCGCCCGCCAGCCCGCGCGCCGCCGCGAGCCCCGGCTCGTGCACGCTCGACGGGTTGCCGAACGTGCCGGTCAGATACGGCCACGCCGCCTCGAGCGCCGACCGGCGCACGGGCGTCGTCGCGGCGGCGTCGAGCAGGATCATGGGCGGGCGACGGAGGTCAGCGCGACAGCACCACGTCGAGCCCGAGGTCGAGCGAGCGCACCGAGTGCGTCAGCGCGCCGACCGAGATCAGGTCGACGCCGGTCTCGGCGATGCCCCGTACGGTGTCGAGGTTCACGCCGCCCGAGGCCTCGATGATCGCGCGGTCGTGCACGAGCGCGACGCCCGCGCGCAGGTCGTCGAGCGAGAAGTTGTCGAGCATGATCGTGTCGACGCCCGCGGCGAGCACGGCGTCGATCTGGTCGAGGCGGTCGACCTCGACCTCGAGGTGCACGGTGTGGCCGATGCGGCCGCGCACCTGGCGCAGCGCCTCGGTCACCGACAGGCCGCCGGCGGTCAGCACCGCGAGGTGGTTGTCCTTCACGAGTACCGCGTCGGACAGCGAGTAGCGGTGGTTGTGGCCCCCGCCGCACGCGACCGCGTGGCGCTCGAACGGCCGTAGGCCCGGAGTCGTCTTGCGCGTGTCGACGATGCGGGCGCGCGTGCCGTTCGCGGCGCCGACGTAGCGCGCGGTGAGCGTCGCGATGCCGCTCATGCGCTGCGCGAAGTTGAGGGCGACGCGCTCGGCGGTGAGCACCGAGCGGGCAGGCCCCGACACCTCGGCGAGCACCGAGCCGCTCGAGAAGAACGCGCCGTCGGCGAGCCGCAGCGTGGTCGCGATGGCCGGGTCGGTCAGTCGCATCGCGGCGGCGAACACGGCGCCGCCGGCGAAGACGCCCGACTCGCGCGCGACGAGCTGCGCGGTCGCGGTGGCGGAGGCCGGAATCACCGCCTCGCTCGTCGCGTCGCCCCACGGGGCGTCCTCGCGCAGTGCCGCCGCGACGGCGGTGTCGATGATCTGGGGGGTCAGCATACGGGGGCTCCTTCACGGGCGGCGTTGCGCCGTTCGGCGAGTTCGGGTCGGGAAACGGGGAAGTCGGTGCGGTAGTGGGCGCCGCGGGATTCCTCGCGCGCGAGCGCGAAGTCCACGACGGCGCGGGCGAGGTCGAGCAGGTTGCGGTCTTCGAGGGACGTCGCGTCGCCGAGGTCGGCGACCTGCCATGCGGCGAGTCGGGATGCCGCGGCGCGCAGCCCCTCGCCCGAGCGCTGCAGCCCCGCGTGGTGCCACATGAGCCCCTGCAGCTCAGCGCGCGAGAACGGAGTCGCGCCTTCCTCCGATGGTCGAGTAGCAGCGCCGCTTGCGGCGCCGCGTATCGAGACCCCGTGCGCCGCCGGATCCGGAGCTGCAGAGGGCCTCGATACGCGGCCTCGCTGGCGCTCGGCTGCTACTCGACCATCGGAGGAGGGGGCGGGCGCCGCAAGCGGCGCCGCTACTCGACCATCGGTGACCAGATCCTCCACCGCCCGGTGCGCGAACACCGCCGCCTCGAGCAGCGAGTTCGAGGCGAGCCGGTTGGCGCCGTGCACGCCCGTCGAGGCGCACTCGCCCACGGCCCAGAGCCCGGGAAGCGAGGTGCGGCCGGAGGTGTCGGTCGCGATGCCGCCCATCCAGTAGTGCGCGGCGGGCGTCACCGGGATCGGCTCGCGCGTCCAGTCGAAGCCGGCGGCGCGGGTCGCCGCATCGATGGTGGGGAAACGGGTGCGCAGCCGCGCGCCGATGCCCGTGGCATCCAGCACCACGGGCTCGCCGCCCTGCGCGGCCATCTCGGTCGCGATGCCGCGCGCGACCACGTCGCGCGGCGCGAGCTCGGCGTCGGGGTGCACATCGAGCATGAAGCGCTCGCCGCGGGCGTTGCGCAGCACGGCGCCCTCGCCGCGCACGGCCTCGGAGATCAGGAACGACCCGGGGGCCGCCAGTGACTTCGGGAAATACAGTGCCGTCGGGTGGAACTGGTAGAACTCGGCGTCCGCGAGCTCGGCCCCCGCGCGCCATGCCGCGGCGACGCCGTCGCCCGTCGCGAACGCGGGGTTGGTCGTGTGCGCGAAAAGCTGCCCGGCTCCGCCAGCGGCGAGCACGACGGCATCCGCCCGCTCGACGGCCCCGCCGAGCAGCTCGATGCCGACCACCGCGCCGCCGTCGACCACGAGATCGACGAGCGCCGCGTGCTCGCGCACGATGACGCGAGAGGATGCCCGCGCCGCGGCGATCAGCGCGCGCTCGATCTCGGCGCCGGTCGCGTCGCCGCCGGCGTGCAGGATGCGGGCCGCCGAGTGCGCCGCCTCGAGCCCGCGCGCAAGTCCGTCGATCTCGTCGCCCGAGCCCGAGCCCGCCCGGTCGAACCGCACCCCGCGCGCGATCAGCTCGCGCACCCGGTCGGGGCCCTGGGCGCAGAGCACCTCGACGGCGGCGAGGTCGCACAGCCCGGCGCCCGCGGCGAGCGTGTCGCGCACGTGCGCCGCGACCGAGTCGTCGGGGAACAGCGCCGCCGCGATGCCGCCCTGGGCGTGCGTCGTGTTGGCGTCGGCGAGCGCCGCCTTGGTCACGAGCAGCACGTCGGCGCCGCGCTCGGCCGCGGACACGGCCGACAACAGGCCGGCCAAGCCGGACCCCACCACGATCACGCGCATCAGGGCTCGTCCCCGAATCCGCGCGGACGCTTTTCGACGCGCCACGCCGACCGGCGTGCGCGGCGCGCCGACGCGATCCCCGAATCGCGTCCGCCAGGAAGGAACCCGGTCATGGTCCGCTACGCAGCCATGGTCGTGTCGGGGCGGGCGGCGAGCATGCGCTCGAGGGCGACCTTCGCGCCCTCGGCCACGCGCTCCGACACCGAGATCTGGTTCACCGTGCGCCCGGCGACGAGCTCCTCGAGCACCCACGCGACATAGCTGGGGTGGATCCGGTACATCGTCGAGCACGGGCAGACCATCGAGTCGAGGCAGAAGATCTCGTGCTGCGGATACTCCGCGGCGAGGCGCTGCACGAGGTTGATCTCGGTGCCGATGGCGAAGGCCGAGCCGGCCGGCGCCGCCGCGATCGCCTTGACGATGTAGTCGGTCGAGCCGTAGCCGTCGGCGGCGTCCACGACGTCCATCGGGCACTCGGGGTGCACGATGACGCGCACGCCCGGGTGCGAAGCCCGCGCCGCCTCGATCTGCGCGACCGAGAACCGCTTGTGCACCGAGCAGAAGCCGTTCCAGAGGATGACCCGCGAGTCATCCAGCTGCTCGTCCGTCAGGCCGCCGCGCACGCCGGCCGGGTTCCAGAGCGGCATGGCCGACAGCGGCACGCCCATCGCCTTGGCGGTGTTGCGGCCGAGGTGCTGGTCGGGGAAGAACAGCACGCGCTGCCCGCGCTCGAAGGCCCACTCGAGCACCGTCGCCGCGTTCGACGAGGTGCACACGATGCCGCCGTGCTCGCCGCAGAACGCCTTGAGGGCGGCCGACGAGTTCATGTAGGTCACGGGGATGACGGGCACCCGGCCCGATTCGTCGGGCTCCGTGCCGAACCGCGCCTCGAGCTCGGCCCAGCAGGCCTCGACCGAGTCGATGTCGGCCATGTCGGCCATCGAGCAGCCGGCGGCGAGGTTGGGCAGGATGACGGCCTGATCGGGCTGCGTCAGGATGTCGGCCGTCTCGGCCATGAAGTGCACGCCGCAGAAGACGATGGCCTCGGCATCCGGCAGCTCGCGCGCCGCCCGCGCCAGCTGGAACGAGTCGCCCACGAAGTCGGCGTACTGCACGACCTCGTCGCGCTGGTAGAAGTGCCCCATCACGGCCACGCGCGAGCCGAGCGTCGCCTTGGCAGCCGCGATCATCGATGAGATCTCTTCGGGCGATGCCGTGCGGTACCGCTCGGGCAGCTCGCCCTGCGCGGGCGAGCCGGCGGGCAGCACATCGTCCTGCGAGGCGCCGGGGCCGTAGCCGGGCATCCCGAGGTCGAAGGCCCACGGGCCCTCGGCCAGCTCGGGCGCGCAGGTCTCGCCTTCCACGGCGCCGTTGGTGATGCCCGCGATGGTGCGCGCGACGGATGCCGCGGCGCGTTCCTCAAGCAGTGTCATTGTCTTCTCCAGCTGTGGTGCAGATGGTGGTTACTTCTCCGCCGTGCGGCCCAGCGGGCCCTGCTCGGCGAGGTCGACGGTCGTGTTGTAGCGGTAGAGCCGCGGCGGGCGGTGCCGCACGCCCGTGAGCACCTGGCCGGTGTCGACGAGCGCGCCGGACGCCTCGATCTGGCGGCGGAAGTTGGCGGGGTCGAGGGGGCGCCCGAGCACGGCCTCGTACGCCTCGCGCAGCTGCGCGAGCGTGAAGGTCTCGCCGAGGAAGCCGCTCGCGATGCGGCTGTACTCGACCTTGTTGCGCAGGCGCCACAGCGCGTAGTCGACGATCACGTTGTGGTCGAAGGCGAGCCGGGGCAGCTCGTCGGCCTTGAACCAGCGCACGTTCTGGCCGATGCGGGCGGCGCGCGCCTCCTCTTCCGCGACGAGGGCCCAGTAGACGACCGAGACGACGCGCTCGGCGTCCTCGCCGGAACGCTCGGGCGAGCCGAAGGCGTAGAGCTGCTCGAGGTAGCGCGGCGCGAGGCCCGTGGTCTTCGCGAGCGTCGACGTGGCGGCTTCGGCGAGACCCTCGCGCTCGCCGAGCGGGCCGCCGGGCAGCGCCCACATGCCGTCGTGGGGGGCGCGGATGCGGCGCACGAGCGGCAGCCAGATCGAGCGCTCGCGCTCGTCGGCGCCGAAGCTGCCCGAGGCGCGCAGGGAGAAGATCACGGTCGACACCGCGAGCGTGGCCTCCATCTGCGACCTCCTTCAGGTCGCCGTCACCATAAGCACACTTCCATGTTTATGTCAAAATGACCTTAAGTCGAGCGGATGCCCCGCCGCCGCCTCGCATGCGAAACTGAGCGCCGATGAGCATGCCCGGAACGCCCCCGCGCACCCCCGATGAGCGCACCCTGCGCCGCTGGCGCCGCTACCTCGCGGACGAGCGCGCCGAGGCATCCGTCTACCGCGATCTCGCCTCGCGCCGGAAGGGCGAGGAGCGCGAGGTCCTGCTCGCGCTCGCTGAGGCCGAGTCGCGCCACGAGCAGCACTGGCTCGACCTGCTCGGCGATCGGGTCGGCAAGCCGCTCAAGGCGGATGTCCGCTCCCGCTTCCTCGGCTGGCTCGCCCGCAGCTTCGGCTCGGTGTTCGTCCTCGCGCTCGTCCAGCGGGCCGAGTCGCGGTCGCCCTACGCCGCCGACCCGGATGCCACCGAGCAGATGGCCGCCGACGAGCAGGTCCACGAAGAGGTCGTGCGGGCGCTCGCCGAGCGGGGTCGCAGCCGCCTGTCCGGCACGTTCCGCGCCGCGGTGTTCGGCGCGAACGACGGCCTCGTCTCGAACCTCTCGCTCGTGCTGGGCATCGGCGCGACCGGCGTCGAGGCCCACGTCGTGCTGCTGACGGGCATCGCCGGCGTGCTGGCTGGCGCCCTCTCGATGGCCGCGGGCGAGTTCGTCAGCGTGCACTCGCAGCGCGAGCTGCTCATGGCGTCCACGCCGAACCCCGACGTGCGCCGCGCGATCGGCAAGCTCGACGCCGGCCGCAACGAGCTCGCGCTCGTGTTCCGCTCGCGCGGCATGACTGCGCGTCAGGCCGAGCTGCGCGCCGCGCGGCTGATCGCCGGCCCCGACACCGACACGGCGGCGTTCGAAGCGCCGGACGCCGACGAGCACGAGGCGATCGGCACCGCCACCGGGGCGGCGCTCTCGAGCTTCGGCTTCTTCGCATCCGGCGCGATCATCCCCGTCATCCCGTATCTGTTCGGGATGTCGGGCCTCGGCGCCGTCGCGCTCTCCGCCGGCCTCGTGGGCCTCGCCCTCGTCGGCACCGGCGCCGTGGTGGGCCTGCTCTCGGGCTCGTCCCCGCTGTCCCGCGCGCTGCGCCAGCTCGCGATCGGCTACGGCGCGGCGGCCGTCACCTATCTGCTCGGCCTCCTCTTCGGCCACGTGACGGGGTAGCGGCGGGCTACCACTCCGCGACCTCGGCGGCGACCGAGCCGAGCAGGTCGACGACGCGGGCCGGGTCCGAGAGGGGGCTCGAGAAGTACGTCGCGCGGATGTCGAAGCCGCGCAGCCGCTCGAGCTCCCGCAACAGCGAATCGCGGGTCGTCGTCTCGTCGATGCGGTTCTGAGCGGTCTTCTCGATCGTCGCGTAGTCGCGCCCGACCGCGTCGCAGTGCCCCTTGAGCACGTCGATGAGGTGCGGGAAGTCGGCGCTCGCGAACCAGTTCGAGGCGTCCGCGTACTTCGCGACCATGCGCAGCGTCTTGCGCTCGCCGACGCCGCCGATGATCAGGTACGGGCGCGGCTGCGAGACGGTCGCGGGCACCGAGAGGGTGCGGCCGAGCTGATAGTGGGTGCCGTCGTACGGGGCATCCGACTCGCTCCACATCTGCAGCGCGATCTGGATCGCCTCTTCGAGCCGCTCGAAGCGCTCGGCGATGGGCGGGAACGGGATGCCGAGGCCGCGCGACTCCTCCTCGTTCCAGGCCGCGCCGATGCCGAGCCCGGCACGCCCGCCGGAGAGCACGTCGAGGGTCGACACGGCCTTCGCGAGCAGCCCCGGCTCGCGGTAGACGACGCCCGTGACCATGGTGTGCAGCAGCGCCGTCTTGGTGTTCGCGGCGAGGAAGCCGAGGAAGGTGTACGCCTCGAGCATGTTCAGCTCAGGCGGCCCGTAGGCATGGATCTGCCAGAAGTGGTCCATGACCGTCAGCCGCTTGATGCCCGCGGCCTCGGCGTCGCGGGCGGTGCGGGCGAGGGTGGGGCCGAGCTGCTCCGCCCCGGAATCGAAGTTCAGATACGCCAGATGAAAACCCAGGTCCATGCGGGCCACGCTACGCCGGAAGCCCAGCTTCGGATGCGAGGGTGGTCGGGTGCAGTTGATCGTCGACATCGTGCTCGCCCTCGCCGGCATCGCCACAGTGGTGCGCTACGCGCGCCGCGGCGTCATCGGCGCGCTCGCTGCGCTCGTCGGCTGGATCGCCGGGTTCTGGATCGGTCTGCAGCTCGCGCCGGCGATCGTCGGGGCGGTCAGCACGCTCGGCTCGCTGCCCCAATGGGAGCGCAACCTGGCCGTCACGGTCGTCACGCTGCTCATCGCGTGCGTCATCGCGATCCTCGTCATCGCCCTCGGCAACCTGATCCGGCGCGCGATCCGGCCGGTGCCCGTCGCGGGCGGGGCGGATGCCGTGCTCGGCGCCGTGTTCGGGCTGCTGTCCTGGGCCGTGGTGGTGTGGCTCCTCGCGGGGTTCCTGGTCAGCACCGGCTTCCGCCCGGTCGCCCAGCTCGCGACCTCCTCGCGCATCGTCGCCGCGCTCGACAGCTACGCGCCCGTGCCGGCGAGCCGGGTGTTCGGCGCCGTCGACGACGCGATCGCCGCCGCCGGCCTGCCGCAGGTCTTCGCGTCCGGCGGGGCGGAGAAGATCCCCGGCGTCACGGCTCCGCCGACCACGGTGCCCGCGGCCGTCGACTCGATCGCGGGCTCGGTCGTCGAGGTCCAGGCGGACGAGCCGAAGTGCGGCGCCCTCTCGTCCGGCAGCGGCTGGGTCGTGTCATCCGATCGCGTCGTCACGAACGCGCACGTGGTCGCCGGCTCGTCGTCGGTCGCCGTGCTCGCCGACGGCAAGAGCGAGCGGCTGCCCGCGACCGTCGTGTCGTTCGACCCCGAGACCGACCTGGCGGTGCTCGCCGTCCCCGGCCTTGGTCTCAAGCCGCTCGCGCAGGATGCCGCCGCGCAGCCCGACGGGGCCGCGGTCTTCGCCGCCGGCTACCCCGGTGGCGGCGGCTACACGGTCGCGCCCGGTCGCGTCCGCGCCACCGTCGAGGCCATCGGCAAGGACATCTACGACGACAAGACCGTCACGCGTGCGGTCTACTCGCTGCGCACGATCGTGCGCCCCGGCGATTCGGGCGGCCCGCTGCTGGATGCCAAGGGCAAGGTCACGGGCGTCGTCTTCGCGATGTCGACGACCAACCCCGACACCGGCTACGCCCTGACCCTGAAGCAGGTCGCGCCCCAGCTGGCGGCCGCGCCGAAGCTCATCGCGCCGGTGGCGACGGGCGACTGCACCTCGGGCTGAGCCCGCGGGGCCGGTCGGGTCAGCTCTCGGGCAGATTGGCGCGCAGCTTGCGCGTCAGGTGCATCAGCTGGTCGAACTCGTCCGGCTCGAGCGCGTCGCCGACGACGCGGTGGATCGTGCGGCCGTGCACTGTCGCCGCGGCACGGAACGCGGCGAGGCCGGCGTCGGTGAGGTGGATGACGGTGCCCCGGGCATCCTGCGGGTCGCCCAGCTTGGCCACCAGACCGCGCGCCGCGAGCCGGTCGACGAGCCGGCTGATGCTCGGCTGCGTGAGCAGCACGTTCTTGTTGAGGTCGCGCAGCCTGAGCCCCCGCTCGCCCGCGCGGCTGACCGTGTAGAGCACGTCGTACTCGTTGAACGAGATGTCCCCGATCGGGAAGTCGGCGGCGAGCTTGCGCATCACCGCGACCTGCGCGCGGAACAGTGCCTCCCAGGCGGCGATGGATCGGGCCGACTCGCTCATGCTCTCAATCTAGGAGAGCCCAGACGTAGGGAAGGGCCCGAAACCTTCGCGGTCTCGAGCCCTTCCCTTGCACCAAGAGTGTCCTGCAATCACATTCCGCGCTTCGCTGCCACAGCAAACAACTAACGCTCCATCAATGTATAACGGCCAGATAACGCTGTCTAGTTATCGTTCCGTGATTTTTCCTTCGAGTTCCGTTAGCGCGAGTTTGCAGGACGATCAAGGCCAGGTGTCCCGTGTTCGGGGGAGGCTCAGTACCCGACGACGAAGCGCTGGTTCACGTGCGTGGGCGTCGTGATCTCGTCGACGAAGGCGAGCGCGAAATCGGCGCCCGAGATCTCCGACTTGCCCTCGGCGTCGCGCAGCACGGTGTCCGCGCTCGTGCGGTAGCCGCCGACCGCGGTGCCCGGGTTGTAGCCGCCGTAGGTCTCCGCGGGGCTGACATAGAACCACTTCAGCCCCGCGGGCGTGCCATCGCTGCGCAGCCAGTCGAGGATGCCGGCGTGCGCGAGCGCCTCCGACTTGTACGCCTCGACGAACCCGGGCGCATCGACCAGGCGCGGCCCGCCGACACCCTCGTGGGTCGAGCCGGCGCCGCCCACGAAGGCGAGGCGGGCGCCGCCCGCGACGGCGCCCTCGGCGAGCCCCGGCACGAGCGGGGGCAGCACGGGGCGACCCTCGCCGTCGACGGCGTGGATCGCGACGACGACCACGTCGTGCTCGGCGGCGAGCCGGTCGGTGAAGGCGCGGTCCGCGACATCCCCCTGCACATAGTCGACGCCGCCCTGCGGTGTCTGCGGCAGCTGCCGGGCGACGGCCGTGACGCGGATGCCGCGCCTCACCGCCTCCGCCGCGATGTTGCCGCCCGAATAGCCCGTTCCACCGATGATCGCGATCGAAGTCATGTGACGAACAGCCGCCGCCGGGTGGGCGCTATTCCCCGGCTTCGTAACATTCGGGCCGGTCGCTGCCGGCCGCCGGGCTCAGAACCGGTCGGGCGACGGTGCGTGCGACTGGCGGATCTGCACGTCGGCGTGGCGGTCGAAGCGGTAGCCGACGCCGCGCACGGTGCGCACGATGTCCTCGTAGCGCGCGAGCTTCGCGCGCAGGCGGCGCACGTGCACGTCGATCGTGCGCTCGTTCGGGATCTCCTCGTCGGTGGCCGTCGACCACAGCGACTCGATGAGCTCGGTGCGCTCGATGGTGCGGCCCTCGCGCAAGACGAGGTACTGCAGCAGCTCGAACTCCTTGAAGGTCAGCGAGACGCGGTCGCCGTCGAGCAGCAGGTGGCGGCGCGTGACGTCGATGACGACGCCGGTCTGGTCGCCGCCCTCCTTCTCGGCGGTGCCGGGGCGGAACTTCGCGACGGCCGAGGGGTCGCGCAGCGCGAGACGCACGACGTCGACGTCGCGACCGCCCGTGCCCTCGGGCGCCAGAGCGACGGAGGCGAAGGACTCGGCCCCGGGCGCGACCTCGGCGAGGGTCTTCTTGAGCGCGGCGACGATCGTGCCGAGGTCGGTGCCGAGGGCGGCGGCCTTCGCCTCGTCGATGCCGACGTAGAGGGCGAAGCCGCGGGCGGTGCCGGCCGGGCGGGGTGCGGCGGGGGTGGGGGTGATGGCGGAGAGCGGGGCGGTGATGGTCATCGTCAGGACTTTCGCGAGATGGTGCAGGTGGCCGGCGCCGGGGGATGCGGCGGGTTCGGCCCGGGGTGCTGCGCGCGTGCGGCGCAGCGGGTGCGGATGCCGTCAGGCATCCGTGGAGTCCGCTTCCCGGCGGTCAGACGACTCGGCATCGGGGGGACTCGGGCACACGGTGCGTGGGGCTATGCACACATTCGACACATGCAGGCGCCCGCGGGCATCATGCCCGCGATCTCGCTCACCTCGAGGGTGGGACGAAGGCGCACGGTGTGAGTCATGGGAACGAGCAAAACACGAAACAGTCGCGCAGGTCAAGCGGCTTTGTGCTATGCAACGCGCACGCGGCGCGGGTTGTGCAAGTTCAGTGCGTGCCCGGCGGCATGACGAGCGGGGTGGTGGGATGCCTCTACTCGGCGAGCCCGTAGAGCCGGTCGCCCGCGTCGCCGAGCCCCGGCACGATGTAGCCGTTCTCGTTGAGGCGTTCGTCGAGCGCGCCGAGAACCAGGGTCACGTCGCGGCCGGCGGTCTCGGCCTCGAGCCGCGCGAGGCCCTCGGGGGCGCCGAGGATGCAGATGGCCGTGACATCCGATGCGCCGCGCTCGAAGAGGAACTCGAGCGCCGCGCCGAGCGAGCCGCCCGTCGCGAGCATGGGGTCGAGCACGAAGCACTGGCGGCCCGAGAGGTCGAGCGGCAGGCGCTCGGCGTAGGTCGTCGGCTCGAGGGTCGTCTCGTCGCGTGCCATGCCGAGGAAGCCGACCTCGGCGTTCGGCATGACGGCCATCATGCCGTCGAGCATGCCGAGGCCGGCGCGCAGGATCGGCACCACGAGCGGCGCGGGCTTGGAGATCGTGAGACCCGTGTACGGCGCGACCGGAGTCTGGACGGTCAGCGGCTCGACGCGCACGTTGCGGGTGGCCTCGTAGCTGAGCAGGGTGATGAGCTCGGCGACGAGAGCGCGGAACTGGGGGCTGGGCGTGCTCCGGTCGCGCAGGACCGTGAGTTTGTGGGTGATCAGCGGATGGTCGGCCACATGCACGCGCATAGGCTCAGGGTATCCGACCGGTCCGGGGCCAGAAGGGACGAGATGCTCACGCCGCCGCCGCAGTACGCCGAGTGGATGGGCCTCGCGCTCGACGAGGCGCGCGCCGCCCTGGCCACGGGGGACGTGCCCGTCGGGGCGGTGGTGCTCGCGGCATCCGGCCATGTCATCGGCATCGGTCGCAACGCCCGCGAAGACCGACAGGACCCGACCGCGCACGCCGAGATCGAGGCACTGCGGGCGGCCGCCGCGGCGACCGGCGATTGGCAGCTGACGGATGCCACGCTCGTCGTCACGCTCGAGCCGTGCGCCATGTGCGCCGGCGCGATCCTCGCGGCGCGAGTGCCGACGGTGGTCTTCGGCGCGTGGGACGAGAAGGCCGGAGCCGCCGGTTCGGTGTACGACCTGCTGCGCGACCGGCGTCTGCCCGCGCGCGCCGAGGTCTACGGCGGCGTGCGCGAGGCCGAGTGCGCGCAGCTGCTCACCGACTTCTTCGACGGCCGTCGCTGAGGCCGCCCCGCCGGTCGACTGAGGTCCCGGCCCGCGCTGGTCGACTGAGGCCCGTGCCCCCCCGATGGTCGACTGAGGCCGCCAGGCCGAATGGAGACGGGGCCGTATGCTGCGCGGCCGGTTGCTTCTCTTATTTCGGCATGTACAAAATCGCCATTTTCGCGATCTTGTACGCATCGAAAATCGGGAAGCGTCGTGTCCGGTGGCGACCGAACACGCATCAGTCTTCGCCCCCGCTGATCGGCTGAGCCCCGTGCCCCCGCCGGTCGACTCAGGCCCGTGCCCCCCGCTGGTCGACTGGGGCCTGAGCCTCCGCCCCGCTGGTCGACTGAGGCCGCCAGGCCGAATGGAGACCCGACCGGCAGCAGGCTCAGGCGCGGAACACGTCCGGCTCGAGGTAGATGAGCCGCGCGACGGGCACCGCGGCGCGGATGCGCGCCTCGATCGTGTCGGTCGCGGCGGCCGCGTCGACGAGCGAGCGCTCGGCCGGCATCGCGATCTTCGCCGCGACCAGCAGCTCGTCGGGGCCGAGGTAGAGGGTGCGGAGATGGATGATGCGGTCGGTCTCGGGGCCGGCGAGCACGGCATCCTCGATCGCCCGCAGCTCGACGTCGTTCGCGCCCTCGCCGACGAGCAGGCTCTTCACCTCGGTGCCCAGCACGATCGCGACGAGCACGAGCAGCGCGCCGATGGCGACCGAGCCCGCGGCGTCGAACACGCCGCTGCCCGTGATGAGCGAGAGGCCGACCCCGATCAGGGCGAGCACGAGGCCGGTGAGCGCGGCCACGTCCTCAAGCAGCACGGCCGGCAGCTCGGGGTTCTTCGCGCGGCGGATGAACTGCACCCACGTGCCGCTGCCCTTGTGCGGGCGCGATTCGGCGATGCCCGTGCGCAGCGAGAGGCCCTCGAGCAGGATCGAGATGACGAGCACCGCGAGCGGCAGCCACCACAGGTGGGGGCGGACGTAATGGCCGGCCTCCTGCAGCTTGTGCACACCCTCGTAGATCGAGAAGACGCCGCCGACCGAGAACAGGATGATCGCGACCACGAACGCGTAGACATAGCGCTCGCGGCCGTAGCCGAAGGGATGCTCGCGGTCGGCGCCCTTGCGCGCGCGCCGGCCGCCGAGCAGCAGCAGCACCTGGTTGCCCGAGTCGGCGAGCGAGTGCACCGACTCTGCCAGCATCGATGTCGAGCCCGAGAACAGGAACGCGAGGAACTTGACGACGGCGATGCCCACGTTCGCGCCGAGCGCGGCGAGGATCGCGCCGCCGCCGTGGCTGTCGTGCTCGGGCTCTCGGGCGGGGGCGGCAGGGGCGTCGCTCATGGCGACATCCTAGGAGCGGCACGGGAAAGGGCGGCCGTCGCGTGGTCTCGATTGACTTCTAGAGTGGTCAAGCTTGACTCCTAGAGTGGGCGCTATGGATGACTCCCGCACCACGACCCTGCCCACGATCGCCTTCCTCGGCGGAGGCTCGATGGCGGGGGCCGTGCTGAACGGCCTGCTGTCGCCCGTGGTCGTCGTCGAGGGCGGCATCCGGGTGACGACGCGCTCGGCCGAGAGCGCGGCGAAGTACGCCGAGGCGCGCGGAGTGACCGCGTACGCGGCCGAGACTCACGCCGATGCCAACCGCACCGCGGTCGCGGGCGCCAAGCTCGTCGTGCTCGCCGTCAAGCCGTTCCTCGTGCCGCAGGTGCTCGCCGAGGTCGCCGACGCGCTCGAGCCGGGGGCCGTGGTGGTGAGCCTGGCGGCCGGCGTGACCGTCGCCACGATGGAGGCGGCGGTGCCGGCATCCGTCGCCGTCATCCGCACCATGCCGAACACGCCCGCCCAGGTCGGCCGCGGCGTGACCGGGGTGAGCGCCGGCTCGCGCGCCACCGCCGACGACGTCGCGCTCGTGCGCGCGCTGTTCCAGACCGTGGGCGCCGTCATCGAGGTGCCCGAGTCGCAGCTCGACGCGCTCTCGACGATCTCGGGCTCGGGCCCGGCCTACGTCTTCCTGCTCATCGAGGAGTTCACCAGGACCGCGATCGCCAAGGGCTTCACCCCCGAGCAGTCGAAGCTGCTCGTCGAGCAGACCTTCCTCGGGGCATCCGAGCTGCTCGCCGCCACCGGCGAGGACCCCGCCGAGCTGCGCCGCCGCGTGACGAGCCCCAAGGGCACGACCGAGAAGGCGATCGAGGTGCTGCAGGATGCCTCGCTCAGCGCCCTGTTCGACCGTGCGACCGACGCGGCGCTCGCCCGCGCCCGCGAGCTCGCCGCGGGCGCGTAGACCTATCCGTCGAGGGCCGCGAAGCGCTCGACGTTCGCCTCTGGGCCGGAGACGACGATGATGTCGCCGTCGTGCACGACCGTCGCCTCGGTCGCATAGGTGAAGGGGGCGCTCGGGCGCTTGATGCCGACGACGGTCACCTTGTGCAGCGTGCGCACGTTCGAGTCCTTGAGCGAGCGGCCCCAGATCGACCGGGGCGCGCGCATCTTGACGAGCACGAACTCGTCGTCGAACTGGATGAAGTCGAGCATCCGACCGCTCAGCAGCCGGGCGATGCGTGCGCCCGAGTCGGCCTCGGGGTAGATCACGTGGTGCGCGCCGATGCGCTCGAGGATGCGGCCGTGCGCCGGCGTGACCGCCTTCGCCCAGATCTGCGGGATGCCGAGCTCGACGAGGTTCGCGGTGATGAGCACGGATGCCTCGAGCGAGGCCCCGATGGCGACCACCGCGATCTCGAAGTCGGCGGCGCCGATCTGGCGCAGAGCCTCGGGCTGCGTGGCATCCGCCTGCACGGTGTGCGTCACCCGGTCGGCCCATTCCTGCACGAGGGCGCCGTCGCGGTCGACGGCGAGCACGTCGCGGCCGAGCAGGTCGAGTTCCGCCGCCGAGGCGGCGCCGAAGCGGCCGAGCCCGATGACGAGCACGGGCGCGTCGTGGCGGATCTCACGGACGTCGCGGATGTCGCTAGCCAACGATGGGCCTCTCTTCCGGGAAGGCGTAGAGCCGGCGGCGCTGGCTCTGCGCGAGGGCGGCAGCCAGCGTGATGCTGCCGATGCGCCCCAGGAACATGGTGAGCGCGAGGACGTAGACGACCGTCGGCGGCGCGCCCATGGCGAGACCCGTCGAGAGCCCGCAGGTCGCGAAGGCGCTGATGACGTCGAAGAGCACGTGGTCGAGCGAGTCGCCCGTGATCGCGAGCACCGTGACCGAGGCGACGGCGACGATCGTGGCGCCCCACAGCACGACCGACACGGCGACGCGCAGCACGTCGGTGGGCACGCGGCGACGGAAGGCCTCCATGCTCTCGACGCCGCGGGCCTCGGCGATCGCGGCGAGGAACAGGACCATGAGCGTCGTGACCTTGATGCCGCCGGCCGTCGAGGCCGAGCCGCCGCCGATGAACATCAGCATGTCGGTCACGAGCAGGCTCGACGAGTGCAGGTGCGCGATGTCGAAGGTCGAGAAGCCGCCGGACCGGGCCATGGCCGACAGGAAGAACGACTGGTAGACGGCGTCCCCGGCGCCGAGCCGTCCGAAGGTCGCGGGGTTGCGGTGCTCGAGCAGCCAGTACATGCCGCCGCCGATGAGGAACAGCGCGCCGTAGCCCACCAGGGTGAGCTTGACGTGCAGCGAGACGATGCGGCGGCGTTGCGCCGGGTGGCGCAGCACGCGCGCGAGCGCGTAGATCACCGGGAAGCCGATGGCGCCGAGGATGACGGTGACCCCAACCGTCGTCAGGAACACGTAGTCGTGCGCGAAGGGGATGAGCCCGTTGTTGTTGGGCGTGAAGCCGGTGTTCGTGAACGCCATCGCCGAGTAGTACACGGCGTCGCGCACCGCCTCGGCGACCGAGAAGCGGTGCGCGAGCAGGACGGGGAAGAGGATGACGGCGCACAGCGCCTCGATCGCGACGACGCTGATCGCGACCGTGCGCAGCAGGCCGCCGACCTCGCCGAGCCGCACGGCCTGCCCCTCGGGCACCGGCCCGCGGTGCATGCGCAGCGGGTTGGTGTCGCCGGCCGCGATGAGCTTGGCGCGCAGGCCGAGATGGCGGCTGATGATGAGGCCGAGGGTGCTCGCGAGCGTGAGCACGCCGATGCCGCCGATCTGCACGCCGACGTAGATGACGATCTCGCCGAAGCCCGACCAGTGCGTCGTCATGTCGACCGTGGACAGGCCCGTGACGCACACGACCGACACCGCGGTGAACAGCGCGTCGGCGAGCGCGGTGCCGTGGCCGTCGGCGCTCGCCACCGGCAGCGTCAGCAGCGCCGTCCACAGCACGACGAGCAGCGCGAAGACGATGATGGCGAGGCGGCTCGGGCTCGCCGCGGCGAGGTCGCCGACCCACTGCCGGAGCGTGCGCGGTGCGGTTCCGCGCCCGACCGTGGTCACCGACATCCGCGCCCCTCCACGCGCCCATCCTGCCGTGCGCCCCCCTGACTGGCTACTCTTGCCACATGGCCGACATCTTTGACATCGTTGCCGACTCGACCCGGCGGGAGATCCTGCAGGTGCTGCTGGACGCGCAGGACTCGGGCAACGGCGAGGTCAGCGTGTCGCAGATCGTGCAGAACCTCGAGCTCAGCCAGCCGACCGTGTCGAAGCACCTCAAGGTGCTGCGCGACGCGGGTCTCGTGGCCGTGCGCGAGGAGGGCCAGCACCGCTTCTACCACCTCGACTCGTCGCCGCTCGAAGAGATCGACGACTGGCTGCTGCCGTTCCTCGGCGGCGCGGAGGAGACCCCCAACGGCGAGGCGCGGGCCGTCGGCGCCGCCGCCTCCATCGGCTTCGGCTCGACCGGGCTCTCGGACTCGCAGCGCGAGTGGGCCGCCTCGGTCGGCAAGGTCGCCGCGGGGGTCTCGGCGCGCGCCGCGGCGATCCGCTCGAAGGTCAAGCGCCCGTAAGGGCTCTGCTGGCGTTCCGACCGCCTGCGGCGGCGGCGGCGGTGCCGCGGCATCCGCCCGCGATGAAGCACCCATCCTGCGGCTGGTAAGATCGCTCTTTGAGTCGCGCGCCGCGCGAGTTCCCCGATCTTTGTGAGGTTTCCGTGGGTTCTGTCATCAAGAAGCGCCGCAAGCGCATGGCGAAGAAGAAGCACCGCAAGCTTCTTCGCAAGACGCGCCACCAGCGTCGCAACAAGAAGTAGGCCTCGGTCTACCAGCTCCGAGCGTCAAGGCATCCGCCTTGGCGCTCGATTCTGTTAACGCGTCGATGTGTTTGGCTGGGGGGATGCCGCACCTGACGCTCTATTCGAAGCCCGGTTGCCACCTGTGCGAGGACGCGCGCGCCGTGGTGGACGACGTGGTGGGCCGGCTTCGGGCATCCGCGGCCCTCGCGATCGACGTCGAGGAGATCGACATCCTCGGCGATCCGGCGCTCGTCGCGCGCTACGGCGAGGAGATCCCGGTCGTGCTCATCGATGGCAGGATGCACACGTACTGGCGCGTCGACCGGGCGCGCCTCGAGACCGCACTGACCGCCGCTTCGAAAGGCTGAGCATGACCCTGCGCCACATCGTGACCTGGACCCTCGCATCGGATGACGCGGCGCAGCGCCGCGCGGACGCCGAGGGCGTGCGTGCGCGGCTCGTCGCGCTCAAGGGCATCGTGCCCTCGATCATCGACATCGATGTGGTGATCGACGAGGTCGACGAGCGCACCACGAACTCGGTCGCGGTGGTCGCCGACTTCGCCGACGCGGCCGGACTCGAGGCGTATGCCGTGCACCCCACCCACCTCGAGGCCGCCGCGTTCGTCGGCAGCGTCGTGAACACGGCCTCGCGCACGGCGGTCGACGGGGCGATCTGACCTCGGTTTCACGAGAGAACCCCTACTGCACCGAAGTCGCAGTAGGGGTTCTTCTTTTCGCGAGGTATCAGCCCGAACTCACACTTGGGTGCAATTGCGGGAGCCAGGGAGCCGGGGAGCCCGGGAGCTCGGAGCCGGGGGACTACGGCGCGAGGCGCGTCGGGCCCCGGAACAGGAGGGTCGTCTCGCGGATGCTGCTCTCGCCGAGCAGCAGCATCAGCACGCGGGCGAGGCCCATGCCGAAGCCGCCGTGCGGGGGCACGCCGTACTTGAAGAACTCGAGGTACTCGCCGATGCCGGCGGGGTCGAGGCCCTTGTCGACGGCGTTCGCGATGAGCTCGTCGACGCGGTGCTCGCGCTGCGCGCCGGTCGTGATCTCGGTGCCGTTGTAGAGCAGGTCGTACGACTTGGTGAGCCCGGTCTCGGGGTCGCGCATGTGGTAGTACGGGCGGATGTTCGTGGGGTAGTCGGTCACGAACACGAAGTCGTGGCCGTACTTCTCCTTCACGTACGCGCTGATCTGGCGCTCGCCCTCGGGGTCGAGGTCGCCGTCCTCGCGGGGCACGGTGTAGCCGCGCTCCGACGTCAGCAGCTCGTGCACCTCGGCGAGCGGGATGCGCGGGAACGGGATCGCCGGCACCTCGACGTCGATGTCGAAGAGGGCCTTGATCTCGTCGCCGTGCTTCGCCTTCACAGCCGCGAGACCGGCGGCGAGCAGCTGCTCCTGCATGGCCATGACATCCTCGTGCGATTCGACCCAGGAGATCTCGGCATCCACCGACATGAACTCGGTCGCGTGGCGCGAGGTGAACGACGGGTCGGCGCGGAACACGGGGGAGATCTCGAAGACCTTGCCGAAACCGGCGGCCTGCACCATCTGCTTGAAGTGCTGCGGGCTCTGCGCGAGGTACGCGGTGCCGAGGTCGAAGTAGTCGAGCTGGAACAGCTCGGCGCGCGACTCGGACGGCGAGTCCATGAGCTTCGGGGTGTGGATCTCGATGAAGCCGTTGTCGACCCACCAGGTGCGCCACGCGTGCTCGAGCGTGGTCTGGATCTTGAAGACGAGGGCGTTCTTCGGCTGGCGCAGGTCGATCCAGCGGTAGTCGAGGCGCTTGTCGAGGCTCGAGTCGGCCGCGATCGGCGCCTCGGGCAGCGATGCGCCCGTGACGGTGAGCGTGCCGATCTTGACCTCGAGGCCGCCGAGCTTGACGCGCTCGTCCTTCTTGAGCTCGCCCGTGACGGTGATGAAGGAACCGAGCGAGAGACCCGAGATGGCCTCGGTGCGGGCGAGGGCGGATGCCGCGGCATCCGCGTCTTCGATGTCCTCCGCGATCTCGCGGGTCGCGGGGTTCACGAGCTGCGCCGCGCCGGACTCGTCGCGCAGCACGATGAACTGGACCTTCTTCTGATCGCGCACCGTCTCGACCCAGCCGGCGACGGTCACGGGGCCATCGGGAAGAGCGGACAGGTCCTTGATGAGGGTGCGTTCGGTCACGGGCCAATGGTACCGGGGCGGTCGGGCAGCGCGGAGTGGGGCATCCGGCCGGCGATCGGGTCGCATGCGCCGTGCGCGCGCCCGGTAGACAGAACGTCACGCCCCAGCTTTGGGGATGTCCGGTAGCGGACAGGTTTTCGGCTGCGCGGCGAACCGGTTCATAACGTGGCTCGCGACCCCCTGTTCCCCTCCCGACCCCGAACGAGGTGGATGCCCGTGGCATCACTTTCCCGCCGCACCCGCATCGTCGCCATCGGCGGCGCAGCGCTTCTGATGTGCGGCTCCGCCGCGGTGGCCGACTCGGCCATGGCGACCCCCGCGCCCGGCGGATCTGGTCTCTGCACCACCGCGCCCGGGGCCGTCCCGAGTTTCCAGCAGCGGTTCGCGGCCGACGGTCTGATCGACACGTTCACGGTGCCGGACCGCGTCACCTCGCTCACCATCACGGCGGTCGGCGCACAGGGCGGCACGACCGCGGGCTGGACGGGCGGTGCCGGAGCGGACCTCACCGAGACGGTCGACGTGACGCCGGGCGAGGTGCTGGACATCCTCGTCGGCGAGCAGGGCTCTGCCGGCGCGACCTACTCGCGGGGCTCGGGGGGCGGCGGCGGCACGTTCGTCTTCCGCGGCGGCACCGTCGACGATCTGCTGATCGCGGCCGGCGGCGGTGGCGGCGCCTCGTCCGACGGCTGGGGCAACGACGCCCAGCTGGGGGCAGGCGGCGGTTCCGGCAACGAGGGCTGGAACGGCAGCGTCGCCGCACCCGGCTTCGCGGGCGGCACAGCCGGCTCCGGCGGCCTCGCCCCGTTCGGCGGGGGCGGCGGCTTCCTCGGCGACGGCGTTCCGAGCCAGGGGAACGCGTCGAGCGGCGCGGGCCGCGCCGTCGTCAACGGCGGCGCCGGCGGCGGCTCCCAGGGCGGCTTCGGCGGCGGGGCCGCGCCGAACGGCTTCGCCGGCGGCGGTGGTGGCGGGTTCAGCGGCGGCGGCACGGGCGGCACCGGCCCGGATTACGCGGGCGGTGGCGGTGGCGGCGGCTCGTACAGCTCCGTGACCCCGGACTCGGCGACGCCGGACAACACTTCCGGCAACGGCTGGGTCGCGCTGGCCGGCATGCCCGTGGCCGGCCCGTCGCTCGCCTGCCAGACCCTGCCCGCGGGCACGGTCGGCGTGGCCTACTCTCAGCAGATCGCGGTCTCCGGCGGTCTCGGCGCCCTGACCTGGGCCGCCATCGACGGCACGTCGCTTCCGGCCGGCCTGTCGATCTCGCCGAGCGGCCTCGTCACCGGCACCCCGACCGAGCCGTTCAGCGGCGACGTCGATGTGACCGTGACGGATGCCGGGGGCGTCAGCGCCTCGGCGACCCTGTCGTTCGACATCGCGGCGGCCCCGGTCGCGACGCCGACGCAGACCCCCGCGCCGACCAAGACCCCCGCACGCGCGGGCACGCCGACCCCGTCGCCTGCGCCGACCCTTCTCCTGCAAACCCCGGGGTCGGCGCAGGTGGGCGGTTCGTTCACCCTCACGGGCTCGGGCTTCGCGGCGGGCGACTACCAGGTCGTGCTGCACTCGGCGCCCGTGACGCTCGGCACGGTGACCGCGGGTGGCAACGGGCTGATCGCCGCCACCCTCGCGATCCCGGCCGACGTGCCGACCGGCGCGCACACCGTGCTGGTCGAGAAGGACGGCGTGGTCGTGGCATCCGCCCCGCTCGCGGTCGTGCCCGTCACGATGCTCGCGGCGACCGGCACCGATGCCGGCCCCGGCCTGCTGATCGGGCTCGGGGCCCTGTTCGGCGGTGTGGTGCTCGCGGGGGTCGCGATGCGTCGACGCCGCGCTCGACCCTCGCGCTGACCCCGGAAGTGGGGGTGTCCGGTGGCGGACACCCCCGCGCTCCGCCGCCGTCGCGCGTCCGTACGCTCGGCTTGCGATGTCTTCCGTCGTGACCCGTTCGAAGTGGATGCCATGCCCGCCGCCTCCCCGCGCCCTCTCGCCCGCGCCGTCGCCCTCGGCGTCGCGGCGCTGATCGGCATCGGCGCGGCGTTCGCCGCATCGCCCGCTCTCGCGAGCACCGGCCAGGTCGACCTGACGCGGACGCCGGTCGAGGTCGCCGAGAAGAACCTGCAGATGAACCCGCAGTGGTCGAACCCGGGGCCCCTCCTGTTCCTGTGGGCCTCGGTCGACGCGGATCCGCGGATCGACTACACCCTTCCGGGCGCGACGGTGGGCGCGGTCTACCTCGACGAGCTCAGCCCGGACTACGTCAGCACGGTCGAGTGGCACGTCAACCCGGCGACGCCGCTGCCGGCCGGTCTCGCCCTCGCCGCGGACGGCACGATCTCGGGCACGCCGACCGCCGCGTTCGACGGCACCTTCGAGGCCGCGGCGGTCGCGGGCGGCGATGTGGCCGATGCGGCGGTGTTCCGCTTCCAGATCATGGTCGCGGATGCCACGGCGCCGGCATCCGGCACGCCGTCGAGCCCCGTGCCGTCGGGGCCCGCGACGCAGCCCGCATCGGGCGCGCCGACCCCGCCGACGCCGGCGCCCGCGCCCGCGTCGGCCTCGGGGCGCACTGCACGCCCACGGGCCGCTTCGGCCACAGCCGCGGCGCCGGTGCCGAGCAGCGACCCGGCTGTGGCATCCGCCCCGCTCACCTCTGCTGCCGAGCCCGCCGCGGCCCTCGCGGACACCGGCACCGATGCGTCGCCGGGCCTGCTGCTGGGCCTGGGCGCGCTCGTCGGCGGCGTCGTGCTGACCGGCGTGGGGCTGCGGCGCCGGGCGCGGCGCGGCTAGCGCGACCGCCCGCGGCATGCGCCGGGGGGCCGGTCGCGCGCCGAGTTATCCCCAGCCGCGAACGGGGCATCGCGGGGGAGGCCGCGGCACCGCTACTGTGCAGGGAACCGATGCCCTGGGGAGGCAGTCATGACCGAGTTCCAGCCCAGCCCGGCCGACGCGCGCACGGCGGCCGAGCCGCCTGCCGAGGGCGAGCCGCCCGCGCGCGGCCTGATCCGCAGGGTCGCCCTCTGGGTGACCATCGGCGTCCTCATCGTGGGGGCCGTGCTCGGCGGTGTCTTCATCATCGTCGGCGGTCAGTCGGGCATCATCGGCCGCGCCTTCCTCACGCTGCTGCTCGTCGGCCTCTTCGCCCTCGCGGTGCTCGCCGACAGTGCGGCGCCCGACGGCCCGAACCACCGCTGGTACCTGCCGACCTCGACGCTGCTCAACGTGCTGCTGCTCGTGATCGGCCTGATCAAGGTGTGGAACGGCCCCCTGCAGCCGGGGGACACCACCGACGGCGGGGTCTGGGCCACCCAGATCTCGCGCTGGATCGGTCTCGTCGTGATCGTGCGCGTCGCCCTGCTCATCACCCAGCTGTATGTTCCGGCGTTCGTCACCCGCGCGAAGAACTCGGCCACGCGTCTCGCCGGCCAGATCACCGTCGCGCTCATCTGGCTCACGGCGCTGGTCTACGTCGTCCCGCTGTCGTTCCCCGTCCTCACCGCGGTCGGGGGCCGCTCCGGCTACCCCGACTGGTGGTGGCGCATCTCCGGTGCGGCGGCGCTCGTCGCGGCGGTGTGCGTCGTGATCCCGCTCGTGGTGCGCGCCTTCGAGCCGAAGCCGGCGCGGCCCGCGGTCGGTGCCTTCGCGCCGCCGGCGGCGGCCTCCGGCAGCACTCCGGTCTACGGGCAGAGCCTCGACTACGCCCGGCAGCAGGCGGCCTGGCAGCAGTACGAGGAGCAGAAGCGCGCGTGGGAAGCGCTGGTCGCCCAGCAGGCGGGTGGCCACCCGGCGGAGGCGCCCGGCCCGGCCGGCTCCGCGAGCGGGGCATCCCCGGCGGCACCGCCCGCGCCCGTCATCGAGCAGCCGCCCCGGCCGCCGCTGCCGCACTAGCCGTCGCCCGGCCGCACTCGCAGGGTTTTCAGGGCGAGGCCTTTCGTAAACTTGCGCTCGTGGCTAGTCGGCAGGTACATCTGGTGCGCCATGGCGAGGTGTACAACCCCGACCATGTGCTCTACGGGCGACTGCCCGAGTTCCACCTCTCCCAGCTGGGCCGCCGCATGGCGCAGAAGGCCGCGGACGACCTCGTCGCCCGCGAGCGCCCCATCGCCGCGGTGATCGCGAGCCCGCTCGTGCGCGCGCAGGAGTCGGCCGAGCCGCACTCCGTCGCGTTCGACCGCGAGATCGCGACCGAGCCGCGCATCATCGAGCCCCGCAACCACTTCGAGGGCAAGGTCATGGAGAAGGCGGTCAAGAACCCCCTGCACTGGCCCTGGCTGATCAACCCCGTGCGACCGTCGTGGGGCGAGTCGTACCGCTCGATCGCGACGCGCATGACGGACGCCATGAAGGATGCCTTCGCGCTGCCGCCCCTGTCCGAGGACGAGCCCGGCGACGTCATCCTCGTCAGCCACCAGCTGCCGATCTGGATCGCGCACCGCGCCGTCGCCGGCGAGCGCTTCCTGCACGACCCCCGCAAGCGCCGCTGCAACCTGTCGAGCATCACGAGCTTCGAGCTGGACGCCGACGGCACGCTCCGCGAGGTCGGCTACACCGACCCGGCCGCCGAGCTGCAGGCCGGCGCGCTCGACGTGGGTGCGGTGTGAGCCGCGGGAGCAGGATGCCGAAGCTCGCGGCATCCGCCCTCGCCGCCGTTCTCGCCCTCGCGGCGCTCTCGGGCTGCACCGCGACCGCGCTGCAGCAGCAGTACACGAACGGCGACAACAAGGGCTACATCGCGGGCAGCGGTGTGACCGAGGTCGCCCCCGCCCAGCGCAAGGCGCCGGTCGTGTTCTCGGGCACGACCGAGGACGGCACCGCCTTCTCGTCGAAGGCGCACCTGGGCCAGGTCGTCGTCGTCAACTTCTGGTACGCCCAGTGCCCGCCCTGCCGCCTCGAGGCGAAGCAGATGCAGCAGATCAACGCGAAGTACGCGCCGAAGGGTGTCGTGTTCATCGGCGTCAACACCCGCGATGACGCGCCGAGCGCGCACTCCTTCGACACGACCTTCGGGGTGACCTACCCGTCGATCCTCGACGCGGACACCGGGAAGGTGCAGCTCGCGTTCAGCGGCGCCTACCGCCCCAACTCCACGCCGACGACGATCGTGCTGGACAAGCAGGGCCGCGTCTCGGCCCGCATCGAGGGCGCGATCAACGACCAGCCCTCGACGCTCGACTCGCTCATCGACACCGCGCTCGCCGAGGGTGGGTCTTGAACCCGTTCGCCCAGCTCGTCTCGAGCGGGCAGCTCGCGATCGCGCTGCCCGTAGCGATCCTCGCGGGGCTCGTCTCGTTCCTCTCCCCGTGCGTGCTGCCGCTCGTGCCCGGCTACCTCGCCTACATCGGCGGCTTCACCGACGGCCGCTCGTCCGCGACGAAGGGCGACCGGCGCGGGCAGGCGCGGCTGGGGCTCGGCGTCGGCCTGTTCGTCCTGGGCTTCGCGGCCGTGTTCGTGGTCACGGGGTACGTCTTCGGCAGCCTCGGCCTGTGGATCGGGGTGTACCGCGACCTGATCACGCGCTTCGCCGGCATCGTCGTCATCCTGCTCGGCTTCGTGTTCATCGGTCAGTTCTCGTTCCTGCAGAACATCGTGAAGCCGAGCTGGCGCGTGCGCTCGGGGCTGCTCGGCGCCCCGCTGCTCGGCATCGTCTTCGCCCTCGGCTGGAGCCCGTGCTACGGCCCGACCCTCGCCGCGATCTCGACGCTGAGCTTCAACAGCGGCAACCCCTGGCAGGGCGCCGCGCTCGCTCTCGCGTACGCGCTCGGCCTCGGCATCCCGTTCCTGCTGATCGCGCTCGGTCTCGGCTGGGCGGCGTCGGCGGTCACATTCCTCAAGCGGCATATCCGCGTCGTCAACCTCATCGGCGGCGTCGTGCTCATCGTCATCGGCATCCTCATGGTCACCGGCCTCTGGAACGACTGGGTGCTCAACCTGCAGGGGGTGCTTCCCGATTTCCAGCCAGCCGTCTGACGCCGCGGGCGCGACGAGGTTCGACCCCATGGCCGGCCTCGCCGCCGAGGCCGCCGCGCACACCGAGACCCTGAAGCGCACCGCCCAGTTCGATCGCACGGCCGCCGGCGACCTGCTGCCGAGCGACCACATCGACACGATCGATGCAGGCGGCGAGGATGCCGGCGGCGACGGCCCCGGCGGCGGGGCGCCCGGCCAGCTCCGGCTCGGCCCGCTCGGCTGGGTGCGCTGGTTCTGGCGTCAGCTCACGAGCATGCGCACCGCGCTGTTCCTGCTGCTGCTGCTCGCGCTCGCCGCGGTGCCGGGCTCGCTCGTGCCGCAGCACCTGAGCGACCCGAACGGCGTCACGCAGTACAAGATCGACCACCCGGTGCTGTACCCGATCCTCGACAAGCTGCAGGTCTTCGACACCTATTCGTCGGCGTGGTTCTCGGCGATCTACCTGCTGCTGTTCGTCTCGCTCGTCGGCTGCATCATCCCGCGCGTCAAGCACCACTACGAGGCGCTGCGCGCGCAGCCGCCGCGCACGCCGTTCCGCCTGAATCGCATGGCCGGGTTCCGCACGGTGCAGGCGCCCGAGGGCGTCGATGCCGCGGCGGCGGTCGCCGCCGCGCAGAAGACCCTGAAGGCGCAGGGCTACCGCACGGTCGTCTTCGAGGGGAAGCGCGAGGTCTCGGTCTCGGCCGAGCGCGGCTACCTGCGCGAGACGGGCAACCTCGTCTTCCACATCGCGCTGCTCGGCATGCTCGTCGTGGCCGGCATCGGCTCGGGCTTCGGCTGGACGGCGCAGCGCATCGTCACCGTCGGCCAGACCTTCGTCGACACCAACGTCAACCTCGACTCGTTCAACCCGGGCCGCTTCGTCGACGGCAACAACCTGCCGGCGTATTCGGTGCAGCTCAACGACCTCACGGTGAAGTACGACACGAGCGCGAACGCGCTCGGCGAGCCGCTCGACTACGACGCCAGCGTCACCGCCACGCGCGGCGACGGCAGCACGTACAAGACGCACATCAAGGTCAACCACCCGCTGCTCATCGAGGGCACGAACGTCTACCTGCTCGGCAACGGCTACGCGCCCGTGCTCACCTTCCGCGACCCGAGCGGCAAGGTCGTCGGGCAGCAGACCGTGCCGTTCCTCGCCCAGGACGCCGACCTGACCTCGCAGGGCGTCGTCAAGGTCAGCGACGGCCTGAAGAAGCAGCTCGGCATGATCGGCGTGTTCATGCCGACCGCGGGACGTTCGGCGACCGGTCAGCTGCAGTCGACGTACCCGGGCCTCACCAACCCGCGCGTCTCGCTCACGGTGTTCGAGGGCGACCTCGGTCTCAACTCGGGCGTGCCCCAGTCGGTCTATGCGCTCAACACCGACAAGCTCACCCAGATCGCGGGCCCGACGGCGAAGACCCCCGCGCTCGACCTCGGTGTCGGCCAGACCGCGCAGCTGCCCGGCGGGCTCGGCTCGGTGACGTTCGACAGCGTCGTGCGGTACGCGTCGCTCGACATCCACCACGACCCGACGCAGCTGTGGGTGCTCACGTTCGCCGCCTTGATCTTCGGCGGTCTGCTGACGGCGCTGTTCGTGCCGCGGCGCCGGATGTGGGTGAAGGCGAAGACGGATGCCTCGGGCGGTGTGACCCTCGAATACGCGGGCCTCGCCCGCGGCGAGGACCCGCGTCTCGACGAGGCCGTCGAGGCACTGGCATCCGCCCATCGGGCTCGACTCACGGGCGTCGCCACGCCCGGCGAATTCAACGGAACGAAGGCGTAGCGTACTGACGTGACCGAGACCCTCTCCACCATCTCCGAGATCGCGATCTACGTGGTCATGGGGCTGTATGTCGTCGCCACGGCCCTGTTCGTGCTCGACCTCGCGAAGCGCTCGTCGCAGGCCTCTGCGCCCGCCGCCGTGCGCTCGGCCGTCGAGCGCCGGGCCGAGGCGACCGCCGCCGTGTCGTCCGGCACGGCGAACGCCTCGACGGCGACCCTCGTGCGGCCCGCGACGGCGACCGCGACCGTCGGCGGTGCGGGCTCGGGGCCGGCCGTGCCGTCGTCGTCGAAGATGCTGCGCGCGGCGATGACCGTGACCACCGTCGCGTGGGTCATCCACCTGGCCTCCGACGTGCTGCGCGGCGTCGCCGCCCACCGCGTGCCGTGGGCCAACATGTGGGAGTTCTCGCTCACGGGCACGCTCGTGATCGTGGGGCTCTTCCTGGCGGCGAACCTGCGGTGGGACATCCGCTGGATCGGCACGTTCATCATGGGCCTCGTCTGCGTGCTGCTCATGATCGCCCAGGTGCGGTACTACGTGCCCGTCGTGCCGCTGCCGCCGCCCCTGCAGTCGTACTGGCTCGTCGTGCACATCATCGTCGCGATCTTCGGCACGGGCTTCTTCGCGCTCGGCTTCGCGCTCTCCGCCGCGCAGATCGCGCAGTCGTGGCGCGAGAAGCGCGCCGCGGCCTCGCTGCCCGAGGCGCTGCCGTTCCTCAAGACCCTGCCCGACGCGCTCACGCTCGAGAACCTGAGCTACCGCGTCAACATCATCGGCTTCATCTGCTGGACCTTCACGCTCATCGCCGGCGCGATCTGGGCCGAGAAGGCCTGGGGCCGCTACTGGGGCTGGGACACCAAGGAGGTCTGGACCTTCATCATCTGGGTGATCTACGCCGGCTACATCCACGCGCGTGCGACGCGCGGCTGGCGCGGTTCGCGCTCGGCGTGGCTCGCGATCATCGGCTTCGCGGCCGTGATGTTCAACTTCGGCATCGTGAACGTGTTCTTCCACGGCCTGCACTCGTACTCGGGGCTCACGAACTAGGGGCTCGATCGCCGGAGCGGTCTCGTGCCGCTCGCGTGACGCAGTCGTCGATTAATCGCCGACCGGGGCACTATTGGCCGACTTTGTGACGACCGGGGATGCCGGGCGCCTGTCGGACGCGGAAGTCAGCCGAGGTCGCCGAGGAAGGCGGGGTTCGACCAGCGGCCGTCGACCGCGGCGTGCTCGAGAGACGTGCTCGTGCCCGGGCCGACCGCGGCCGGCAGCGTGATCGTCGCGCGACCGGTCTTGTAGACATCCGCGCAGCCGTGCCCGGGCGGCAGGTGCGCGCCGCCGTCGGTGCTGATCGCCTCCACGACGACGGTGTCGGCGGTCTGCGCGACGGCGAAGCCGGCGTGGGTGACGCAGCCGCCGTCGCCGGCGGCATAGACGACGTCGACCGTCCGGCCGTCGGCCGAGAGGCCGAGGAAGCGCCACGGCATGCTGACGGGGTCGCGCGGCGCACTCGACAGCAGCCCTTCCGCCTGAGCCGGGGGCAGGCTCGCGACCACCGCGGCGTCCGTCGGCGCGGTCAGCGGGTCGGGCGAGGCCTGGGGGTCGAGCGGGATGTCGAGGCCCCGGCTCTGCGCGCAGCCGGCGACCAGGCATCCGGCCGCGACCAGGGTGATCGTCGTCGCCAGCACCTTCGCCGCGCTCATGACCACACGCTAGGACCGCGCCCGGTCGTCACCTAGGCACAGTTCGGTCACGGCGCACTGTGCGGAGGCGACGACCCGGGGCCGACCGGCGGGCTCGTGCGACTTTAATCGCCGCCGACAATGTGGAACACGCCGGCGCTCCGAAGTGTCGGCCGCGATCCCAGACGTGCGACCGGTCGTTGCGAGTGTGCCCAGACGTCGCGGATGTGCCCGGACGTCCGGGCACATCCGCGACGCCTGGGCACACTCGTGGCTGTGGCTGTGGCTGTGGCTGTGGCTCGCGGTGTGCGTCAGCCGACGGGCACGTGCTCCACGTCGAGCTCGACGCGCGAGGCGGCGAAGCGGGTCGTGCCGTAAGACAGCGGGGTGCCGTCGGGCAGTGCGTCGAGGGCGCGCACCACGAGCAGCACGGCCCCGGGGGCGAGGGCGAGGTCCGCGGATTCGGCGGCCGTCGCGTGCCGGGCGCCCACGGTGGTCGAGGCGCGCACATAGTCGGCGATGCCGATCTCGCGCAGCGCGGCGGTGATCGAGCCGAGGCGCTCGAAGACGGCGGGGAAGTCGGGCATCCGCGGCACGAGGTCGGCGACGAACCACGTCGTGCCGCGCGAGATCGGGCGGCCGTCGACGAAGCGCATGCCCTCGATGCGCAGCGCGGCGCGGCCGTCGAGGCGCAGGCGGTCGCTGACGCGCGGCTGCGGGTCGTCCTCGATCGCCCAGTCGAGCAGGCGGGCGGATGCCACCTCGCCGGGCGCGAGGCTGTCGGTGAGCCGGGTGCGCGCCCCGATGCGGTGCACGAGCACCGTCGACTCGACGACGAAGGTGCCGCTGCCGCGGCGCGAGACCACGAGGTCTTCGGCGATCAGCGCGGCGACGGCCTGGCGCACGGTGTTGCGGTGCACGCCGAAGCGCTCGGCGAGGTCGTTCTCCGACGGCAGCCGCGAGCCGGCCGGGCGGGTGCCGTTGGCGATCTCGCGCCGCAGCTCCTCGGCGATGAGCCGCCATGTCGAATAGCCGCTCGCGGATCTGCCTGTCGTGCTCATCTCGGGGCAACACTATCCGTGCCGCGCGCCGCAGACGGGGCACGTGGCGGAAGCGGGTCGGCGGTCGCTCCGCATCCGTTCGTCTGGAGTTCACCCGTCGCCCGACGAGGGCATGTACCGTCAAGTTATCTAGAGAACTAGACAACTTAGCAACGGAGGTCTGCGTGAATCAGACGCAACAGGCCGAGGCGCCCGCCGAGGGGAGCGACGCGATCCAGCGGCGTCAGCGCTGGATGCACGCGCTCGCGCTCGCGGAAACGGGCGCCCTGGCATCCGCCTGGGCGAACTGGACGCCCCAGCCCGAGGTCGAGGCGATCCGCGGCCCCGAGGCGGGCCTCGTGATGGTCCGCAGCCGCATCGACGCCGGCGGCAACAAGTTCAACCTGGGCGAGGCGACCGTGGTGCGCGCGACCGTGCGCCTGCACGGCGCCCCGCTCGCCGCCGACGTGCTCGGCACGAGCTATCTGCTCGGCACCGACCTCGAGCACGCGCGCCTCGCCGCGATCTTCGACGGCCTGCTGGCCGACGAGACGCTGCGCGAGCGCGTGCTCGCCGAGGTGATCGCGCCGCTCGAGCTCGAGCAGGCCGAGCGCGACGCCGCCCGCCGCGCCGACGCCCGCGCGACCCTCGTCGACTTCTTCACCGTCAGCAGGGAGCACGAATGACGAACACCGCCGCGGTCCCCGGCACCGCGATCCCCAGCCCGGGCTTCGGCGACCCGACGCGCGACTCGCAGGCCGCGTTCCGCGCGATCATGGACGCGCTCGCCCACCCGACCCGGTCCTATCCGATCGTCGGCCCGGCGGAACCGCCCGCCGGCCTCGGCCGCGGCCTGGGCGCCGTCGCCCTCACCCTGCTCGACGAGGACGTCGCCGTCTGGCTCGGCGGCGCGCTCGCCGACGACGCCGAGGTGGGTGCCTGGCTCGCGTTCCACACGGGCGCGAAGCGGGTCGAGGATGCCGCAGCCGCCGACTTCGCGTTCGCGGCGCCCGACGCGGCGCCCGACTTCGCGTCCCTGCGCCTCGGCACCGATGAGGCGCCGCACCTCGGGGCCACGCTCGTGCTCGACGTGCGCGGCATCGGGTGCGACTCGCCGCCCCACGAGCACCACTTCGTCGCGGAGGGCCCCGGCATCAAGGACAGTGCCGATCTGGACGCGCCCTGGGCGCCGCGGGTCACAGGCTTCCTCGCGCAGTGGCAGAAGAACACCGGCCTGTTCCCACGCGGCGTCGACCTGCTGCTCGTCGACGAGGGGTCCGTCTCGGCCCTGCCGCGCACGACGAAGCTCGCCTCGGTCTCCATTCGCTTCGCTCAGTCGACCAGCGGAAGTGGGGACGCTCAGTCGACCAGCGGAAGCGGCGACGCCCAGTCGACCAGCGGAAGCGGGGACGCCCAGTCGACCAGCGGAAGCGGGGAAGCGCCGAGTGAGGCCGCCGGACTGAGTCTGTCGAAATCATCCGCATCCACCGATCGGACCGAAGGGCAGGGCGCCTGATGTACGTCGCTGTGAAGGGCGGCGAGAAGGCGATCGCGAACGCGCACGCCCTGCTCGCCAAGGAGGGGCGCGGCGACGCCGCGAGCCCCCGCGTCACCTACGAGCAGATCGCCGGCCAGATGCCGGTGCTCGTGGCGCGCGTCATGAACGAGGGCTCGATGTACGACCGCGAGCTCGCGGCCCGCGCGATCCTGCAGGCGCAGGGCGACGTGCTCGAGGCGATCACGCTCGTGCGCTCGTACCGCACCACGCTGCCGCGCTACGGCTACACCGAGCCCGTCGACACCGCCGAGCTGCCGCCGCAGCGCCGGGTCTCGGCGACGTTCAAGGACATCCCCGGCGGCCAGCAGCTCGGCGCGACCTTCGACTACACGCACCGCCTGTTCGCCGAGAACGGCTTCGGCGGCCCGACGATCGAGGACGAGAACGAGGTCGAGCACGACGAGGAGATGCCGCGTGTCGCCGACCTGCTCGGCGCCGAGGCCCTGATGGAGCCGGAACGCCCGCGCGGCTTCGAGGACGTCGAGCCCTCCGACATCACGCGCGAGCCGATGGTCTTCCCGATCAGCCGCGCCGAGCGCCTGCAGGCCCTCGCCCGCGGCGACGAGGGCTTCCTGCTCTCGCTCGGCTACTCGACGCAGCGCGGCTTCGGCCGCACTCACCCCTTCGTCGGCGAGGTGCGCGTCGGCGAGGTCGAGGTCGACTACGTCGCGCCCGAGCTCGGCTTCGCCGTGCCGCTCGGCCGCATCGAGCTCACCGAGTGCCAGATGGTCAACCAGTTCACGGGCAGCGCCGACACCCCCGCGCAGTTCACGCGCGGCTACGGCCTCGTCTTCGGCCGCGCCGAGCGCAAGGCCATGTCGATGTCGCTCGTCGACCGCGCCCTGCGCCACGAGGAGTTCGCCGAGCGCATCGTGGCACCCGCGCAGGACGAGGAGTTCGTCGTGACGCACGCCGACAACGTCGAGGCCGCCGGCTTCGTCGAGCACCTCAAGCTGCCGCACTACGTCGACTTCCAGGCCGAGCTGGGTCTGGTGCGTCGCCTCAACAAGGAGTTCCATGAGCGGGCGGATGTCGCGGCATCCGCGCCCGCCGCCGAAGAGACGGAGGCCCTCGCGTGACCGAGATCCAGGCATCCCCGGCCCACCTGCCGAGCTACAACGTCGGCTACCTCGACGAGCAGACCAAGCGGATGATCCGCCGCGCGCTGCTCAGGGGCATCGCGATCCCCGGCTTCCAGGTGCCGTTCGCCTCGCGCGAGGTGCCCATGCCGCGCGGCTGGGGCACCGGCGGCGTGCAGGTGACGGCGTCGATCATCGGTGAGTCCGACACCCTCAAGGTCATCGACCAGGGCGCGGACGACACGACCAATGCCGTCTCGATCCGCGCGTTCTTCGCGAAGGTCGCGGGCGCGGCCACGACGACGCACACCGAGGAGGCGTCGATCATCCAGACCCGTCACCGCATCCCCGAGGCCGAGCTCGGCGAGGACCAGATCATGGTCTACCAGGTGCCGATCCCCGAGCCGCTGCGCTTCCTCGAGCCGCGCGAGACCGAGACGCGCCGCATGCACGCGCTCGAGGAGTACGGCCTCATCTACGTGAAGCTCTACGAGGACATCGCCAAGTTCGGCCACATCGCGACGACCTACGCCTACCCGGTGATCGTCAACGGCCGTTATCTGATGGACCCGTCGCCGACCCCGAGCTTCGACAACCCGAAGCTGCACCAGAGCCCCGCGCTGCACCTCTACGGCGCGGGCCGCGAGAAGCGCATCTATGCGGTGCCGCCGTACACGGATGTCGTGAGCCTCGGCTTCGAGGACCACCCGTTCCAGCCGCAGGTCTTCGAGCAGCCGTGCGCGGTCTGCGGTTCGACGGGCGTGTACCTCGACGAGATCATCACCGACGACGAGGGCGGCGTGATGTACGCCTGCTCCGACACCGACCACTGCGAGCGGACGGTCGCCGCGGTCGCCGCGCTCGCCGACCTCGAGACCGAAGAGGTGTACGCATGAGCATCGAACAGCCGCTGCTGGATGTCAGGAACGCCGGCCACCTGTACGGCGACCGCTACGGCTGCCGGGACGTCACCTTCCAGCTCTGGCCCGGCGAGGTCCTCGCCGTCGTCGGCGAGTCCGGGTCGGGCAAGTCGACGCTGCTGAGCGTGCTGTCCCAGCGTCTCGGCCTGAGCGAGGGCAGCATCGACTACCGCCTCGCCGACGGCGAGGTCGTCTCTCTCGCCGAGCTCAGCGAGGCGCGGGTGCGCCGTCTGTGGCGCAGCGAGTGGGGCTTCGTGCACCAGAACGCCGCCGACGGCCTGCGCATGCACGTGAGCGCGGGCGGCAACGTGGGCGAGCCGCTCATGGCGACGGGCTGGCGCCACTACGGGAAGATCCGCGAGGCGGCGGCCGACTGGCTGCGCCGCGTCGAGATCCCCGCCGACCGCATCGACGACACCCCCGCCCAGTTCTCGGGCGGCATGCGCCAGCGTCTGCAGATCGCGCGCAACCTCGTCGTCTCGCCGCGCCTCGTCTTCATGGACGAGCCGACCTCGGGCCTCGACGTCTCGGTGCAGGCCCGCCTGCTCGACCTCATCCGCTCGCTCGTCGCCGAGCTCGGCCTCGCCGTCGTGATCGTGACGCACGATCTCGCCGTCGCACGCCTTATCTCGCACCGCACGCTCGTCATGAAGGACGGCCGTGTGATCGAGTCCGGCCTCACCGATCGCGTGCTCGACGACCCGCAGGCCGCCTACACGCAACTCCTCGTTTCCTCGATCCTGCAAGGGTGACCAGAGCATCATGACCAATCAGCCGATCCTCTCCGTCTCGAACGTCGAGAAGACCTTCACGATGCACCTGCAGGGCGGCACCCGGCTCCAGGTGCTGCGCGACGTGACCTTCCAGGTGGGTGCGGGCGAGTGCGTCGTCCTCGGCGGGGCCTCGGGCGCGGGCAAGAGCTCGATCCTCAAGATGGTCTACGGCAACTACGCCGCGGCCGCGGGCTCGATCGTCCTGTCGACCGAGGCGACGGGCGCCGTCGACCTCGCGAGCGCCGACCCGCGGCGGGTGCTCGCCGCGCGCCGGGACGCGATGGGCTACGTTAGCCAGTTCCTGCGCTGCGTGCCCCGCGTCCCGGCGATCGCGGTCGTCGCCGAGCCGCTCGTCGAGCGCGGCGTCGACGCCGACGAGGCGCAGGGACGCGCGGCCGAGCTGCTCACCCGCCTCTCGATCCCGCAGCGGCTGTGGACGCTGCCGCCCGCCACCTTCTCCGGGGGCGAGCAGCAGCGCGTCAACATCGCCCGCGGCTTCATCGCCGACCTCCCGATGCTGCTGCTCGACGAGCCGACGGCATCGCTCGACGCGCGCAACCGCGACGTCGTCGTCGACCTGATCGCGGACAAGCGCGCCGCCGGCGTCGCGATGCTCGGCATCTTCCACGATGTCGAGGTGCGTGAGCGAGTCGCCGACCGCATCATCGACGTCGAGGCGTTCGCGCCCGTCGTGCCCGCCGCGGCGGGGCAGGCGGCGTAGCCGTGCGGGTCGCGATCTATGCGGCGCCGGGGGCGCGGGCGGGGGATGCCGCCGCCGATCTCCTCGCGGCGCGGGCCGAGCAGTGGCTCGGCCGCAGCGCCACGGGTGCGCCGGTGCCCGAGTGGGGCGAGCTCGCGTGGACGCGCGCCGCGGTGGACGAGATCACCGTGGACGCCCGCCGCTACGGCTTCCACGCGACTCTCAAGGCCCCGTTCCGGCTCGCGGAGGGCCGCACCCTCGCCGAACTCGAGCAGGCGCTCGACGCCTTCGCGGACGAGCGCCCCGTCGTCACGGTGCCGCAGCTGGCGCTGTCGCGGCTGGGCTCGTTCTTCGCCCTCGTGCCCGGCGCCCCCGCCGAGGCGCTGTACGCGCTCGCCGCGGAGATCGTGAAGACCTTCGACGGGTTCCGCGCGGCGCCGAACGAGGCCGAGCTCGCGCGCCGCAACCCCGCCGGCATGAGCGCGCGCCAGCGCGAGCTGTTCGAGCGCTGGGGCTACCCGTACGTGCTCGACGAGTTCCGCTTCCACCTGACGCTGACCGACCGCATCCCGGCCGAGCAGCGGGCCGAGGTCGAGGGCACGCTGGCGGACTGGTTCGCCGGGGTCATCGGCCACGACATCCCGCTGGACGCCCTCGCGCTCTTCATCGAGCCCGAGCCCGGGGCCCCCTTCCGCCTGCACACGGTGCACCCGCTGCGCCCCGCCACCGAGCTCCTCGCCTCTGCCCGCACGACCGGCACGACCAGAAAGACAGTTGAATGAGCCGCGAAACCGTCCTCAGCAACGCCCGCCTCGTCCTCGATGACCGGATCGTCACCGGCTCGGTCCTGATCCGCGACGGGCGCATCGCCGACGTGAGCACCTCGCCTACGGTCTCGGCCCCCGCCGATGACCTCGAGGGCGACTACCTGCTGCCCGGCCTGGTCGAGCTGCACACCGACCACCTCGAATCGCACATCCAGCCCCGCCCCGGCACCCACTGGGATGCCGTGCCCGCCGTGCTCGCGCACGACGCGCAGGCGAGCGGCGCCGGCATGACGACGGTGTTCGACGCCGTGCGCATCGGCTCGATGGAGGGCCGCACCGACGCCACGGCCATCGCCCGCGAGATCGCCGAGGCGATCGGCTACGCCGCGGACGCGGGGATGACCCGCGCCGAGCACTACATCCACGTCCGCTGCGAGGTCTCGGCGCCCAAGAGCCCCGACGAGTTCGCGGCCCTCGAGACGGTCGGCCACATCCGCCTCGCCTCGCTCATGGACCACACACCGGGCCAGCGCCAGTACGCCGACGTCGAGGCCTTCCGCACCTACATGGTCGGCAAGGGCAAGCTCAGCAACGAGACCTTCCTGCCCTACATCGAGGAGTTGAAGAAGGTCGCGGCGGTGCACTCCGTGCCCAACCGCGCCGCCATCGCGCAGCGGGCGAAGGAGCTCGGCATCGCCCTCGCCGCCCACGACGACGCGACGGTCGAGCACGTCGACGAGTCGGCCGATTTCGGCGTGCTGATCAGCGAGTTCCCGACCACGCGCATCGCCGCCGCGGAGGCGCGCAAGCGCGGCCAGCTCATCGTCATGGGCGCGCCGAACATCATGCGCGGCGGCTCGCAGTCGGGCAACGTCGCGGCCTCCGAGCTGCTCGAGCTGGGGCTGCTCGACATCCTCTCGTCCGACTACGTGCCCGCGAGCCCGCTGCAGGCGATCTTCCTGCTCGAGGCCGAGGGCGTGCTGCCGCTGCACCAGGGCGCGAAGCTCGTGGCATCCAACCCGGCCAAGGCCGTCGGCCTCGACGACCGCGGCGTGATCGAGACGGGCCGCCGCGCCGACTTCGTGCGCGTGCGCGCGCACGACATGGCCCCGAGCGAGAAGCGCCCGGGCGGCCACCGTGTGCCGGTCGTGCGCGGCGTGTGGCGCGAGGGCGCCCGCGTCTCGTGAGCGCTCTCGACGCGGCGGGCGCGGGGGATGCCGCAGCGCCCGCCATCGGCCCGGGCGCCTTCGTAGCGGTGGTGGGCGCGAGCGGCGTCGGCAAGGACGCGCTGATGTCCTATGCGCGCGAGCGCCTGGCCGATGGCGCGTATTTCCCGCGCCGCGCCATCACGCGCCTCGCCGGCGCGGGGGAGGACTTCGACCCGCTCACCGAGGACGGCTTCGCGGCCGCCGTCGCCGCGGGCGCCTTCGCCCTGTCGTGGCGCGCGCACGGCCTCGGCTACGGCATCCCCGTCGCCACCGACGAGCACGTCCGGGCCGGCCGGGTCGTCGTGGTCAACGTCTCGCGCGCGGTCTTGGAGGAGCTCGGCGACCGCTACGAGCGGCTCGTGGTGGTCCGCATCACCGTCTCCGACGAGGTCCGGGCGGCGCGCCTGCACGCCCGACGGCGCGAGGACGCCGCCGACATCGCGCAGCGCCTCACGCGCGCCGACCCGGCGCCCGACTTCCCGGTCGACGCCGAGATCCGCAACGACGGCACGCTGGCGGAAGGCGGTGACCAGCTCCTGAGCGCGATCGCGTCGGCACTACAGTCGGCGTGATGACCCGCTACCAAGAGCTCGCCGCCGACCTGCGTGCGCGCATCGCCCACGGCGAGTTCGCCGTGGGCTCGGTGCTGCCCTCCGAGAACGCGCTGGCCGAGGCCTACGGCGTCTCGCGCGGCACGATCCGCAACGCGCTCGGCACGCTCGCCGCGCGGGGCATGGTCGAGCCGGCGCGCGGCACCGGCTGGGTCATCTCGTCGGGTCTGCAGGCGCGCGAGTTCGACACGCTGCGCACCTTCCCCGAGTGGGCCGAGAGCCACGGCATGCGCCCGGGCGGCCTCGTCGTGGAGTCGCGGCGCGACCTCCCCACGCCCGCCGAGGCCCGCGTGCTGCGCATCGCCGCGCGCGACGAGGTGCTGCGCGTCACCCGCGTGCGCACGCTCGACGGCCAGCCCGTCATGATCGAGCGCGCGGCGTTCGCGCCGTGGGTCGCGCCGCTCATCGAGGCGCTGCCCGCCGACGAGCCGTCGATCGTGCGGGTGTTCCAGCGCGAGGGCATCCGGTCGACGCGCGGCTCGCACCGCATCGACGCGGTGGCCGCCTCGAGCGAGGACGCGCGGCTGCTCGGCGTGCCCCGGTCGAGCCCGATCCTGCGCGTGCGGCGCGAGTACGGCGATCAGCAGGGGCGCATCATCGAGGTCGGCGAAGACCGGTATGTCGGGGGCGCGGTCGCCTTCGCGATCGAGGTCGACGAGACGGGTCCGCACCCCGGCTGAGGCCGCCGGGGAGGTCGATCGGGGCCGGTTCGCGGCATCCCGCCCCGTAATCCCGCGTAACCCGGCGACGTTTTTCGCAACACGATCGGCGCCCGCTGTCGACAGTCGTCCGCGTTTCGTCACGCTCGGCAACGGGGTTCGCGGCGTGCGGGCCGACCGTCCAGAGTGTGGTTCTGCGCCCACCCCGACCCCCGTGCCCGGGGCGCACCGACGCTCACGAAAGGCATCTCCGTGCACTTCCGTACCACGACGAGCCTCGCCGCGGCAGCCGCAGGCGCCGCCCTCGTCGCACTGCTCGCCGGCTGCTCGACCTCGCCCGCCTCGACGGCGGCATCCGATCAGGGCACGTTCGCCCAGAACTCGAAGACCCTCGTCATCAGTGCGCTGCCCTCGCCGGACGGCGGCGACCCGAACGCCGCGCTCGACGCGTACATCGGCAAGAAGACCGGTCTCACGATCAAGTACGTCCCGACCACCGACTTCAGCTCGCTCATCGCGGCGGGCATCGCCGGCCAGCTCGACGTCGCGGTGTTCTCGCCGACGACCTACGTGACGGCCGTCAACAAGGGCGCGAAGCTCGACGTCGTCTCGGCCGAGATCGCCGCCAAGGGCCTGACGACCCCCGGCTACTACGCCGACCCGATCGTGCGGAACGCCGACGCGTCGAAGTACCAGACCGTCTCGCAGTTCAATGGCAAGAGCATCTGCTTCGTCGACCCGACCTCGGCCTCGGGCTTCTTCTACCCGCTGCTCGCGCTCAAGGCCGCGGGCGTCGACATCTCGATCACGGGCACCGACGCCTCGGGCGACCCCGAGTTCAAGGACTTCACCGCGCACTTCTCGGGCACGCACGCCAAGGCCGTGCAGGCGGTCGCCTCGGGCCAGTGCGACGTCGGCTTCGCCGAGAACCGCGAGGCCGAGGCGGCCGGGTCGGGGGTGACGGTGATCAAGGATGCCGCGGTCGTCGGCGACGGCAAGGGCCGCCAGCTCGTGCCGGGCTACCCGGTCGTCATCTCGTCCACGCTGCCCGCGGCGCTCAAGGCGAAGCTGCGATCGATCCTGTCGACGGTGACCCCGGCGACGATCGCGGCCGCCGGCGTCACGACCCCGGTCGCGCCCACCTTCTTCGGCCTGCTGCCCGAGACCAAGGACTTCTACAAGCCGATCCACGAGGGCTGCGCCGACCCCGACATCAAGAAGGCCGCCGTCGCCGTCTGCGGCGGGTGACCCGAAGAGAGCCCCAGATGAGCACGACGACCCGCCCCGCCCCCGTCATCCGCGTCACCGGCGTCACGAAGGACTACGGCTCCGCCGTCGGTCTGCGCGGTGTCGACCTGACGGTGAACCGAGGTGAGGTCGTCGTGCTGCTCGGGCTCTCGGGCTCGGGCAAGTCGACGCTGCTGCGCCACCTCGACGGCCTCGAGCGCCCGAGCTCGGGCGAGGTCGAGGTGCTCGGCGAGAGCGTGCCGCGCCTGCGCGCCCGGCAGCTGCGCCGGCTGCGCGGCCGCGTCGCGATGATCTTCCAGCAGTTCGAGCTCGTGCCGTCGCTGACCGTGCTCGAGAACGTGCTGACGGGGGCCGTCGGCCAGCTGCGCGGGCCGCGGCTGGGGCTCGGCTCGTACCCGCGCTCGTTCCGGCTGCGGGCGCTCGCGCACCTCGAGCGCGTCGGGCTGCTGGCCCGGGCCTACGACCGCGCCGATCGCCTGTCCGGCGGTCAGCAGCAGCGCGTCGCGATCGCCCGCGCGCTGATGCAGGACCCCGAGATCCTGCTCGCGGACGAGCCCGTGGCATCCCTCGACCCCGAATCGTCCCGGCAGGTCATGGCGCTCATCCGCGAGATCGCGGCCGACGACGGGCTGACCGTCGTGTGCTCGCTGCACCAGGTCGACCTCGCGCTCGGCTGGGGCGACCGCGTCGTGGGGCTGCGGAGCGGGGAGATCGTGCTCGACACCCCGACCGCGGGGCTGTCGAAGACGAAGGCGATGGAGATCTACGGCCGCGTCACCACCTCGACGGCCGAACTCCAGCTCGAGTTCACGGGCGCGCTGCTGTGACGGCGACCCTCGATCGGGCGTCCGCGTCGCTCGCGCCCGGTCGGCCGCCTGCGAGCCCGATCGCGCCGCCGCGCCGCCGCGTCTCGGGCGCGCGCGTCGCCGGCTGGCTCGCGATCGCCGCGCTGCTCGGCTTCGGCGTGTACTCGATCGGCGGGCTGGGCCTCGACGCGAGCTATCTCGCGCACGCGTCCGCGAAGCTGAGCCAGTTCTTCGGCCAGACGAGCAACACGATCACCTTCCCGAGCCCGGCCGATCTCGCCTACCTGACCGGGCTCACGCTCGGGGTCGTCGTGCTCGGCACCCTCGTGGCCGCGCTCATCTCGGTGCCCATCGCCTACCTCGCGGCCGCGAACACCGCGCCCGCGCCGTGGCTGCGCTGGCTCGGCCGCGCGATCGGCGTGGTCACGCGCGCCGTGCCCGACGTCGTGCTCGCGTTCTCGGTCTCGCTCATGTTCGCGCTCGGCTCGACGATTCCGGGCGTGATCGCGATCGGCATCCACTCGATCGGCATGATCTCGAAGCTGTTCGCGGATGCCATCGAGCAGATCGACGAGGGCCCGCGCACCGCGATCCGCGCGGCGGGCGGCAGCCCCGCCCAGCAGTTCTGGGCCGGCGTCTTCCCGCAGGTGCTGCCCGCCTGGATCGCGACGGTGCTGCACCGCTTCGACATCAACGTGCGCGGCTCGGCGATCCTCGGCTACGCGGGCGTCGGCGGCCTCGGCTACGCCATGGCGCTCGCGTTCCACCAGTTCGACTACGGCCGCGGCTTCGGCATCGCGATCGTGATCTTCGCGCTCTGCGTCGCGCTCGAGATCGTGTCGTCGACGGTGCGTCGCGCCCTGCTCGGCATCCAGCCGACCGGCCGCGGGCTCGGAGACCGCATCGTGCGCGCGGCGACGAAGGGGCGGCGGGCGGCGGATGCCCCGGCCGGGGCATCCGCCCGCCCCACGGCTGTCGCGTCGTCGGCGGCGCCCCCCGCCGACCTGACCGGCCTGCTGCGCCGGCCCTGGACCCGCGACCGCGTGCGCAACACGGCCTGGGTGGTCGCCGCGCTCTTCTTCGTGGGCCTCGCGATCTGGTGGGCGCAGATCGACCCGAACCAGATCATGTGGCCGCAGGTGGCGCCCGTGCTCTCGAGCTTCTGGCCGCCGTCGTTCGGCAGCGCGGGAGCCGCCGCGGTGTTCACGGCGCTGCTCGAGACGCTGCAGGTCGCCTTCGCGGCGGCGCTCGTCTCGCTCGTGCTCGCGCTCGCGATCGGCTCGTTCGCGGCGCGCAACGTCGCGCCGAACGGCTGGGTGCGCGGCGTGGCGCGCGTCGTGCTGACCGCGCTGCGCGGCATCCCCGAGCTGATCGTGGCCCTGTTCCTCATCGTCATCGTGGGGCTCGGCGCGATTCCCGCCTTCGTCGCGCTCGCGATCGGCGGCGTGGGTCTGCTGGGCAAGCTGATCGCCGACTCGTTCGAAGAGGTGGATGCCGGGCCCGAACGCGCCCTGACGGCCGCCGGCGCGACGCGCACGCAGCGCTACGCCGCCGCCACGCTGCCCCAGGGGGCGCCCGCGCTCATCGGCCACGCGCTCTACCTCGTCGACACGAACGTGCGCGCGGCGACGCTGCTCGGTGCTGTCGGTGCGGGCGGCATCGGCTACTACCTTGCGCTCTCCGCGCCGCAGCTCGACCTGCACGGCGAGGTGACGACGCTCGTGGCGATCCTCGTCGTGGTCGTGCTCGCCCTCGAGGGCATCGCCGCGTGGCTGCGGCGCGTGTTCGGCTGAGCGCGCGGCGGGACCGTCCGGCATCCGGCATCCGGCATCCGGCATCCGGCATCCGGCACCCGCGAAAGCGCGGGCCCCGGCGTCGGCTGACGATCGGGGCCCGCGCTCTGCCGGCTACTTGAAGACGCTGCGCAGGTAGCTCGCGATGCCCTCGACGACCAGGACCATCGCGATGATGATGCCGATGATCGCCGAGACGACCGGGTGGGTCTTCGTGAGCCCGGCCGACACCGTGAGATAGAACCCGATGCCGCCCGCGCCCACGATGCCGAGCACGGTCGCCGAGCGGATGTTGGTGTCGAGCAGATAGAGCGTGTTGCCGAGCAGCGACGGCAGGCCCTGGGGCAGGGTCGCCGAGCCGAAGACCTGCAGGCGGCCCGCACCGGTGGCCCGCACGGCCTGCTCGGGTCCGGCATCCACCTCTTCGAACGAGTCGGCGATCAGCTTGCCCAGCAGACCCACGCCGCCGAAGGCCAGCGCGAGCACACCCGCCTGCGGACCGAGCCCGGTGATGATGATGAGCACGATCGCGAGCACGAGCTCGGGGACGCCGCGGAAGATCACGAGGAAGACGCGGAACGCGCCCCGCACCCAGCCGTTCGGTGCGATGTTGCGTGCGGCGAGCGACCCGAAGACGAGCGAGACCAGGAAGGTCAGCAGGGCGGCCGCGAAGGCCATCTGCAGCGTCTGCACGATGGCCGTGACGAAGGTCTGCGTGTCGTATGCGCCGGTGCTCGGCGGCCAGAACGACATGATCGTCGACCAGACGTACTTCCACATGATCTGATTCGGGTCGAGGCGCGACATCGCGAAGCCGCCGATGACGACGAGGATGCCGACCCAGCCCCAGACGGTGCTCGACACCCGGCTGCTGTTCCACGGGCGGCGCATGGCCTTCTCGACCGTGAGGTCGGCCGTGCTCAGCGTCGCGGCGGTGGTGGTCTTCCGGCGTCCGCGCGTCTGACGCATGAGCGCGTCGCCGAGGGTGCGTCGAGTGGGCTGTGCACCGAGCAGACGCACGCGGATCGTGGAGGAGACGAGCTCCGTGGCGACGCAGAGCAGGAAGATGACGATCGCGATGCCGAGCGCGGGGCCGAAGCCCTGCGGGAACTGCTGGAAGTCGATGTACATCCGGTAGCCGAGGCCGCCGACGCCGGCGAAGCCGAGGATGACCGAGCCGCGCACATTGATGTCGAAGCGGTGCAGCGCCGTGGCGATCCAACTCGGGAACACCTGCGGGAAGACGCCCGACCAGAACTCCTGCGCCTTCGAGCCGCCCGCGGCGCGGATCGCGAGACGCGGGCCCTCGTCGATCTGCTCGATGGCATCCGCGAACAGCTTCGAGATCATGCCGATCGAGTGGAAGCCGATGGCGAGGACACCGGCCCACGTCGCACCGAGCGTGAACATGAGGCCGATGGCCATCGCGAGGATGACGTCGGGCACCGCGCGGGTGATGACGCCGATCGCACGGCCGATGACCCGCGACGTGCGATTCGGGGCGGTGTTGGCCGCGGCGAGGTAGGCGATCGGCATCGAGATGACCGCCGCAACGACCGTGCCGGCGATCACGACGCCGAGCGTCAGCGAGATCAGGTAGACGAGGTCCGGCACCGACGGGAACGAGATCGGGTCCATCAGCCGGATGGTCTTCGCGAGCGACAGCATCGAACGCTGGAAGTTGTAGAGCGAGAAGTCGATCTGGGCGAGCGACCAGATCGCGAATCCCGCCATCGCCACGATGACGGCGCCCGCGATGACCTTGTTGGTCGAGATCCGCGGGCGACGCGGCAGTGCAGCGCCGGATGTCGCTGAGCCGGGCGTCGTCGTCGTCGCCGTCACGAGGCGGCCCCGTCGGCGAGCGCCGGCGCGGCATCCCGGCCACGCGGCGCATCGGCGAGCAGCTCGCGCTCGATCACGGTGAGCTCGGTCGTGGTGGTCGCGACGCGCCCGTAGATCTCCATGACCGCGGCCTTCGAGAGCCCGCTCGCCGGGGTGTCGAGCACGACCTCGCCGTGTCGCAGGCCCACGATGCGGTCGCCCCAGCCGAGGGCGAGGTCGACCTGGTGCAGCGAGCACACGACGGTGAGGCCGTCTTCCGCGGCGATCTCGCGGATGAGCTTCATGACGACATCCGACGACTCGGGGTCGAGGGATGCCACGGGCTCGTCGGCCAGCAGCACATCCGGGTTCTGCATCAGCGCGCGGGCGATCGCGACGCGCTGCTGCTGGCCGCCCGAGAGCTGGTCGGCGCGGTTGTACGCCCGGTGCAGCAGCCCGACGCGCTCGAGGTGGGTGAGCGCCTCGCGCCGCAGGCTCGCCGGCCACGTCGCGAGTCCGAGTCGCGGCCCCTTGACGCGCGAGAGCGCGCCGGTGAGCACGTTCTCGAGGACGGTCAGCGACGGCACGAGCTCGAACTGCTGGAAGATCATGGCGACCCGCCCGCGCAGCTTGCGCAGCGCCTTGGGCCGCAGGGCGGGCAGGGACTGACCGAGCACGGTCACATCGCCCGCGGTGGGCAGCTCGAGGCCGTCGACGTGCCGCAGCAGGGTCGACTTGCCCGAGCCGGACAGGCCGAGCAGCACGACGACCTCCCCCTTCTCGACCGTCAGGTTCACGTCTCGGAGTGCGTGGGTCTCGCCGAAATCCTTCGTGAGGCCGGCGATCGTGATGATCGGGGAGGTCGTCGTGCTCTTCATGCTGTCTCTTCGCCTTCGCTTCGGGTCAGGCCGTTACTTGGAGCAGTTGGCCGCGGCGATGTTCTTGCAGAGGCTGTCGATCGTGTCGTAGTACTTCTGCTCGAAGGGCACGACACCCGCGTTCGACTTGCTGTAGGCGTCGGTGATGGTGATGCCCGCGGCCTTCATGGTGTCCGGGTTGGCGGTCTGCAGGGCCTTGGTGACCTTGGCCTTCACCGCGGCGGGAAGGGCGTTCGAGACCTCCCACGGCACACCGGGGACGAACTCCTTCTGGATGGACTTGAGGCCGCCCACGTACGCGGTCGTGTCGACGTCATCGGCGAAGCCGACGTCGCACTGGCCCGCGGCGATCGACTGGGCCGACTTGGGGTGCGAGCCGGCGAAGATCGCGGTGAAGTCGGCGAAGGTCGGGTTGCCTGAGGCATCCGTGCCGGTCTGCTTCACGCTGATGCCGGCCTCCGAGAGCATGTTCAGGCCGAACAGGAAGCCCGAGGTGGACGAGGGGGAGACGAAGCAGACCTTCTTGCCCTTGAACTGCGAGACGCTCGTGATGCTCGAGTTCTTCGGCACCCACGCCTCGGAGTAGTAGCCGGGCTGGCTCGAGCCGGGCGACATCTGCAGCGAGACGGGCGAGTAGTCGCCGCCCTTGTTCTTGACCTGCTCGTACTCGAGGGCGCCCGCGGTGAAGACGTCGACCTTGCCGGCGACGGCGGCCGCGATGAGGCTGTCGTAGGACGTGGTCGGCAGGAACTTGACCTTGAGGCCGGTCTCCTTGGCGAGGTAGTCGGCGACGGGCTGGTAGCCGGCCTCGCCGTTGGTCTCGTCGGGCAGGTTGCCGACGATGAGCGTCTTCGAGTCCTGGGCGAACGTGCCCTGGTCGGACTGGGTGGACGCGGCCCCCGAGGAGCATGCGGTGAGCACGGCCGCGGCGGCCACGGCGGTGGCGACGACGGCGCCGATGCGCTTGCTGCGGGACAGGAACATGAGGTGGGAACCCTTCTTGGTCGGGCGCTCGCGCAGACTGAGGTGGGAGATGCTGGTTGCGGGCGTCGGGGACGAAGTTAGGCAGCCACGGGGAAAGCGCGACCACAGCACGGTTGACGGCAGATGAAGCAGTCCAAACATCTAGACAAGCTGAGCACGCGGATTTCGCCGGTTGTCACTACAAGTCGGGCCTCGTCCGCATCGCCCGGCGGGGTTCTTCTGCGAGCGGTTCGCAGGTGCTGCACCGTGCGCCGGGCGGTTTCGGCGCGGCTGTTCGAATGAGTGCCGGCGCGTGCTCCCGGCGACGTTCCGGCCGGGTGGTTCGTGCGTTCTGGGCGTTCTGGGCGTTCTGGGCGTTCTGGGCGTTGGGGGCGTTGGGGGCGTTCGGGGCGATCGGGGCGAGAGGGGCGACTGGGCCGACTCGGGCGAGAGATGCGTCGTGTTCGTGCGTTGTGGGTGTCCCGGCCGCCCACGGCCGCTACCGTGGCGGACATGACCGATGACGAACGCCTCGAGGCGATCCGGGAACGCTTCGACGGGCGCGCCGAGTCGTACGACGACAGCGCCATGCACCGCGCCCTGGCGGCGGCGGTCGCCGACTTCGTCGACCTCGAGGGCGTCGAGACCGTGCTCGACGTCGCCACCGGCACGGGGCTCGTGCTGCGCGCGCTCGCGGCCCGGGCCGGGGGCGAGGCAAACCTCGACTCGGTGGCCAGCGCACAGTCGGTCTCTTCGGACAGTTTGCCGGGCAGTGCAGAGTCTGTTTCTTCGGGCGGCTCACCGGATGAGGTGCAGGACGGCCCGACGGGTGAGGCGCAGAGCGGTTCGGCGGGTGGTCGCGAGGGCGGCTCACCGGGCGATGCGAAGACTGTCTCATTGGGTGGCGGGGCGGCGGGGCATCCGCTTCGGCTGCTCGGCATCGACCTGTCGCCGGGCATGCTCGCGGTCGCGCGGCGCGAGCTGCCGTCGGCCGAGTTCGTCGAGGCGCGGGCGGAGGAGCTGCCGGTGGCGGATGCCTCGGCCGACCTCGTCCTGTGCGTGACGGCCCTGCACATCTTCGCCGACCCGTCGCTCGTGTTCGAGGAGTTCGCCCGCGTGCTCGCGCCCGGCGGTGCGCTCGTGACGGCGACGTTCCTCGAGCTCGCCGAGCACGGCCACGGGCACGGCCAGGGGCCGGACTCCCCTGTGACGCCGGGCTACACGCCGAATCACGCGCCCTTCGCGTCGCCCGAGGCGCTCGCCGACGCGGCGGCGCCGGCCGGCTTCGTCGTGACGCGCTTCGAGGAGCGCGCCCTCGAGGGCGACCGGGTCCTGATCGCAGAACTCGCCGCCGTCGACTGAGCCGCGCCCCACTCGGATGTGCCGAGTCGCATCCCGTTTCGGTGGGCTTGGTCGCGTCTCGTTTCACTCTCAGCCGGCTGAGTCGCCTGCCATCTCGGCTGGTTGAGCCGTGTTCCGTTTCGTTCGGCTGAGTCGCGTGCCATTCCAGTCGGCTGAGTCGTGTTCCGTTTCGGTTGGCTGGGTTGCGTCCTGTTTCGGCCGCCCGGGTGGCGTCCCGTTCCGACCAGCTGGGTCGCGTTCTGTTTCAGTTGGCTGGGTCGCGCCCCGCTCTGACCGACTGAACTCTGTCTGTCTGTCTGTCTGTCTGTCTGTCTGTGTGCCTGCCTGTCGGTTACGCAGCGCACCCAGCCCCAACACGGCTCGCCTAAGTGTGATGTCCAGGGACGTTGTTTGCTGACACGGCGTTGACCCGCCAGTAGGCGAAGGCCTCCGGTTGTGAAGTGGAGCTGTCTAATTCACCGCTTCATGCAACCTGGAGGCCTTCGTGTCCC
>Ga0131853_10000116_pt1 | contig 125183 bp, 125 predicted proteins | sample TergutLab28metaG_FD_92764 | JGI IMG/M metagenome (GOLD analysis project Ga0131853, IMG submission 92764) | Labiotermes labralis P1 segment gut microbial communities from Petit-Saut dam, French Guiana - Lab288 P1 (version 2) (version 2) | ecosystem: Host-associated > Arthropoda: Insects >...
ATCTAATCTTGTCGTCTTCAAAGAAGTCCACATCGAAAGAAAAGTAGTCAAGGGCGGTTTTTCTTCTCACATAGATTTCCCCCTTGTTTTTTGATGTCCGTGGCGATTGCGGCGAGGTTGTTTATTATTTTGATATCTTTAATTGTTTCAATGGCAATCCAACAGGTAAAAGATGACCATAAACTTCCTGCTATAATAATGTAGATAATCATTAGCACTGCACCGATCGGGTCAACTAAATACGCACTGCTGCCCGTGTAGCTAATTAATTCGCGGCAAGCATCGCAAAGCTTGTCCTCGGTCATGAGCCTATTCCCACGCATTTGCTTTTAAGTTTTGGATTGGTATAGGTAATCGGAATACCTAATTGCTCCGCTGCGTCAATTTCGAGTGCCATGCCTTCGGTGATTCTGTTGCCGAATACAACCACATTGTCGCAGAACTCAATTATACGTAAGCACATCGCCAATGCGGTTTGACGTTGCTCCGGGTCGTTGTCGTCGTACACGCCGTCAAAAGTTAAGTGCATGGAAATCGGACATATGTTGAGATCCACAAGCTGCCGGCAATACTCCCGCGCTTTTGCTATGTTCGCTGGAATATCTCCGGCAAGCGGTGCGCATACGTAGGCTAATTTCATAACAACCATATTACCACTTTTCATAAATCGCACTCGCTTCTTCAAGTGTTTTCATGTCAAATGCGTAGTTAACACATCGAATAATAAAATTCATTTCCTCTTCAGCAAGTTCCCTGTATCCGTCCCTGTTTTTACCGTCATCATTCATGTCAATAACGCACGTGTTATAGTGACGCAAGGCATAAATCATATACCCTGTGGCGGATGCATTGCTCCAATCTCCTATAAAAAGCATAAATAACCACCCCTCTTTCTTTTATTTACTTGAAACAATTTTGCAGTCGATAATTTCTAATGCCACAACCATGCGACAAAGGTCATTTTCGTCCTCCTGACCGCAAAGAAGGGTGTCGCCGTTTTCATTTTTTAGCTCAAGCGAAAACATCTCGTATTCATCGTTCCACGAAAAATTACAATCGTTCACGACAAAGCCTTTTATTACGTCTTCGTCAAAATTATGTGCGGAAAATTCTAAAAGGTCTGCGCCGAAGCAGTTACCGCCAATTGTATAAGCAATGCGACCTTTGTATTCGCCGCTTTGGAAGGTGACTTGAATTGTGTGAACCCTTTCACGGAAATTGTCGCGGTTTTCATAACATTTCATGCCACTTTGTACTTCCGCATTTTCGTAATCACGCAAGCGAGTTTCAGCTAAAAGTGCGTCATTTAAGTATGATAAACATTCATCTTTATCGAAACCGTCAACGCCTTTCGTTTCAATCCATTTGATGTATGATTTAAGCCGTTCCATTTTGCACCTTCCTCTCATCCGGTGGCATTTGGAAAATAAGATATTCCTCACTTAAACAGAAACTAACGGGAGAAACATATAAGTAGTCGCCGTCTTTTGCTTGCTCGGTGCGATATGGCATTGTTAGCCATTTGTTAAGACGCTCAATCACGCGCCGGGCGGTTTCTATGTTAATGTAAGAACCCATGCTGGAAGGGTCAGGGAAGCGGCCGAATGCGTAAACACCCCACCGTTTATCCTTATCCGTATACATAACAGAAAAGCTTTCAATATTTTCGGCTACGATGATTGCGCATTTGTCTTGGCTTTTTATTAATCGCATGGAAATTCCTCTTTCAGTAGTTTGGTGTGAACATAACCCGCTTTAGCGGTTGTTCCGATTATAAAGTGTGAAAAAATACGTCGCTTGCGCTTTTCTCACTCATTTTTAGACGGTTTACTTGTTATGGCTTCTTTCATTTTGCGTATAAGTTCTTTTGTAAATTCTGCTTCATCGGCTTTCTGATTCTCTGTCTGCTCTGGTGTTTTTCTTGGGTTTCCATGCATAAAGCCCGTGTAGTTATCCATCTTTTTTGCCCCTTTCCATTTATATTTTTGTGTAAATATAACCCGCTTTATCGGCTGTTCCGATTGTAAAGGGTGGAAAAAATACGCCATTGACGTTGTGATTCCGCCTTGGCGAAGAAAATTTATGGCAAAAAAATTTAAACAGTTATTCTGGTACGACTATTCCAAATTGCTTGCAAAGAGCAAGTAAAAGTTTTTCATGCTTGTCCATCCGTTGCATGACAAACTCTGATTGAAAGTTGTTTCCGTCGAAAGTATCAACCCTCCACTTTCCGGTTTCCGTTTTGATGCCTTTTATTTGCCCGGTTTCCAGCCCATGCCTAACGGTTTTTTGAGATAATCCGTAGATTCTTACATATTCACTTACTGGTATATAACGTCTCGGCTTTTCTGTTGCGGCTTCCAAAGACCGTTTTTGTCAAGGTAGCAGTTTGTAGAAACACAAAAAATTTATAGATTTTTTACCGCCAAGGTAGTTTCAATGAATATTTATACGGACGAATACACAAACGATACGCTTCCAAAGCAAAGTGTTTTAGATATAGAAAGCTGTCAACAATTGAATTCGCTATTTGCAAATATAATTGTTGACAAGTCCAACTTTCTTGTGGTACAATCTTGTTGTCTTAAACGAGCTTCGGCTCGTATTGGTCGCCTCCCGATGTATCAAATTGGAGTATATTGCGAAATATACTTGTGAGGTGGTTAGCCATCTCGGTATATGGGCGCCGCATGACGACATCTGATACACGCCATACCGTCATGTATCGTTCGTATTGTAACTGTACACGTTAAGCGTGTTCAGGAACCCCCTTAGGAGAAGGGGGTTCCTCAAAGATTTGGAAGGTCGGCTCGATAGGAACCAACTTCTTCTTGGGAGAACCCTATGCCATAAAGTGGTAAATTAAAAGGGTGTGAAGGAGGTTGCTCATATGAGCAATGAAAAAAAGACACTATCGAACCAGAGTTTACCCGAAATCAAAATCACCCACGGAAGCGCGGTAAGGAAGCTGAACATAGCCCTTAAATTAACCGGCGTTGCTCTGAAGATTATTACGATTGTTGAAAAAATAATCGGGTGGTTGGGTTAAATGAAAAGGCTTTCTAATTTCTGAATTTTACAGAGGACTTCCTCTTTTATAAAATTTTCGTGTGGGAAACGGAGGTGTTTAATAGTGATTGGTGAAGCATTAAAAATGTTCAGAACAATTCACGGATATAAAGCTAAAGAGCTTGCTGAACATCTTGAAATATCACCAAGCTATCTATCAGAAATCGAAAATGGCAAAAAAACACCCTCTTATGAATTGCTTGAAAAATATGCTGAAGTATTTGATGTAAAATTATCGACCCTCATTGTTTTCACTGAGGATTATGGCAAAAACAAACAAACAGGCAAAGCTCAGAACGGTGTGAGAAAAATGTTATTTAACTTTATGAAACGGTTAGACGAGGAAGTTGCAAATGATAGCGAACATTAATAAGCACAAACAATATCCGATTCAATCAAGCCCATTATATACCCTTTCCAATAAACGGAATTTGGAAAGGCTTATTGGACTTGAAAAATATTCATTAAACAAAATATCTGAGCAATTAAGGTATAGCGATTTTACAATCGCAAAAAAAGATGGTAAGGCGCGTCCTGTAACTGCTCCCTATCCATACTTAAAACGAGTACAGCGGTCTTTGTATAATCTTCTATCTCGAATTGAAAAGCCCGACTGGTTGATTTCCGGGTCAAAAGGAAAATGCTACATAGATAACGCAAAGTATCACCAACGAAACCAAAGTCAATATGCTCGAACCCTTGATATAAAGAACTTCTATCCAAACTGTACACGAAAATATGTCTTTGCCTTTTTCACAAAAACTATGAAAATGCCAAATGATGTAGCGGGCGTTTTATCAGACATTTTAACATACAGAACAACAATTCCTGTAGGCTCGCCAACAAGTCAGTTGCTGGCCTTCTTTGCATATGAAGATATGTTTAAGGAATTGCACTCTTTGGCGTTAAGTCATGGGTGTCTATTTACCGTATATGTTGATGATTTAGCATTTTCAAGTACGACACCAATCAATCACCAACAACTACTTTTCGATGTTGCATTTATTCTCGGAAAGAATGGACACAAACTGAAATGGAAGAAAAAGAAGGTGTACTCCAAGAACGAAAGCAAGCTCTTTACCGGTGTAGTTTTAGACGCAGAAAACCAATTGAAAATCCCCAACAATCTGCATAATAAAATCCGCAAGGGAATGGAGCGGCTTGATGATGTAGAAAACATGGGGAAAACGGAGCGCGATACATTCAAAAAACAACTATATGGCAGAATCATATCAGCAAGAAACATTGAACCGACACGATATGCACAATTGGCTATGGCGGTAAAGGCATTGAAAGTGTGATGTAGTGTAAGTATTTATTAGACAAGGGGCGCAACATTCATGACCAACAAGCAACTCAAAAACTTAAAGAACAGGCTTTGGCAGGGGGCAGACCAACTTCGCGCCAATTCCGGCTTGAAATCCACTGAATACGCTACACCCATTTTGGGGCTTATATTTCTTCGCTTTGCCGAAAGCAAATATCGCCAATATGAATCCGATATACTCGTTGAATATGAAAAAAGCAAAGGAACACGCGCCGAACGCCCCATACATGAAATAGCCATTGCAAAATGTGGTTATTATCTTCCGTCGGAAGCACGATTTGAGTATTTATTGAACTTACCGGAATCGGTAGACCTTGCAAAGAAAACGATAACGGCAATGGAAGAAATAGAAAAACATACTGCCGAGCTTGCAGATACTCTGCCGAAAGATATTTACTACAACGTAAACAGTGAAGATGACCCGCTTGTTTTGGCAAAATTGTTTAAGGTTTTCAAGGATATTCCCACCGATGTAAGCCTTGATATTTTTGGCGAAATTTATGAATATTTTCTCGGTGAATTTGCTCTTGCTGAAGGACAAGGCGGCGGCGAGTTCTTTACACCGTCTACGGTTGTGCGCTACATGGTAGAAGTTCTTGCGCCAACCGAAGGCGAAATTTTCGACCCCGCTTGCGGAAGCGGCGGTATGTTTGTGACAACGGCGCATTATATCGCCCGTCAAAACGCAAAAGGAAATGATATAAACCTTCGCGCATATGGTGTGGAAAAAACGGGCGCTACGGTAAAACTTGCCAAAATGAACCTTGTGCTTAACAATGTGCGCGGAAGCATAACCGAAGCCAATTCATATTACCGCGACCCGTACAATTGCTTCGGCAGATTTAATTATGTAATGGCGAATCCGCCTTTTAATGTAGACGAAGTGGAACTTGACCAAGTAAAATCCCAACCGCGCTTTAATACATACGGCGTACCGCAAAACAAGACAAAAAAAGCGAAAGGTGACGCAAGAGAAACCGTACCCAACGGCAATTATTTGTGGATAAATTTATTTGCAACATCGCTGAACGAGAACGGACGTGCCGCGCTTGTTATGGCAAATTCCGCATCGGACGCGGGGCATAGCGAAAAAGATATTCGCATTAAACTGATTGAAAGCGGCGTAATAAGCCAAATGGTAACATTGCCGACAAATATGTTCACAAGCGTTACATTGCCCGCAACGCTGTGGTTTTTTGACCGAGGCAGAAAGAAAAAAGATGAAATCCTGTTCATTGATGCCCGAAATATTTTTACGCAAATAACCCGCGCGCACCGCAAGTTTTCCGATGAACAAATAAAAAACCTTTCAATAATAACGCGGCTTTACGAAGCCAAAACGGACGAGTTCGCCGCACTCGTTGACGAATACCGCGTGGCCCTTATCGCCGCGCCGGAAGTTTCCGATGACGAGGATATACCGCCGAAAGCCTACTGGCAAGAGCAAATAGATTGGCTGACTTCCCGCTTCCCTGATGGAAAATACGTTGATGTTATCGGACTGTGCAAAGTGGCGAAACTAGATGGCGAGGACGGCATAAAAGACCAAGATTATTCGCTTAATCCGGGGCGTTATGTTGGCGTGATTATTGAAGATGACGGATTGACGAAAGATGAGTTTACATCAGAAATGCAGAAACTGAACGAAGAACTTTCCGCACTTAACGCCGAAGCGCAGGAATTAGAAAAAGCAATTACCGAGAATTTACGGGTAATGTTAGGTATTGGAGGCGGCAAGTGATGTTTGGAAACTTTCAAAATAATATAGCGCAACAAATAATCAAATTGAAATATGCAATTCAATCCGATAATATGAAGTACCTCGTTGATGCGTTAAATGAGGCAGACCAAAAATTCTACTTGGATGGAATTGTAATGGCCAAATTGTTGGCAGATAATAATGGTGTTTTGCGTACTGAAGGAATAATTCCGAAATATGGAAATTATGTTTCGCTTGCCAATGAATATATAGAAATATTACAAGACGAATTGGGATATTTGCAAAATCCGCACTTATTATATACATCATTCTCGCAAAGAGCTATAAATCTACTCTATAGCAATCGAGAAAACTTTACACCCGACCAACCTCTATATCATAAAAACGAGAAAACTCTCACTGTGTCAAAGTGTTTATCCGTTATCAGCTATGCCAAGAATGTGATTGAAATGCTTGGCGTAGAAATAGAAGGAAAATACAGCGTAGCCCTAATAGTTTTGAAATCCATTGACCTTGCTTTGAAAAATCGCAAGCAAGACAAACCATTAAATAAAGCTCTGCATTTGACAAAGGATGTCATGTCGGAAGTTTTGAAAAAGGCGATTGATGACGAAAATGCGAAACGAGTTGTTTCGGGAGCATCGGTGTTGGTTGACTTAACGATTGACTTTTTGATTAAGGAATAGAGGCGAGTGACGTATGAACTACAAGCAATTATCGCAAGTAGCAAAATGGCGCACAGACCGTATATCAGCAGAAAAAGTTAATTTCTCAAACTATATTTCAACTGAAAATATGATACCTAATAGGGGTGGCGTTGAAAATGCTACTTCATTACCTAACGCTAAGACCTTATCTAAATATGTAACAGGTGATATTTTACTTTCAAATATTCGCCCATATTTTAAGAAAATATGGTTTGCAGACACAACAGGTGGATGCTCGAACGATGTATTGGTCGTTCGTCCCAACGGTGTTGATGCAAAGTTTTTATATTATATCTTGTCGGACAATAAGTTTTTTAATTATTCTACTGTAACTTCAAAAGGTACAAAAATGCCACGCGGTAGCAAGACGGCGATAATGAAATATCTCGTACCTGATGTGCATGAATCCACTCAAATCCGAATTGCAGAAATCCTCTCCGCATACGATGACGCAATCGAAAACAACAACCGCAGCATCGCGCTACTTGAAAAAGCGACACGGGAGCTTTATCGCGAGTGGTTTGTGCGTATGCGTTTTCCGAGATATGAAAGTGCAAAATTTGTGAACGGCTTGCCAGTGGGGTGGGAGCTTGACGTGTTAGGTAACTTTGTCAATATAACGTCAAGTAAACGCAGTTATGAAAGCGAACGTGTTAATTTTGGTATTCCGCTATATCGCTCGAAAGAAATTATCCAAATTGAAAACGGCGAAGCTATAACGGAATCATTGTATGTTTCTCCTACATGGTTTTACGAAATACGCGACAAATTCGGTGCGCCGCAAGAAAACGATATATTAATCACCTCTCGCGGAACGATTGGAGTGCCGTTTCTTGTGGACAAGCGAGAGTTTTATTTTTCTGACGGCAATCTTTCATGGCTTCAAAGCGGAAAACAGCCCGAAGTTGCTTTATATCTTTACCTTTGGCTCAATTCTCCGGCAGGGCAAGGTGTGGTACTTGCTTCAACAATCGGAACATCGCAAAAAGCTCTCCCCATCGAAAGTTTAAAAAAAATTAAGCTCTTGAAGCCGAACAATGAAGTCTTTTCGGATTTTTATAATAGGACTATGCCATTGGTTCAGCAAAAACGAATTTTACAATCTCAATCTCAAAACCTAGCCCGTCAACGAGATTTGCTTTTGCCTCGTCTTATGAATGGTAAGTTAGAGGTGTAAATTATGGATTGCTTACGAGTATGGCTTGAGAATTTTCGCCAAAATCCTGATGGACGAATAACATATATTGCATTTTGGTTTTTTATTGTTTTAGGAATAATAAAGGAAAAATATCCTGTTGCTTTCGTCAGATACAGGCAAAGAGTGATAGGTAAAACAATAATAAATGAATCAGGCGAAGACGGAGAATGGTTAAAAGAAGCAGTTATTAAAGTTTGTGCAATTACCCTGCCTCTTATTGTTTTCTTAGGTTATAGATTTATTTCTCAGGGGGAGACAATTACCTTTTTACGGGTTTTATGGGCTATTGTATGCGGAGCAGTCTGGGCGATACTCCATAATAAACCAAATCAGATAGGGCATTTATTTGAATGGGTTATTCTTGTTTTTCTTACGCCGTTTTCTGTAGTCATGTTTTGGGGGACATCGGAATTGTTTGATGTTTTTATGGTGATTTTCTCTTATGCGGTTTTTACTTTTTTTCGAGCAAAAGAATTTTCCCTGTCAATTGTGATTTTGTTGTTAGGTGTCAACATCATTTTCATTAGACAAAGATTTTTCGCACGCGAAGAACTTATAGACAATCTCCTTTTTGCATTTGGCACAAGTTTTGTTGTATCGGGATTTATGGGCTTATTTACCCATATTGAAAAAATTAGGCAAAAATCGCAGAAAAGAAAAAGAGCGATGGTGTGCCTCTTGAAGTACATCGAAAATACTTGCAAGGAAATACACAATAGTATTTATGGAGAAAATCATGATTTCTTTTATGTGAATTATGATAACCTTGCCCAAGGGTTCAAGAATTGCAGTAAATCGGAAACACCTCAACGTTTTATCACTTACAATATTATTGAATCAATTGCCAATTTAAATGAAGAATTGCAATTGCTATGTGCAAATAAAAACATCTTGTTAATGGAAGAAATTATGAATGTTGACGAAATGGAAGCTATCATCGAATTTGCAGACTATATCTCTAAAGTGCTTAAAAGAAAGAAGGCTTCAATTGTTTTTAACTTTTTTGATGAACTTGATGTTTTGGCAGATTCCAACATAGACATTAAGCGATACGTTTTTTGCTTTGGAAAAGATATATTGCGACCGCGTTTTGGAGCTTTTGGTTGGGAATATAAATAAACAAGGGGGTATGGGTATATGCCAAAAATCATAACCGAAGATATGATAGAAAAAGCCGCAATTGAATTGCTTGTGACGGAATATTCGCCTCTTTACGCGCATTTTAATTGCTATACCGAAAAGCCCGAAACTCTACCCGATAGCACAGGAAGAAGCGACAAAAAGCAAGTTGTTTTACCGAAGATTCTTTTTACAAAGCTCTGCGAACTCAACCCCAATATTCCCGAAAATGTTATAAAGCAAACAGCAGATGAACTATACCGCAACGCGCACGGCGACCCATTGGAAGAAAATTTTAATCGTTATCAAAAAATTCGTAACGGTATAAAGGTTTCCTATAAAAAAGACGGACGCGAAACACTGGAGTTGTTGCGAATTATTGATTTCACCACGCCCGAAAACAACAGTTTTATTGTCGTTTCTCAAATGTGGATTTTCGGCGGTCAGCACTGGCGCAGACCCGACTTGATTATTTTCATAAACGGTTTGCCGATTATTTTTATTGAATTAAAAAACTCGACAATAAATGTAAAAAACGCATATGATATAAACCTAACAAATTACAGAAAAGACATTCCGCAAATTTTTAATTTCAATCAAATTTGCGTTCTTTCAAATGGAATGGAAACGCGGCTTGGTAGTTTTTCGGCGGGTTATGAACATTTTTTTGAGTGGTTGAAGCTGTCGGACGAAAAAGAAAATCCAAACCGCAAGGCAATCAAAGAGGATTGCATCAGTCTTGAATATTTTTTGCGCGGGCTTTGTAAGCCGGATGCGCTGCTTGATTATATCGAAAACTTTATTCTGTTCGACCAACGCAAAGGCGGCATTATAAAAAGTAAAATAATAGCCAAGAATCATCAATTTCTTGGTGTAAACAACGCATTTAACGCCTTTCAAAACCGCGGAGAACTTTGCGGCAAGCTGGGCGTTTTTTGGCATACACAGGGAAGCGGCAAAAGTTATTCAATGGCGATGCTTGCACGAAAAATAAAACATAAATGCGTTGGAAATTTTACTTTTTTAATCGTAACAGACCGCGAAGATTTGGATGGGCAAATTTACGAAACATTCCTTCGCACAGGGTTTATGAGTGAAGCAGAAAAAGTTAAACCCGCAAACAGCGAAGAATTACGCTGGGAACTTGCCACGAACAAAAGTATTATTTTCACGCTGATTCATAAATTCCGCTATGATAAAGGGAAAAAATATCCCGTCATAACCGAGCGCGATGAAATAATCGTTTTTGTAGACGAGGCACATAGGACGCAGTACAAGGATTTAGCCGAAAATATGCGAACGGGCTTGCCAAACGCGCAATTTATCGCGTTCACGGGAACGCCGCTTCTCGGAAGCAAGCGGCTCACGCACTCATGGTTTGGCGATTATGTAAGCGAATACAATTTCGCGGAATCTATCAAAGACAACGCCACCGTTCCGCTTTACTATGTAAAGCGTGTGCCGGAGGTCGAACTTCAAAATGATTTTTTAGAAACAGATTTTGCAGAAATTTTAGAAGATGAAAACTTAACCGAAGCAGAACAAACACGGCTTGAAAATTATTATTCACAAGAGCTTGAAGTAATTAAGCGCGATGACAGACTTGATGCAGTGGCGCAGCATATCGTCTATCATTTTCCGCGCCGTGGTTTTCGCGGAAAAGGCATGGTAATTACAGTTGATAAATTCACCGCCGTAAAATTATACGACAAAGTTTCACACCATTGGCGGGAAGAAATTAAAAAGTTGAACGTCGCTATGTCAAAAATTGAAAATGAAGCGGAAAAATTACGAGTAAAATCGCTTGTTGATTATATGCGAAAGGTTGACATGGCTGTTGTCATAAGCGAGGACGCTGATGAAGAAGAAAAATTCAAAAAAGAAGGCATAAATATTTTGCCGCATCGGAAACGTATGAACGAAACCGATGAAAACAGTTTTGACATCGAAGATAATTTCAAAGACCCGAATCACCCGCTTTCGCTTGTTTTTGTTTGCGCCATGTGGCTGACAGGATTTGATGCGCCATCAGTGTCTACTCTGTATTTGGACAAGCCGATGAAGGGACATACTCTCATGCAAACCATAGCGCGGGCAAATCGCGTTTTTCCCGGCAAAGAAAACGGCATAATTGTAGATTTTCTCGGTGTATTCAAACATTTAAAACGTGCGCTTGCCGATTATGCTGCCGACGATGAAGGTTTAACGCCCGTGAAAAATATTGAACTGCTTCTTGTGCAATTAAACGAGGCTATTGAATTAACATTGGCGTATTGCACCAAACACGGCATCTACCTTAATCATCTGGTTACAGACAGCAATGTTTTTCACAATTTATCGCTGTTTGCCGATTTTGCAAATATCATTGTCGGCAACGATGAAGTCAGAAATGAATTTAAGGTATTTGCAAACACAGTAGATAATTTATACGAATCCCTGCGTCCCGACATTTTCAAAATGGATTTTGAGCCGAAATACAAAGACGCAATTTTATATTTGCGCGGCGTGGTTGATGGAAAAATTCGTCCGGACAAATTGGAATCGGCAAAAGAACGCATTAACGAACTTTTAGACCAAAGCGTTATTGTTGCAGAGGAAGCGCGAGTTTATACAATAAACGAAAGCGGAAAAGAAATTGATATTTCAAAAATGGACGTTGATGAGCTTAGGGAAAAGCTGAAAAAGACACGAAATAAAAATCTTGAAATAGCTAATCTTCGTGAGCATATTCAAAAAAAATTGGAACAGATGCTTCGCAAAAATGTAACGCGCTCTGATTTTGCCGAGCGGTTTAGAAATATAATTGACGCATACAACGCGGGCGGTTCACAAAATGATGATTTTTACGAAAAAATTCTAAAATTCATGGAAGAACTTCACGCAGAAGAAGAACGCCATGTAAAAGAAGAACTTTCCGAAGAAGAATTAGAAATTTTCGATTTGCTCCGCAAAGACGCTCTCTCAAAAGATGAAGAAATGCGCGTGAAATTAGCGGCGAAAGAATTGTATAACACATTACTCATCCGAAAGACTGAGTTATTTGTTGTGGGTTGGCAAAACGACCCGCAGCCGAAAGAACGAGTACGCCGTGCTATAGTTGATTGCTTAAATGCGATTTTACCGGAGTGCTATGACCGTGAGATTTTTACAGATAAGAGCAACCGGATTTATCAGCATATCGTTGACCAAGCATTAATGGGATTTACATGGGCAGCTTAGATTTTACGCGTTTCCTTTGCAATGCGGTGATATTGAGAATGTGCGATTTCGTCAGTCTAAATTTATGGCACTTATCTAAATGGCAAGCAAGGCAGACGTATATACCTAACGGTATATTCGTCTGCCTGCTTGTTGGGCTGCTGCCCAAACCCGCTCGGCGGAGCGCGTTGCGCTCCTTGCCGAAAGCCGCCCGTCGGCGGCTACTTGGCGGCGATGCCGCTCGTTAATTTTTTACGCATTGCATGACAGCAGTTGCGTGAAAGTTTTTTGTTTCAGATGCAGTCCTTGCCGCCCGCGGGCGAGCGGATGAAGTGTGTAAAAAATTTTCGTCACTGATACAGAAGTTTTTCATTTTCTATAAGTTGTGTTCGCGAGATTTGTTGTGTTCGGATTGGCGTGGTTCACCGAGAAACATATCCACATTCCGTCGTGCCGTTTTCAATGATTTAACTTCTTCGCGCTGTTCCTTGTATCCCGAATATAATTTTTTCTTTTCCGCTTGGAGTTTTGCGTATTCGATTTTTAGATTTTGCATGGTGGGTATCTTTTTATTTTTGCCGTAGCCTTGTGCGTTGAAATAATTTTTTGCGGCTTCGTGAAGGGTGATGTCTGCGCGACAGGCTTCGTAATAATCGTTAGCGGGACGAGCGGCATTTTTCATTTTCTCCCACGCGGTCGGCTGGTGTTTTTTTAAGCGTTGGTATTCGGTGTAGGTGTCTTTGGTTTTGCCGTAAGTTCCGATGTGCCTTTGAAGTTCAGAGATTTCTTTTTGACGGGCTTCGATTTCTTTTATTCGTTTTAATTTGCTGCTATGCTCCGCGTCAATGACGTTGATTTTTTTATTCAACTCGTCATAAGTTCCGATGCCGCAATCTTTCAAAAATATCAGTGTTCGCGCCATCTCTTTCAAATTATGAATGCGCGCCCAATGTTCATAACCGGGGCTGTGTGCTTTTTGAAGTTTAGCTTCGATGTTGATTAACAAAGTCGGACTGTAATCAGATTGAGCAGTTGCAACAATCGTAACGATTTTTTTCTTCGGTTTTACAATTCTCTTGCCAAAAATTCTTTCGCGGATTGCTTCCTCCGTATAATCTTCGCTGAGAGATTTCAAACGAGCAAATCTACTCGCGCCGGGAATTTTTATCGAAAGATGTTTGCCGTGTTTTATTTCGCAACCCGCAGATTTCATGTTGGCGATGAAGTTGTTATAATCTTTGCAATTTTCCAAAGCCGTGTCAATCATCTGTTCTAAAATTTCACGGTTGGTCGGCTGCTTTTCATCGCCAAGCCACTTGCCGTAACTGCCGCGACTTGGTTTTGGTTTTTCAATAACCGAAAGACCATTTTCCAAACATAGTTGGTCGGCGATTTTACGAATTACGAACGCAGAGCCTTTGAAATTTCTAAACTTACGTGTGCAATCCAAATTTGTAGAATTGATAATGATGTGCGAGTGAACGTGACTTTTATCGGTGTGGGTGCAGCAAACAAAAGCGTGTTGCCCGTGCGTTAGTTTCATAGCGAGGTCATATCCGATTTTATTTGCCGTCGCTGCGTCCGTTTCGCCGGGCTTGAAACTTATTCGCAAGTGATATGCGAGGACATCATTTTTTCCTTGATTGCGTCCGGTGATTGCGGCGTACTGATTTTTTGAAAACAAAAATTCCGCGTCCGTGGTTCGTTGTCAAGGGTTTTTTCGTAGATTGAAAAAAATCATAAAATAAGCAGGTTGCGGTGCTATTGGATATTTAGGCGTGATGAATACGAATAACGCAAAAGAACGATGAGATATTAAAAATATCCTTACTTGTACAAATTTTTGAGTTTGATAATAATTGTGAAATCCCGCACCCATATGCGTGAGACGAATTTAAAATGGTTGCTCTATGCTCGGGCGAATCATTCGTGAATCAAAAATAAATTCGGGCGTTTTTTGCCTCATCGCACAGTTTTCTGCACATGTTCTGTATGAAATCCCAATATTCGTGTTTCTTATGTAGGTAATTATCGAAAAAATTTTACGAAAATCCCCCGAAAATAAATTTATAGACGGTATATATAGAGAATAGTTTTCATGCGGTAGTTGTATTGCTTGCAATGATGACAGGCATGTATTATCCTTGTTTTCGGAAATAATTCTACAGCAAGGATGTGCGCAGGGGCATGAATAAAGACGACCTTAACGAATTGGTATTGTCCATTCAAAAAAACATGATGCAATTTATGAAAAAAGAATGCGAAGAGATTCTAAGTCTGTACTACGGAAAACCCGATGGTTTGTATGAAGTAATGTTTAACAAAGAAAGCGATTGCCTTGATGATTTACATGAACTTTGTGGTTTTCTGGAAAAAATCATATATCGAATAACAACCATCAACAGTATGAGGTTTAATGAAGATGAATACCTAACAGTGTGGGAAACTTTTTGCATGAAAAAATTACCCAGAACTATTCTTAGTTTTGGCAATCGTGAATTAGACTTATATTCCGAAAACCGAAGGGCAAGCTTTTCTGCATTTTTTAAAAAAGCTTTTATCAAGTGGTGTTTTAGTTTTCTTGAAGAGAGAATTGACAAAATTAATTTAGAGGAAACAGAAAAAGCCGGAGACGAGGATGACAGGAATGGCGTACTAAAGAGGGACAATCTTACGATAATGGAAAAGATGAGAGAGTATGGTGGTGCTTACGGCATCTATGCTGAAGGAATTTTTGTCAGTTACAATTTTTTCCGCCTAAATGATATAAAAGATGCTTTTATATTGTTGGACTCTCTTTCCTGCACTGTAGAAAATAAACTTATTTATCACTGTGTGGAAATTATGCCCAAAGTGGTTTTCGAGAAAATTACAAAAGGTTGGGTGAGTGTAATAAAAGAAACTTTTCAAGGATTAACGTTTGTTCGCGTAGCAGATAAGGTTGAGGGAAAATATACGGATGTACTTGGAATAGAAACGGATTACCTAGAGGCGGTTAAACAAAAAATGGAAAAGGAAGTTATCTCTCAAAATATATTCTTGGAAGGCTACAATCTTGATAATGCTACAGACCAAGGAAAAGTTCAAAGAAGAAAAAATACCGTGAAAAAAAATTTTTTAGACGCTTTGGAAAAGCAAAAAAAAGAATTATTTTCAGAATGGGGCGTAAAAAAATGAAAAACCACACGCATTTAACTTTTGAAGAAATAGAAAAAGTGTTCAAGTGCGAAGACGATTTCTCCGACGAAGCTACAGCGTTTTATGAAAGAGTCCAACGGCAAATAAATTCATGCGACGTTTGTTTTAGGCGATTGAATAAGATTTCATTGAATGTACATTTATTTGGAAATGAGTATTTTGATTCAAAGCCGAAAAAAATCACCGAAACGGTAAAAGAAGCCGTGGAGGATTTCACTGGTTTTTTGCGCCAAAATGGGAAAGTTCTTACGGAGATTATGGATTTTGCTCGTGACGGCATAAACCTTATACCTTTTACTCCTTCATCTCTGCTCGGTTTTGCGGGTGCGGGTTTGTCTGTCAGGGGCGCGGGAGTTCACGTTCTTGGAGCAGTGGCAGGTGTCCGTGCAAAAGACGAAGGGAAAAAGAAAAATATTATATTGTGCGACACCGACAAAAATATTTTTGAATTAACCGAAAATACCGCTATCAGGGTAGCTATGCCATTGGAAGAAGCGTTCGGTAAAAAATACGAACTTAACGTATGGGATATAGAAAAAGGTTGTTTGTCGGGCGAACCTGCGGTATTTAAAATAACCCCTCTTGCACCCGAAAGAATGTCGGCGGAAACAAATATTTTAGAAGTCGGAAAATACTTAGCGGCAGTTGTAGAGGTGGACACGGATGGACTTTGATATGGATAATACCCAATCAATAATGTTAAACTATCTTAAAGCAATGCCTTCTTGGATGAAGTGTCGCGAACAAGGCAAACACTGGGAAGCCTTAGACCATTTAGAGCAAATGGCAAAATACTCTCAAAATGATATGTTAGGCACATTTTTAATAAATATGGGGTTTTCAGAGGCTTACGAAAGTTTGTGTCAATATGATAAAGCATTGTATTATGTGGAGTTATCCTTCGATGTTATAGCCAACCTCCATGATGCGGGAAAAGAATCAACTGTTAGTGATGAAGTTAGGCAGTGTTTAATTGACTGGTCAGTATTCCAATTTGTTTCTGTGCTTACATCATTCGGCGAATATGACTATGCAGAACAGTGCTACAGACTTGTCATGAAAAGAATGGGGACTTTTTTAAATCCGGGGTTTGCGCATATCCAAGGACTTCTTTCGTTTGCGCGTATGTTTTACCATAAACGTGAATACGAAAAAGCGAAGGTCGTCGGAGAAGCCGCAAAAGGAATTTATGGGATGTTGGAATACGGCTCACACAACATAGAGGCAGAAATTTGCTATTTACTAAGCGATATATATTCGGCTTTAGACGAACCAAAAAAAATGTCGGAAATGCTCGAATATGCGATTATTATTTACGCGAAAAATGAGGAGTATACAAATTACCGTTATTGGGCAATGGCATATGAACATACCGCAAGGCTTTTTGACAGGCATAACTTAAAACCCAAGGCGGTCACAAATTATGTGCGCAAACTTGCGGCGTTGATGCCGCAGTTATACGCCGAGGTTATGGAAATAACATCGGACGATATAAGGATAGCTGTTTGGCGCGGTTTTCACGGTATGTTGCAGACAATACATAATATTTCACGTTCCCGCGCGAAGTGCATCAGCGACACCGACAGCTACAACCTCTTGTTAAAAAGCAAAGACCTGCTTGCGGAAGCGGACTACGTTATAAATAAATATCTGCCGAAGAGATACGAAGAATTTGAAAATAAAAAAACAGAATTTATCGACAAGCGCGTTAAGGTGCAGGGCATGAAAAGTATGTTTGCGGAGATATGGTATTTGGGTAAAGAGGGGGTGTTTCAAGAGAAACATTTATTTAAAGCCATGAAAATTATAAAGCAAAACACGCGAAACAATTTTCCCGGAAATAAAATTGATGAACTTTTATCAAATGCTTCGGAAGCATACGAAAAGGGGATTGAAATACCACGGCATATTGCCGTTTTAACTTGCGCAATAATAGAAGATGTAATTTGCGTAGCCTCTCTGTTGTGCAACGGAAAACTGCATATCGAAAAGTTTGACATTACGGAAATAAAAAATCTGACGAAATCCCTACAACAAGCCAGAGGGGACACGGCAAGAGACAAGGTATTACATTCCATGTATCAATTGTTTATCCTGCCTTTTGCGGACAAGCTCAGAAACGTAAAAACGCTGATAATGGTTCCATGTACCAAACTGTATGAACTGCCGTTTGGCAGATTTATTGATGAGCATGGCACAGCGTTGTCAGATAAATTTTATGTAGATGTATCCAAAGACCTAACCCAATTTTACGGAGGTTTGCAAGATAAATTAAAAAACATGATGGACGATTTGACGAATTATGAAAGTGACTGTGAGCATATTGAGCGCGAAATTGCACCTCATGTGCGGCAAATTGATTTTGCAAGCTATATGTCAAATATGAACGCGGATTGCGTACTTAAAAATATTCCGAAAGATTCCGCTCTTTTGGAATACGGATGCTCGGACTTTGGCGATGGCGGCGGCGTATATTACGCATATATTGTAATTCGTGGCGAAAAAATCAAAAAAAAATATTTGAAAGATTATGAGGAAATTAACAACACAATAAATTCTTTGCGAAAAAAAATTGAAGCAAGGAATGAATTGCATGACGATTTAAAAAAATTGTGGCAGATGTTGGTTGAGCCGGTCATTTCTCGGCTTAAAGGTATTAAGCATTTATACATTGCGCCTGACGGCGAATTATTCAAGCTTCCTTTTGAGTTGCTCTTGTCTGAGAAAGGTACGTCACTTGCGGAAATGTTTGCGGTAAGTTTTGTTTCAACGGGCAGAGATTTTTCGCGCTTCGGAAAACGAGGCAAGCGGGGCTATACAAGCGCGGCAATCATTGCCGACCCGCTGTATGATATTGAAGAAACCACGAAAAAAAGTAATGCAAATGTTTCTTCCAAGCAATCAAGAAGCACAGTCAAGCTGGAGGCGTATTCGCAGCTTAGGTACGCGACATTGGAAGCGAAGATGTTGGTTGAAGCATTTGACGGGAAACCAACCGAACGTTATCTTTCCGATGCCACAAAGTACGCGTTGGCAGAAGTTGGCTCGCCCGATATAATTCACATTGCAACGCACGGGTTCTCTCATGAAAATCAACCGTTCTCAAACGAGTACGGCATAGCCGAAACCCAAGCAGAATACCCTATGGTACGTTGCGGGCTTATTTTTTCCGGCGCGAACAATTGGCTTAAATCAACAAAAACATCAGAGAAACACGGAGACGGCATTTTAAATGCAAAGGAAGTTTTAAAGCTTGATTTATTTGAAACAGACTTGCTTGTATTATCTGCATGTCAAACCGGAATCGGGGAAACAAAAAACGGGGAGGGGATTAAAAGTCTGCGCCGTTCATTTGAGTTGGTTGGCGTGCGTTCCATTGTTTGTACGCTTTGGAGTGTTGACGATTTAGCAAGCTCAATTCTCATGACAAAATTTTATGACAACCTCTTTACAAGACAAATGAATAAATCCGATGCACTTTATCACGCCAAAAAATATATACGAACAATGACATATCTCCAATTGTTTGAGTATTGTCAGAAGACGGGGATTGAGGAATGGGCGGAAAAAATTATTGATTTGAGCGAGGAAAGGCTAAACGAAACTTCTTATTATACGCACCCATATTATTGGGCAGGGTATATTCTTCAAGGCGACATAGAATAGCACTGAAAATCTTATATTACATTACAACTCCCGTAGGTTTTGACCAACGGGTTTTTTATTTTAAAAAAATTTTAGATTTGTCCCCCCGAAATTGGATGGAGCGATGGTTTATATAGCAGAAGCAAAAATAAAAGAAGGAGGATGACTATGAATAATATCGGTTTGAAAAAAGTTATTTTGTCCTTAACAGAAGCTTGTAATTTTAAATGCGGTTATTGCTTCCCCGGTCACGGAAACTGCGGTAATCATCTGCCGAAAGCAGATAAACGAAAAATAATTACCGACCTTGCGGCATCGGGGTGTCGCGAAATTACTTTTATCGGAGGCGAGCCAACATTATGTACCGAGCTGTGCAGTCTCATCAAATTAGCAAAAAAGCTAGGAATGAAAACGAAAATAGTTACAAACGGTACACGGCTTACAGATTCTTTCCTGTCCGAAATGAAAAATTACTTGGATTGTATCACCGTCAGCGTTGATTCGGTGAACGAGCAAACACTTGAAGCAATCGGGCGGCAATGCCGAGATATGGTCATTGACCACAATTTTTACCGCAACTTAATTGCAGACATTCACAGCCATTGTTACGAGCTTCGGATTAACACTGTGGTCAACTCCAAAAATTTGAATGAGGATTTAACTCCGTTTATCAATTACGCCATACCCGCAAAATGGAAGATATTCCAAGTGGTTTCCGTTGACGGCAACTCGTCGGAGTTTACTGTATCGCACCGCGACTTTGTGGAGTTTTGTGCGTTTCACAAAAAAAAGACAACGCCCGCAATTCCTATATTCACGGCTTCCGCTGAATTTACGAAGGGTTCGTGTAGCATGATTGACCACCACGGACGATTCTTTGACATTGCAAACGGTATGTACAACTACAGCGCGCCCATATCGGATGTCGGTGTGGAAAATGCTTTTTCGCAGGTTGTTGTTCATGAGGCAAAGGTTTTAAGAAAAATGCGGCAGGTTGCTTAAATTATCAAAAATGAAAGGAGATTATGAACATGAAAATTCAAAACACGCTTCCCGTCATCCGTTACCCGCCAACCACACGGGCGAATAAAAACAGAAAACGAAGTTGCGAACAATAAAATTTTTAATCTACAGGAGGAATTAACCATGCTGAGCATACCGACTATTCTCACGCCTTTTATTCCGCCTAAGGCTAAAGTTGCCGTTGTGTTAGGCACATTGGCTGTATCGGCGGCAACGGGTTTTACCGTGGAATATTTTAAAGGCAAGGGTAAACGAGCTTCCGAGCCCAAACCCGAGGACGAATACAAAAAAGAGTACGCAAAAACCCGCGCACGCAAAGACGCGGAACGCGACGCGGCAAATGAAAACAAATATCATAAAGGGAGGTTTTAAAATGAAACCGTTTACAGTAACAGTGGGCAAGCCCAAGAATCTTCAAAAAACACTTGCGCGCGCCAAACAAGAAGCAAGCAGTCGAAATATTAAACATGAGTTGTACGAAAGTCACGGACACGCTTCTGGATACAAATTCGAAGGAAATTATATGGTGCATCCAAGTTCGGTTGTGATTACGGTTACAAAAAAACCCGCGTTGATACCAATGTCTGTAGTTGAAAAAGAAATAGTTAAGTTCTGCGCAAGGTATCTTCGTGACGAATAAAACAAAAGGAGGCTCACGCTGATGATTGCATTTTTTTCAGGTTCCGCTTTTTCGTTGGCGAAAAAAATCGCGATAACGGTTGCTATTTCCACAATCGCGTCCAATGTAACACAAAAGGCACTGGACAAGCTTGATGAAATATCCGACGGAAAGGAGGAAAAATAAATGAGTATCGCTTTCAAATATGCCGCGTTGGCGGCAGGTAAAATTATTGTCTCAAGCGTGGCGGCAACTGCCGCGATACACTATGCAAAAAAAATTATAAAAAATATGGGGGTGTGAAAAATGTTTATATTTCTAAGCTCTACAGTATGGGAAACCGTTAAAACCGTCGCAATAGGAGCCGCCACCGCAACCGTTGCTGTTCACGCGACAAAAAAAGCAATAAATAAACTGGAAGAAAAATGGTGCGAGGACTCGGATACAAATGAATCATAAAGCTGTATTGCTCTCGCTCGGATTGACGGTCGTGGCTTGTTGCGGATACAAATGGGTTCGCGCTTTGAAAGCAAAAAAAGAATTTGCCACAGCATTAAACAAAGACACGGAGACCATTCTTACGTACCCTAAAAACATAAACAACGCCTGTGAAATAGGACGCTACATTCGCAACGGGGGAATGTGTGTTGTCAATTTATCTGACGTTCCCCCCTTTGAGGCACAACGTATCGCCGATTATCTCTGCGGAAACTGCGATGCCTTTGATGGTACAATCACCCGTATTAACAAAACAACTTTTACGGTTTCCGCGTCGAAACATTTTACACCTCAAAATCTTCACACAACGCGGTAACATGAGCAGCAATTCCTCCGCAGGCATCCGTAAATTTACAAAAAACAGCGCGACTGCAAAATGTATGCGTATATACATAGTGCAGTCGCGCTGTTTAAATTTAAGCAAAGATTATCTATCGCCCCAACTTTCGTACCCGAATAGGTGATTGTTTCGGTTGCGGCTTGTCGCCGTGCAGAATATTTTTGACGCTCCGTTGGATTTTTTCGATTTTCGCGGTTTCGTCTTTCAACTTATAATATTCTCGAATAAGAGATTCCTTTTCGGCGATTTTTTCGGAGAGTTGCTTCTGCCACACGGTAATCGGCGGCAGTTTTTTCGGGTCATAGCGTTCTTGCATTACATCGCGCAAATACCGCTCCGCGCTGTCGAACAGCGTTAAACCTGTGCGGTTCGCTTCGTAAAAATCGTTGACATCTTCAAGTGCTTTTTTTGTTTTGCGTTCTGCGAATAATCCCGTCGCTTTTTTCGCGGTTGTGTATGCGGAATAAATTCTGTCGTATTGTTTTTTAAGTGAACGGTGTTCTTTGAAATTTTCGCTATGACGTAAATGCTCTTTCAGCGTATTAACACGGCGTTCCGCTTTTTTCAACTCCGTTGAAGTAGAATTGAGTTTGCAGTGCATAGCTTTTGCCTTTTTATCCAAATCCTCAAAGTCGCCAATCTCATTTGTTTGCAAGAAGTACAGAATTTCCGCTCCGTTTTTCACATGGGTCAGTGACGACTGCTCTGGACGTGTGAGGATTTCGTTAAGCACATCGGCGAGAGTCGGTGGCGCGGAATTTCCCGCTTCTGTTTTCAGCCAATCGGACAGCTTATTCATACGCGCACGAAGTTGACGGATTTCCTTGTTGGTAATTTCAATTTCACGGTTTTGGTCGCCGCGTTCGGTGCGTATGCCGCGTTGTTCCATCTGCGAAGCCGCCGCGCCCATATGAACGGTCGGGATTTTCTCAATCCCTTGTTCCGCGTAACTTCTTCTGTCGATACGGAAATCAAAGCCAAGCCGCTCGGATTCGGCGTTCACCATATCTTCCCAAATCTTGCGCCATTTATCGGCGTTGGCGTGTTTATTCCAATCGGTAGACGGGATTGAACGGCACTTATATTGACGTTTTATCGGGTCGTATATTTTGTTGCCGTCATTGTCGAGCGTGTATAATTTTTTCTGCTTGCCGCCCCATGTGCCGTTTTCATTGAGCGGTCGCATGGTGAGCATCAAGTGGAAATGCGGATTGCCATCTCCTTTATCATGGAAAAAGAAATCGGCGCACATACCCTCGTCCACAAATGTCCGTTGTGCATATTCGCGAGCAAGTGCGATATTTTGCTCATGCGTAAACTCGGCAGGCAGCGCGATTTCAAATTCCCGCGCCAATTGCGCGTTTTCGGCTTTCTCGATTTTCTCTACTGCGTTCCACAAAACGGCGCGGTCTGCGTATTCACACGGCGCGTGGTCGGGCAGCAGAATTTCGGTATGGATTACACCGCGTTTGCGTGTGTAATTATGAGTGATTCCGTCATAATTATTTGTTAAAGTTTCCCCGGCACGGTATGCGGCGGCGGCAACCGCCGATTTACCTTTGCCGCGGCTGATAACTTGAACGTGCGAATGGAAAAAATCCAACGATTCCGCCTCCTTTGTTCATTATTTTTGAAATAAAAAAGCGGCAGACAGTTTTCGCATAACGAAGCACAGCTTGCCACTAATGATTATGTTTTTGGGTTTTAGGGCGCAACGCGCCCCAATTTTCGTGCCGACAGGCACGAAAACGCCCTCCGCAGGAGCGCGCGATACCACAAAGGCTTGCCGTTTGTGGTATATCAGTGCGCCCTTGCAAGCAAGGGAAAAAGGCAGTTAGCCTGCTTCCCTTGTGCCTTCCCTCATATTGCTTCCGTCCGACACGGTGGTCGCGTTCTTCGTTTGCGCGGTGTTTGCCGGGCTGTGTTCGCCGTTGCTATGCGGCGGTGCAGTGGATTTTGGCGGCGGCATATTGCCGCTCTGCGCCGTCGCAACGGTGGCGGGTTCGACGGGAACATCGCCGCCGTCTGTCGCGTTATCGGCGTTGTTTGCGTCGTTCTCTTTTTCTTGCTCGGCTACAAAGGAAGCGAGAATTTCGCGCCCGCGCCCGTTAGCGGCAGTCTTTTCGAGGAACGCGAAGAAACGCTCGTCTGACAATCCGATGGTGTCGGGTAGTAAACTTTCCAAATGTGCCCCACGTTTGCAGATACGGTGGTTACGCTTTTTGCGTTCCTCTGCTTTTTGCAGATTCATAAGCCGCTTCATCTCGTTCTGCATTTGTTCCATTCTTGTTTTTTGCTCGGCAATTTTTTCTGTGGTTGTTTTTCTGTTTGACATTGTAATTTCCCCTTTCGGTTTTTTGACATGATAAAGGCGGCTCCCGATATTTCGAGAGCCGCCTATGCGGGTAGTGCTTATGCTGTTTCAACTTGCTTTTCTCTTGCCGCTTTCGAGCGGTTTTTTGCATAACACTTTCGATTCGCCGCCCGTTGCTTTTGCCTTTTTTCTTCGAGAACCGCCTGCGCTTCGCGCTCGGCATCTGTCAACCCGTCGTATTCAAGCGGCACTTTGAATTTACCTATAAAGTTGAGGTAAATATCTACGTTTTGGTGACGCTCGCCTGTGGATTTATCGCACTCAAACACGACAATTTTTTCTATAAACTCGTTGAGCATTTGCGGTGTGAGTTCGGTAAAATCCTTGTATCGCCCGACAAGTTCAACAAATTTGTCAGCCCTCACGTTGTCGGCGACATAGCGTTCAATTTCATCGCGCAACTTGGAACAATCTCGCTCCAATATTTCCTGCTCTGTTTCATATCCGGCGGATAAAACCTCAAATCGCTTTTCGGTGAGCGAGCCTTTTGCTTTATCTTCATATAGTAACCGAATAATATTATTCAGTTCGGCGATGCGTTTTTCGTTTTTAGCAAGCTGTTTTTTCCACGCTTTTGCCGTTGCTTCCTGCTGTATCTGCGATTCCTCGCGGACAAGCAGTATAAAATCTTCTTCGTTGTATTTGACGAAACGGCAGACCTGTTTGATGGCATCTAATACGAGTTCCCGAACAACGCGAGTCATAATATAATGCCGCGAACATTTTTTAACGTATTTCGCTTCGTTCCGCTTGAAAGTGGAGCAATCATAAAAGTCCACGGGTGCGCGTTTGTACATTCGTCCGTTTGCGTGTTTTTGCGGTTTCGGGTCGGGGATGCGGTGATTCCACATTTTTTCTCCGCAGTCCGAGCAGAACATCAATCCCGTGAGTGGGTTCGCTTCACCGAGAGAATCCGTGCGGCGTTTTGTTTCGCGTAGCTTTTGCGCCAGTTCCCATGTTTCGGTATCAATTATCTGCGGAACGGCTCCGTCAAAAAGCTCCCATTCTTCTTTGGGTTTCGGCTTGCGTAGTTTGTCTTTATACGAAGTTTTGAATGTCTTAAAATTGGCAAGACAACCTTTGTACTCCGGTTTTTCCAAAATGTCCGCAACAGTACCTCCCCGCCATGAATATGGGTTTTCTGCATCGTAAGCGTTTCGTAAATGCCCAAGCCCTTGTTTGCCGTGATAATATGAAGGGCGTTCGATTTTTTCATCGGCGAGTTTATGTGCAATTTGAAACGGCCCCATACCGTCGATACACATTTGAAAAATACGTTTTACGATGACGGCGGCTTCCGGGTCAATGAGCCAATTATTTTTGTCGTTCGGGTCTTTTTTGTAACCGTAAAGGCAATGCACTTTGAGCGGTTTGCCCTCCATGCCTTTTGCTTTGAAAACCGCTTTGACTTTACGGCTCGCGTCCCTTGCTGCCCATTCATTTATGATATTTCTGAACGGAGTAAAATCGTCCTCGCCGTGAATTGTATCTACATTGTCTTGCAATGCGATAAATCTCACGCCGCACTCGCGCAAACGCTCCGTGTAAAGCCCGACACGAAGATGGTCGCGTCCAAAACGAGATAAATCTTTGACTGCAAAAATCGCAACGCAACCAGCTTCTACCAGTTCAATCGCCTTGATAAAATTTGGACGGTCAAACCGGGTTCCGCTTACACCGTCATCGCTTAGATGGATTATGTTGGGGAAATTGTTTTTAAGCGCGTAATCCTCTAATAAAGATTTTTGATTCTTAATAGAATTTGATTCCCCGGCGAGTTCGTCGTCGTGGCTTAATCTTTCATATAAGATGGTGAGCGTTGGGACATCTGATTTCCTGTTAAGAATCTTTTGTGAAGCTGTTTCCGACCATTTAGCCAACAGCGTTGTGAAATTGATTTCGGATTGCCTGTTCATAGGATACTCCTTTTAGGCAACCGTACCATCCGTAGCAATTCCATTGTAATATGAAACGGGCGTTTTTTCAACGCCCGTTTTGCAAACAGTCCTCTCCTTTTCATTGATTTGCCGCCTTTCTCAACGCGACATCACTCCGTATCATGCGAGCGATTTTATCGTCGGCAGTTTCCTTACTCGTTTCGCTGAAACGAACGGAAACATGAAAGATGGTGGAGCCGATGCGTTTATTAAAACGATACGGCTCCTGCGGCGTTTTTACCGTCAGATTTTTTAAGTTATTCATAGCCACCGGCTCCTTTCTTTGTTATTTTTGTTTTGGTTTTCGGACTTAACGCAGGCTCCGCTCCTGCGTCCTGCGGTTGCCCAAACCACAGGTTTCGTGTCGGGAGTATTTTCTGAATCGCCACCCGATTTGCCCGGGCGATACATACCATTACCGTGATATGCGACGGCTGCGGTTGTTTGACATTTCTCCCGCACATAAATAATATCGCCGTCTTGCTTGACAATTCAAGAGCAAACAGCTATATTGCAAACAATGAAATACTAATGCAATTATTATTCCTGTTATTTATTGCGGAGGATTTTCGATGAATTACGATTTCACAAGTAGGGAAAGAACGTTCGGGCGCATCGTCTTTGCCCTTACGCTCGATAAAAAACGCATGACTGAGCGTATTGTCATCGGAAGAAGCGACGATGCTCGTATGCGTTTGGAGAATGGCGGCGGTGAAATTTTCTACGATGAGGTTCACCCGCTCGGAAGTTTGCTTTTGAATTTTGAATCTGATAAAAAAGGCGAGTGGAATAAAAACGGGATTATTCTGCGCGAAAGTTACGACAAGACGTTTCCGCGAGAATCGGCGCGTTGGAAAGCGGTTGCGTCGATTAGTAAATATTTGCGAAAAAAATATGAAAGCGGCGAACCGTCTGCAATGTTCGCCGCTATTCGTACATGGGAAGATTATTTGAATTGCTTTAACATGAATCACGGCGCGGATATGTTGACGGATAAACTTTCAATGATGTATAAACCGTTTGCTGTCTATGCTGATTACCGCCCGTGGAAAGATGAAGCTGCCGTCGCACTTGCAAACGCCTTGCGCGACGGCGAATCCGGCGTTGAGTTATGGTATCCGATTGCGAAGCGTCCGTTTGAAACGGTGGTCGTCGTTTCCTCGTTTTTACCTGTAATTTTTTATTATCTGAACAAGGTAAATGAATGGCGGCTTGTATTTCAAGAATGTAAAGTCTGCGGAAAAGATTTCCTCGCACGAAGTCGTCATTATGAATTGTGTTCCGATAAATGCCGCAAGGAGCAAGCCATTATCGCCAAGCGCGAATATGACGAGCGCGCGAAAGGCGACAGGCTCGAACAGCTTGACGAAGCGGCGTATTATTATTGGTATAATCGTCTGCGAAAGCTGCGAAAAGGAAAAGCCGCCAATCCCGAAAGAGCGGTGGCGTTTAAGATTGCGTTTGATGATTTCCGTAAGGAAGCGGTACGACGTAAAGCTGATGTTAAGTGCAATAAGATGAAGCAATCCGAATTTTTAACATGGTTGGTTGAACAGCAGAACAAAGCCGACAAGTTGATGGAGGTTAATCCAAAAATGGATTGACCTCAAAATTGAGGGCATTGCCGATGTGTCCAAAATTGGATTGGTTGGCGGTAGGCTCAATTTTGAGCCAAGCGCAAAGGGAGTAACGAATCGTTATGCTGTACTGTGAAATATTTCACAGTTCCCCTTTTTGAGCGTTGTTTCACTGAGCGCAAAATTGCGTTCAGTAAAACACTAATTTCAAGCGACTCAAATTTGAGCCGATTGAGGAAAGTCCAATCTTGGACTCTCCCGCTCATCTTTGGGCGTAGTAATAATAATGCGCGCAAAGTTGCGCTTATTGCAATGCCCCCAATTTTGGGGGCATTGCTAACGAAAGCAAATTTACGTTGGTTGGTAGTTACCCTCAAAAATGATAACAGAAGCGATGCGCCCAAAGTTGGGTGCATTGGCAATGGTCGCAACCTTGCACACGTTTATCAAGACCTTTATTTTTGAAGTCATTGTCAATGAACCCAAAAATGGATTATTAAGGAAAGCGCAAAGTTGCGCCGTCCTACGACTATCCCTGCGCGTAAAAAGAATTGAAAAGCGGCAAACAGTTTATGATACTGCCTGCCGCTTATGCGGTGGTTAATCGTATATCAGTTCTGTGTTGATTATTTCCTCCGCTTGGTCGCGGTTTGCAATTACCTCCAAACGGTGTGCCGCCGCTTCGTCTATTTCTCGCAAATGCGGGTATAGTTTCTCTGAAAGTAATAATGAAGCATAAAATATGGGGCGGTGTTCTTTCAGAAATGCTCGCCGTTTTCGTCCGTATCTGCCTAACGGCGGTGTTAGTTCGCGCGACGGCTCTTGCAAAATTATATCAGGCAAGTAATAATCGCCGTATAACGTATACGAAATTGTTGACATTTTTACCTCCTTTCCGTGGTTTTTGATAGTCACATGGGTTTCCTTTACGGGATATGTTTCTGGCGCACACAGGGCAGGGAAATGCCCTTTGCGACTTGATTTTCGGGTGTCGTCCTCCTTTTGCCTGTGCCGCTTCATACTGCTACGGATGACATGGCTACCTGCTGTAATAGTGGTGCTATACGAAAACACCCTTTACAGCTTACTGCGTCGGCGATAAGCGGGTCACATTCATATGAAGTGACCCACTCGCCACAGTCTGTTTTGTCCGGGTTTTCGATGTAGCCTACGGACATTTTTAACGATTTTGCAATCGCCCTGCCGCTTGCGTGAATCGGAAGAATTGCTGTTGTCGCCATAGGCTACGCCCCTTCATCGACATTACCCTCTGTCGAAATTGACGGAAGGTTATCGCGTACATTTTGTAAATCCGAATATTTCAACGGCTGAATAAATCTTTTTCCCGGCTTGGGATTGGTGACTTCGGATAAAATGTTGAGTAGATTTCCAAATAGTTTACGAATTTCCGTTAGCTGTTGATTAACTTCCGTAACATCATTACGGGGTACGCCGTAGCCGGAATTTACGCCGCGCGCAATCTGATTTGCGTTATTTGATGTAATGCGAAGAAGTTTACTTATTTCGCGCAGCGTGGGTGAATCGAAAGTGAAAACGTGACCGTCGATACACATTTTTCTGATGAACGCGCTTTTGTTTTTTATGCCCGTTTGCTCCATGCGCTTCTCAACCATGTCCCACTCAGCGGGTGACATTTTGAAATAAAATCCCGTTGTTTTTTCTTTCTGCTTTGCCATACTACCGAACCCCCTCTGCGATTTTTTCCGGCAAGATGGACAAGGCAGTCAAGGTGGTCACGTTATTGCCGTGACTATCTTCGCTGTGATGTTCTTGACTATGTTGTCCATCTTGGCTAACTTCCGTGTATTCGACTTCGATGGGAAGAACCCAAAACCATTTCGCACCTTGCTTGACAGAAATAACGCCGAGTGCGTCTTTTGCGCGGTGCAAAGTTTTTTGCGAAATGCCTTGCTCCTCTGCCATTTGCATAATGTCGGCGGCGGGAACGGATTCATGCGCAAGTGTCGTTTCAAGTAATCGCCGCGCCCGCGCGAATTGACTTTCCGGCTTTTTCGGTTTGCCGAGAAGTTCATCAATCGTGACATCGCAATCGCCCATCCAAGTGAAGCCGCTGATTGTGTCAAGTCCGAACGCCTGCGGTTTGCCTGCGGGTGCGAGATTACTTTTGTTTTGAATAATCGCGTGGATATTTTCGTCGATATTGGTACAGCCTAAAGTGAGAACGCTCCGCGCTGCGGCAAAAATATCAATACTACCAAGCCCTGCGTACTGCGCCTTGCCTGCTTTTTTATGAAGATGTCCCACCAACAGAACAGCGCAATCATGCCGCGCCGCAACCGAGCCTAATTTTTTCATCAACGGGCGAACGCCGTTCGCGCTGTTCATGTTTGCATTTCCAAAATACGCCTGCACAGGGTCGAGCAAACATAATTTTGCATTTGTACGAATAATTGTTTCTTCGATACGTTCATCAGACAACGACAATGCTTTTTCTTCTTCACAAATCACATGAATTTTTTCGCAATCCGCGCCCATCGCTTCTAATCGCGGGCGAATAGTTTGCGTGTAGGAATCCTCTGCGTTTTGGATTATCACGTTGGATGGAATGGGCGTACTCCCATTGGGTAACGCCTTGCCGCGAGTAAGCGCGGCGGCAATCGAAAGTGACACCGTAGTTTTGCCTGTACCTCCGTCGCCCTGAATCAATGTAATTGCGCCGCTTGGGATATACGGTTCCCACAACCAGTCCACGGGCTGCGGGCGTATGTCGCTCATTTTGATAATTTTCAATTCTGCCATTTTGTACCTCCTGCAAAAATATTTATTGAAACAAAAAACGCCCGACGGTTTGAATGTCGAGCGAAAAAAAGCGGCTTGTGTTTTTTTTCATCACAAGCCGCAGATAATGGGTTTATTAAATTGTCATGCGAAGGTAAGGACTGTGGTCCTTACCTTCGCTTTGAACTTACGCCCCGTGGGGCGGATGTTTTGGTTGTCGTACCCTGTGCTCCGTGGGGCGTAAGGTTACGCGGATTGCTCTTGAGCAACGGCAAGCGTGTTTTTCTGTTCGCGCTTTTTGCGTTGCCACTCTCGCTGATATTCGCGTTGGTACGCGCGTTTTTTCTCGCGGCGGATTTCTTCCTCTGCGGCGAGTTCTTCCGGCGTTTTGAGCGGTTGTGTCGCCAGTTTCGCCGCTTTTTCTGCCGCACGGCGTTCCGATTTTTCCGCAAGAAGTTTTTCACGATTTCGATAATAATACGCGCGGAATTGTGCTTTACGATGCTCGGCAGGGTCGAATGGTTCGGCTTCTTCGTTTTGTCCCGGAATGCTGAATTTTCCGATAAAATTCAGGTAAATGTCAACCCGCTGTTCGCGTCGCCCGCTTGATTTATCCGCTTCAAATACAACGATTTTTTCAATGTATTCATTCAAAATCGTAGCGGTTAATTCTGTGATGTCGGTATATTTGCGAACAATCTTAATGAATTTATCGGTTTTGTTGCTGTCATCGTTGAATTGTTCCAGCTCCGTTTTCAATTCGATTATCTGTTCTTCCAAATCTTCCTGCTCTTGTTCATATTCCGCAACAAGAATTTCAAGCCGCTTTGCAGAAAGTCCTGTTTTAACACTATCCTCGAATAGTCGTTTTATCAACGTATCCAATTCGACACAACGTTTTTGGTGCGCGGCAAGCTGTTTTCTCTGGATTTTTGCCGCTTCTACGCTTTGCAATTCCGATGCTTCCCGAACAAGTCGAACAAATTCGTCCTCGTTTTCTTTCACAAATCCGCTGACAGCGCGAATTGTTTCAAGCGCAATTGTTCGCAACCATGATGTTCGGATATAGTGCATCGTTTCACATTTGCGCGGATATTTTGAATATTGATTGCATGAATATGAATCCTGTGAATCATATTTATACGCAAGCGCGCCGCGATGATTGCTCATGCGACTGCCGCAATCTCCGCAAAATACCAATCCCGTGAGTGGATTCGGCTCGCCCGTGGAGTTTGCCCGCCGCCTGACAACTCGGCATTTCTGCGCGGTTTCCCATGTGGTTTTATCCACAATGGGCTGTTGTGTGTCCTCGAAAATCACCCATTCTTCGCGCGGTCTGCGAATTTCTTGCTTATCCTTGTACGATTCACGATATGTTTTGAAGTTCGCGGTAACGCCGTAATATTCGGGCTTTTCGATGATATTTGTAACCGACCTTCCGCCCCAATTATATCTATCGTCATAGGCTGGAATTTCATACCCATCGCGCAAAGCAACATACGCCGATGGACGCAAAACTTTTTCATCCGTGAGTGTTCGGGCGATTTGATACGGACCTTTGCCGTCAACGGTCATTTGAAAAATCCGACGTACTATGGCTGCGGGTTCATCATCTATGAGCCATAAATATTTATCTGTTTCGGATTTTTTATACCCATAAATGGGTACGTTAGTCATATGCTTACCGCTGTTGCCTTTCGCGTGAAGCACGTTTTTAATCTTGCGTGACGTATCTCTCGCATAGTATTCCGCCATTAAATTTATGAACGGCGCAAATTCAAGGGTTTCGGGGTTAATGCTGTCAATGCTGTTTTCAACGGCGATAAAGCGCACACCTTTTTTGCGAAACATTTCCAAATATAATCCGACTTGAACGTGGTCGCGCCCCATACGCGACATATCCTTGACGCACAGAACCGATACATTTCCGGCTTCGACTTCTGCAATAAGCCGTTGCCAATCGTCACGCTGAAATGTCGTGCCACTTACGCCATCGTCCACAAAATGGCTGATGTTGGAAAAACCGTTGTTCTTTGCGAATTTTTCTAAAATTTCGCGCTGATGCTTGATAGAAATACTGTCACCGCATCTCATTTCGTCGTCTTTGCTTAGACGCGAATACAACGCACACAAGCCCGATTTATCGGGCTTGCGCGATGTTCTGTTGGTGGTCTGCCTAGTGTTCATCATTATGAACTCCTTTCGGCAGCCAACCCGCTTGTAGTGGCTTGATATTAGCATTTTTCGCGATGAAATTCAAATCATTTTTCATCAATCGGAGAACTTTTTCCTCCAAAGTTTCCCTGCCTTCCTTGTTAAAATGGACATTCACATTGAATGTCGTGGAGCCGATACGCCTTTGCATGACGAACGACTCCGGGTTCGTTGGCTTTTTAAGTAGTTGGTTCATTTGACCGGCTCCTTTCTGAGCGATAAAATTTTTGTGAAAATATTTTGTTGTGATAATCGGTAATGCTCCGCTCCTTCCTTTTTTGAATAGGCAGAAAAAATTGCGCCGCGCCAACGCAAAAAAAATTCTCCCTCTATAAGTCGGGAAAATTTCGGGGGTATTTCGGAACTCGAAAATAAAAATGTTATGAGGTATGATATTGGAACGTTTTGGATATTACGATAAAGGCTTGTTTTATCAGCATGAAGCGGAAGTAAAAAGTAGAAATAAACTTCAAAGTGAAGTTTTGGAAAAATGGAAATTGAGTGCGAAAAATATTCAAAACGAAAATGAAACCATGCTCCAAAAAGAGGCTCGCCGTGAAGCCGTGATAAGAATTGAGGATGCCGCTCGCACGATGGACGAATACCAAAAAGTTACAATCTTGTGGGATTGCCTTGAAATAATAGAGGGTTGGCGGCTTGCAAAAGCCGAACCGAAACGGACGGAACTTTTAACCGAAAGCGAATTTTACCGAAGTGAAAATATAATTCCGTCGCCAATCCATCATGAATGGTGGCGGCAAATATTGAGCGGTAGCTTCTTGGACGCAATCCACGATTGCCCACATGAAATACAGGAATTAACGTCAAGCCGTCCAGTATTTTTCTTAGTTAAAAAGTTGGACGAGAAACAAAAAGAAGTCTTTTATTATTTGATAATCCGACAATGGACACCGCAAAAATTAGCAACCATGCGTAAGCAAACAGACAGAAATATACGAAAAATTTACGCGCACATGATTGAGAATTTTCGCGAAAAATTATTTCATCGACTGTACCCAAGATATGAAATGTATTGGAATCTCACAACTTCGCAAATCGCGTTTGTCGAGCGATATATAGAAAAACACAGCGGAGGTGAAATTCGAGCGGAATTGCCGGAAGAAATAAAAACCATGCTTCGGAGGTTAGAGCATGAACAACCTATTTCAAAAAACAAACGCATATTGGGCGAAATACTCCGATTACGAATACAGGCAGGGGAATGACGGCAATCTGTACCTTCTGCCCGCAATAAACGCTATTCCGTCCGTCTACGACCCGATGAAAAACGCGGAAACGCTTGTCATTGACGCGCTGAACGTCGGCAGACTTGCGATGAAGCGCGGCAATGAAAACGAGCTTCAACAAAAAATCATAGAGTTTGTAAAAAAATATGGACTGCTCGGATTTATGACCGCACTTCCAACCACGGTCGAATTTATGAACTATGATGCCGTGTATCTGCCGAAAAATCATTTCATTAAAGAAGAAGTAATGAATGCGAAAGATTATTTGTCATTGTTTTTTCCGTTTGAGAAGCCGGATGTTTACAAAGACGAATTGAAAGCACAATTGAACGTCACCAGCGAAAATCTCGAAAACAGTGGTAGTATTGAAAAATATAATCAGGGTCGAAAAGTATTGGCACTGATTAATACATTCACAAGCGAGCCTATATCTGTGGCAATGAGCCTTCTCTCAATATATGCGGAGCGGTATGATTGGCTTGTCACGCAGTTTAGAGACTGGGCGTTTATGTTGGTGTCGGCATTTTTGTATTACGAAGATAAGGATAAAATTGACGAATTTACCCGTAATTTGTACCGGCAAGGAATATCTGCTTTCGGAAGCAAAGCCCCGACATATCATGTTAAACTGTATGATGACAAACCCACAATCGTTTGGGATTTCCATTCTCTGTTATTGACGATACAAACAATGTTCGGCTTCGCGCTAACGGACGAAACCCGTCCGTTACGAATATGTAAAGGTTGCAATTTGGCTTTTATTGCGAAGAACATCAACGCCGACTTTTGCAGGCCTGAATGCGAAAATCAGCATATTGATGGGAAAGAATAAGGTATGCTAATATGTGTATACCTTATTCATAGTCCCCTCGCAAACTTGACATCGAATAATGAACACCAAAAAAAGCAAATCCTTAAAAATCGGGTATGCTAATATTAGCTGACCCGATTCTTGACTAAATTTAATGAAAACCGGGTATGCAGATATCTGCATACCCGATTATTTCTGAAAAACACGAACTTTAAGCGAATACCAACTCTGAAAGAATTATTTCGTGAGCAATATCTTTATCGGTAATCGTCCTCATTCGAGTTGTTGCCGCTTCGTCAATTTCACGGCAAAGAGGGTATAGTCGTTCAGATAATAAAAGTTGACTATACAGGATTGATTTGTGTTCTTTCAAATACGCCTTGTGCATCATTCCGTATTTGCCGAGCGGTGGTGCATTTGGCGGGTCTGACAACACGATATTCGGCAAAAAATAATCACCGATAGGAATATAATTTATTTCCATTAGCTTGTCCTTTCTGCGGAAAACCGCTCGTAGTAATGGAAGAAATATTTATGCTGTAATTAGGCGGCTTCGGGGCAAAAACGCCCCGAAACCACCCTCATAAACATTTATTGCACCCCCTTTCGCATCTCACGAAATAGCGCAAACCGTGACTACAAGCGAGTTGACTGCACTCGTGATATTGAAGTAGAGACTACTTCTTTATCAGTATGAATCAAATGGTGCTTTTTGTTGATACATAAACACCTCCTTGATGCTTTGGGTTGACGGGCGAATACAGCCGTTTGTGATATACTTTCCCTGGAAAGGGGGTGATTTTGTGAAATGTTTTGAAAATTTCCAAAAATCAATGTTGTCTAATCCGTAAGAACTTTTAGCTGATGCAGAAATGATTAAAGAATTCGCTGAAAAAAGCGGAGAGTTTCAAAGTGAAAGCGCGAAACAAACGGTAAAGGATACTTTTTTAATGCTTAGGATCTTAAAGCAGTATCATGAATGGCTTCACAAGCCTGACCAAGCATAGTGGCTATTTCAATAGCTGATTGAGTTGTTTCCGCTGTCGCCGCAATATTATCAACTTGCTTTGTAGTTGCGACTGATTGCCGTTCATGTGCCTCTAACACAGGGACGGTTTCTTTTTTATCTCCACTCATGATGCTTTGGATTGGCGGGTGAAGATGTAGTCGAATTCGTATTTTTTAAACATCGAATGGATTTTTTCGGCTTCTGTTAATGTGAAGTCTGAATCGCCATTTAGCTTATTTGTTAACGTATTTCTATGAATGCCAAGAACTATTGCGATATCTTCAACTCCCGTGCCTTCTAAATTCATAATGTTGTAAAGATTTTTAAACAATGTTTCCACCTCCATGCATGAATATGTGCATTTGCACTGTTTTGTCAATACCTAAATAATAAAATATTTGCGTTTGCACATATTGCGTGATATTATTCGTATGGAGGCGAACATTGTGGATATGTATGAAAAAATTAATGTCCTTCTAAAAGATAAAGGCGTTACAAAAAAAATAATGTGCAAACATCTAGGAATTCCGTATAACACTTATATGTCAATGTCTAGACGAAAATCTAAAAATATCGCACTAAAAACATTCCAAGATATAGCAAGATATCTTGACGTAAGCGGCGACTTCCTTTTGGGAGAACATGAAAACACTGATATTGAATATCTCTCACCGGGCGAAGACACAGTTATTTTGTCCGCTGAACAAACCCATATGAAAAAATACCGCGCCATTGACGAGCGAGGCAGAAAAAATGTTGACCTCATACTTAATTCAGAATATGAACGCGCAATGCAAATGAAACATGAAATTGGAGAAGAGCTAACTCCACATTCGGCCTCATCCGGCAGACCGCTTACCCCCAAAGAACGCGCCGGTCGGCTCCGTGCCGAAGCCGATGAAATTGAAAAGGAGTCACAAACATCTATTTCTTCAGCGAAGCTCGCTTCCTCTCCGCCGGACACTACACCCACAAATACCACATCCCCCGAAAGTGAAGCCAGCGCGTAAAAATCAAATTAATAAAAAGGAGATATGAAAATGAGCGAACTTGAAAAAATAGTATCCAGATATTTTGACAAAATCAGCACTGAACTGAACGATATGGAGACGCGGATAAACAGCCGCTTTGAAAAATTTGAAGCGGAAGTTAAGACCGAATTCACAGATGTTAAATTTGTCCAAGAACAACATACACGTATACTTAACACAGTTGCTAATGCAGTATCTTTGCAAGGAGAAAAACTTGTTGACTTGTCGCAACGGGTAAGTACATTGGAACGCAAAGTCGGATGATAAAAATCAAATAATAAAAGGAGAATCAATTATAAATAATGAAGATAAAATTTTATCTACACTGGAATCACAAGGCAAATTGCTTGAAAAGATAGTTGAGACACAGGAAAAACACAGTGCAATTCTGGAAAAACACAGTGAAATTTTGGAAAAGCACGATGCAGACCTTAAAGGCATAAGAAGCGATGTGCAAAACCTTATCGGAAAAGTCAATGTAATGGGCAATGTCCAAAGTATGCACTCTGCCACATTAGGGCAAATTGAACATAGGCTTATTGCTGTTGAATCCACCTTGCAAGATTTTCATGTACGTACAGTCAAGTTGGAACAGTTTGTTTATGCGTGAAAACAGATTAGCAAGTTGACTTCATCACCGCTTACTTAATTTATGCAATCTCTCTTAAATCGGCGAGGTTACATAAACGGAGGACATACTATGGCATTGATAAATTGCAAGGAATGCAATAAAGAAATCTCTGACAAGGCGATATACTGTCCGGGTTGTGGATTCCCATTAGTCTTGTCGCCTGCCCTTGTTCAATCTTCGACACAGGAAGTCGTTATAATAAATTCGGAGGCTACTAATGAAAAACCTGCTGAAAAAACCGATTTTATAAAATCACGCCCCTGTAAGATTATTTTGTCTGTTTCGACTCTTGTGACGGTAGTAATTGTAGTGTTCGTAATTACATTGGTGAACAGCGGCGGCAAAAGCCATATTAGTCATATTTCAATACGAGACACAGAAACTGGCGTTACTATATCTTTGGGTATGACAAGGGTAGAAGTTGAGAGATTGATAGGAAGACCGATAGCAAACTTTGAAGATATGTACATACATCGCAATCATATGGTAATTACTTATGCGGACTTTGAAAGATGTCGTAACAAATATTTCCGTAAATGATTCAATAAATAATAGACGTTTTGAGATAGCTGGATTTCATGTGAACGCAAGAACTTCACGAATACCTTCGGTATTTAGGAGACAGGAACACGGCACATTAAACACTTATTTTAGGTATTTCGACGAGACAGGTAATACCACACGTTCAATCCTTGAAGCTTGGGTTTTAGCTTCCATCACATTAACATCAGATAGTGAAGTAAATATCTCAGTGAATAGACAAAGGTCAGAGGTCAGAGATGTCATATTTGATGGTGTACGGCTTGGTATTGAACGTGGATGGTTTGCCAGAGAACAAGACGGAAGTATGTGGATATCGTACATTGGATATGTAGAATTTTTTCAAGAAATTATTGTTCTTGAGCCGCAAAGCACATCTATTACAAGAAATGGTGATGCTGTTACAGCCCAAAGAGACCGACTCTTGGGTATTGCAGGGAATACGGAATCAGCAGAATTTGTAGAACTTCGAAATTACAATTTTTTATATGATGTCGAAGCTATAAAATACATTCCGACAAGTTCGCAATCTACGACACATGAAATGGTTATGTTTTCAATTGACAATCGTGAACGTCTTGTAATTGTAATGTCTGCAATACGAAACGATAGCTATTACGACCTCGCAACATTAATAAGATTTGTACAAAGAATCCGATTTATAGATTAAAAATTCACACGAAACAAGGCTATATTTTTTTTGCCTCCTATCGCCCATTTACGGGCGTTTTCCGTCACCAACCGAGCATGAAAATAGGCTGGTGGATTTTATTTTCGTATTATTTTAACGTTTAACACATATTTAACACTCCAGTTTTTAATAATCATGTCGAACCATGAAATGCCTGTGAGTATTATCCGCTATTTTATTGCAGTTCATGGAAAACCACAAAACAAAGATGATTATTTTCTTAGACCTTTATGGTCTAAGGTTCGCCTATAAAAAAGAAAAAATTATCTTGTAAATTTACATATGGAGGTGTTTTCTATGCCGCGAAAAACAAACACAAAAATAAACGGTTCAAATTATTATCGTGTCACCGCCACCGTGGGTCACGCAGAGGATGGCACACCAATTCGTAAACAGTTTTATGGCGAAAGCAAACGCGATGCAGAAGCTAAACGAGATGACTATGTACAAGGCATAAAAAGAGGTCTTTCTGCCGGGCATGATAAATTAACACTTGGCTCAGTTTTTGAGGAGTGGTTTCGACACGTTCATATACCGAAGCTCTCCCCCGCTTCCATAATGCGTTATGAGACGGATTATAAGTTACGATTAAAACCCGCGCCGCTTTTCCGAATGAAGCTTGCAGACATCAAGGCTCTTGATATACAGCGGTTTTATAACGGTTTGCTTGCCAATGGAACAAGCGTAAACAGCGTGAAAAATGCTCACAAGCTACTTTCAATTTTTTTCAATTATGCCGTAAAATGCGATATTGTTTTAAAAAGTCCGCTGTATGCCGTAGAACTCCCAAAGGAACGTAAGATTCTAAATAAAAAAATGTTTCTTACGAAAGATGAAATCGCCAAAGTTGTTCAAGATGCACGAGAAAACCCGGATTCACGCATTTTTGTTTTTTTGATTTTCTCAGGGCTTCGATGTGGTGACGGGGATTGCAAGCACAAGACAAAAAATATTAATAAATTATCACAGGGATTCCTAACAATCATCTAACATACCGCATCGTGCGCCCATGTAAGGGCTTTTATTTTGTGGATTTCAAGCAATTCATTATACATAAATAAAATTATCGCCATTTTGAGGCATCGTATAGAATTTGTAATTATCACACTTTTCTAATGGCTACATACAATATACCAATGTAAAAATGAATAGGATTCCAATATTTCTGGCAATAATCCCCTTGTCCTACATATATGAGTCTTGTAGGAAAAGGGGTTTTGACTATGGACTGTCTGTTTTGCGAGTTGATTAAAAATGAAAAAGACCCGACACTAATTCATTGTTTTAGCAATGGAGCAGTGTATCTGAATAAAAATCAATTTTTTTATGGTCGCATATTATATGTTCTTAACGAACATTGGGTTGATATATCAGAAATACCGCCCTCTGTTTTTAGTGAAACAAGTCAGCACCTTCACATTCTTTCGAGAATCATTAAATCATCCATGAAAGCAGATTTGATTAATGTAGCTTCACTTGGAAACCATGTTCCGCATATGCACTGGCATATAATACCTCGATACAAGAATGATTCATGCTGGGGTAATCCTCCTTGGCCGCATGGTGAAGCAATATTGCCTGAAGATGAATTCGATAATTTAAAGAAGCGAATAAAAACTGCAATCACTTCATACACTTATAGACAAAACTAATTTTTTTGGAAGTGATAATGTGGCTGATTGTTGTTATCGCGAATGTCCTTTTAGTCTACAGCATCAAAATCTAAGGGAGTCATGGGCATTTTCAAAAGAAAAAATGGAAATCCTAAGTTTTGAGTTAAGCAAGAAAATTGATGATGAAAATATCGCTATTATGGCTGCGGGGTCATTTGGTCGCTATGAAGCAGGAATACCATCAGACCTTGATTTTTATATTCTATCAATGTCTGATGCAAATAACACTGATATAATGGACATTGTATCTTCTTGTGCTATCGAGTTAGGCATTAGTTTGCCTAACCAAGATGGGGTTTTTTCCAAAGAGATACCATTTAGGAACATATTAAATAATTTAGGGAATCAAGATGAGAGTATTCCTGAATTGGCACAACGACTTCTTCCGTTGCTAGAATCCACACCTATATATAATTATGGCTTGTGTGACAAAATTACAGACGATATTTTAGAAAAGTACATGGTTTTGCATAATGATTCGCCGGAAAAAGAAGCCCTCATTATGCTTAATGATATAATGCGATTTTTTCGCTATATCTGTGCAAACTGTCAATTTAAGTCCTTACATGATGAAAGCAAGTGGGCACTAAGGAATATAAAACTTCGGCATAGTCGTGTTGTTATGTATGCAGGATTATTATTTGTTATACTAAACTCCAGCAAAAAAGAGTATCGTCAAGAGAAGAAAAAATACATAAAATCCATGTTAAAATATACTCCATTAGAAAGAGTTTCCATGATAATGGAGGAAAATAACCACGATTCCTATATCTTTCTATTTCTTTACGATTATTTTCTTGAAACATTAAATGATGAAATAAAACGCAGTAAACTCTATAACATTGAATACGCTGAGCGTAATAATCATTCGCTATTTGGAAAACTTTCACGAAATTCATTCATATTACAAGAACTGTTAGCAAATTTTGTTTTTGGCATGAGAGGCATTTGGTCAAACAAAGCTATGGGGTATTCACTTTTCTAACATAAGAAGTTTTTGTGATGTATCTATTTTAATACAAAAATCTCCTAGAGTTATTAAAAACCTCACCCCATTTTTACCGTGACATATTCGGACGAGGATTGCAAGTGCAAGGAAATCGTTAGGATTCGTCTTGTTCCTTATCAATAAACTCGACCTCGCTGTTAATTGTGTCGGGATGTATAACTTTTATGACCTTACCCTGCAAACGAATCTCATCATACTCATTAAATAATATTGGCGAATATTTGCTATTGAGAGAAACCATACAGCCATCTCCAAGCTGTTTGCAATAAATCTCACCATTTATATTGAAAATACCAATTTCCCCTTCTCTCATATCAATGTCATGTTTAACCAGTACGATGCTTTTATCCGTGATTTTAGGTTCCATACTATCGCCTGAGATATAAGCGGCGAAGTCGCAATCGGCTTCTTCAACTGTAATTTCAGTATAGTCAGTATCATCAATCCAATGCCCATCACCTGCAGATGCGGGCAATTCAAATAATCTAATCCTGTGTCTTGAAGCCAATGTTCTTGCTGAAAGGTCTACCGTTTTTTCATTATTGTTTGCAAGAAAATCACGAGGATACATACGCCTAATATCTTCGTCACATTTTATCACTACATATGAAGGCACTATTTCAAATTGCAAAGGATTTAATTGGAATAGATAATCATTTTCAGCGTGAAAAGTTTCATTGACGAATTTTTTTATTACGCCATTTGAGTTGTTCTTGTTGTTGATTATTCTGTACAGCATTAGTTTTTCGTAGTTAGATTGCACATTATTATAGAGATTCAACATATTTCGTTTATCTTGAATGCTTGCATAATCAACATCGTAATCGAAGTCATCGTGTATAAACCTTTGAACCTATTTTGTCAAGGGTATTTTGGAAAAATCATCAACACATGAAAACTCAAATATAAAATAACCCCAAGCCTCGACTTGTGGGCAGAAAGCCTATGGGTCGTGTTTGGGATTATCCTATTTACTAATTTATTAACTTGGCTTCAAGTTCAGCAATTCGTGCATCTTTTTCATCAATCACGCTTTGCAATTTCGCTCGTTCTGCTTCCGCGCCTTTCTTACGAGCATGGTTCAAAGCATTTGATTCGTCGCGACGAGTCTTAGCCCGCAACCATTCCAAACTTCTAAATTCTTCTTTGGCAGTAACGCCACGATATGCTTGTATTGCTTCACCCATCACTGCACCTCCACTTGGATAGTTCCTCTAATTCTTCTTCGGTTTCTGCATTGAATAACGCAAGCCACAAATCTTTTTCGCTATTGGGGTTGATTGAATCAACTGTTGGCATTTTAGGAAGTTCAAAAAAATGCAAACCACATTTATCTGTAAGTGGTGTGTACCGCTTAACTTCCAATATTTGAAATTCTGAATGAACATCATCACAGTCAAACAGCTCAAAATCAATTATGCTGATTATTATTGTCCGTGAAAGTTCGGAATAATCATCGCCAGTAGGAAGTGAAGCCGAATATACCTTTGCAAAGTGGAATAATGCTCTTTCTGGGTAATTCCCCTCGTCCTCTACTTGGATTTCCAAATTAACCCTTTTATCGTCTATTATCATGTTTATATCTAGCCGACAAAACTTTTTCCCAATCTCCTCTGGGGGCATTTCCGTATTGGTAATATAAAATTCACTAATACTTTCAAGGGAAATTTCAAGCAGTACGGAAATTAAACGTTTTAATAAGTGTTGATGCTCTCGAAAAAGCATTTTGAAAAGCACATCACTCTTAAATGTATATTCCAGTTTCGTGCTTTTGTTTTTTCGATTGGTAAATTTTTTTAACGGCATTTATTTGCCTCCCTCTTGCTGTCATTATAATCGATGGCACTTGTGTTTTCAAGACCTCGTTATCTTAAAGTAGCAAAAGCGACTATCTGATACAGATAGTCGCTTTTGCTTTCGTTAAATATAAAAAATTTTTGATGCTAATTAACAAGTCCAAACTGGCTTAATATGCTTTTCAGCTTAGCGTTTTTAGTTTCATCCATATCACATAATGGCATCCGCAACTTTCCAACATCTTTCCCCATCATATTGAGTGCTGTTTTAACAGGAATAGGATTAACATCCATAAACAAAGCATCCAACAGTGGCATATATCTCAAGAATAATTCGACACTTTCGTTTGTTTTTCCATCAATAAAAAGTTTGCAAATTTCAGACATCTGTGCGGGAATCACATTTGATGCAACAGATATAACACCTTTGCCGCCTAAAGCCATGATAGGGATTGTATGCTCGTCATTACCAGACCATATATAAAAATCATTTCCACACAAGGCACGTGTTTTGGCAATATTTGTAAAATCGCCTGAAGCTTCCTTTGTACCGACTATCCGCTCGTGCTTAGACAGTTCGTAATATATCTGCGGCGTAATGTTAATGTTGGTGCGCGATGGCACATTGTATAAAACTATTGGTATTCCAACATTATCAGCAATAACAGTGTAATGTTTAATAAGCCCCTCTGAAGAACATTTGTTATAATACGGCGTAACAATTAAAAGAGCATCTGCACCCGACTTTTCAGCTTCTTTAGACATATAAAGGGCTTCATCTGTGCTGTTAGCACCTGTTCCGGCAATAATGGGTATTCGTCCGTCTGTTTGCTTTACAGCGCGTGCAACGGTTTCTAAATGCTTAGGGATAGACTGCGTAGAAGCCTCACCAGTTGTTCCACAGACAACCAATGCAGATGTTCCAGCCTCAATTTGCTCCTCAATGAGCATATCCAATTTATCAAAATCAGCAGTAATAGAAGAGTCAAAATCATTGGTAAAGGGTGTCACCAATGCGGTACAGGAACCTACAAAAACGGGTTTTTTCATTCTCAATCAATCCTCTCAGAATTTAGCTTTTTACACCATATGCAACAGATAGAGAAAGGTTACAAAGCCTCCCAAAAAAATGAAACTTGTTGAATCGGCTACAGTCGAATATTGTACCACTTGTTTAACGCCGTTACAAGAAAATTTTTTTGCATTGAAAAAAATTCTAGCACATCAAAGCATTTTTATTTGATGCGAAATACAAACAAACCTTGCATTATTGCATTCATGTCTTGGAAAAACAAATTTTTCTTGTAAGACTACGACCCCTTACAATTGTATTCAGCAAATCGGAAGGCAAGCATTACCATGCATACCTCCTGATACTTGTAAAATTATCACGTTATTGTATGGCAGTTTTATTTATAACAACCATCTTTACTAGCCCATTCTCCACAAAAGATTTTGTAAATAATTCGTCAACCATTTCAGCAAATTTTTGTTTTTCATACTCTAAATCAAATGTTTCGATTGAATCGACAGAATATCCAGCTATAACAAAATAGTTGCTTTCTATTCCATTAACAATCAGAAACCCACTTAAATAATTTCTCCCATCACCTAAATTACCCCACACCTGCAACACGGGTTGAATGCTAATACAAAGGGGATTCACAAACAGGTTATTAACTACCAATTTTTCAAACTCATCAAAAGTAACCAAACTTATTTTATTTCCATTGGCAAGTGATGCATCATTTAAAATCGACTCATCTATAAATTTACGAATCAAGACGACACTCCCATAAACTTAGTTTTTGCACTCAAAACCATTCAAGCCAAAAATTTCAAGTAGTGCATTTGGGTTAAAAGAAAAAACGAAGCAAATATCATAAAGATTGTTGAATTTGATATCATCAAAAAATTTGATTATTCAATAAATATTCAAACGTTTCCTTTTCCCTAATAACTTTAATCGAACCGCTTTGTTCAATTAGAATTTCAGCGGGTCGCAATCGTGCATTGTAATTAGAAGACATTGAAAAACCATATGCACCACAATCTAAAATTATTAATGTATCTCCAAGTTCAGTTTTCGGTAACATCCTGTCTTTGGCGAGAAAATCGCCGCTTTCGCAAATGTTTCCACAAACACTAACCACTTCAAGTTCTCTGTTTTCAGCATTTGCAACAACAATCTCATGATAAGCACTTGGCTTATATAACTCCGGGCGAAGCAACAGATTAAACCCTACGTCCGTACCAATGTATTTTGTGCCATAATTATTTTTTATAGAATGCACTGTTGTTAATATTTTGCACGACTCCGCGACAATATAACGACCAGGTTCTAAAATAAAAATAACATCGAATTTATTATTTTTTATTTCCCACTCATTTAAAATCTTTTCAAGTTGTTTTGCAAAGTCATCAATGGAAAATCTGTTTTCATTATTTTTATTATATGGAATCCCTATCCCACCGCCAAAATCTACATATTTGAGTTTTGGAAAGTTTTCGGCAATTTCCAATAACTTTATAATAGCATTAAGATAATTGTCAGGCTCTAAAAACAAAGAACCTATGTGCATATTAACACCAACTATTGTCAAATCATATTGCTTGGCAATAAGGTGTATTTTATCAATATCTTGTATAGCTATGCCAAACTTAGTACGCCCTGCAGTCACAACGCTATCATGATGCCCATCTCCAATTTCAGGATTCATCCGCACAAAAACGCTTCCCCCTGGATTTATTTGTCCGAAGTAAGACAATTGATTTAATGAATCAACGCTAACTTTAACATTTTTTTCGATGGCATATAACATTTCATCCTTTGAAACGTTATTACATATATAAAGTATCTCATCAGAACTATATCCTGCTGCCATTTCAAGAAAAATTTCCCCTGGAGACATTGCATCTACCATAAGTCCTTCTTCTCTAATTATTTTTAGTAAAGCAACATTGTTATTTGCTTTACAAGAATAATTGACTTGGAAATTCTTTTTATTTACGAGACCTTTCAGTTCACGACACCTTTGTCGGATAATGGATTCATCATAAACAAATAAAGGAGAGCCATATTCTTTAATAAGTTCCTCCGCATTTCTATTTCCACCAAAAATTTCATAATCGCAAATACTCATAAGCCACTTCCTCACAGTTAAATTTTATTTCTTAAAGAGTTCAGCCACTAATACGTCTGGTCGTATAGCTCAATTTTATCACCATTTAATTCCCTGTTCATTTCCAATCTTGTTTTGAACATATCGAAATAACTAAAATACTTAGTGTTTATAGATGGTAAATACATGCTTATCGTTTCTGGATGCAGATTAATATCGAAATTTAACCTAGACTTGAATTTTTTGAAATCTTGCGACCCAGGCAACAAGGTTAATGCAAACACATTAAAGTACGGCATAGCATTTGAATCATATTTTAGCATTTCATCTTTAATGTTAAAGCATTTTGAGAGATAGTCATTTAGCATTTCAGTTGAATCATCAGGATACCCTATTATTACATTGTAACTATGATATGTCACCCCATAACTCAATATCATCCTTAATGTTTCAACTTGTTGCTCAAATTTGGCTAGTTTTGGGAATTTTTCGCTTGCCCTATTCCTTAAACTTTCGAGGGGTATTTGAACCCTATAACAACCAAGCCACTCATTATCGCTTTTTTTGTTCCAAAACAACACATCAGACAAGCCATAATCAAACTTGCCATTAGTATATAACTTGTTAAACTCAAGCCCATTAGCAAACTCCCATGAGAACCCATAATCTCTTGCCATATTGAAAATCTCAATAATCTCTTCTCTTCCATGTTGATGAATCAATTCCCCTCTCGAATTTCTATGTATTCGGGAGAGGATGTTATCTTCTTGAAATAATAAAGTTTTGATTCCCTTGCTCTTGAAATAGTCAAAATGCTTTCTTACACCATCGGGGGACATAAACCTATATCCGCCACGAAGGGGTATTGTGCAAAAGGAGCATTTATGGTAACAACCTCGCGATGTTTCAAAGCAAACAAAAGGAGTTTTTATTTGTCTAGGAGGGGCTCCCTCCCCTGTGTCATTATAAATGGAAATATCACTTACTAAATCCAAAGCCATTGGCTCAAGTGTATCCATTTCCATTAAAAAATTTGTTTTTATTATGTCAGACAAATCGCCCGATAAAGTGCAGACATTTTGAATTGTGCTGTAATTTTGCTTATTGCAATATGCTTCTACAACTTTGGTGAAAATGTACTCTCCTTCACCTTTTATTACAACGTCAGCACCGTTTTTTAAATAATATTCAGGTCTCGCTGAAGCATCAGTTCCTCCAATTATAATGAAAGCCGAGGGATGCACTTTTTTTATATATTTCGAGAAATCGGAAACTATTTGGGCACCATTTGTGAAGTTTGAGGAAATTCCGTGAATATTTGCACTTCTGATTTTTTCGTCATACTCTTCAAACACTTTTCCTGACCTATAACAGAACAAATTTTCATCCCCATACTTAAAACTTTTGTACATAGTATGGTTTTTTTCAATTTGCATATCAATTATTTCTATATCACAATTCAAGCCCAATTCACCACTCAAAAGTCTAAAGCCCGAAGCAAGTGTTACCAAGGCGCTCTTAGGATTTAAGTTTCTCTCTGTACTTACGGGTTTTGAATCTCCAAACTTTTGTACAGGATGTGGCGCATAATACAGATTAATTTTCATTTCGTCACCTCAGCAAGAACTTTTCTGTAGGCATTTAGTTGATACTATCTGCAAATCCTTTTGACAAAAACATATTTCTTCCAGGGCAATAGTCATAGCCTCTACAAAAACAAGGGTCTTTCTTTTTCATCAATACTGCATCTCGCAATGAAGTATTGTTAATATTGCCAATAATGCCCTTTGAGCCAGGGTCATAGCATCTTGTGATAGTTCCATCTATTCCCACAATAATTGCATATTCACCTGTAAAACAATGACCTTCCAAAGTAACTAATGGGGCAAGCGCACCATACCCCGGAAATTTGGTACTAATACCCTCTCTCAGCTTGATGTAATCTTTAAAGGGAACATATAATTCATCAATATGGCTTTCACCGAATCCTGTAATATTACAATACTCAGGATATACACGAATACCCTTCTGCCCCCAATACTCAACAATTGAATAGAACTCATCATAATTTTTTTTAGATACAACGCAACATATCGCAAAATTATCTGTAGAATAGCCAGCATTCAATAAATTATTACAACCATCCATCATTCTATCAAATGCGCCTGTTTTTTGAGTAATCTCTTCGTACACATCTTTATTCAGAGAATGGAAACTTCCGAAAACTCCGACATTATTTGAATATAGCATTTTAGCAATTTCTTCAGTTACAGCAGTTAGGTTTGTGAATACAATGTAATCAAACCCCTTACTTAAGCCATAATTCATCATGGAAATAAAATCTTTGTCACAAAATGGTTCACCCGATGCACCTGTAATTATTGTTTTCGCGCCTAAATCCTTAGCAGCATCAATTACCTTTAATCTTTTACTCAAAGGTAATAATTCATTGGGATTATTGTGTGTATCCGTAAAACAAAACTTGCATTTCAAGTTGCAATCCACACTAGAGGGAACGCCAACAATCAATATTCGTTCGTTTATTTCCTTTGCAAGGGCTTTTTCTTCTTCAGTAAAACTCAAGCCTACAAAATTATTCACTTGGCTTTCAATTATTTGGTATATATTGTTATCTATCACCAGACCACCTCGTTCTTTTACTTATCGCACTATTGCGAGAACAGAACTCATTTTTCCGGCTTCATTAACGGAAATAAAACACACTCCCTGATAGGTCTATCCATCATTGTAGAGAACAACCTCTCCGATACGCCAAATCCAAAGGCTGGTGGCATTCCATATTTTAACGCCTCTACAAATTCTTTATCGTGTTTATGAGCTTCCTCGTCACCAGATTCTTCCATGAGCCTTTGCTCTCGAAATCTTTTTTCCAAATCAAGCGGGTCATTTAACTCTGAATAACCATTACCCATTTCCGAGCCGGCAATAATTACTTGTATTTGGTCAACTTTCCGTGGGTCATTTTTCATACGTTTAGGTAAGGGGTTGAGTTGCACAGGCTGACCGACCAAAAAACCTGGTCCACTTAAATCTTTTCTAACGACCTTCCACAAGACATCGACAAGTCTCCAAAAATTTAAATCCCTACCGTATTCAATACCAAGCGAATCCAGTTTATCTTCTATGTCCTTTGTTGTTGCATCGTAAATGCAAATGCCTATTTTGCTTTTGATAATATCCTCAAAATCATAAATCTCCCACTCTTTATCCATATCAATTTCAAAGCCACGTGAAACAAATTTTGATTTACCGAATACTGCCCTTGTGATTTTTTGATACAAATCTTTAACTAATTCCATCCCATCTCTACAATCCGCATAAGCCCAATAAAATTCCATTTGGGTATAATCTTGCAAATGCTCATTACTTATACCTTCGTTACGAAATTGTCTGCCAATTTCAAATGTTTTTTCAAAACCTGCAACCAATAACTTTTTTTGCCACAATTCACCCATAGATATTCTTAAAAAAACATCAATATTCAAAGCATTGTGATGGGTAGCAAATGGTGCTGCCGCCGCACCGCCTGAAGTAACTTCCAATACCGGGGTTTCTACTTCAAGAAACCCTTTCTCAGATAAAAAACTTCTAACTGTACTCCAAAAAATCTGTTTTTTCACAAAAAGTTCCTTTAGCTCGAAGTTCATTATGATATCAAGGTATCTTTTTCTAAACTTTAAGTCATCATCGGTTATACCATGATATTTTTCGGGCAATGGTTTTAACGCTTTTGTGATATGGCAAAGTTTACTTGCTTTTACACTTAATTCCCCCGCATCAGTCACAAAAAGAACGCCCTCAACACCAATAATATCACCAATATCTGCATTGTCGAAAAGGTCGTACTCAACTTCTGTTAGCGCATCTTTTCTGGCATATATTTGCATTTGACCTTCCGCATCTTGGATATGCATAAATCCCGTTTTGCCTTTGCCTCTTTTGGTCATTATTCTGCCTGCCATAGTGACAAATATATTCATTTCATTGAGTTCACCTTTACTATATGAAGAATATTCACTTTTCAATTTTTTTGAATAGTTTGAAAAGGTGAATTTATCTCCGAATGGTTCGATGCCTAACCCTTCTAGCTTTTTCTTTTTTTCCATTCTAACAATTTCTTGATTTCCTAATTTTTCTTCTGAGTTGTTTTCAGAAACATTCTGCCCATGCTGTGTTGAGGTCAAATCAAACGCCTCCCAAAATCTATTTTTCATTCATTATCAAGAATGCTTAACTTTATATAACAAACGCTTCTGTATATAATCAACGTCTAAACAGATAAGCCGAAAACAATCCATTTTATGGCATCGAAATTCCTGCGCATTCCTTAAATTCTCTTAAATCTAAACCTTTTTCGACCCAACAAATATTACCATAGCACGAATATGGCTGTCAATTGCCACGAAACCGTAAGATTTCAATGATGGTCAAGAAATTTTACATTCAAGCCCCTCCAGCGGAGAGACTTTTTGTAAAGATTTGTTTTTTCGATAAAATATAAGCCCACACGGTCAACGTGTGGGCTTGGTAAATCGGCGGCAATGTAATTTGTTTAACGCTCATAGCTTTTCTTTTTTTGCTTCTGCGGTAGACTTGGTGCGATGGGTCGCGGTCGTGTTCCTTGTTGTAACTTGTTAAACAGCGCGACAACCTCTGCGGAGGGCGGGTTTTCTCTGTCATACTTATCCTGTTTTATTTTCGCAACCGCATTTTTATCTTCGTAGGATAGATTATCCGCTTGCCCGCTATTCCAAAGAATTTCGGCGGATTTTAATTGCACGGCGCGTATTAAACTCGCCAAGAAAATATTTGCAATTTCGTCACCGCTTTGTGCCGAAAAATTGTGCGGCTCGTTTGGCAATTCTTTCTGTGACGCCCATTTTTTGTAGTTTGAAAGATGTTCTGATGTGCTGTTTGCGACAGTAATAGCAAGCACCCATTCTACGCGCTCAATGCCGTAAGTTTTGATGAGGTCGTTTGCGAATTTGTTTTCGCTTTTGGTTCTGCCTAAACCAATTCCGCTTTTTATTACTTCGGCACATTTTTTGTTGATGTAGGCGTTTTGAAAATACAATGCCGTTTCGCCGTTTTTTACAGCATTGACGAATGTTGATTTGCGGACCGGGATTTCCGCATAGCTTTGATTTTTTTCGTGCCGTTGAATTTCTGCAATCGGGTCAATGCTCCGCTGTTCCAAATTTTTGTAACCAAGAAGCATACGAGCGTTGTAGGATATGACTTTCAACGTGTTGTATTTTTCTTTTGCGGCGGGGATAGCTTCACGCAAATGCTTTTCGGTTTCGGTGAGTTCGTTTATTTTCGCGTTCAATTTTTTCAAATTCGGAAACTCGGTTAGTTTCAACTCGTCATAAATATATGCTCTCGCCTTTTTGTGGGCTTCAATATCAGCTTCGTGTTTTTCGTAAAACTGATTTTTGAAATACGGAATCTGACGGGGAGCGTTATATTTTTTGAAATTTTCGGAGGTCTTGCGGTAAATTTCAACTTGTTCTTTCAAGGCTCGGAGGTTTTTCAATTCCTTTTTAATTTCGGGAATTTTCTTTGCCATATCGTTATGTGCGTTTGCAGAATCAAGATATGCACTGTGAAGCGATTGCATATCCGCGTAATCGTTTTTTTGAATATATATCAACGTCTGTGCCATTTGTTGCAAATTGAAAATTCGCGCCCAATGTTCGTAACCGGGGCTGTCTTTCGCCTTGATAGAATTTTCAATGTCGATTATAAATTGCGGTCGCGGCGGGTTTTCGATTTTGTAAATTTCGGCGTTGATATTTTTCAATCGCGAATTTTTCTCTTTGATAGCGCGGTTAATATCCCCACGTTTGGTGCGTATGCCCTTTTGCTCCATTTGATGTGCCGTTGCTCCAAGATGAATTGTCGGCAAAATTTCAAGCCCTTGCCGTTCGTAAGAACGCCGTTGTCAAGTAGGTTTCGGAAAGTTATATGCACGTTACATAAAGAACATAGAAAAACAGCAGGAAATCAAAAAATCGGCACTTGACACCATGCTGAAAAACAGGGAAAATACAGCTATTATGGCATATTGCCCTAAATTTGGCGTGGAAGGAGAAAGCCCGCATGACACCCGAAGCAAAAGCTCGCGAGAACATTGATAAAATGCTGATTGATGCCGGATATATAATTCAAGATATGGCAAATTTTAATCGCACAGCTTCGCTTGGTGTTGCCGTGCGTGAATTTCAAACCGAGAGCGGTCCGGTGGATTATCTTCTTTTTATTGGTGGCAAGCCGAGCGGCGTGGTGGAAGCTAAAGCTGAGGATAAGGGCGTTTCTTTGACGATGGTAGCGGAGCAATCCGAGCGGTATATATTAAGCGGAATAAAAGGTCTTTCACAAAAACCCGATATTCGTTTTGTGTATGAATCAACGGGCGTTATAACAAATTTTCGTGATACGCACGACGAAAAAACTCGTTCTCGTGAAGTTTTTACATTTCATCGCCCCGAAACGCTTGAAGAATGGTTAAAAGATGAAAGCACTTTGCGAAACCGCATGAAATCATTTACATATTTTAATGACGACGGCTTTCGTGATTGCCAAGTGAAGGCAATATTAAATCTTGAAAAATCATTTTCTGAAAACAAACCACGCGCACTCATTCAAATGGCAACAGGCGCGGGCAAAACATATACCGCGATAACTTCCGTTTATCGCTTGCTAAAACACGCAAAATGTAAGCGTGTTTTATTTCTTGTGGACACAAAAAACCTTGGAGAGCAATCCGAGGGCGAATTTTTGAACTACAAACCCTCCGACAGCGGACGGCTTTTTTCCGAATTATTTTCCGTGCGGAGGTTAAATTCCGCATACATACCGAAAGACACAAAGGTCTGCATCAGTACAATACAACGAATGTATTCTATTTTGCGCGGTGAAGAAATGGACGAATCGCTTGAAGAAATTTCTTTGAACGAAGGACAAGCTACGGGCAAGCCTCGCGATGTTGCGTACAATCCAAAATACCCGCCCGAATTTTTTGATATTATCATAATTGACGAGTGCCACCGTTCAATTTACAACATCTGGCAACAAGTTCTTGATTATTTCGATGCGTTTCTTGTGGGATTAACCGCCACGCCCGATAGCCGCACGTTCGGATTCTTTAATCAAAACATCGTAAGCGAATACACGCACGAACAAGCCGTGCTTGATGATGTAAACGTAGGGCGTGACGGCACATATTTAATTGAAACACAAATTGGCGGAGTGGGTGGCACGATTCTTAAACAAGTCGTGGAAAAACGCAATCGCCTTTCACGCAAGAAACGCTGGGAACAACTTGACGAAGATTTAACATATGTACCAACGCAGCTTGACCGCGATATTGTAAATCCATCACATATTCGTACTGTTATTCGTGCGTTCAAAGAAGCCTTGCCCACCATGTTTCCGAACCGCGTAATAATAAAACCGGGCGAAACAGAAATTCCTAAAACGCTTATTTTTGCGAAAACAGACAGCCATGCAGACGATATTATTAACATCGCGCGCGAAGAATTTGGCGAGGGAAATGCGTTTTGTAAAAAAATTACGCACTCAGTAAAAGATTCTAAAACAGTTTTGAACGACTTCCGCAACGATTTTAATCCGCGCATTGCGGTAACGGTTGATATGATTGCAACAGGCACCGATGTAAAACCCATCGAGTGCCTTATTTTCATGCGCGATGTGCGAAGCAAAAATTATTTTGAGCAGATGCTTGGACGCGCCACTCGCACTCTTGGATATGATGATTTGCACCATGTTTCGCCGACAGCAAAACAAAAAAAGCTCGGTTATATTTTGGTTGATGCGGTAGGCGTTACAAAATCGCAAAAAAGTGCGTCGCGCCAATTAGAGCGCAAGCCTACTATTTCATTTGAAAAACTGATGATGAGCGTGGCAACGGGTGATTGCAGTGAGGACAACTTAACTTCTCTCGCGGGGCGCATGGTAAAGTTGGACAAGCAAATGACACCCGCCGAGAAAGAAAAATTTACGAAATTGTGTGCAGACGAAAACGTAAAACTTTGCGATATTCCCTGTTCGGAAAAAGAAATTTCTGTAAAAGCGATTGCGAAAACTCTGCTGAACGCCTTTGACGAAGATATTGTTGAACAGATAACGCGGAGCGAATTTGATATTCCCGAAAACACCGAAGTTCCGCAAAAACGCATGGAAGATGTGAGCGAGCAACTTGCTAACACCGCCGCCGCACCGTTTAATAATCCCGAAATCCGTAAATTCCTTGAAAACACACGCAAAAGCCACGACCAAATTATTGACAACACCAACATTGATAAAGTCACATTCAGCGGTTGGGATTCCGCCCACGCGGAAAAAGCAACGGAAACAATTAAAACATTTGCGCGTTTCATAGAAGAAAATAAAAATACAATCGAAGCATTGGAAATCATTTATAATCAAAGCTATAAATCCCGCCCGCTAACCTTGCAAATGGTAGAAGAACTGTATAATGTTTTGCAAAAACAACAACTTTCAACGGAAAAATTGTGGAGTGCGTACTCCATTAACCAACCCGAAAAAGTACGAAGTAAAAACATCGTGAATAAACTTGCGGATATTATTTCGATTATTCGCTTTCAATTACAACAAACAACCGAGCTGCATCTATTTTCCGATGCCGTAAATTTACGCTTCCGTGACTGGATTATGGCAAAAAACGCGGGGCATGGGCAATTTACCGAAGAACAAACCGAGTGGCTGCGTATGGCGCGCGACCATATTGCAACTTCAATGAGCATCACATTAGACGACCTCGAATACACCCCGTTTGATGCAAAAGGCGGGCTTGGTAAATTTCATAAACTTTTCGGCAATGATTACGAAAGCATTTTACATGAAATGAATTACGCGCTTCTTACTGCGGCATAGGAGAAATTAAATGGCAGACGCAAATGTAGGGCAAAAAATATGGTCAATGGCACATTCCTTGCGCGATGACGGAATCGGCAAAAGCGACTACTTGGAGCAACTCACATATCTTCTGTTTGTGAAAATGGCAGACGAATATTCCAAACCACCATACAACCGCAAAATTGGAATCCCTGCCGACTGCGGTTGGGATAGTTTGCGTACAAAAAACGGCGACGAGCTTTTCGCGCATTACGAATATGTAATAAAAACGCTTGCAGGGCAAAGCGGCACATTGCAACAAATATACACAGGCGCGCAAAATAAAATTTCAAACCCCGCACAGCTTGCAAAAGTGATTAGCATGGTGGACGGTGAAAACTGGTCGTCCATGTCGTCCGATGTAAAAGGCGATATTTACGAAGATTTACTTGAAAAAATTGCCGCCGACACAAAAAGCGGTGCGGGACAATATTTCACGCCACGCGCATTGATTAACACAATGGTAAAATGCGTTCGCCCCGAACCGGGCAAAACGGTAGCAGACCCTTGTTGCGGAAGCGGCGGATTTTTGCTTGCGGTAAAAGCATATATTGAGCGTGAACACGGAAAAAAACTTGACCGTAATCAAAAAGAATTTTTGAAATTCCACACGTTCAAAGGTTGGGAAATTGTACAAAGCACATATCGCCTGTGCCTTATGAATTTGTTTCTTCATAATATAAGCGACTTCGAGGGAACGCCGCCGATAATCCGTAGTGATTCTTTGCTTGCTCACCCCGGAGAAAGTTTCGATTATGTTCTCACAAACCCGCCGTTCGGAAAAAAATCTTCCATTACGTTCACCAACGAACAGGGCGAACAAGAGCAAGACGAATTGCGCTACGAACGTCAAGATTTTTGGGCGACAACTTCAAACAAGCAATTAAATTTTGTGCAACACATACGCACACTTTTGAAAGCAAACGGCACGGCGGCGGTTGTTGTTCCCGACAATGTACTTTTTGAAAGCGGCGCGGGTGAAACCGTGCGAAAAAAGTTGCTTGAAACAACGGATATGCACACCATTTTGCGATTACCCACAGGCATATTTTACGCGCAGGGTGTGAAAGCAAATGTTATTTTTTTTGATAACCGTGTTGCATCGCCAAACAACCAAACAAAAGAAGTTTGGATTTACGATTACCGCACGGGTATTCAACACACATTAAAAAAGAACCCTTTACGCGAAAGCGACCTTGAAGATTTTGTAAAATGCTACAATCCCGAAAATCGCCACGTTCGCAAAGAAGATACGGAAAACCCCGACAGACGTTGGCGAAAGTACACATATGAAGAAATAACTGCCCGTGATAAAACAAGCCTTGACATTACATGGTTAAAATCGGGCGACAAAACAGACGATTACACGCTTGCCGAACTTTTTAATATAATCAAGGAAAAATCATCGGCAATTGCTACGGCAGTTGGCAACCTTGAAAACTTGATAGGGAGCGTGGACGAATAATGAGCGAAAATATTTTTAATATAAACGAAGCCGCAAAGATTATCAAAAACGCAATCGTTCATTCCCGCTACAATGCCGCAAAAATGGTAAACAAGGAGCTTCTTGGGCTTTATTACGGCATTGGAAAATATGTTTCCGAAAATTCGCGCGGTGGAACTTGGGGAACAGGCGCGATTAAACAACTTTCCGACGATTTGCAAAAAATGTTGCCTGGCTTGCGTGGGTTTTCAGAGGGTGCAATTAAAAAAATGCGTCTTTTTTACGAAGAATGGTCTGCAATTTTTTCAAATCGTTCATTAACGATGAACGATTTAAGCAATACAAATTTTTATCCTCAAAGTAAAATTGCGGGAATGATTACAACGGGCGATTTTGAGGCTTGCGAATATCCGATAGACTTATTGCTTTTGGAAAAACACATGGTTTTAACGCTTTTGCCCGAATTTTCAAGTGAAGCATTTTATCGTGTTGGATTTACGCATCACTACACGCTTATGGCAAAAGAAAAATCGCTTAATGGTAGAATTTTTTATATTGCAAAATGCGCGGAAAATTTTTGGACGGTTGAAGCATTGAAATCCAATTTGCGCGGGGAATTGTATCAGCGTTTGGGAGCAATGCCAAATAATTTCCTACAAACCATTCCCGAACAAGAACAAGCCCATCGCGCAATTTACGCATTCAAAGACGAATATTTTCTCGATTACATTAACATAGAACCCGACATTGACCCCGATGACCGTGACGAGCGAGTTTTTGAAAGAAATATAATCGCAAACATAAAGCAATTTATTTTGTCATTCGGTTCGGATTTTTGCTTTATGGGGAATCAGTATCGCGTAATGTTTGAAGAAAAAGAATTTTTCATTGACCTACTGTTTTTTCACCGGGAATTGCGTTGCCTTGTTGCGGTTGAATTAAAGCGAGGCGAATTTAAGCCGGCATTTTTGGGGCAATTAAATTTTTATCTTTCCGCGCTTGATGAATTTGTTCGCCGTTCCGACGAAAACCCCTCAATCGGAATTATTTTATGTAAAGAAGCAAACCGAAACATTGTAGAATTTGCCGTGCGCGACTACACAAAACCAATGGGTGTAGCAACCTACCGCACTCGAAACGAAATGCCAGAAAAATTACAAAAAGCCTTGCCGGATTTTGAATCCTTACAAAAACTGATGGACACCGCTTCCGACCTTAATGAAAGCGGTGCAGATGAATGAATACGAAACAGCTAAAACAAAAAATCCTCGACCTCGCCATTCGCGGAAAACTTGCGCCGCAAGACCCGAATGATGAATCCGCGACGGTGCTTCTGGAGCGGATTCGCGCAGAGAAAGAACGATTTATTAAGGAGAAAAAAATTAAGAAGGAACGACCACTGCGACCAATTGAGGACGAAAAAGCACTTCATCAGCTTCCTACACAATGGGTGTGGTGCAAATTGGGCGAATTGGCAATCAAAGTTGGCTCTGGGAGTACGCCCCGTGGCGGACAGTCAGTATACAAAACATCGGGGGTAAAGTTTATTCGCTCTCAAAACATATACAACAACAGATTAAATTTAAGCGATATTGCACACATATCAAATGAAATTAACGAACAAATGCAGGGAACTGTCGTTAAGCCCCGTGACATTTTACTGAATATTACAGGGGCTTCCATTGGCAGAAGTGCGCTTGTTCCAAGTAATTTTGATTGCGGTAACGTCAATCAACACGTTTCTATCATTCGCTCATCTAATGCTGATTTGCATCCATATATACACAAAGTCATAACTTCGGATTTTACGCAAAGCGTTATAAAAAAGGTTCAAGTCGGTGCGGCACAAGAAGGACTTCCTGCGGATAAACAAAAGGAGCTTCTCATTCCTCTCCCACCCCTCGCAGAGCAACGCCGCATAGTCGCCGCCATTGATTCCGCTTTCGCAGTCATTGACGAAATCGAACGCAACAAAACCGACTTGCAAACCGCTGTCACCGCCGCAAAGCAAAAAATCCTGTCGCTTGCCATTCAAGGCAAGCTCGTCCCCCAAGACCCGAATGATGAGCTGGCAGAAGTGGTTTTGGCTCGAATCAATGCAAAAAAAGAACAACTGTTAAGGGACGGCAGAATAAAGCGAAACAAAAAAACAATCACTCCCATCAACAATGAAGAAATGCAAGGATATTTGATTCCTGAGAGTTGGACAATCGCAAGGTTAGACGAAATATGCCAACTCATCACAGACGGAACGCACCAAACGCCGAAATATGCAGACGCTGGCTTTGTTTTTCTATCCTCAAAAAATGTTAAATCCGGAAAAATTGATTGGGATAATATCATGTACATTCCACAAGAACTGCATGATGTTTTGTATGCAAGGCTAGCCCCAGAGCTTGGCGATATTTTACTCGCCAAGAATGGAACAACTGGCTTTGCCGCTGTTGTAGATAAGGATTGCATATTTGATATTTACGTCAGCCTTGCGTTAATTCGTACATTCAAAGACGAAATTTCGCCCGAATATCTTCGGCACATTATATCAAGCGAGGTCGTTCAATCTCATTTTCGTGGAAACTTGAAGGGCATCGGCGTTCCGAACTTGCACCTTGAACATATAAGGAGCGCGATAATCCCAATCTGTTCACTTGCCGAGCAACGCCGCATCGTTGCGGCGATTGAATCGGCGTTCACGCAACTTGACAACATAGCTGAAATGCTATCATAACCTTACTGGAGGTGTCGTATCTTGGAAACAAAAGTTCCATTTTACACGGTGATAAATATTTTGTTGCCGGGGTTAGTTTTTATAGGGGTAAATGTTTTTTTGTTTTTTGATATTGTTTCTGGATGGATTGCAACCATTTCTGGTGTTGAAAGTTTTGGATTTGAGTTTTTATTGACACTTGCGGCACTTGCGGTAGCTTATGAAGTCGGATATATAATCTTTCGTATTGGCGCAATAATTGTCGAGCCAATCTTGAAAAAGCTTTTTGGGTGGGAGCCTTATGAAAAATTCGTTGAAGCAAAAAAAGCCGGAGCAAAGTCATTAGATATGCTTTCGCAAGAATATGGGTACGCACGAACGCATATATCGTTATTTTTTCTGCTATTAATTTTGGTTGGAATCCAAAAGCATTGGATTTTGCTTTGCATTTGTGTTATGTGCTTTGTAATATTCACATTAGCTGCTCGTAGCTTCATCAAAAAAATAATTAAAACGATAAATGTTTATTTATCGCAAAACGAAGGAGAGGTTTAGCATGAGCCAAACAATTTCATTTTATCCCGTAGGAAATGCGGATTCTTGTCTGCTCAAATTATCAAACAATAAAAAAATACTGTTTGATTTCGCGGATTATTACACCGGCGATGATGATGACAACCGAATCGACCTTGCGAAAGAATTGGGCAACTATTCTTCGTTTGATGTTGTACAGTTTAGCCACGCACATGATGACCATGTAAAAGGTTCAAAAGATTTTTTCTATCTCGACCACGCAAAAAAATACCAAAGCGAAGGTCGAAAGAAAATATCCGAATTATGGGTTTCATCTGCATTTATTCTCGACACGGATGTTAATAGCGAAGATGTTCGGGTTATTCGACAAGAGGCGCGATACAGGCTGAAAGAGGGATATGGAATCAAGGTATTTTCAGAACCTGATAAATTGACTGATTGGCTTGAAGAAAACGAAATTGAGCCGGACGACAGAAAAGACTTGATTGTTCATGCCGGAACATTGCTGAAATGCACCAATTTAGGAAAAGACATCGAAGTTTTTGTACACGCTCCATTTTCCGCTGATTCCGAAGAAGCAACAGATAAAAATGAGCCGTCGATTGTTTTACAATTGAGGCTTATAAATGGCGAACACACAACAAAGATTTTCATGACAGGCGATTCAACACATTCTGTTTTGGAGCATATTGTAGATGTTTCTAAAGCCAATGAAAATGAGCAATATTTGGAATGGGATATTTACAAAATTCCACATCACTGTAGCTATACGGGTCTTGCTTCTGAGAAAGGTGAAACACGAACAACGCCAAGCAGTCAGGTACAGGAATTGCTAAAATTGGGCAATGATGGAGCTGTACTGGTTGCATCGTGCAAGAAAATTACAACAGATACAAGCCCTCCACATATTCAAGCAAAACGAGCATACAAGCATTATTCCGACAGCAAAACATTTTGGGCAACTATGGAATATCCAGATGCGAAATCACCTAAACCATTGAGGTATGAAATTGACGAATTTGGGATTAGCGAGATTGCCACTAACGTGAATATTGGGGTTGCTACTACTGCACCGAGGGCTGGTTAATGGAAAAGTGTAACACGATGATAAGCAATAAAATTACATCGCAAGTGTTGGCTCTCTTTAAGCAAGGGTATCCTTTTCGTGCAACCGTGCGTGAGGTATATTGCACGGACAGTCCCCCAATTGATACTTTGTTTATTGACTTTGAAGTTGTCGGCAGATGTCAAAATCCTGTGTTTGATATAAAACCAATTGAACCGATACGAATTGAAATATACGAAAATAAAATTCCACGGGTTTTTGTTATGCGAGAAAATTTTCCATCAGTACCACATCTTATGTGTTCCGCAGATGGAAAGACAAAATTTCTTTGTTATTCTGATGTTGTAGATGAAGAATTGCGACTTCGTATGAATGGACGTTTTCTTGTGGAATGTATAAACAAGTGGTTCGTAAAAACGGCACGAAACGAGTTGCATCACCCTGACCAACCATTAGAACCTTTCTTTCTTGGGCATGATGGTGTTATTATTGCAAAATCCAATTTCATGAGTGCTGACCGTATGTTCAACAAATTTGTGAAAAACGAAAATGGCGTACTTTTGCAAATAGATGACAACGACAAAAATAGAAATGCAAACTGGTATGCTTCCTTGTGGCTATGGCTTCCCGCAAGTGCGAATAATATTATTCGCAAAATTCCAAATACGTTGATAGGTTTGCTTGGAATGTTTTCTAACGAGGAAATGCTTAAAATATTCCAGAAACAAGTTTTAGCGATTTGGACTGTGCGAACAAATCCCAAAATATTTTTAGAAATTTTCAATCAATCAATTAAATCCCTACTTGATTGCAAATGTATTGTAACTCTCCACATTCCTTTGTATGACACGAAAAATGCCGAGATGAGAAAGCAAGACATTCGGATATTTTCCTTATCCGAACCTCTTTCGCAACTGCTAGAAATAATAGGTTATCGTTATAATTCAAAAAGCAAAAAGCTCGAACCATTCACAGGAAATACCGACATACCAATAAAACATCTACTGCTTCATGGTGCATTTGAATCAATTTTTGCTCGTCAGCTAAATGGAATTGATGACAGCTATGAAGCTACACGGATTACAATTATAGGCGTTGGCGCATTAGGCTCGCAAATTTTTACAAACTGCATTCGAGCAGGATTTGGAAAATGGACATTAATTGATAATGATGCTATATGGCCTCACAACTTGGCGCGACATTCACTTGGGCAAAGCTCAATTGGAAAATTCAAATCTCTCGAACTTGCTGAATATGCCAAAGCCGTACTTGCAGATGTAGATGTTTCACCTATTGTCGAGAATATCTTCAATCACAACACTTCCGAAGTAACAACGGCGTTAGGTGGGGCTGATATTATTTTGGATGTTTCAACATCTATAGCTGCTGAACGTGTAATTGCACTTGATGTTGAAAGTCAAGCACGAAGGATTTCTGTTTTTCTTAATCAGGTGGGAACATTTTTGACCATGCTAATTGAAGATACCGAACGAAGCATAACGCTTGATTTGCTAGAAATGCAAAGCTACAAAATCCTTTGTTCGGGAGAAGCGTATGTCAATTATTTTGAAATAGCAGACTCATTGGCATACTCTGCATCGTGTAGGGATATTACGAGCAAAATATCACAAGATGTAATTGACATAAGCGGAGCAATTGTTAGTAGAGAAATAAAAAAGCATAAATTATCCCATGGAGCAAACATTTCAATTTGGAAAATTTCCAACGATAAAATAATTGCTCAACGCTATTTTGCAGAAACATGGACAGTGGTAACAATTGATGAATGGCAAATTTGCATAAACAATTCGCTTGTCGAAGATATGATGACCAAACGACAGGAGCGAAGTCCAAACGAAACGGGCGGGGTCTTGATTGGTAGTTGTGACTCGTTAAGAAACAAACTTTATATTGTTGACATGATTTTTGCACCAAGCGACAGCATTGAATCACCAAATTCATTCATTCGCGGCTCCGATTTTTTGCCCGAAAAAATGATTGAAATTTCTAATAGAACGCATAACAGTCTATATTATGTCGGCGAGTGGCACAGCCACCCTACACGTAGCACATCTATGAGTAACAATGATAAAATTTTACTGAGCGTGGTTACGGAATGGTGTGAAGCTGACAGCGGAATAGGATGTATCGTAATCGTCGGAGCGGACAACGCCTGCTCTGTTCATATACAGACGAGTTTAAGCGAAAATCCCTTATCGAAATTACTGTAAGCGTCCTCGCTGAAATCTCAATTTATAGGCATTTCACTAACTTGCAAGCAAGGGGTGGTGCGTGCATTTCTAACGAAATTGCCCGACCACCCGCTTGCTTGTTGGTGGCGTTGCCCCCAAGCCCCCGGAGAGAGTACGCGGTGCGCCTCTCTCCAAAGCCGCCTTTCGGCGGCTACTAAAATCGTAAAAATATTTATGGGCAAGGATGAAAAAAATTATTAGTGCGGTGAAAATTTTTTTTATCTGCGGCGTGAAGAATTTTACATTGTTCAAGAAAAAAATTATCACAGACTATGCTCATGTGATTTTGTTTTTTGCGGCTCGCGTGGTTCGCCCAAAAATGTGTCGCAGTTCTGCTTCGCCATTTTGAGTGCGACCATTTCTTCGCGCTCGGCACGATAACCCGCCCATAACTTTTTCTTCTCGGCGTTTAGCTTGGCGTATTCCATTTGCAGAGATTTTATCGTGGGAATTTTTTTACTCGCGCCGTACCCTTGTGCATCAAAATATTTTTTCGCCGCTTCGTGCAGAGTGATGTTGGCTCGGTTACTTTCGTAAAACAAGTCGGCAGGGTGTTCTTGGTTTCGGAATTTTGCCCATGCAGATTGTGTTTCGTTTTTCATTTTTCTGTACATGAGATATGTGTCTTTTGTTTTGCCGTAAGTGCCGATTTGTTTTTGCAGTTCGGATATTTCAGATAGCTTGGCTTCGATTTCTTTTATTCGGTTCGAGCGTTTGTTGTGCGCGCCGGAAATGGTGTTACTTTTTTCAACAAGCGCATCGTAACTGTCGATGCCGCGCTCGCTTAAAAATATAAGCGTCTTTGCCATTTCTTTTAAGTTGTACAAGCGAGCAAAATGTTCAAAACCGGGGCTGTGTGCCTTTTGTAATTTCGCTTGAATATCAATCAGCAAATTTGGTTTTTCGATGCGCGGTGTTGGTGGTGGAATTTTCGTCGGCGGTGTTTGTTGCGGTATAGGCGTTTGCGAAATTTTTTCTTCCGGCTCTTGCTCCGTCTGCGATGAAAATTCTTCCGTCGCAAATTCGACTTGAACATCATGTGGCACGGATATTTTTTCTTCTGTCGCAAAATTTCGTATGCCTGATATACGTTCGAGCAATGCCACTTCATCGTAATCATCACCCAATGATTTACAACGAATGAATCGTTGTCCGTTGAGAAGTTTGAACGCCAAATGCTTCCCTCGTTTTACTTCGCATCCTACATTTTTCATTGCGACGATGAAACTATCAAAAGCAGACTTGGAATCTTGCGGAAAAATTTTATTTGCAATTTTTCCGCCAACAATTACGCCGTGTGCTTTCATAACTTTCATCATCTGCGCATCAATAATTTCGCGCAGTTGGTCACGCGCCGTCGGAGGTTTAACCGAACCATCGCCGCCGTTTTTTTCGTGCAGATATTCCGCACGGTTGTAACCTTTTGAGTGTGCGGGATTTTCAATTATCGTCAGACCATGCTCCAAGCAAATGAGGTCGCTTAGGCGGCGCAGAGCTTTATACGAATGTAGGAAATCTTGATACTTTCTATCGCAATCAAGCGTGACACTATTGTAAACGATGTGAACGTGCGGGTTGTCGGTGTTGGTGTGTGCGGCGATGATGAATTGGTGTTTGCCTTTCGTCCAACGCATTGCCAATTCGCGTCCGAGTTCCAATGCTTTTTCGGCTGTGACATCGCCGGGCTTGAAACTCATGCGAATATGATATGCAATTACATCATGCTTTCCTTGGTCACGCCCGGTTTTTTGTGCGTAGATTTTTTTGGAAAGCAGAAATTCGTTTTGCGCCGTTTGCGGTTGACACATATAACCTTCAACTAATTCGCCCGAATTGGTTTTGATTTTGTTTTTGATATAATCCAACGAGTTTCCGAGTGCAAAGGATATGCCGCTGTTGCGATGTAGGGGTTTGATATAAGTGGTCGCCATTATTCAGCCACCCCCGCTTCGGGCAAGGTAGCCATATCAACCAACATGGTCATGGGTGAGCAATGACCATCTTGAAAATTTTGACCATGTTCATCGTAAACAACTTCGGCGCACACGCCCTCAATGGGCAATTCCCAATACCAAACACCGTTTATCTTGCGGGAATATACGCATAATTCCGATTTTGCACGTTGCAAAGTTTTTTCTGCGATACCACGCGCCGCCGCCATTTCCAAAATGTCGGCAGACGGAACAGCACCATTTTGTAAAATATTTTTTATAAAAATTTGTGCGGCGGTGGATTTATTTTCGGGTCGGGCGTTTTGTTTTCCGTTCATCACTTCGTCAGCGGTCGCATCGGTTTCGCCCGCCCAATAAAATCCGCTCACCGGGTCAAGCCCAAAAGTTTGCGCCGGTCCAGACGGCGCGAGATTTGATTTTTGATGAACCACGATACGAATGTTGCTGTCGGCATTCACGCGCCCGATGGTGAGGACACTTCGCGCAGCGGCGAAAATATCTATGCTGCCCAAGCCGCGATACGTTGATTTGCCGCCGCTTTTTCGTAAATGCCCGACAAGAACAATCGCACAGCCCGTTCGCTCGGCTACCGCGCCAAGCTGTTTCAACACAGGGCGAACACCGTTGGCGGCGTTCATATTCGCCTTACCCCAAAACGCCTGTACAGGGTCAATAATGACGAGTTTTGCTTCGGTTCCGATTATCGTTTTCTCAATACGCTTGTCTGTGTAGGTTAGCGCAACATCATCATCGTCAATCGTAAAAATTCTGTCGCAGTCTGCGCCGAGTTTTTCAAGGCGGGGTTTGATGGTACGATTGATTGAATCCTCGCCGTTTTGCACAATGACATTTACTGGCGAATGAAAATCGGGAGCAAAATTGCCGCTCCCGAAATTTTCATAATCGTTATTTTCGTTGCTACAATATTTTTCGGTGTTGCTTGATACGACGGGTAACGCATCGCCCCGCGTGATTGCGGCGGCGATTGCCAGTGACAAAGTTGTTTTACCCATTTCGCCGTCACCTTGAATCAGCGATATTGCGCCGTAGGGAATGTACGGGTTCCATAGCCAATCCACCGGTTCAGACTGCACATCACTCATGCGGATTATTTTTAATTCGGGCATATCGCATTCGGCGGCTGCCGTTGCATTGTTTTCTCTCGTCATTAAGCCACCTCCACGATTTTTGCTAACGAGAGGATAATTTTATTTTGCTGTTCCCAAACCTCATCAAGATTCGCTTTGATGGTGTCCATATCCGTGCCGCTAACCATTCCGACGGTGTTCGCGTGTTTCGCGATTTGGTTTATATTGTTGCTGACATTGCTTAATAGTCGGGAACATTCGTTAATTTGCGATAAATCGAGATTTACCACGAAACCATCAATTGCCATTTTGAGCAAATAAGCGCGCAAATTACTAATACCCGTTTGACCCATACGACGACGAATCATTTCCTGTTCGTTCTCGTTCACGCGAAAACCCATGTTAATATTTCGTTTTAGATTTTGCATTTTTTTTGCCTCCTTAAAATTTTTTGAAATAAAAATGCCCCCGGCGAATTTGCTGAGAGCGAAAAAAGGCGGCTCATGATTTCTCACGAACCGCCAATTAAAACGCTATGAAATTGTGATGTTACATTGCAACCGCCGCTTGTTCCGCTTTTTTCTTTGCGCGGTCACGCCTTGCCCATTCGCGCCGATATTTACGTTGGTTTTCTTTGGTGCGTATCGCTTGCTCCGCTCTTTTTGCTTCTTCAGCTTCTGACTTTTCGCGTTCTATGGCATCAACTTCCGCTTGGGTGATTTCACCCGCATCAAAGGCGCGTTGCAATTCGATTACGGCTTTTTTGCCTGCGTACCAACGGCGATTTGTTTCACGTTGCCGTTCCAATTTTGCAATGCGTTGTTTTTCGGCTTCGATTTCTTCGGCGGTAGGCGGCACATCTTCATACGGAAGTTCAAAATTTCCGATGAAGTTAAAGTGAATGTCTATATGCTGAATACGTTCGCCTGTGGATTTATCGGCTTCGTGAACGAATATTTTAGAAATAAATTCAACGAGCATGGCATTTGTAAGCTCGTCAAACTTTGTGTATCGCCGCACGATTTCAATAAACCGCTCCGCTTTTAGGCTATCTTCGATATAGCCGCTCAGCTCCGTCTGCATATCCGCAGTCTGCTTTTTCAAGTCAAGCTGCTCTTGCTCATATGCACTTGCAAGCATTGCATACCGCTCATCACTTAATTTTCCCGCCGCGTTATCTTCGTAAACTTTGCGAAATAAATTATCGAGTTCGATTATGCGACGCTCATTCTTGGCGATTTGGTTTTTATGAATTTTGGCGGCTTCCTCTTGTTTTATAACGGAAACCTCGCGCACTTTCTCAATAAAATCGTCCTCGTTTTCACGAACGTACCCGCTAATGTTCCGTATCGTATCAAGTATCAACTCGCGCACAACTTTCGTGCGGATGTAGTGCATGGTGCAATCTTCCTTGAACCGTTTACGAGCCATGCTGTATCCGCCGCAAACATAGTTGTCGGAATCACAGCAAGTATATATCTTCCCGCTGATATTTTGCCTTTTTATCGTCTTGTTTTCTTTGCGGTTGTTATACATTTTGTGTCCGCATTGTGCGCAAAACAATATGCCCGTCAACGGATTTGCTTCGCCGCTTGTATCAATTCGGCGTGGTGTGCATTTCAATCGTTGAACTGTATCGAATATTTCTTGTTCGATAATCGGTTCATGCGTATTTTCAAAGATTTTCCACATTTCCTGAGGGTTTCGTTTGTAATTCTTATCCTTATAGGATTCTTTTGTGGTACGAAAATTCACCGTATGTCCACAATATTCCGGTTTCGACAGCATCAAATTCACAGAAGTTCCGCACCAAATATACGGCTCGGAATAATCCGTTTTTGATGGTCGCGCACCCGAAATTTCGTTCTTTACGGCATAGTACGAGGGTTTTTCAATCTTTTCTTCTGTCAGAACCCGCGCAATTTCATATTGCCCCATGCCGTCAATGCACATTTGAAATATCCTGCGAACCACGGCGGCGGCGGGTTCATCAATAAGCCATTGTTTTGTTTCCGCACATTTTTTGTAACCATATATCGGCGAATTTGATGTGCGTTTACCGTTATTGCCGTTGCTGTGAATAACTGCCTTAATTTTCCTGCTGATGTCCCTTGCGTACCACTCGCTCATTATGTTAATAAATGGCGCAAATTCAAGGGTTTCGGGATTTATACTGTCAATTCCGTTTCCGATGGCAATAAAGCGAACACCGTGTTTCCGAAATAATTCTAAATACATACCCACTTGAATATGGTCGCGTCCCAATCGGCTCATGTCCTTTACTGCCACAATAGACACATTTCCGGCTTGGACTTCTTCGATAAGTTCGTTCCAACCTTTTCGGTCAAATGTTGTTCCGCTTACCCCATCGTCTTGAAAATGGCGAATGTTGGAAAAGCCATTTTTTGTGGCGAAATCCTCTAAAATTTGCATTTGGTTAATTATTGAGTTAGAGATTCCGTCCTGTTCATCGTCCCGCGACAACCGCTCGTAAAGAGCAGTTGTTTTGGCGGGATTCATGGCTGTCTGCCTGTAGTTGTTCATCATAATAATGAACCTCCTTCAAGCAAACGACCTGTTTGCGGTAATTCAATTTTAGCGCGGAAGGGCAGTAAATTCAAGTCGTTTTTTAACAAACGCAGTATTTTATCCTGTATGGTTTCCTTGCTTTCCGGGCAGAATTGCACACTTACACGATAAATTGTACCGCCGATGCGCTTTGATAAAAAAATATTGCCCGGCTCTGATTGAACCGGGCAATGTCTTTTTTGGTTGTTGCCTTGCACTCCTTGCTTGATGTTATCGCCGTTATTTGCAGTCGCAAACACGTTCGATTTTTTAAGATTACTCATTGACCGGCTCTCCTTTCAGATAGTATAATTTGGATAAAGATGTTTCCGATTTCTGTAATCCTTGCTGAACGCAAACGATTTTTCGTGCGTTCGGGTGTTGCTGTGATTCGATTGGCTATAAGCAGCCCCCCTTTCAAAATTTGAGAATGTAGCCGTATGTTTCGCCGATACGATTACACTTCTCTACTATATAGTTCAAAACAGGAGCCAAATCGGAACTGTTTTAATTTTTGGTCAAAAAATATTTTTATGATTTATGACAAAGAAATAAAAAGCCGCCAAAGTAGCGGCATGACGATACATAGGAAAAAATAATGGCGAGGTGGTGACGGTATGGATACGGACAAGCATATAAAATTTTCGGGTCGGGAAACTTTGCCTGATGTTCACGAAATAGAGGATACCACGGACTGGGAAGCGGACAGCGAGGACGATACACATGATGAGGATGGCGAGGTTGACTCCGCCGACCTTGCTGATGAAAATGTTCTGTTTCATTCTGTCGTGAAGCACGAAAACAAGCGTTACGCACTTATTCGCAAAGAGCGCGGCGCACGGACGGAAGAAGATTTCGAGAACCTTGTCGTAGCTTATGACGGTATTGATACGAACCGCGAAAAACGAGAAAAGCGATACGAAAAAATCAGTACGGAATTATCGAGAGATTTCCTTATAAGAGGACACCAAACAATCATTCCCGCGCCGCTTGAACATACATGGTGGCGGGAATTGTTGCACGGCGATTTTCTTAATGTAATACATGATTGCCCTTGTGATATTCAAGAGTTTTTCGGAAGCCGCATCTTTTTTGAATTGCTCGACAACTTGAAAGAATCTCAAAAAGAAGTGCTGTATTATCGCGCAATCCGATATTGGTCGAATCAAAAAATTGCCGTCATGCGCGGTCAGACAGACCGTAATATTCTAAAAACTTACGAAACTCTTGTTGAGAGCCTGCGGTATAAGCTGTATATACGGCTGCTTCCGCGATACAAGGAAGAGGGAGCGGAAAAGGAGAACGATAAAATAGAGGAAATTCTCTTAACTTATAATCAACGCAAATTTATGGAAGAAAATGAGGAAAAATACGGTGACGGCAAACCCAAGCGCAATCGTCGAACGAAAGCTGAAATTGAGAAAACCGCTATTGATAGCGGTAAAAATAAATGATATGCTGTAATATGTACATAAGTGTTTCAGATTACGGCATTGTAAGAAAGTAGGCGCGGCACAATGAATAAAATTTTTGAAGCCACAAGTTCATATTGGGCGAAATACAGCGAATACGAATATCGCAAAGGCAACGACGATATTTTATACCTTACGCCCACACCGAAAGCCAAACCAATCGTTTATGACCCGCTCAAAGACGGCGAAAACCTTGTGATTGACGCGCTTAACGTAGGTATGCTTACAATGAAACGCGCAACGGAAAATGAGAAAAAACAGGCTGTGCTTGATTTCGTTTCAAAATACGGTTTACTCGGTTTTATGACCGCGCTTCCCACCACGCCGCAATTTATGGATTATGAAGCCGTTTATCTGCCGAAAAATCAATTTATAAGAGAAGAAACCCTTTCCACGCAAGATTATATGGCGTATTTCTTTCCATTCAACACACCCGATTTTTACAAAGACAAACGCACAGCCCGCTGGAATGTCACTAATGATAAAGAAATGATGGCGTTGATGATGACATTTGTTGACGATTCAATGGCAATGGCGATGAGTTTACAGCGCGAATACGCCGAGCGGTACGACTGGTTAATAGAGCAGTTCCGCGATTGGGCGTTTATTTTCGTTACAAGCTACTTATACTATGAAGATTACGAAAAAACAGATGAAACACAACGCGATTTATACAGACAGGGAATGGCGACGTTTAACGGCATGGCTCCTTCATATCGCATAGCTCTACGCGAAAAAAAGCCTGTAATTCTGTGGGATTTTCATTCTTTGCTGTTGGGAGTACAGATAATATTCAGCTTCATGCTGGTAGACGAAACGAAACCGCTCCGTTGTTGCAAGCATTGCAATAATGCGTTCGGCGCAGGGCATCCGAACGCCGTTTTTTGTAGTTCGCGATGCAAAAATCAGTTTAATGTTTATAAAAGTAGGGGGAAGAAATAGATGGCGAAGGAAAAATTGATAACCGCGGCGCAATTAAAAAAATCGTTGTCAGGCAGGACGGAAGATGAACTTATCGAAATAATTCTTGATATTGCGAAAAGTTGCCACCATGCTAAAGAATTTTTGAGTATAAAATTATCCGCAAGGGAAACCGCCATTGAAATATTGGAAAAGTACAAGAAAAAAATCGAGCATGAATTTTATCCCAAGCGCGGGTTCGGCAGACTTAATCTGCGCGAAGCAAAAAAAGCCATATCCGATTTTCGCAAAATTTGCCACGATAAAATCATGGGCATTGATATTATGCTGTTCTATGTTGAAAATTGCGTTGAATTTACAAGCGACTTCGGCGATATAAACGAAACATTTTACAATAGTGCTGCGAGCGTATTTTCCGCAGTTGTGAATGAAATAAATTCTTGCAACAAAGCCGTTTATGAAAATTATGCAGAACGTCTTGAAGCTGTCGTTGCAAATGCCATTGACGGTTGGGGCTTCAAAGACGAATTATCCAATATTTATTATGAGATTGCATGGGTGCATGATGATGACGAAGAAGATTAAATTTTTCCAAGATGGTCAAGGTGGTCATAATTTGAAATGACCACCTTGCCGGATATGTACATATACCACCCCCAACGCACACGGCTGAATGTACCGCAAACAGGTCGCTTGCGTAATCTGTAGTAGCGTTTCTCCGAAACGCCCTTTACAGCATAGGACATAACTGCGGTGGTCAACCCTCATTTCGTGTTCGTAGTATTCAAGATATTTATTGAGTGTGTTCGCCCAATTTTCGCGCCACATTTCGGCGTTGCCACGATTATCCCAATCAACCGTTCTGATTTTCCTCGTCCTGTATCTGCCGCTCGGAAGTTTAATTTTTTCGCCGTTATCGTCCAAAATATATTCCATTTGAGATTTCGCACCAAAAGTGCCGTCATGTTTCAGCGGTCGCATTGTCAAAAGAACGTGCGCGTGTGGGTTGCCGTCGCCTTTGTCGTGTATGCCGATGTCGGCGCACATTCCGCAACGTATAAAATTTTCATTTACATATTGGTGAACAAGATTTATCAGGTTGTGTGAAAACCACATTCTCTCTTTGTAAAAATCAAATAAAGACGGAAAATCGTGTAAAAACGAAAGAAAAAAAATAAACAATTTGAGGTTTTCACACAACCTTTTATATTTTGTTCGAGTGTAAATTCTTTCGGCAACGCCACGCGAATCGCACGCGCAAGTTGTGCATTTTTTGCGCGTTCCGATAATTCGACTGTGTTCCATAAAACAGCGCGGTCGTAAAATTCTTCGGGCGCATTTTCGGGTAATACAATTTCACTATGCACAACATCTTTTCGGTCTGTGCGATCATGCACGATTCCGTCATATTCATTTTTGAAACGCTCCCCCGCGATATACGCCGCCGCCGCGATTACGGATTTTCCCTTGCCGCGACTTTGTATTTTGATATTCAGAGAATAAATTGCCATAAGCTAACCCCCTTTCGATTGAATTTTCATTTTAGCAAGTACGGTTTTTGACATTTTTGGTTTGCGATTTTAACAGGAGCAACGCTCCGCTAAATGAGCCGCTTGGCGGCGAATAAGCCCCGCAGGGCGCACAACAGTTTCCCAAAGGGGAAACTGTATAAGTGCGCTCGCCCTAAAATGGGCGAGATGGGTGCTACGCACCCGACTGTGCCGCTTGCGGCGGTTTTGCATTTCCGCTTGCGCTTTCTTCGCTATTACATTTTGCGATATATTCGGCGGCGGCTTCTACTCCTTTGTCCTTGATTTCATCAAGGCGTTTGCGTCCGTATGTGGTGTTTATGCCTGTTCGGATAAACGCCTCGAATTGTTCGTCCGTGATGTTGATAAGGTCGGGCATGAATTTTTCAAGCAGACCATGACGGCGGCATAAACGGTGAGTGCGTTGTTTTCGTTCTTTGGCGTTTTCCCGCTTAATAATTGCCTGCTTTTGCTTTTGAAGCTGTTGAATTTTTGCATTTTTTTCTGCCAATTTTTCCTCGGCGGTTTTTACGGTTTTGGTTGTGTTTGACATGAAAATTTCTCCTTTCAGATTTTGGAATTTTGGTTGCGGTACTTTCGTTTTTTACATAGAAAAAGCGACCTACTCAGAAAAAATGAGTAAGCCGCTTTTGGCTTGGTGGATATTTAGATTGCAGTTTTTGTTATTTCTTTTTCAGCAAGTGCCTTTTCCTTTTGCCTTTGATACCAATTCCGCGCATGGATACGCTGTTTTTCTTTTCGTAGCTGTTTCTTTTCTTCGGTGGTAAGTTTCGGTTTGTTGACGGTTAGGGCTTCGCGTTCGATACGTTTTTTTTCACGGCTTTTCCGCGCCCACTCGTTTGCGTATTCGCGCCGCTCTTTGGTGCGTTGCTCTCGATGCTGTTTTTCTGCTTCATCTTTGGCAAGCTGTTCTTGCCTGTGGGCTTCCAATTCATCTGCGGAAATTTCGCCTGCATCAACGGCGCGTTGCCATTCTTCTTCTTGCCGTTTTTTTGCGTACCAACGGCGATTTGCTTCACGCTGATATTCTAATTTACGTTTCCGCAATTCTTGGTCTATCAATTCCGCTTCCGTTGGCGGCGGTATTTCCTTGGTCGGAGGTTCAAACTTGCCGATAAAGTTTAAGTGAATGTCAACTTGCTGTTCACGTTCTGAACCAGTTTTATCGGCTTCATAGACGATTATTTTTTTTACAAATTCATTCAGCATAGAATTTGTAAGCGTGTCAAACTCTGTGTAGCGTTTTACAATTTCGATAAAACTATCTGCTTTCATCGTGTCGGATTCGTAGGCGTTTAGCTGTGCTTCCATTTCTGCAACGGCGGTTTTTAGTTCGATTTGTTCGCGTTCGTATGAAGCAGATAATAACTCGTATCGTTCATCAGATAATTTTCCCGTCGCGTTATCTTCATAAACTTTCTGAAAAAGTAAATTCAATTCCGATATACGCTGTTTATTTTTAGCAAGAGTTTTCAAATGCAATTTCGCCGTTTCCGCTTGCTTAACTGCCGACGTTTCGCGAATTTTTTCTACAAACTCGGTTTCGTTCTCGCGTACATATCCACTGACACGCTTTATGGTGTCGAGTACCAATTCACGCAAAACGGCGGTGCGTATGAAGTGGTTGGAACATTTTACACGCAAATGTTTTTGATTCGTTTTGTAGGTTGAACAAGAATAAAAATCCGATGTTTTATGCGTGTACTCCTTGCCGAAACGCTTTTCTGTGTAATGCTCTTTCGATTGGCGCGAATTATATAACTTCGCTCCGCAATCCGCGCAAAAAACGATTCCCGTAAACGGATTAGCTTCACCGATTTTATCAACTCGGCGCGGTGTGCCGATTAGACGTTGCACGGTGTCGAATGTTTCTTGGTCGATAATCGGTTCGTGGTTGTTGTGAAAAATTTTCCACTTGTCTTTTGGATTCCATTTTGAATTTTTATCTTTGTAGGATTCCTTGTGTGTACGAAAATTTACACGATGCCCACAGTATTCCAATTTCTTTAACATCTGTGTTATCGTGCCGCCTTGCCAATCATAAGGGTGAGTTAAATCTCTCGTTGACGGCTTCATGCCGACCATTCGATTTTTTACAAAATGCACAGATGGTTTTTCAATTTTTTCTGCCGTTAGCTGTCGGGCTATTTGATGCGCTCCCATGCCGTCAATCGTCATTTGAAAAATGCGGCGCACAATTTTTGCAGGTTCTTCATCAATAAGCCAAATATTTTTATCTTCGGGGCTTTTTCGATAACCGTAAATTGCATTATACGATAATGGTTTTCCGGCGTTGCCTCTTGCGTGTGCGACGGTTTTTATTTTGCGGCTCGTATCGCGGGCGTACCACTCGTTCATTATATTGATGAATGGCGCGAACTCCAATGTTTCGGGATATTTGCTGTCTATGCCGTTGCTGACCGCAATAAACCGAACGCCCTTTTTTCGGAAAGTTTCCATGTACAAGCCAACTTGCACATGGTCGCGCCCCCATCTCGACATATCCTTGAGAACGCAATTCGTCACGTTGCCCGCTTCGACCTCGGCAATAAGTTCTTGCCATGCATCGCGGTCAAAACGAGTGCCGGATATATCATCATCACAAAAATGCACGATATTGGTAAACCCTTGCTCTTTTGAATAGCTCTCCAAAATTTCTCGTTGATGTGTGATTGATAAACTTTCGCCGACCAAGTTATCACATTCGCTCAGTCTGCTGTAAAGGGCGGTAATCCCTTTTGGTTTTGTTGCATTGGCTGTGTGCCTGTCGTTGTTCATTTTAATGAATCCCTTTCAGACAACTGCCCTGTTTGCGGTAAATTAATTATACCACGAAACAGGGCAGAAGCCAGCATAACGCTTGAATTATTTTGTGAAAATTTCATTGGTTCATCGCCGCCTTTGTTGTTACGATATTCGCGGCATCATTTTTTGCAAGGCGTAAAATTTTATCCTCTAATTTTTCCTTGCTTGTGTCGCTGTGGTACACGGCTACTTTATAATAAGTTGAGCCGATACGTTTTTTGAAATGATGCGGTTGCTGTTTTAATTTTTCTGCTGAATTATTCACGTTATCAGCTCCCCTCTGAAATTGAAATTTTGGTTTTATATTTTTCGTAAAGCACCTTCTTTCTGATGAATTTTGCCAATCCATATCCGGAGCTTTTGGGGTTGGCGATTTTGTTTCTTTTGTTATTTATTTTTGGCAGTCTATCCAATCGCGTTCCTTAGGCTGACCTTGTTTGACCTGTTCCGAGTTTTCTCAACCTCGCAGCCCTCGCGCCTTTTCCTCCGGGGAAAAAGCATATGCGTGAGTGTGATGGGGTTGGTATCTGATTGGCTGCTCATTAAATTGTCAAGGCGCAATGTTGTTCCTGTCATAAATCATATCGGGTTCTGAATTGACAAAACAAGGCTTTTTGGCTATCTTGTAAGTAATGAAATAACAATGTATTTATAATTCCTGTTATATTTTTTGCCCAAAAGCAAAATCGTTGTGAGCAAAGCCCACTCTCGCCCACTTTCAGGGCGAGCGCACTTATACAGCTCCCCATTCGGGAAACTGTCGTGCGCCCTGCGGGGCTTGCCCCGCCTACGGCGGTGCATTAGCGGCACGTTGCGCCTGTGAAAACCTAGCGGGCTACGCCCTGCAAAAGAAAAAACCGTCATTGAGTGACGGCTTCTTGGAGGTGGATATTTTGAAAACTTACGATTTCAAAAATCGGGAGCGAGAATATGGGCGTGTGGTTTTCGCGCTAACGCTTGACCGAAAAAAACTTGCTGAAAGAATAATTATAGGTAGAGTAGATGAAGTACGCCGATTTCTTAACGGCGGCGATGGTGATATATTATATGAAGGAACTCGTCCACTCGGCAGTTTACTTTTGACATTCGAGAGCGATATAAACGGCGATTGGAATAAAAATATTTTGACCTTGTGCGAAAGTTATGCGAAACTTTTTCCACAATCGGCGCGGTGGAAAATGGTTGCGCCTGTGCAAAAATTTTTGACGGAAAAATATAATAGCGGTGAACCATCTGCGATGTTCGCCTCCATTCGCACATGGGAAGATTATTTAGTCCATTTTCGCAAAAATCATGGTGCGGATTTGTTGTCCGGCAATTTATTCACGCTATATAAACCTTTTCGAGTTTACGGCGAGTACAGACCATGGCAAGAAGAATCTACCGCCGCGCTTTCCGTAGCGTTACAAAATGGTGAATCCGCCGTTGAATTATGGTATCCTGTAAAAAAGAGAATGTTTGAAACGGTGGTTACATCTTCATCGTTTCTGCCGATTATTTTTTATTACACGCACAAAATTAAAGAATGGAAATTTGTTTTTCAGCATTGCAAAATTTGCAATGAACATTTTCTTGCGCGTAGCCGTCACTATGAATTATGTTCAGACGAGTGTCGCAAAAAGAAAGCAAGCACCACAAAAAAAGAATACAACGAGCGTACCAAAGATGATAAACTTGAAAAACTTTACGAAACAACATATCATTATTGGTACAATCGTCTGAAAAAACTGCGGAAAGGCAAACACGCCAATCCCGAAAATGCGGCGGCGTTCAAAATTGAATTTGATACGTTCCGCAAAGAAGCCGTTAAACGAAAAACGGCGGTTAAGAATAAGCAAATTTCGCTTGCGGATTTTTCAGCGTGGCTTGTTCAACAGGAAAACTTAGCTGATAAATTGATGGACGAGTACAAAAAAAGGCACGAGCCGTAGCCGTACCTTTTCTGAACGTATTTGATATTAGTGGAAAGCGCAACTTTGCGCTATGCGTAAATAAGTTCCGCATAAATAATTTCGTGTACGCTTGCTTGAAAATTATTCATTCGTCCTACCCATGCCATTGGGTCTGCTGCTTTGTCGCGCTCCGTTACACGGTTCGCCGGGTCTTTGCGAATAGCGGTCATCATGTTGCGTTTTCGTTCTTCTGCCTGTTCTTCGATTTCCAAACAATGCTTGTGAAGTCCGACTGTACCGAATTGTGCGGCTACAAATTTTTTATACTCTTTGAGATAGTTCATTCGCGCCAATCCCCAACGTGACAAGGGTTTCAACGGTTCTTCGCTTAGTATGATATTCGGAAACAGGCACGTTGTTTCGAGGTCGTTTTTGTCGTTCAAGCCCATCGTATACCATATACCCCCGCTGGCTGGAAAAGCCCACTTGTTGAAAATCATATCTCCGACTTTCATTAGAGCGGTCATTTGTTCCATTTCTTCCTCTGTGTTGGGTTCGCAATAAACTGTGTTCGCCGTTGCAACTGGAATGTATTCGTTGCTCATATTTTCACGCCCTTTCAAGTGATGTAATGGAAGTGACGAGTATCTTTCGCGGAGTGCATCGCCACTTCCGCTACAAAATTTGTGGTATTGCTAAAAACTTATCACCTCCCAAAATCCCCGAATGTACCGCAAACAGGGCAGTTGAGTATAGTCAGGGTACTCCGTTCTCCGAAGTACCCTTCATATAATAAGTTCTTGAATTATTTCTGTTGCATCAGCAATATCGTTTGGCGGCATATCGCTTTCGTCTATGAGCTTCGGAGTATTTCTTCCATCCTTGAAGATGTTTGACAATAAATTCCATGCGCAGCCTTTATCACCTTCAATCTTCAACAATCTGCGCAAGTATATTAACTTGATAATTTTATGCGTTGCTTGAAGAATATTATCTTTGATTATTGTAGAGAATGGCTTTATTTCGCCTTTAGTAACAGGCTGAACAATTAAATCACCATGACGATTCTCGACATGGTATGCTAATGCCTTAAATTTTTCGTCTAAATTTACTATTGCATCAATAACCGTGCCAAACTCATGCGTGAGCAAAACAACTGTCTTGTTCTTGAACGAGTTGTTTTCTAAGAATAACTTGTTTAGCACAGCGAATTTTTTGTTGCCATCAAATGACGATATGGGGTCATCCAAGATTATAAGGTCTGGATTTTCCTTTATTGCTTGGTACATAAACAAAACCAATGCAAACGCATTGCGCTCTCCAAAACTTAGATGATTGTCAGCATTGCTTAGTTCGTTACTTGAATCTTTATGTGACAGTTTTAGTTTGTAAGAACCTTGTCCATCATCAGGCAACGAAACCATATAGCTGTACCCTGCGTACTCCAAGAAACTATTGATTTCTTTGGAGTATTTACCGATTGTTTGCTTAATCATAGAGTTTTGCTTGCCGACTGCTGCCTGTAAATCAGTTGCCTTTTTAAGAATAGAGTCTAAAACATCGTTAATCGCGCCTATTTCCTTTTGTGAATGCGTTGAATCTAAGTGTATAAAATATTTCAGGTCAATTTTAATCGAACTTATCTCTTGAGCGATTTTTCCAGTATCTTTTAATGCTTGAAAACCCATCGCTTTAATTTTCCACAGCTTGGTTTTCATTAGTTCGATTTGGTCTCTAATCGCTACTAAAAATTGGCTTTGCTCATCAGATATACCAGCGATGTCTGTAGAAATCTCTTTTATTTTGCGGTTAGTATCATCTGAAAAGTATTTTGCCAGACGCTCAAACACATCAAGCATCTTTGTCAGATGCTCTACGGCTTTAGCGTCAAACTCCTTAGACACTCTAAGAATTTGCGTCTTAACAGAATCATCTGTTCCTGTAGCGCAATAAGGACATTGACATTGATTTGCTACATCATTAAAGAATCCGTTACCATCGTTATGCCATTTTATCCACTTCATATTAAGCCCACTTGTAGAGTTTTGAGTGTACTCTTTGTAACCTGCAAGTTCCTTTGGAATATTAAGAATCTTATTCCCTTTGGCAATGCCCTTTCCAATGACTCCGTTAGCTGCAATACCAGTTTTTGACCTGCCGAAAGCATCAATGAAAAAAGAGAAATCGTTTATAAGTGTTTCCAATTTGGGATTATTTTCAAAAAGGATTTTTGTATCCCTAATTAAATCTTCTATAACTTCAAGTTGTTTGTCATATTCAGGTGATTTTATGAAAATATCGAAACTATTTGAAAGCAATTCGTCTGTTTTGAATACGAATTGTGAAACAAACTTCTCATCGAATACACATACGCTTTTCACACCTTCAGTACCTGTAACATTTGGCAAAAGAGATGGGTCTTTTGAATCTCTATGCTTAAATGGGCGTAGAGCATCCAAATCGCTTTCCTCATTAGCTACAATTGCCTTGGCAATCGTAGTCTTGCCTGTTCCGTTGATGGCATAAAAATGTTAAGCGCATTTTCCTTTACCGCAATTTGCCCAGTATTCACATTATTGCAGTTCTTTATTGTAATCTCCATATGATTTTTCCTCCCCATAACTGTAGTAAGTGTTTAGAGTAGTAGCGAAACCAAATTTTCATAGTCGCCAATTCTTGTTTGACGATTATTTTGGTAACTACAAAAGTTAGTCTCATAATCTCCACAGTTTCGTATTATCTGAATATGAAGTGATATAAAAAAGCCTGTCCAATACAGCGACGCATTATAGCCAAAACCTATACCATAATTATACAGCATAATACCCTCACGGCAAGCAAAAGACAAAATTATTGCACAGACAACAAGGTGCATTTTTATGGAATGATTCGCACGACTGCTATAATTTATTGATTCATTCATATTTTTGACAAAATAATCTTTAATTCATACTTTTTGCAAGGGCTGTATTGTCAATACATGAATGTCTCCCGTGCATTTTGTCAAACAGCGTTAGAAGGACGAGAATTGCAAGCACAAGACAAAAAAATTTGATTACATCCTCCCAATGGCATACGTGGATAAAAATTGTTCAATTTTCATGCACTCCTCGCTTCCATTTGTCGGAAAACGAAGCAGGGGAATACCGTACAATTCCAAAATGCGATTTTTAATTTCATCTCGTTTATGTTGCTTTGTTTCGGGCTTATGGTAGCTAAAACCGTCAACTTCTATGGCAAGAACAGGCATTTTACTAATTTTGTTATAAATCAAAAAATCTAAATGGGTTGCGGGGTTCATTACATATTTATATTCAACATCGTTAAGCAACTTGAAGTCCCGAATAAGCGTATAAAGCGGCTTATGGCTAATAATGTCAAGTGACAAGATTGAATATCGTTTTAATATATCTACGATTGCATCGTACATTAAGGTTTCCGAAGTATGAACGGAGTTAGGATATTTTTTCAAAAAAGCGATTCTTGCATCTGTGTACTGGCGATAAAGCAAATCAAAAACGGAGCGGATTTCGCTTTTTATGATTTTGAAATTATTGTAATCAATATATGAAATCAAGTCACCGATATTGCTGTCTGCTGGCTGTTTATTGCCTGATACCACAAGGCACAGACGTTTTTTTGCACGAGATACCGCTACGTTCAACATATATGGGTCATCGGAAAAGTCTGTGGCTTCATCGTCAACCGTGGTGAGAAGAATGGTATCTTTTTCTCGTCCTTGAAATTTATGCACAGTATCAATTTCGGCAGGAAATGAATCGAGTTGCTGTGTTATTGCGGTAACTTGATCCCTATAGGGGGCGATAATTCCGACATCTTGCGAGTTTAAATCACTAAGCACAGGAAGTGCTTCGCGAATAGTTACGTCTATCTGACGTTGATTAACACGCTCGCGCCTATGATTACCTTCTACTGTTTTGAAAACGGTTAATGTATCTTTTTCACCGTAGTCTTCCGTCATGATTACCAGTTCGTTGTTATAGAATTTTTGATTGCAGAATCCAATGATTTTCGGATGGCAACGATAATGTTCCCGCAGCAATGTTTGAGGAGTGTCGCAAAAAATGCCGCAGACAGATTTCAGAAAACTGTTTTCTGAAAATGAATAATATTGCGACAAATTATATGAATTGAAAATCGCATCACATCGTTCTTTTGAATCTTTCGTAATAACATTAGGAAGCTGCTTCAAATCACCGACAATTACCGCGTTTTTTGCACAAGAAAAAGCCAACGCACCTGTGGCAATATCCACCTGCGATGCTTCGTCCATGATAAGATAATCATATGTTACGCCTTGCAAACTACTGCATGACGAAAATGTAGTGCTAAGAATAATAGGATATTCTTTGACAACCGCGTCTGCATTTTTCCACAAGTCATCTTCCGAAAACATTGGTCGTTCCTGTTTATTTCCATATCGCTCAAATATTTTTGCGCGAAGATAAGCCATTGAGCATTCAGTAAGTACAGTCATTTTGCTTTTTGCGTTTATTGAAGCAAGGTAGGTTTCAAGTTTGGCAATTTCGTTGCTTAATTCTAAATGCCTTGAATGATAGAACATATTTTGTAAAAACGTGGTAATAGTTAAAATATCCTCTTTGTACAAACTCCAATCAGCTATTCCAAATAGGAACATTCCTTTAATTTTGAACCAAAGTGATATTGCGCGTTTTCTCTCAGAAAATTCGCGGCATTCGCGCCACAACTGCATAATTTTTTCGCCGCCTACACGATGGCGTATTTTTATATCCGGAATTTTCAAATCGGCTTCAATTCGATATTGGTCAAAATATTTCATTTCCAGACTTAGTGAATCCAGCTCTTCGCGAGCCTGAGCAATACGCTCCTGTGCAGAAAATACGGCGGAAAGTTCACTCACATGATTTTGAATTTTTATTTTTAAATCAGATTGTTCATTGCTGTTCAATTTCCAGTCGGCAAGTGACGGATAACGACCTGTTTGATTATCAATGAAAGCCTTTTTATTATCAGACTTTCCGAGAGTAGCAACAAGAAATCCCATACTGTACGCAGGATTAGATAATTTCTCCAAAACATTCAATGTTGCGGAATTGTTATTAGATACAATCTGCATGGTCTTTCCCACAACCAACAAATTTGCAATGATGTTAAGAATGGTTTGCGTCTTGCCTGTTCCGGGTGGTCCTTGAATGATGCTGATTTGATAAGGCATTAGCAACCGCTTTAAACTGGCTTGAATTTCCGCCAAACGGGAAAATTAAATTATCGTTTTTTAAAGTGCGTATTTTATGCTTTTGAGGGTTTACGTAAGAAGCCATTACTGTATCTGTTCCCACAAATTCAAGTTTATCATATTGTTTTTTTAGTAATGCTTCTCCGTCATCGTTTTTTAATTCACTGACAGATGACACATCGCGCAAATAGTTTATGCAATTTTTTGACCTGTCATTATCAAGACATGAATGTGAAACGATTAGATTATCGGCGTTATATGTACGCTCACTACCATTTGAAAAACGAACATACCAATAATCTGTATGTTTTGCATGAAATACAGATATTGTTTGGATTCCAAATAATTCTCTACCCAAATGCACGATACGCACATTGGTCGGGATTATCGTTTTCGGCGCTTTCACCCATTCAATAGATGTATAATTATAATTGTATATTTTCCCGCTTTGAAAAGTAATATCGTGTTTTTGTGTTGCCGGATTATATTCACAACGCATTACATCGCCAGTAATATCTTTTCCATTATGCAGAATCAGGTGCTTACTTCTATTCATTCCGCCCCTCCCTGTTTCATAAATTACTATGTGGTTGCAAGCTTTTTAGGCTTGTAAAATATTTTTCAACTTGTCTGTTTCTGCGTATTTTTTTACGAGAATCATTTAATTTTTGCATTGAAAAAACTGCCGTTGGTATGGCAGGAACTAAACCGGTGAAGGATTCCAATGCAACCGCAACTGAGCCGGCAACCCCAAGAAAAGCAAGCGCGAATCTAATATATTCGTTATGGCTGTCAAAAATCTCGGCATGATTCAAAATATAGTTGTTTTCATTTTGCTCGTTCTTTTCAAGATATTCTGTTATTTCCTTGGCATATATTTTCCTTAAATCGTTAAATTTTGAGTCGCTTCTGAGTTTGATGATTTCATTTATATCAATATTTTCAAGTTTTTCGGGTATTATTAACGAAATAGTTCTTTCAACTATTTTTAACTTCTTTTTCAGATGTTCTTCTTTTGTTTTGTTCAAGATTATCCTGTTGTAAAAACGATGGTCTGTTACAGAACTTAAACCGCTTTTATTAGAAATTTCATCGGCTAAAAAGCTCATATAAATATGAGATACTTTCTTTGATGTGTATAGTCCAAAATCATTTTCATTTCTATGCGCTAAATTGCGTTCGATACAATATTCAGCAAAACTATTTGAGAGTTTTTCATTGAACAACAAATAGTTTTGATTGCTTTTGTCAGTGAAGTCAGATAAAAATACGTTTTCTCGCAAAAGTGAATTTCGGCGATACCCCTGAATGTAGTTTCCGGGACGTTCTAAAATCTTTTCAAATAAGTCCATCGCGTTGTTTGAAGCTATTTGGACTATTTCATAATTATCTTCCGGGCGATAAGGTTTAATTAATTCCGTATTATGAATTATAGATTGCATTGTTGAACCACGAAACAAATCACCGGTTTTAGGTATAATTGGGCGGATTTCATCTAAATAAAGCAACGCAAACTTGAGCCAGTTTTTGCTTTTCACATCAAAACTTGGATAGTAAATAAGTTTTCTCACTACAACTCCCCCTTATGAGTAGCGCACTCCTCAGTAATTTTATCCGACAGCAAATTTGCTTCGACTACCTTTACGCCATCTAAATTCAAATATATCCGTTCAATAATGTTTTCGACCATTTCTTCGGTTAACTCATTGCATTCTTGAAGCCAACAATGTAATTGATGTTTTTTTGAATATAACAATACATCTGTTTGATACACAGCCTTCGATTGAAGAATATCAGATATGTTTGCCTTTAACTCAGTCCGAACCCGACGCTGATATTCCATCATCTCATGCATATCTTTCGAATTTGTCAACTTATTCATCACAATATCTTCATACAAATGACGATGAATCCGGTTTTTGCAATTAAGCTCGTTCTCATATTTTTGCAAGAGGTTGTCTTGTTCCATTATCAACCTTTGAAAATATGGATGGCTTTCATATATAAACGATTCATTAGGTTTAACTTTTTCAGAGAGAGCAAGGAACACCTGTTGTTTTAATTTTGTTTCGCTTTTCGCCTTATTTATACAGGAAAATGATGCGGCATCCCGACGCGGGCATATATAATAGACACTATTGTTTACAGAATATTTACGCCGCATTTTTCTTCCGCATATTCCGCAATAAAGCTTTCCATTAAAAAAATCTTTTGTTTGCCGTGTTGCAGAAATTGGAGAACGGCGTTCAGATAATATTTGTTGTACGGAGTAAAATGTTGTCTCATCAATAATTGGTGTATGATGGTTATCATGCCGAATCCATTTTTCTTGCGGTACGGGTTCAGTCTTAAATCTATCGGCTTTATTATTTCGTGTCTTTCCGGTAAGGAATGTTCCTATGTATGAAACATTTCTTAGTATTCTTAAAACGCTGCTGCTTGTCCAGAATTCAGAATTTGGAGCCGATATTTTTTGTCTGTTGAGTTGTCCGGCAATTGCATATGCAGATAGACCATTCAATGTGCTCTCAAATATATGTTGAATGATGGGAGCTTTATTTTTATCCAAACGCCATTCTGCACCTTGTTTCGTTAGCTCCTTCACATATCCATACGGCAACTTGGCAGGAACATAGCTACTATTTCGTTGTCGAACGGCAATCGCAGTTTGTGTTCGTCGTGAAAGGTCAATGGACGATGAATGATACATCAGCGATTTTAACGCTACCCCTATCTTTGTCGCATCGTCATACAAAGTATCCAAGTTATCGCCGACCGATATAAAACGCACATTCCATAACGGAAATTTTCGCTCAAGAAGGTTGCTCACCTCCAAACTATCTCTCGAAAAGCGAGAAATATCCTTAACGATTACACAATTAATTATACCTGATTTAATGTCTAAAAGCATATCATCAGAACTTGGACGAAAATTTGCAAACGAAGAATACGCATAATCAATATAGCTATTGTGCGGTTTGATGTCAGGATTTGATTGTATATACGCCTCAGCTATTTTGATTTGATTTTCTATGGAATTTCCAACTTGATTCTCGGAGGATATTCGAGCGTAGATTCCAGCTACATAATATTTTTTTATATTCTTCTCAAAGGGGGCTTCGTGTAAATGCTTACGGCTTTTCCTCGCCATTATCAGACACCCCTATCATTTCTTGGAAAAAGTTACGCAATTCATTGTTAAAATAAAATACTTCACGCCCATGCTTTATAGAATATAGGAATTTTTCTTGTTCCAGTATTTTCAAATATTTGGTCGCGGTTTTTTTAGATATTTCCAGCTTCTCTATTACATCTTGATTCCTAATACATATTTTTTCAGTAAGCATGAGAAAAAATGCTGAGGGTATTTTACGCCTAAAGCCCATTTGAAGGCTATGTGATAATTCCTCTCGCTTTCTATTCAACCTGCGAATAATATCTGTTGTGGATGTCCAAATCTGACGAAATATATACAAAATATGGATAATCGCATCATCTACAGGCATTGAATCAATGTTCAGCCTTGGGTCAGCAAATAAAATCCACTGCCTATGCAATCCTCGAAATGCAAAATCATTTCGATAAAGATTGGAAAATAAAATTGTTATAGTCTGCAAATTAAACGAGGATTCTTCTGGAAGAGTAATCAGACGATAAAAAGCAATGGCTGTTTCCAAAATCAGCGTGTATTGTCGTTGTGGTCCATAAAGGTCGTGCAATATCGACCAAATAACTTCTATTTGCTGGTCAGACTTATGCGAATATTTTGCCCTCAACGGTTTTATGTTTACGATTTTCATGGATTCATCAATTTTTAAGAGGTCGCCTGCGGTCAATATGTCTGCTTTCTGCACATTGTTCTTAGCAAACTCTATACACACATTAATGTTGTTAATTGTTTCATCCATATCTGTTGATTCAACGGAGATATATAAGCTGTGGACTATTTGATAAACATCAGGTTGTCTGCCATGAAAAATATAATACATATCAAGAAGCAATAGCATATCTGATAGTATCGGTCTAATTATTGAATATTCATTTAAAATTGTATTCATTTCGGTGTATGTTTGGGTCGCCTCAATAAGCGCATTAATAACTTTGTCCGAAAGTGGACTTGTCCTTAAACCATTCATTATCAAAAATAATCCCTCTAAACTTTACCACGATGTAATTATTGTGGTGCAAGCATATGACATCGCGCGTAATTTATCTAATATTCTACTGTTATATCAAAATATGTCAATAAATAAATTTTATTTTTACCGAGCCGCATTCGGAGGCATTGGCTCTCACCCACGCAGATATTAAAGACGGCATTTCTGTGAACAAAAGCGTTGGATTTCTTACCATTGATGGACATTACCAGCCGCTTCTTTCTACAACCAAAACTACCGGCTCTACGCGAAATGTCCCGCTTTTTAAGGAGCTTACCCCGCTTCTTAAATCACACCGGTTGTTTGAAATGGAAAAATACTTTAAACTTGGAATACCATTTTCCGAAAATAATATTCTTTTCTCATCCGGTACCGGTGGCTATATAGAAAACCGAAACCTTAGCCGCCGATGGGAACGCCTATGTAAACGCCTTGATATTGAAAAAAACACCATTCACGCACTGCGTCACACTTTTTGCTCACTGTTAGCTGAAAACGGTGTAAATCTAAAAACCGCAAGCGAGCTGATAGGTCACACAGATATAAAAACAACATCGAAAATTTACACCCACGTCCAGCAGGAAGAAAAAGCCCGCGGTATAGCTACACTTTCAAATGCATTCCCCCGCTTTACAAATTAACACTTTAACACTATTTTTAACACTAAAGTTTTTAATAACTAAGTAAAACTAAAATGCATTGCCTAGATAAAACCCCATAAAAACGCCTTTTATGTAAAACCATGCAAAACCATGAAGCAAAAAAATAGAATCAAGTGGTCCAGGGTTCGAATCCCTGATGGCTCAGTCTGATAATAAAAGGCTTCCGGGTTTTTCACGGAAGCCTTTTGCATTACTTCCACGACAAACGCATGAACAAAATTTCAACAATTAAGAATAATCAAAGTTGCATAATGACATCAAGGTAATGCTCAAAACCCATGCTAATCAAATAACGCTTATTTTTCATGCTAACCCGTGGAATTCCTACATCTACCAGTTTCAATGTATTCAAGGCCATTTTTTTGATGATGTTTAAGTTGTAGGCGGCGGTTTGGTCTAATGTGTGATTAGAATCCTCGCGGAAAGTAACATCTAAATGCCAATGGTAGCTTTCCACCATCCAATGGCTACGGATTGCAAATGCGGCAGTTTCTACGCTCAATGGTAAACTGCTGATAAAATAACGCACTTCCGTTGCTGTTGTACCGTTCTTGATAATTGTATTTTTCGTCATAACGATGGAAGTAAGCCCTGCCCACAACTTTTTTTGTGGTAGCCATGAAATATCTGTTGTTTGCCAGTATTCACGTTTTTCTGCGGCACCATGAGCCTTGTCCAACACCTTATGATACAGCACAGTCTTTGAGCAGTTGCGGGTCATTAAAATAACGTTGTATCTCGTCATGCAGGGTGCCTTGGTTTCCTTTAAGGGAGATTAGGTAATCGGCACGCATTTTCCTGATAAGTTTCACAATTTTGGTTTGGCAACCCATCGCATCAATAGTTACAATGTGACCTTTTATGTTCAATGACCTTAATAATTCGGGAATCGCTGTAATTTCATTCGATTTTTCATCAACAAGCACTTCCCACAAACAAAATCCATCGTTATCTACTGCGCTTACTATGTGATTGGCTTTTTGATCGGCTGTACCATTTCCCCGTTGCGTTTTGTCATCCAAAGCAAGTATTTTCCTAACTTTTTTGCCCATGTTCCCTGACATGACTTCGTTCCATCTCTTCCGGAACTCCTGTAAATACTCTGGAGATATTATTGCAAATACCCGCTGAATCGTATCATGCGATGGTATTCCGTGTGGCAATTCCAAATACTTTTGTAATAATTTTTCATTCGCTACACCAAATAAATATATTTCTATCCACTCTGTTGCATTTGCCACTTCAGCAAAAAATACAATCGCTATTATATCTTTCATGAGGTGCTTTACCTTGGCTTGTTGCCTTGAATCTTTTGCTTCTACCAACCATTGCAGTATGTTGTTCATTATCCTCACCCTCTTTTTGAGGATGATTTTACCATATTAGGTGTTTTTTTATTCATGCGTTTGTCGTGGCATTACTTCTACTAACATTTGACTAATTTGAAAAATCACCAAAAGAAACTGACGGCAGGTTGCTTAAATTATTACTTTCTGTTCCGTCGGGAATGGATTTCAGATATTCAGCTCCATTCCTCTCGGAAATGCCCACATCTTGGATCCCACCTTGTCTTGCTAAAGCTACAGCTTCATCTTTGCCAATCGTCTGACCGCTTGAAAGCTGATAACCTACTATTTTTCCGTTTTCTTTTACAAGTGCCGTAATCTGTGCTGCGTCACTGCTTGGCTCCGGAATTTCTTTCATTGCCATCATCGGCAAAGCAGATACACCATGACTTTCCAATATTGTTCACTCCAATTTTTAAGGTTTTAATTTCTTTATTACTCATATTACTATTCCCAATTTTGCGCTGAGAATGCGGAGTGCTTTCTATTGCAATCATGAAGTAGCTATCAATGCGTTATAAAAGTAACATCGCGTCACCGTAGCTGAAGAAGCGGTATTCTTCGCGTACGGCTTCTTGGTATGCGGCTAAGGTTGATTCATGTCCCGCGAACGCGGACACCAGCATTATTAACGTAGACTCGGGCAGATGAAAATTGGTTAAAAGCCCGTCCATCACTTTGAATTCGTAGCCGGGATAAATAAAAATATCTGTTTTACCCGCTCCCGCTTGCACATAACCGTTTTCGTCGGTGCGGGATTCGATTGTGCGGCAGCTTGTTGTGCCTATGGCAATAACACGGTTGCCGCTTTTTTTAGTTTCGTTAATTAACGCGGCTACTTCGGGCTCTATACGGCAATACTCACTGTGCATATGGTGTTTTGTAATGTCGTCCTCTTTAACAGGGCGAAATGTCCCTATTCCGACGTGCAAAGTTACACGCGCAATTTTTACACCATATGTTTGAAGTTCTTCCAACAGCTCGTTTGTGAAATGCAATCCTGCCGTGGGCGCGGCAACAGAACCCTCATTCTTAGCATAAACTGTGTTGTATCGTGATGTGTCGTCCTGCTTTTCTTCGATATAATGCGGCAAAGGCATTTCGCCTATTTCTTCGAGAAGCGGCTCAAAGTCGCCTTCGTGTTCAAGAGAAACAACACGCAAGCCACCTTCAATAATCTCGCGAACAGTTGCAACAAGCCGGCCTTCCCCGAAAATTAATTTATCGCCCGGCCGCGCTTTCCGTCCCGGCTTCACAAGAACAGTCCATGTATTTTCATCCAAACGCTCATGCAAAAGCATTTCGACTTTTCCCAAAAGCCGCGCCGGAATCACCTTCGAGTCATTTATAACAATGCAGTCGCCCGGTTCTAAAAATGATTTAATGTCTTTAAACATAGAGTGTGTAACCCCGCCCGTTTTTCGACAAAGATGCATAAGCCGCGAACCGTCGCGCCGCTCAAGCGGTTGCTGTGCAATTAAATGTTTCGGTAAATCGTAATAAAAATCTTTTAATACCAACGCAATTCAACTCCCGTGTAGTAATGCTTTAAAATTTCCGAAAACGTAAAACCGGCGCGTGCCATTCCTTCCGCGCCCATTTGGCTCATGCCGACACCGTGACCCCATCCACGCCCGTTTAATGTGATTCCGTTGCCGCCGCTGGCGATATTTGGCGTGGAATCAATGCGCCGCGTTGTTACGCCGTCGTAAATATGAGCGGAATGCAAAGTTGAAATCGCACCGTTTGCGTCAATCGCTTGGAAGGTGTTAAGCGGTGCTTGAAAAGTTCGCACACCGTCGGTTACGGCTATTGCGGCGGTTGAATGCTCCGCGCCGTCAATTTGGAAATTTCGGCTTGGTAAAGCTCCGCCAATGGTCGTGAAAAATCCACGAACGCCGACGCTTGGAGGAACAACCCATGTTCCGTTCGCACCATGTAAAGTAAGTTGCAAAACACGCCCCGAAGCCCCAAGCCGCGAAATAGAAACTCCGTTTACTGCGCCGATTCCCGCACCGACGTTTGCGGCGGCAGTTGTAAGCTGCGCCCAAGAAAATGTGCGCTGCCAAATCATTGGGTTATGCTCGTTTATTTCGTTTACGCTTCGCAAATAAGGCAACGCTGTACCCCAAACATCTTCGGAGTTTTCGGTCGCGCCGCCGCTGGATGAAAAATAATTCGCAACAATAGGATTGCCGTCATGAAAAAGCATCAACCCATAAGTTAAAAAAACCGCCTCGGTTGTCGCATCTTCCTCCGAAGCAACGCCGCGATATACTTGACAGCAGTTTGTATCGCAAATATCAAAATTATGCGCCCTGTGCGAGGCGTTTTCTCTTATTTGATGAAATGAATATGTCCGCGCCGCAACCGCCTGCGCTTTTAACGCTTCCGGATGAAAATGCGGAGCCATTTCCGATGGTAAAACACCAAAAAGATATTCTTCCAGCGAAAGTTCGTTAACCACGCTGATTAACCCTGCGCTCGGGGTAAACTCAATAATTCCGTGATAAGAATATCCGCCCAAAATTACCGGCTCGCCGTGCGCCCCCATAATATGCCCTGCATTTCCTGCCGTAAAAGAATGCGAAACATGTCCGCCGTTTAAAATTTGAATTTGTCCGCCGCTGTTTCGTACGGTAAACCCGCCCGTTGAGTTCAAATTCGCAGTAGGCATAAATCCTTCTGCAACCATAATTCCAATTTGAATTTCCCTATTGGAAACAGAAATACTGTCGCGATTACCATGCGCCCGCACAAGCCCGACCCGCACAACATGTGAATGCGCATACGCGCTGACAGGCACAAAAATAACCGCCATTGTAAAAATCAAAGCGGTAATCGCGGAAAATTTTTTCATTTTATTTCCCTCCTCTACCTTTAATTATAATGAGCGCGTTAAAAAAACGCAATCGTTGCCAAAATATGTCTTGTGCGCAAGATTATTGACACATTTTTGTAAAACAACTACAATGAAAGTAATATTCTGCGGGGGGAGTTTGAGAATGAGCAAAAAAGTATATCCGCTTGACAAAAAGCCGGAAGATACAGCAGATTTGGAAAAACTTGACACATATTACAGTGAGGAGCTTTCGCGCGCTGCGGTAGGTCGTCTTTTTGACGATGACGACGAAGAAGAAGGGGACGATGGCCCTCCGCAAATAAAAAGCGCGTTTGTAACGGGCTTTGACCGTGCGCCCTCCCGCGACAAGAACCCGACAAAAAAGCGCGAACGGCCGCCGGCTCGCGAGGAACATGACAGATTTAAACCGCAAGAAGAAGAACCACAAGCGGAAGAGCCGCCAATAGAAGAACGCGAAGAAGCCCCGCCTGAACGTCACAGAAGACGCGAAACCGCAACAACACGCCTTTTAAGCAGTGGCTCGAACAACGCGCGTGAAGACGATTCCGAACGCCGTGAACGCACGGGAAGAAGAAACCCTTCGCCCAAGCCTGCTGTGCGGGTTAATGTTGCCAAAGAGCGCGAACACGACCCGAACGAACCCAAACCAGATGATTTGGAAACATTCCGCCGCAGATACAACTCCGAGGAACTTTTTTCGCCGCCGCGAAACCCAAACAGACCCGTTCGCAAAGGTCGGACCGATGTTCGAAAAGACCGCATACCAATCAACACAGGAACAGAACCGGTAACCCCTCTTAACATGATTCTTGCAGGTGCGGCAATTGTAGTAGTTGCGATTGTTTGCGTACTCACATTCCAATTAATTTCTCACCGAAGCAAGCTAAGTGATGCCGAAGAAAAAGTCACTACGCTTGAAACGCAGATAGAAAGAATGGAATCGCAGCACGATATAGAAGTCGCCGAATTGAAAAACGAATTGGTAAACGCGCACATAAAAAATGTCGAACTCCAGGTAATGCTAACCGAACACGGGCTAAATCCCGATGACCCACCGCCCGGGAGCGAAGGAGACCGTCCCGGTAGTGGAATAACACCGACACCGCCTCCGGGAACAGGCTCGAACTTCCCCGTAACGCATGTAGTAGCCCCGCGCGAAGTCCTTTCTACAATAGCAAGACGATATTATGGTAACGCAGACCCCGCAACCCTTGAACACATACGCGTAACAAATAATATCCGCGATATAAATAATATTGGGATCGGGCTGGAGCTTACGCTTACGGAAATGCAATAAAATATTAATAAAAATTAAAAAGTCTTGGAATACTTAATAATCTATTCCAAGACTTTTTTGTTTTTCATTCCGGAAATAAAGTGTGTTAAAATAATCCTAAATAAATAAGGCGCGAGGTGAGTACAATTCTTCTTACCATAAGTTATATCGGTCAAAACACAACCGAACTCGGTTATCTGCTTTATAAAAATCCCAACCGCCCGCAGGAGTTTGAATTAAACCACGGGAAGGCTTACGTCTTTTACCCGGAGATATCAGACGAACGTACAACAGCAGTGTTACTTTTAGATATAGACCCTATCGACTTGGCTCGCGGAAAAGTCGGCTCATCAAGCGGGGGGTTATTTGATTATGTCAATGATCGCCCCTATGTATCTTCGTCATTTATGAGTACGGCGATTTCAAAGGTATTCGGTACAGCCATGACAGGACGAGCGGATTCGCGCCAGGAACTCTCCGATTCCCCGCTAAACTTATCGGCAACGGTCATCATGCTACCCTGCCGCGGAGAGCAAGAAAAATTAAATAGCGTCTTTGAGCCTCTTGGATATAAGGTTAGTTATGAAACTTTTATTTCCGATGAAAATTTTCCCGATTGGGGCGAAAGTAAATATGTAAACCTGACCATCAGCGGAAAGGTTCGTCTGCGTGATTTATTGAGGCATCTGTATGTACTGATTCCTGTATTTGACAGACAAAAGCATTACTGGGTTGGCGCGGATGAGGTAGATAAATTGCTTCGGAACGGTGAGGGATGGTTGCCCGATCACCCGGAAAAAGAATATATCACAGGGAGATACCTTAGCCGTCGCATCTCTCTTGTGAATATGGCTTTTGAACGATTGGCGGCAGCCAACGCAACGGATGGTGAAATATTTGCATCCGAACCGAAAGAAAAGTTATCCGCCGCTAAAAAGTTAAACCTGAACGCGCAACGTCTTGGGAGTGTAGTCGCGGCATTGAAAAACTGCGGTGCAAAGCGCGTGATTGATATTGGATGCGGGGAGGGCAATCTCTTATCCCTTCTTATAAAGGAGCGGCAATTTACTAATATTACGGGCGTTGATGTATCTCATATTGCCCTTAAACAGGCTGCCGATAAATTGAAATTAGAACGTGCCGGAGATTCAGTTCGCGAGCGGGTGCAACTTATTCAAGGTTCGATGACATACAAGGATGCGCGGTTTGCAGATTATGACGCAGCTTGTGTAGTAGAAGTTATTGAACACTTGGATATTCCCCGTCTTACCGCTTTCGAGCGGGTATTATTCGAGTTTGCCAAACCTCCGGTAGTGGTATTGACAACGCCGAATAAGGAATACAACGAAAATTATAGTAATTTACGCGACTTACGCCACAGCGACCACCGCTTCGAGTGGACACGGGCGGAGTTTCGGGATTGGGCGATTAAGACAGCAGACAAGTTTGGTTACACTGTGCAGTTCTCGGAAATAGGGGATAATGATGAAAATCACGGCGCACCGACGCAGATGGGAGTGTTTACGTTATGCGGATAGAAATTCCCGAGCTTTCCGTAGTGGCATTGATTGGCGTATCCGGAAGCGGAAAATCCACCTTTGCGAAACAACATTTCAAAACAACGGAAGTATTGTCTTCCGATTATTTCCGTGGTCTTATTTCCGACGATGAAAATAATCAAGAAGTAACCGCGCAGGCGTTTGACACGCTTTATTATGTTGCAAACAAACGGTTAGAACTTGGGCTGTTGACCGTTATTGACGCGACCAATGTACAAAAGGAAGCCCGCGCGAAGATTCTGCAACTTGCAAGGGAGCAAAACTGCCAAGCTGTTGCGATTGTATTGAATTTACCCGACAAAATTTGCAAAGAACGTAACAGTGAACGTACCGACCGTAATTTTGAGAGCTATGTTATAACAAAACAAAGTGAGCAATTGCGCCGTTCTGTCAGGCATTTGCAAAAAGAAGGTTTCCGTTGCGTATATGAGCTTAAAAGTGAGGATGATATAGAAAATGTTGAAACCGTCCGTAAGCTCTTATGGAACAATAAAAAAGATGTATCCGGCCCGTTTGATATTATCGGCGACATTCACGGTTGCTATGACGAACTCTGCGCCATACTTGAAAAACTTGGTTATTTGGTTGACAAAGAAAACTGCACTGCAATAAATCCCGATGGACGCAAGGTTGTGTTCCTCGGCGACCTTTGCGACAGAGGCCCAAAGAATATTGAAGTACTGCGCCTTGTTATGAATATGGTTAAATCGGAAGCCGCCTATTGTGTAAGCGGTAATCATGATGCGAAGTTGCTGAAAAAATTATCAGGCAAAGATGTAACACTAACGCACGGTCTTGAAAAAACTGTTGAACAGCTTAACGCCCAAGACAATGAATTTATCGCGGAAGCAAAAACTTTTATAGACAGCTTAATCAGCCACTATGTATTTGATGGCGGAAAATTAGTTGTGGCCCATACGGGGCTGAAAGAAAAATATCATGGACGAGCCAGCAAGCGTGTTCGGGATTTCTGCTTGTACGGCGATACCACGGGCGAAACCGACGAATACGGATTGCCTGTGCGCTTGCCGTGGGCGAATGATTATCGCGGGAAGTCAATGGTTGTCTACGGTCATACGCCAACGATTGCAGTAGAATCAATCAACAATACGTTTTGCATAGATACGGGTTGCGTCTTCGGCGGAAAGTTGACGGCATTCAAATATCCGGAAAAGGAAATTGTACAGGTTGACGCAATAAGGGAATATTACGCGCCAACTAAACCATTCCTTGATATATCCACAGAAAACAGCGATGTATTAAATATTGACGATGTACTGGGGCAAAAGTATCTGACAACCCGCTTGCGTCGCAATATTAAAATTAACGCCGAGAATTCCGCGGCGGCGTTAGAGGTAATGAGCCGCTTTGCCGCTGACCCTCATTGGTTGATTTATCTGCCATCTACCATGTCTCCATGTGAAACAAGCAAACTACCGGATTATTTAGAATACCCAACCGAGGCCTTCGACTATTATAAAACTCGCGGAATCGGCACGGTCGTTTGCGAGCAGAAGCATATGGGTTCCCGGGCGGTAATTGTGCTGTGCAAGGATGCCGAAACTGCTGTTGAGCGTTTTAAAGTTAATGACGGAAGTTTCGGAATCATCTACACAAGAACCGGGCGGCACTTCTTTGAAAGCCGCGAAATTGAAAATGAAATATTAGCCCGGTTACAGAAGGTTTTAACATCATCCGGCTTTTGGAATGATTTTACCACTGATTGGGTTTGCCTTGATGTTGAATTAATGCCGTGGTCGTCGAAAGCGTTAAAACTATTGGAAGAACAATATGCCCCTGTCGGACGGGCGGGGCGTAACGGATTGGCAGCGGCGATTGATGCGATAAAGAAAACAGAAATTTTATCCGGCGAGGGAGCAATTGATTTATCCGCACTATTGAAACAATACCAAGACCGCTCAGAAGCTTTAAACCTATATACAGACGCGTACCGCCGTTATTGTTGGGATGTAAAAAGTTTAGACGATTATCGGATAGCGGCTTTTCACATTCTTGCAACGGAAGGAAATGTATGTTCTGAAAAAAATCATATTTGGCATATGGAAACCGTTACAAAATACATGACCGGAAAAGACCCGATTTTTATGGCGACTAATTATATGCTTGTTGACCTGTTGGATGAAAGCAGCGTAACAGCCGGAATAAAGTGGTGGGAAGAATTAACCGCTTCCGGCGGCGAAGGTATGGTTGTCAAACCTTATGACTTTATTGCCTCTAAGGGTTACGAATTATTACAGCCTGCCGTAAAATGCCGCGGGCGCGAATATCTCCGCATTATTTACGGGCCCGAATATTTATTGGGCGATAATTTGACGCGGCTTAAAAAGCGTTCTTTATCCAAAAAACGGAATCTTGCATTGAACGAATTTGCTCTTGGAATTGAATCGTTGGAGCGTTTTGTGCGCGGCGAACCACTGTATCGTGTACATGAATGTGTATTTGGAGTGCTGGCTTTGGAAAGTGAGCCGGTTGACCCAAGATTATAATAGACTTCTTAGAGGGTGACTGATTTGCAAAAATATTTTCTTGGTGTGGATGGCGGCAACACAAAAACAGACTACTTGTTATACACATCGGAAGGCAAATACGTGGATTTACACCGTACGGGAACGTGCAGTCATGAGAATTTCTCCGACGGTTTTAACGGAATGGAAAAAACAATGCGTACACAACTTTACGAAGTTTTTTCCCGCAACAAAATAGATGTAAGCGACATAGCGGCGGCGGGTTTTGGGCTTGCAGGCGCGGATTTGCCGTGGCAAGTTGAAGAATTAAAAAAACGCGTAGAAGCGATAGGCTTCACGCGCTACGGGGTAGCTAACGATGGCATTTTAGGCATAAAAGCGGCATGCGAAGGCGGCGTAGGGCTATGCGCGGTAAACGGAACGGGAACCGTGGTAATCGGCATAGACGAAAATGGAGAAATTTTGCAAGTAGGCGGCGTGGGCGCTCTTTCCGGCGACAACGCGGGCGGAAGTTATATCCGCGATAGAATAATTTCCGCACTCTATGATTTCCATTATCGTTGCGGCGAAAACTCCGCCATATTTAACGAAATTTTATATTTACTCGGCTCAAGCCCCGAAAACTTGCTTGAAGTTATAGGAAATTACGAACTGCTTCATAAAAACATGACAGACATAATAAAAACAGGCGCAAATGCCGCATTAGACGGTGATGAAACCGCACAAAAAATCTTCGACGACATAGGTGAATCAATAGGGAAATCAGCCGCAGGTTGCATTCGCAAGCTTTCATTTTCAAACACAGTAGATATAGTTCTGGCAGGAAGTATTTGGTTTAAAATCCCCTACGAGGGCATGAATACTGCCTTCTTAAAAACCGCGCAAGAATTAAGCGGTAAGCACTGCCGCATAGTAAAATTAGAAGCCCCGCCTGCCGTGGGCGGTGTATTATGGGCAAAAGAAATAGCCGACGGTTTCCCGCCGGCTAAGAGTTTTAGTGATAAAACTTTAGATTACATTTCAACAATTACATCGTTTTCGTCTTGAAGCGCGCTGGCGGGGATATAATCGCCTTCCATTGCTTTGCCGTTTAGTGTGAGTTTGCGGCAACCACTTTGTTTTCCGTCGGGATTTTTTACAGAGATATTCAGCATTTTTCCGCGGAAAGATTTCTTCATGGAGAACTCTTTCCAGTCGGAAGATACGGACGGAGAAATTTGCAAGCCGTCGATGTCCGGTCGAAGCCCTAAAATTCCCTCTACGCAACCGACCATTACAGTAGTTGCAGTACCCGTTAGCCAGTGAACGTGCGAACGCCCTTCAAATGGACTTTCTGAGCTTTCGGTAAATTGTGAATAAGTGTAGGGCTCCATTAGGCGGGTATCCGCGATGTCGTTTTGCGCGGCAGGGCAAGATTCAAGATAATACTCAAGAGCGCGGTCACCACGCCCGAGTAAGGCTTCGGCAAGAATAAGCCAGCCTTGCGTTTGAAGGAAAATAGAGCCGTTTTCTTTTGTTGATGGGTTAAACAGTAACATTACTGCGCCATCAAAGGCATGTTTTTGGTAAGACGGCGCCATTATGCGCGCACCGTATTTTGTGTTCAGATCGCGATAAACAAGGTCAAGAATTGCTTTTCCACGCTCTTCATTTGCGAAGCCGGAAATAACCGCCCATGTTTGCGGGTTAAGCCACAGATTTGCCTCTGGGTCGGAGGGTTTTCCGACTACGTCGCCGTTTTCGGTTATGCCACGAACGAAACGGTCTGTGTCCCAGCATTTTTCTTCGATAATTTTTCCGAAACGCTCTTTCAATGCGTTCATTTCATCCAATGTTGCCTTATCGTTCTTTTGATTTGCGAATCGCGTCATGATTTCAAATGCGTAATAAAATTGCAACGCAACAAACACGGAAACACCTTTCGCACCCATGCGCAAGCAGTCGTTCCAGTCCGCGTGAAGACCGGCGGGCAGGTCGTGAATTCCCAAGTGGTTAAGTGTGAACTCTATGGCTTTTTTCAAGTGATCGTAAACGGTGTCTTCACCGTGGTCGGCGTAGGGTACAACTTCATCGAGAAGCGCGATATTGCCTGTTTCGGTAATGTATTTCCATAATGTCGGATAAATCCACAACATATCGTCGGCGCGGTAGGACGGATGTTTGGTTGATTCGCGATAACTTGCGTCTTCGGGCTTGTCTTCATGGCCGGGGTTGTGTGTATATTTTACAAGAGGTAAGCCCCCGCCGTGATGAACCTGCGCGGATAACATAAATTTAATTTTATCAAGTGCGGCATCCGGGTCGAGATGGATTATTCCTTGAATATCCTGAACTGTGTCGCGGTATCCATAACCGTTGCGTAATCCGCAGTATGAAAGGCTTGCGGCGCGTGACCATATAAACGTAATAAAACACTGATAGGAATGCCATGTGTTTAACATATTGTCGAAATGTTCGTTGGGGGTTTTCACTTGAAGGTTTTCAAGTTTGCTGTGCCAGTATTTTTTAAGTGCGTTAATCTCAGAGGTAACGGTTGCGGAATCTTCGTAGCGCGAAATAATATTACGAGCGTCTTGTTCGCCTTTTTCACCCAAAACGAACGAGAATGATTTTGATTCACCGGGGGCAAGTTTTAATATAGTTTGCAACGCTCCGCAGGAATTCATATTGTAGTTTAGTGAGCCGCAAAGTTTGCCGTTTTCAACTCCGGCGGGGTTGCCGTAATCGCGGTAGCGTCCCATGAATGCGGCTTTATCTCCACAATAACTTGCAACTTTCGCGCTGGCAAGCCCAAAGAAACGCGTTATGGGTGGGTAGCCGTTAAACTTAGCGTGATTCTCATTTTTTACTTGTAAAATAAATGGGTCGTTAAAATATGTTCTTGTAATAAACTGCGTGTATTGCAGGTCTGTTTGGTCTTGCACATAGTTGCTGTCGCAGGTGAATTCCGCAAAACCATACGCGGAAATTTCACGAGGGCGGCTGTCGTTGTTTGTAACGGTTACGTTCCATACTTCGTATTCTGCGCCTTGCGGTACATAGTATTTTACTTGCGAAGAAATTTTGGAATAATCTGCTTTTAACTCTGTGTAACCTGTACCATGACGGCACTCTGATTTGTATTCATCAAGAGACTTGCCCACCGGTTGCCACGAAGCCGACCAGTAATCGCCGGATGCTTCGTCGCGTAAGTAAATGTAACGACCGGGACGGTCACTTTCGTTAAAGCGATAACGAATCAAACGCCCCGCCGCACCGCTTTTTACAAAGCTGTATCCGCCGGCGTTATTCGTGATAATCGCACCGTAAGCGGGCGAACCGAGATAATTCGCCCACGGTGCGGGCGTGTTTGGTTTTGTTATTACATATTCCCTGTTTTGTGGGTCGAAATGCCCGTATTGCATATTTATCTCCTCCGTTTTTCATAATCATCGACGAGTATAGCATAGTCACTTCAAGTATGGAATAGCATTTTAGTAAAATTGCGGTAAATATTTACGATGCGCTTCCAGCATTTCGTCAAAACATCCAATAGCCGCGTCGTAGTCGGCAATTAGAGGGTTTGACATCAGTGCGGAAATTGCGGAATTCCGGCAGCCGTTAATCGTGGCCTTCACCGTAAGATGTTCGTAAGATTTTACTGCTTGCATTATTCCCTTAATGTATTCGCCGCCCGTTACTTTCGCGGGAATTATTTTCGCACCGGCTGCGCCAACGGTTGCGCGTGTTTCCACCACGTCACGGTCTGCCATAAACGGAATTGCGCCGTTGTTATACGCGTTTACTACATGAATTTTATTATCGTCGATGAAAATGGATTCTGCCAATGCACAAGCCGCTTCGGAATACATTGCGCCGCCTCTTTGGGATAATTGTTCGGGCTTTACGAAAAGACCCGCGTTGGAGTAAAGCGCGAGAAGCTCTTCTTCAATTCGCATACATTCTTCACCGCGCGATTCTTTTGCCGATTGTAATTTTTTTAACGACTCACGATGATGAATAAAATACTTTAAATAATAACTTGGAACACCGCCGACTTTGCGAATCACATCTTTTCCGAAATCCATTTGCATATGGAGTTTTTCAAGTAGTTCGTCGTCTCCGTTTACGGCTTCCTGCAATAAATCTATGCCGCCCACACGAATGCTTGTTAAAAAACTTAGATGATTCAGCCCTACATAGTCGATGTCTGCTGTCTCGCTTGTGAGTGCTTTCACGGGGTTTGCCATTATGCCTATTGGAGCGTTGCAAAGCCCGATTGTTTTTATTTTCGTGTGGTCAAGTAAGGCTTGCGCGCAAATTCCGGACGGATTAGAAAAATTTAACATCCATGCGTTCGGGCAAAGATTATTCATGCGTTCGGCTATGTCAAGCAAAACGGGAACCGTCCTTAATGCTTTGAAAAAGCCGCCGATTCCCGTGGTTTCCTGCCCAATTAAATTATATTTCAACGGAATTTTTTCGTCTAAAACGCGCGCGGGTAATTTTCCGACGCGTATCTGCACAAAAACAAAATCAGCGTTTTCAAGCGCGGTGTTGTAGTCCTCTGTAAGAACCGTTTTGCATTTTAATCCGGCATGTTCAATCATGCGTTTTATTAAACTGCCTACAATGTTTAATTTTCGGCTGTCGATGTCCATTAGTACAAGTTCTTTCACGGGCATTACGTCTTTTCGATTGATAATTCCTTCCATGAGTTCAGGCGTGTAGGTGCTACCCGCGCCTATTATTGTGATTTTTAGCATGAAACCATCCTTCTATCATGTTTTCTTTATTTAGTTTACAAAACATGCCATCTATTTGGAAGCCATGAATTTTCACCCCTGCCGGCGCGACATTTTGCGGATTGTCTATAATGAATTCAACCGCATCTATTAGGTTGGTCGGTTGAACGAATACGGAACTCAGGCATGAAGCTCATCAGCAAGGTATGCGCCGGTAAAAAAACAGCGTACTGCTTCGCGTATACTTTCATTGGATGGAAATTCCCAATCATACGAAACAAGCAAACGTCGCGCTATAATTTCTTTGTCACGGGCAATCTCCTCAGTAGTACGTCGCGGTAAAATCAAGCCCATTTCCTCAGCGGCTTGAGCAAGACTCCACACAACCCTGTCAATATATGTGGGCGTATCCGATTGTTCTGAGGTTGTCGCAAAACAACGGGGTTGAACCAGTGGAGTGCTGTTGCCACCAAAACTAAATGTTTATACAAAAGGTCTTTTCTTTTGTAATGCACAAGTTCATGTTTTAGGATAAAACAAAGTTCATCTTGTGCAATTGCAATCGTTGGTAGCAGTATTCGAGGATTAAACAGCCCAACCATCATAGGGCTACCCACAGGCGAACACAGATAAATTGCAATCGGGGCAGTTGCAAAATTGCAATGCCCTCTTTTTATCGAAGGGAATTTCAAAGATTTATCCGCGAAAATCCGCTTAATCCGTGAAAATCCGCGTTAAGACTTTGAAAAAAATTAACGCGGATTTTTGTAAAAAACACTTGACATCGAAATATATTTCGATTATATTGCACGTAAGGAGCAGGCGTTCCACATTTACTTGTCCACATATCCACCGCGCGGGTGGCGCAAGGGGGCGCTTATTCCTTAATAGAGATGGTCATCTCGACAGCTTCACCTCTGTTCACTTATATTAGAATCACATGGCTGTAAAGCCACTATATACAACGTATTTGTGAACATCACAATCGAAAAGGAAAACAAGGTACCAAAAGGCTTACCTTGCCGTCACGGAATGAACCACGGCAAGGAAGCCTTTTATTGTCTGCAATGCCTGTCGCCATGCGGCTTGCAAGATTATTACATACTTGATAATGGACGCAACTTTAAGTGCTAACGCAAAAGCGTGTAAAATTAATTCGGAGCGGTTGGAAGAATACGAACGCGATGAAATGCTTTGGTTGAGGCTCTTTAGCATTCAAATAATCATCAATGTTTGATATTGAGAAAATATTTTCAGCAATTTTACTGTATTGAGTTACCGACACTTCAAAATTTTGATTTGAAAGAGTTATTTCAACGGCATCCTTAATTATTTTTTCAAACTTGAGTTGAATTTTTTACGTTCTTTTAAACTTATCGCGCCTAATGCATTCGCACACTGCGCAATAATAGCAGGAACCGGAAGCGTTGAAGATGCCGCAGTCATCACCGTTATTGCTCCGATAGATAATAAAACTTTCTTTATATTTACGCTTAGGCTCATGATGAACTCCTTTACTGTCGATATCATGTCTTATTGTCATAATAACACGAAACATCGCACAGTCAACATCATGGGCCAATTTTATGTATTTATTGACATAAAACCCATATAGGGTTAAAATGTACTCGCGACGAACCTTGTCGTGGCGGTCATAAAGTGTTCCTAGCACTAAATGACGCGCGCTGGAGGTGGAAGACATCCATCACCAATCACACACAGGCAAGCCTGCCGCCACGTTTCTCGATTTTACACCATCTTCCTAATTTCTACAATGGGGGTGCGCTGTAAAGGGAGTGGTTATTTTGGTATGGTGAAGCTGCTTGGATTACATAATTCAAGCGTGTAGGAGGTGATGGACCGTCTCCTGCACGCTTATTTTAATTGCAGTTTGGGGGAGAGTTATGTGCATTGATAAATCCCGCGCAGTCTGTTTAAGTGGATACCTGTCGGCGGAATTTTCATTATGGCTTGATAATAAAACCATCCAAGAATATGAAAATTTACGTAACGATATTCTAGACGCAATAAATAAAGCTGTTGAATTGGGCTATGACACATTTTTATGCAGCATGGGGAGGGGGTTTGAATTAATCTGTGCTCATGTAGTGTTGGAAGCCCGCCGAAAGCAAAGCAACATACAATTAATCTGTGTTCTGCCTTTCAAAAACCATTCATATTCCGACGGTTGGGGCGAATTACACAGGACAGCCAAGCGCGATGCCAACCATGTAGTTATTGTTTCGGAGGAAGACTATAATCCCACACGATACAACTTGCGCAGCATATATATGGTTGAGAATTCTTCTTATGTAATCTGCTATTGGAACGGTCAAAACGACGTAACATCTCAAATAATCCACATGGCAAAGCAGCACAAGCACATCATCCATAACCTTCACAGGGCGGGGTGCTTATTATGAGAAAATTGGAATTTTACATTAAGATGGTTGATATTGGGGATATTTTTTATCACGGGGATTCCTTACCATAGGTATCCCAAGGTATTCGCAACAATGTTAATTAAACGCCTGTTCCAAATCCGTTAAAATATCGTCAATATGCTCCGTTCCTATTGATAAACGAATCGTATTGGGTTTTATGCCCTGTTCGAGCAATTCACTTTCGGAAAGCTGCGAGTGTGTCGTACTCGCGGGGTGAATCACGAGCGACTTGCTATCCGCGACATTCGCAAGCAACGAAAATAATCTTAATTTATCAATAAATGCTTTTGCTTCATCTGCGTCGCCCTTAATTTCAAATGTGAAAATTGAACCCGCACCGTTCGGAAAATATTTTTGATAAAGTACATTATCGTGGTGAGATTTAACGGAAGGGTGATTAACCGCTTCAACTTGCGGCTTTGCCGATAAATAATCCACTACTGTCAATGCGTTCGTTATATGGCGTTCTACCCGGAATGACAATGTTTCCAATCCTTGCAGGAAAAGGAAAGAATGAAACGGGCTAAGTGTCGCGCCTGTATCTCTCATTAAAGTTATTCGTATGTTTATGATGTACGCGAGTTTCCCTACTGCTTCGGTAAGCACAACGCCGTGATAACTCGGATTTGGTTTGGAAAGAATGGGGAATTTATCATTCGCCGCCCAATCAAATTTTCCCGAATCAATTATAACGCCGCCAATAACCGTTCCGTGACCGCCGATAAATTTTGTAGCGGAATGAATAACAATATCTGCGCCGTGTTCAATTGGACGGAATAAATAAGGCGTTGCGAAAGTATTGTCAACGATAAGCGGAATACCATGTTTGTGTGCGATTTCCGCAACAGCGTCCACATCAACGATTGTAGAATTCGGGTTCCCGAGCGTTTCAATAAAAATCGCTCTTGTGTTTTTATCTATTGCACTTTCAAAATTTTCCGGCTTGCCGCCGTCAACAAAATTCGTTGTAATCCCGAATTTTGGGAGCGTATGCGCGAATAAATTATATGTTCCGCCATATACACGCTTATCCGAAACAATATTATGCCCCGCATGAACGATGTTTTGAACTGCATAGGTAATCGCCGCCGCACCCGATGAAGTTGCAAGTGCCGCCGCGCCGCCTTCAAGTGCCGCTATACGCTGTTCAAATACATCGGAAGTTGGGTTCATAAGCCTTGTGTAAATATTGCCGCTCTCTGACAACCCGAATCTTCCCGCTGCCTGTTCACAATCCTTAAATACATATGAAGTTGTCGCGTAAATAGGTACGGCTCTTGAATCGGTTGTTGGGTCGGGGTTTTCCTGTCCCGCGTGAAGTTGTAAAGTTTCAAATCTGTAATTTTGGTTTGTCATTTTAATAACCTCTCTTTATATCCTGTGTTTTTTATACTTATCATAAAGCAAAAAATAAGTCAAACTAAAAGAGCATTGGCAGACAAGCCGGTAAATTTTTTGTTGTGTAGAATTAGGGCATAATAAAAAATTGGAGGTTTTGAAATGCACGCATGGGAATCAATCCAAAATGTTTTGGACTATATCGAGAGCAATTTAACGCAAAACCATTCACCCGAAGAACTGTCAAGGGTTGCCGCTCTTTCGCCCTTTTATTTTCAACGCTTGTTTACCCGCCTTGTGAAGCGTCCGGTAAGCGAATATGTAAAAATGCGTAGGTTAGCAAGGGCTTGTGAAACACTTGAAGATAAAAGCAAGCGTATACTTGATATTGCCCTCGAACATGGCTTTAACAGTCACGAATATTTTACGAAAACATTCAAAAGTGCTTTTGGGATAACACCGGAAGAATATCGCAATAATCCTGTTCGACTCAATCAAGTTATGAAGCCTGATTTATTACTTGGCTATACAATGGTTGATGAGAATGTTCCGCTCGTTACAGACGGTATCGTTTTGGAAATATCACGCAAAACAATAGATTTTCCCGAACTTTACATTGGCTTTTCTACATCTGTTTCAATATCAGAGCAAACCCCGCTTGGCGAAACTACAGGCATAGATGTACCCGGTCAGTTATGGGATAGATTTCATAAGCAAAAAGACGGAATTAGTGGGCGTGCTGCGAATGGAATAGAATTTGCCGCTTCGACCTTTGGAGATTATGTAGATGGCACTTTTAATTATTTCGTTGGTGCTTCTGCAATGCCCGGCGCAACGGCATATGATGATTTTGTATCATATGAGCTTCCGGCGGCCGCTTATATTGTTTGCTCTATTGAAGCGGAAAACATTACAGAATTAACAACTTCGGCTTTAGGAAAAAGCATGAGTTATCTTTTCGGCACTTGGCTACCAAATCACAACCTGTCAACTGAGCCATTTTCTGCGGAAAAATATGTAACTGTAACCCCCGAAATGTGCAAGATGGAATTATGGGTGATACCTGTTCCGATTAAAGAATAACAAGTCATTAAACCAAGAACCCCATAACACGGAACAGGAAAATAAACAATGTAAGCGTAAATGCCGAAAGTGTCATTGTAATCATTAAAACAGACGCGCCGATATAGGAATCTCCGCCCAGTTCCGCTTGCATTACATACGCACCTACTGCCATCGGAAGCGCGTTTAATATCATGATAATTGTTAAATCATTGCCGCGGAAGCCGAACAGATACGCAACAATAACGGCTGCAATCGGCATCACGAAAAGTTTTACAATCGTGGAAATTACTACATATTTGAATTTTTTATCAAAGCCGTGGAACGTTAGGTTTCCGCCCACGCAAATCATTGCAAGCGGCATAACAAGCCCCGCCAGCGGATTTATGGTGTTTGTCACAAAAACGGGCAAAGAAAAATTGAGGGTGTTCATAAGAACATTAAACAGAAGCCCCAAAACAACGCCTATTACAACGGGGTTTTTCGCGATGGATTTTAAAATTCCAAGCGCGATGGAACCTGAACTTTTTGCATTCGAGTCATGCACGGCGAATAAAACGGATGCAGTTGCATATGAAATTATCAACAAAACAGATACGGAAAGAATGCCTTTTGCGTAAATATTAGGGTCTATACCGGGATGATACGCGGGCGAGAACATCAGCGCGAAAAGCGGAGGCGCAACAACGGAAAGACTGCTTCGGTACGCACTGTTTACGAAAGACGAGACGGAGTCTTTGTCTTTCATAAATTTATACGCTAAAACCCATGTTCCCAAAAAGAAAAGTACCAGCCACACGGAATTAAAAATTATAAACCATGTGTCCAGCACTTCAGATAAATCGGCTTGGTGTATGCTTCTGAAAATTGTTGTGGGAATCGCGAAATAAAACACAACTTTATTGCCGAGCGTTATAAAATTATCGTTAATCATTTTACGGTGTTTCAAGAAAATTCCCAATAGTGCAAGTAATATAAAAGGCATCGTGGTGTTTAAACTTAAAACCATATGGTCTAACACGTTTTAGTCTCCCTTATTCGCCAAATTTTCATTCGGCGGAGTATATCATAAATCTTTTTTTTCCGCCACCATAAAACAGTTTGCAGAAATGCCGCTTTTTTCCATGTAATCCGTACCCCAATCGCGCATTGCGTTTAATACAGGTATCAGACTTTTTCCTAAATCTGTTAAGGTGTATTCAACTTTCGGCGGTACAACAGGGTAAACCGTTCGCGTGATTATATTGTCGGCTTCAAGTTCGCGAAGTTGTTGCGTCAGCATCTTTTGTGTTGTTTGCGGAATAAGTTTTCGCAGCTCGCCGAAGCGCAATGTTCCCCCAACTAAATGCCACAAAATTAATGCTTTGTATTTTCCGCCAACTATGTTTAACGTCGCCACTACAGGGCAGTTTGTTTTATTACATTCGTTCATTGAAACCCCTCCCCCTGCTCTCATTAGTTACTTTTTGGGTACTATGTCACATTAAAGTGCGTACTTGTTGTATTTTTCATTCCTGATAATATGAATGCAAAGGGGGGTGAGCCAAATGAAAAAATGCACAAATCCATATTGCAAATGCCCGGACTGCAAATGCGACCCGTGTTTATGCGCACCGGGCGTACCGTGCCCGTGCGGTTGCGATTGTCACTTAGCAGAATAAGATTTTTTTGCATCGGCGAAAGTAAACGCAAGCATTGCGACAAACAGCACAATGTTTAACACAAAAGGGAAACTGCGGTTCATGTCGGAGAGAACGCCCGCCAAGTATGCAAGGGGGCTTACAAATGCGAGAATCCCTGCGTTAAACAAGCTGCGGATTCGGGCGCGTTCCTTTGGTTCGATGGCGTTTGCAGTTAATGCCATTAGACGTGGCATAAGAAGCGCGACAGCACAAGCCTCAACTAAGGTGTAACCTGCAATCCAAAGTAAATTTCCCGGCGGCGCGATAAGTAAAATTCCGTTTGCCGCCAAATACGCGAGAATTCCGCAAAGCATAACATTGTGCGATTTAAACAGGTTAAGCAAATTTTGCACAAGAAAGAGAAATATCAGCATAACAATTGCGCGCAGAATTGGAAAATACGCAAGATAAGACTCTGACAGACCAAGATTTTGCGTGGCATACAGCGAGAAAAAAGTTGTCGTAACCATGAGCGTTACGTTTTGCAAAGCTTGCAGAGCCAGTGCGCGTAACATTTTTCCTGAACGGAGTATTTGCGCGAACACCAAACGATACCCCGCAAACAATTTTAACAGCGGGGTATTTTTTGTTTCTTTCATGCGTTCGCGGCCGCGCGGTGTTTCTTTTGCGAAAGAGTACAGCAAAATTGCTTTTGCTGTCATGCACACAAACGCGAAAAAATACAGCACCCGCACAACGGGAACAAGTTCAAACCTCCCTACAAAAAAGCCCGCAATCGGTACGAAGAAAACGGCAAGCACACCGCACATGTGCAACCAATTATATACTTGCGTGATTTTTGCACCGTCGTCGCCGATTTCGTCTATCCATAGGCATTCCCACGCAACGCCTGTTATCTGAACAAAGCTGTTCACAATTGCGGCGGCAAGAAACCATCGGAAATCTTGCGCAAACGCCCATATTAACGCCGGAATGCTCCACGAAACAATGTCTCCGAACAATGAAGTCAGCCTTCGCCCGAATTTATCGGTGATTACGCCGCCGAAAAACGCTAACGCCATTTGTACGAAACGCCCTACCGCCAACATTATCCCGATTTGAATATCTGTCACGCCCATATGAAACATATACAGCGTTGCAAACGGCGTAAATAAATTAAACGGAATCCCCCACAAGGGTTGAGATAAAACCGCAGCTTTTGCGTTACCTTTCAGGTTTCGCAAAAATAAAATCATTTCACGCATTATGTATCTCTCTTTTCTTCTTAAAACAGCAATGCTATCATATGAAAAAAAAGAGGTGTTGTAAATGAAAGTTTTTATCACGGGTGGCACGGGAAATATCGGGCAATATGTAACGAAGGCGTTAGCGGAAGCGGGGCATGAATGTATTGTGTACACGCGAACACCCGGGCGTGTTCCGGGAATTAGAGAACTTCCGGGCGTAACGGAAGTGCAGGGGCATATTTCCGATTTTGAAAAAATGGAAAACGCGCTTGTAGGTTGCGATGTTGTAATACACATTGCGCTTGGTTGGGGATGCGAGCCGCTTTCGATGCTTTTAAACGATACACGCGTAAGCGTATTTTTAATGGAAGCGGCAGAAAGAGCGGGCGTAAAGCAATTTATTTACACAAGTTCCACCGCGGCGGTCGGCCCGATGCCGGGCGATACCGACGAAACAACCCTGCGCAAGCCCGACGATTTATACGGCGCGACAAAAGCCGCAACGGAAGTATTTTTATTCGGCTTCCGCCAATACTACGCAAAGCAGGGCGGACGCGGAAACCAAGTAAAAATGCGCAGAAATATTATTCGTCCGGGTTACACTTTTTCAAACCCCGCATTTCCGGGCGGTGCGTCACAGTCTGATAAACGCTTCGCAGATATAGCAAGCGACATTCTGCAAAACAAAGATATTCATCTTGGCGAGCACGACGGCACACAATTTCTTTCTTCTTGTCAAATTGCGGAAGTTTATTTAAAGCTTGCGGAAAGCGATTTAGACGAAGAAATAATTTTCGCTATGGGAAGCGTTCACACATCTTGGGCGGATATCGTAAGAATGGGGCTTGAACTTGTACCGGAATCAACGTCGAAGTTAATCTTGTCGCCGCAAGAGCCGCACACTTGGCGTTATAAAACAGACAAAATGGAACGGCTTTTCGGTATGAAATTCGACGCAACTAACGAGCTTCGCGAACACATGCGCTGGAACATAGACCGCGCACGACAAATTCTTGCGGGCGAAGAATTACCGAGTGTTACGCATGAGTATTCGGATTGATAAGAATTAGTGGGCAATGGATAGGTGGAAAAGCATGAAGATTTGCGTTATACATGGAAGCAACAGAAAGGGTAATACTGATAAAACGATTCAAATAATAAAGGAGCAGTTAAACTTATTTGAGGAGATTCAGTATTCAGACATTTATCTGCCCAAGGATTTACCCCGCTTTTGTAGTGGGTGCTTTGCCTGCCTTTCCACTGGTGAATATGCGGGGCAAAATTGTCCTAACAAACAGTACACTCATCCTATTCTGGAAACTCTTCTTGCGAGTGACGGAATTATTATTGCTTGCCCTTGCTATGCTTTAGCGGAAACGGGACAGATTAAAGTCTTTTTTGACCATTTCGCCAGTACCTTTATTAATCACAGACCAAATGAAGAAATGTTCGAAAAGATTTGCTTAGTTGTTTCAACGGCGGCGGGTGCAGGAACAGGCAGGGTTGTAAGTACGATAAGCAGAAACATGTTATTTTGGGGTGTTAAAAGGATTGTTAAATGCAAAATAACTATGCTTGCAGGGCATTGGGATGAAATGTCGATTAAGAAACAAGCAAAATTCAAAAAACTACTGCAATGTAAAGCAAACCGATTTTATCATCTTACAAAAAACAGATATAAAATCAGTAAAAATGTTTTTGTTCAACTGTTGCGCCGAGTATTTAAGGGAATGATTAATAGTTACGCAGATACACAACCGGATAAGATTTTTTGGAAAGCAAAAGGCTGGATTAAATGAGTTGTTCCATATCAAGACCGACCAGCCATCCCACAATCGCGACGGCAATATTGCGGTTGCTGAAATATTCTTTTTTATGCAGACTTACGAGTTTCATCACATTCTTTAACGATATAAGATGGGCGTTTTTTTGTTTCAAGATAAGATTTCGCTAGATATTGTCCTAAAATTCCCGTACAGAATAATTGAATGCCGCCTATGAAAAGAATTAAGCTTGCGGTGGAAGCCCAGCCATCAACAGGGTCGCCGTGGATTATCCATCTTATTATAATGAACGCGATTCCCACAAACGCAAGGAAGCAGAACATCAGCCCAAAAAACGACGCAAGCGCCAGCGGCTTTACGGAAAACGCTGTTATTCCGTCGAGAGAGTACACAAAAAGACTCCAAAAATTCCATTTGGTTTTTCCTGCGGCACGGTTTACGTGTTCGTATGTGAGCCATTTTGTGTTAAAACCCACCCACGGAAAAAGTCCTTTGGAAAAACGGTTGTATTCCGCAAGCGAAAGGATTGCATCTGTCATTTGACGGCTCATCAAACGGAAATCGCGTGCACCATCTTGAACTTTTATATCGGTTAATTTATTTAAAAGTTTGTAAAAAAATTTCGCGAAAAATGAACGTATTACCGGCTCACCCTTGCGACTCCGGCGCAGAGCGGCGGCGCAGTCGTAACCTTCCGTTGTTACCGCTTTAAACATTTCCGGTAGAAGTGAGGGCGGGTCTTGTAAATCCGCGTCCATGATAGCAACAAAGTCGCCTGTTGAGGCTTTCAACCCCGCATACATTGCGGCTTCTTTGCCGAAGTTACGCGAAAAAGATATATATTTTGCTTTGCCTTTCTGTGATAAAGAGCGCAAAATTTCAAGAGTTTTATCTGTAGAGCCGTCGTCTACAAAAATTATTTCAAAATCGGCAACAGGAATTAAAGCCTTCACTTTTGTAATTTCAGCCATAAAAAGAGGTACACTTTCTTCTTCGTTATGACACGGAACTACCAAGCTAATTATCATCTCAACTCACCTGAATGTCCAAAATTTATTTACTAAAAAATTAATCGGCACGGTGATACATAAATTTAAAAGCGGCGCAATGAACTGCGAAATTCCCCAAATATCCACCATCAAAAACAATGTGCCGGTGCTTATCACAGTCGTGAACCCATATGCAGCGTATGATTTTGCAAGCTGAAGTAACGCAGGAGTACTGCTTCCTTTGAAAACGAATTTTCTACTCCAAAAAAACGCGTTTAACACGCTTATAATAAACGCCCCGATATTTGCAATTAAATAATGAACGCCCGTTAAAACAATCGTGTAATAAACAGCAAAAAACACCACGTTGTTAGTAATGCCTACCACGCCGAATTTCATAAACTGTTTTACAAACGCATAAAAATCGGATTTGTTTTTTATATTTAATTCTGCAAAAAGTTTTTTCATATTGTGATTATACTTTAAGCGAATGAAAAAGTCACAAAATTTCTTGCATTAGCTTAAAAATTTGTTATACTTTATAAATATAGCTTGTTTTTGGCATTTGAGGTAATTATTTGTGCGAAGGTTTTTATTTTTTGCGATAGCCGCAATTTTTTTGTTAGATGCCACGGCGTATGCCTCGCCGTTGAACTTGGACTCCCCATCGCTTATTTTGGTAGAGCAGACAACGGGGCGTGTTTTGTATTCGCATAACGAACGCGAACGCAGATACCCCGCAAACTTAACAAAAATGCTAACGGCGTTGGTTGTGTTGGAAGAACTCGAACCGGACTATGTGATTGTTGTCGGGCAGGAGATTCGGAATATGCCGGCGGGATTTGCCACGAATGTTCATTTTGAGGGCGAGACAATTACGGTAAGAATGCTTCTTAACTCGATGCTGATTCGTTCGTCAAACGAAACCGGACGCATACTCGCGCTGAATGTGATTCGTCAGCGGGACGGTAGGGGCGTTACATGGGAACAAGCCAATCCCGCGTTTGCCACTTTGCTTAACAATAAGGCACGTTCGTTGGGCGCGCGCGGTACGCAATTTAATAACTCATTTGGTCATCAAAGTGAAAATCATTTTACGACGGCGTATGACCTCGCGCTTATTACAAGAGCTTTTATGGACAATCCTATTCTTGCGGAAATCGCGGGAACGCGGACTTTTGAGGGCAACAGCCTGAACGGTACGGAACATACCGCACCAAATGTTCGCGAGTATTCATGGACAAATACAAACCAAATGCTTCCGGACGCACCGCACGGGCATCCGTATATGATTGGCGCGAAAGCGGGTTTCACGGTGTCTGCGGGGCATATTCTCGCAGGCGCGGCAGAACATAACGGTATTCAATTGGTAACTGTGGTGCTGGGCGGAACGGATGCGGCACGCTGGCAAGACACACGCCGCCTTATGGATTACGGTTTTGGTAATTTCAGTTTCCGTGAAATAGCCCGCTCCGGTGAAATTTTGAGCGAAGTTCTCATAGAAAACCCACGTTTGGGCGACAGCGAAACCCTTGAGGTAATTCTTGGCGAATTCTCAGATGAAAATGAGATTTTCACCACGCTATTAAGCCATACAGAATACACCGCACTCACAAAAACAATCACTTTCGACCCGTTGATGTATGTAGAAACCGAAAACCCTACGATTCGCGCACCAATCGAGGAAGGCGCGGTAATCGGAATCGTAACTTATTCTGCAAGCGGCACGGTTCTTTTTGAAGCCCCCGTTTTGGCTTCACGCTCCGTGTACGAACGCACTTTTGACAGCGATATGGATTATCATTTGGCGGCATTTTTCGGAAGTATTTTCACCCGAAAAGCCATACCATATTATTTTGGAATTTTCGGGACGGTTTTTGGAATTTTCGGAATTGTTATTGCAGTAAAAACAAGCCGCCGCGCCGGAAGAAACGCCGGTTGGACTTATGCAAGCGGTCACAAAAGTAAATACAACAGATATTAGGGGGGACTGTATGTTAAAAAGCATGACCGGCTTCGGCAGGGGAGAATGTATACGTCATGACAGGCGGTTTAAAGTTGAAATAAAATCGGTGAATCATCGTTTCAGCGATTTTACAATTAAGATTCCGCGCTTTCTGAATCCCTTTGAAGACCGGATACGTCATCGCTTGGCGAAGGACATCGTTCGCGGAAAAGTGGATGTGTGGGTCAACTTTGAAAGCTTTACGCCTGATGATATAACTATTGAAGTAAACCATGTATACGCCGACGCTTATATGGCGGCGTTAAAAAAGCTTAGTGACAGATACGGGCTAGGAGAAGTTCCGATTGACTCGATGTTGGAGCTTATGGCAAAAACGCCCGACATTATTGTAAGCGACCGCTATGAAAACGCGTTAAGCTCCGATGCCGCAAAAGAACAAATTTGGGAAGGGCTTTCCGAGGCTTTGGAACAGGCACTTGAGCAGTACAATAATATGCGTAAGGCGGAAGGTTCGGCACTTGCAAATGATATTCTAAAAAAACACGAATGCTCTTGCGCACTTGTTGCGGAAATTCGGGAGCGCGTGCCGCGTGCCGCAGAGGAAAATGCCGCGAAACTGCGAGATAAAATAAGTGATTTAACCGATAAACTCAGCGGAAAATACGACGACGGGCGACTTTTAACAGAAATCGCTTTGCTGTCGGATAAGTCCGACATAAACGAAGAGATGACGCGCTTGGAATGTCATTTAGGGCAGCTGATGGAAATGATGCATGAAAACGGCGCAATCGGGCGCAAGATGGATTTTCTCGTACAGGAATTAAACCGCGAAGCAAACACAATCGCTTCAAAGTCTTCCGATATCAGTCTTACAAAATCTGTTGTCGAACTGAAAAGTCTAATTGAAAAAATTCGCGAACAGGTTCAGAACATAGAATAAGAGGGAAATTAAAGGAGGTTTTTTTTATGAGCAGCTTGTCTTTCAAACTAATTAACGTAGGTTTTGGCAATACTGTACCTGCGGGAAGGATTATTGCAGTTGTGGGCAATGATTCTCTGCCGGTGAAGCGTAGTGTCGGTGAAGCAAAGGAAAAGCAAATGCTGATTGACGCAACACAAGGTCGCAAAACCCGTGCGGTGGTTTATGTAGACAGCGGACATTTAGTGCTGTCTGCCCTGCAACCGGAAACAATCGCGGCGCGTTTCGAGAACGGCGGCGAAATTTCAAGCGACGCGTAGTATTCCTCGCATGGAAGGGATGCTGGTAATAATCTCCGGGCCGTCCGGTTCGGGGAAGGGTACGGTAGTGAAAAGCCTAAACCCGGAAAACGGTTACGCGCTTTCCATTTCCGTTACCACACGCGAACCACGCGAAGGCGAACTTCACGGGCGCGATTATTTCTTCACATCGGAGGAAGATTTCCACAAGATGCGTAAAGAAAACGCCTTGCTCGAACACGCCGTTTATGTGGGAAATTATTACGGAACGCCGCGTAAATACGTTGAAGAGCAAATAGAAAAGGGCAAAATTGTTGTGCTGGAAATTGAAGTGTACGGTGCGTTGCAGGTAAAAGAAAAATTCCCGACTGCCGTACTGATTTTTCTTATGCCGCCGACATTGACCGAACTCGCCTTCCGACTGAAAAAACGCGGAACGGAAGACGATGTTATAATTGACGCCCGGCTAAAAAAAGCACTGGAAGAAGTCCCACTAATCGGCCGCTACAACTACCTCGTAATAAACGATGATGTTCCCAAAGCAGTAGCTAAAATAGACGCGATTGTTTTAGCCGAACGCATGAAGCCACATCGTGTAGCTGAGAAAATAAAAAAATTCACAGAAAGCTAAAAGGAGATTTTATGCTAACACCATCTTATTCGGAATTAATGGACGTTATTAAGCAAAACGAGAGATTGGACAACCGCGTTACGAGCCGTTACACTGTGGTTCTTGCGGCGGCAAAGAGGGCACGTCAACTTACGAACGGTGCAAATCCGCTGACCTACGCACCCACAGACCGCGCGGTTTCGATTGCGGTTAAAGAAATGAGCGAGGGCAAGCTTCGCTTAAAGGTGCAGGAAAACTTGCTTAACGAGGATTATGAGCGTGTGATTAAGGACAGGCAGCATTACCGTACCGCCTTATCTAAAGACGATTTGAATGAGGATTTGAAACAGGATTACGCGCCTGTATCATATGACATGGACAGCGACGATGAACTTTTCCCGGCGTTTCAGGAAGAGCCTGTTGAAGCGGCAGATAAAGAAGAAGACGACTACACATTATATGAGGATACCGATGACGAGCCGGACTTGAAGGAAGAAGCCGTAGGTGAGTAGTTCCCGTCAAGACGAGGAAGAGATAAACAGCGAGGGCAAAAAAATTTTTGCCCTTACTTGTGTTGATATACTACATGGCGAGGTTGACCGATTATTTCATTATCGTGTTCCGCCGGAACTTGCGGGAGAAGCGGAAATCGGAAAGCGTGTGTGGATTCCTTTCGGCAGAGGCAATTCGCTAAAAATCGGGTACGTGATGGGTTTTTCTTCTTCACACGAAGAAGATATTTCATCTGAAAAAATAAAAGAGATAAGAAATTTTTGCGATGAATTTCCTGTGCTTACCGCGCAAACGATTTCTCTTGCGCTTTGGATGCGCGAAAAATACTACACCACTTTGGCGGCTTGCATTCGTGCGATTGTTCCCGCCACTAAAGCAGACGGGCGTTTTCCCGGCACAAAAAGAAAGCCGGCAGTTGCAGAAACTTCTCCGTCTTCCGTTGTTTTAACCAATGAGCAGCATTGCGCCATTGAGCTCATAAAAGAAACAACACAGACAGTTTTATTGCATGGTGTAACGGGAAGCGGAAAAACAGAGGTTTATATGCACGCAATCGAGGAAGTTCTTGCGCGGGGGCGGCAAGCAATTGTCCTTGTTCCGGAAATCGCGCTTACTCCGCAAATGGTGGGGCTTTTTTCGGCACGGTTCGGCTCGGCGGTTGCGGTTACTCATAGCCGATTAACGACGGGCGAACGGTTTCAAATTTGGAAAGCGGCACTTAACGGGGAAGCTTCGCTTATTATCGGGCCACGTTCGGCTATTTTCGCGCCGTTTCCTAATCTCGGGCTTATTGTCATAGACGAAGAACATGAGCATACCTATCATTCGGAAACAGCCCCGAAATACGACGCGCGTGAAGTCGCGATAAAACGTGCTGAACTTTGCGGCGCGTCTGTTGTCTTGGGTTCGGCAACGCCTTCGCTTGAGACGTATTTTCGTGCCGTAAAAAAAGAATACGCACTGGCGCAGCTTACCCAACGCATAAATAAAACTTTGCCTGAAATTCATATAATTGATATGCGAAAAGAAATAACGCGCGGCAATATTTCTATTTTTTCTCAAAAATTTCAGTTTGCTCTGAAAGAAACCCTCAAAGCGGGTCAGCAGGCAATTTTATTTTTGAATCGTCGCGGGTATTCTTCATTTGTTTCATGTCGGTGGTGCGGATTTGTAATGAGCTGTGATTCGTGCCGCGTTAACCATACATATCACGCAGATAAAAACAGGCTTTTATGTCATTATTGCGGGAAGGCGGTGGCGATGCCCGCGAAGTGTCCCGCGTGCAATTCGGAGCATATTCGTAGGTACGGCACGGGTACGCAAAAGGTTGAAGAAGAAATCAGCGGACTTTTCGCGGGTGTGAAAATTCTTCGCATGGACATGGACACCACGCGCGGAAAATTCGGTCACGCGAAAATTCTTGACGCGTTCCGAAAAGGTGAAGCGCAAATTTTAATCGGAACGCAAATGGTTGCGAAGGGGCTGGATTTTCCGAATGTAACGATGGTCGGAGTTGTCGCGGCGGATATGTCGCTTCACACGGGGGATTTTCGCTCGGGAGAATATACTTTCCAGCTTCTCACTCAAGTCGCGGGTCGGGCAGGACGCGCAACAAGTTCAGGCAGCGTATATATCCAAACATATAATCCCGAACATTATGCAATCGCGCTGGCGGAAAAAGGCGATTATGAAAAATTTTTCAACTACGAAATGTCGTTGCGGCGTAACATGAATTACCCGCCTTTTTCGTATGTTTTTTCTGTGATGTTCACAGGCCCCGCCGAGCGCGAAGTTATTGTCGCATTACGCAAACTTTCTGCTATAATGGAGTATTGCAACAAGCGCGACGGCAAAAACCGTTTTGAGCAACTCGGGCTTTCTCCGGCATTTGTTTCAATGATTAAAAAACAATTTCGCTGGAAATTGCTTGTAAAATGCCAAGAAGAAGCACCACTTGTTGCTTTTGTGTTATATTGTATTAAGAAGCTCCGCGAGAACGACTCGCTAAAAAATTTGACCACGCATTTAACGCTCAACCCAATAACAATGGAGTGAAGAAATGGGAATCAGGCACATTCGCAGAGAAGGCGACGAAATACTAAAAAAGAAAAGTAAAATTGTGAAAGAAATCAACCCCGCGGTCATTGAGCTTTTAGATGACATGCGGCAAACACTGCGCGAACTTGACGCGGTGGGTATTGCTGCGCCGCAAATAGGGACTTTAAAGCGGATTGCCGTTGTAGAATTTGAAGAAGATTCATACGAAATGATAAACCCGGAAATAATAGAAACCAATGGCTCTCACGTTTGCAACGAGGCGTGTCTTTCGATTCCGGGACGATGCGGCGATGTTGAGCGGCCGTATGAAATTGTGGTTAAGGCGACAAATCGGGACGGCGAGGAATATATATTCGAGGCGGATGATTTTTTGGCATCGGCAATCTGCCACGAGCTTGACCATTTGGACGGCATACTTTTTACGGATAAAGCCACAAACATTCAAATGATAAACGAAGCTCAAATGCGCGCACGAAAACGCGCACGAAAAAAACGAATGCAGGAACGTAAATTCGAGAAACGCGGCGTGATAACAAGGAGGCGGTAGAAGGTGAAAATAGTTTTCATGGGAACGCCTGCGTTTGCCGTACCGTGTTTGAACGCTCTTGTAACGCGGCATGAAGTCCTCGCCGTTTGCACTCAGCCAGACCGCCCGAGCGGACGCGGACACAAATTGCAAGCAAGCCCTGTAAAAGAAGCCGCGCTTGCGCAAGGTATTCCCGTTTTTCAGCCCGAAACATTGCGTTTTTCCGATGATAATGCGAAAAAAATCCGCAAGCAGTTGGCGGATTTAAACGCGGATATTTTTATAGTTGCCGCCTACGGGCTTTTGCTGCCCAAGGGCGTTCTTTGTATGCCGCAGAATGGTTGCGTGAATGTTCACGCGTCTTTACTGCCGAAATATCGCGGTGCATCGCCGATTCATTCCGCAATTTTAAACGGTGACGAAGAAACCGGAATCACAATTATGCAAATGGACACAGGCTTGGACACAGGCGATATCATCTTGCAGAAATCACTTTGCATTCACCCGACCGAAGCCTTCCCCGAACTCCACGACAGAATGGCGGAACTGGGCGCGGAAGCACTCCTTGATGCGTTGGAAAAAATCGGAAACAATACGGCAATCCCCACCCCGCAAGACAATTCACAAGCCACTCATTCTCCCCTAATAAAAAAATCCGATGGCGAAATAAATTGGTCAAATACAACCGAAAAAATTCTAAATCAAATTCGCGCACTAAACCTGTGGCCGGGATGTTTTACGACGTTCAACGGAGAAATAATAAAGATTTTTAAAGCGGAAGAAGCCCCTCTCTCTAAAAAAGTTTTAATTTTTGAAACCGCTGACGGGGCTGTACGGGTAACAGAACTTCAAGCTCCCGGAAAAAAAAGAATGCCTGCGGAAGATTTTCTTCGCGGACGAGATTTATAGAAATGTAATTCAAGAATATAATAATTCAATCGCAACCTTCGCGTCCTGCCCGGATAATCTTTTCAGGCGTTCGCGTTCGGCGGCGATTTTTTCTTTTGCGGCGGTGGGGTTTTGTTTTATTTCGTCAATCATGGTTTTTAACGCCGTCACGTCAAGTGCGGAGGTGTTTACTTGCGACTTTTCATTCATGTATGAAATAAAATTCGCAACCTTTGGGTCGTAAACCAGCCCAATGATTGGCAGCCCAACACCGGCGGCGTATATCAGAGCGTGAAGGCGCATACATATTGCAAATTCGGCTTTGGCGATGATTGCCATGATGGTTTTGTAATCATATACTTTTGTGTACAAAATATTTTTGTGGTTTAACCGCTTGGCTGTTTCACGCAAAATTGTTACGTCCATCATTTGCAGTGGAATTAGAATGGGGGTCAGTGTGTATTTTTCGGCGGTGTAATTTATAATTTCCGCCATTTTTTCGATAAAAGCGGGTTCGTTATGCTGCCACGGACGCAGGGAAATTATAAAATAGCCGCCGTCTTCCAGTTCAACTTCCGCGAATTCTTCCGGTTCCAGCGAAAAAACCGGGTCGATGCTTAGCGCAACGTTTGGATTTTTCACGCCGATGGTTTTTATAAATTCCAAAGATTCAGGGTCACGAAGGGAAATATAATCGCAAATATTTAACGCGCGCCGCGCTTTTTCTACATTTCGTGACTTGGAAAGTGGGCCTATTCCGTTTCCGTAAAGCATAACTCGCATTCCCATAAATTTCGCCAAATGAATCAAAAAAGTATAGTAAACAAGCGAACGGGTACTTGTATTATCCTGCATATGACTGCCGCCGCCATATACGAGCAGGCGCGTTTTTTTCATATAGCGGCGAACGCGAAAAAAATTCAAGCGGTGAATGGAGAAAACGCCGTAATCACGCATGGTTTCTTGCGGGTTGCGGCTTAAAACCAAAATAGACAAACCTTCGCGCTCTTTGCGCAAAGCCTTGATAACCGCATCAAGAAGCGCGTCGTCACCGGAGTTTGCATAGCCATAGTATCCCGAAAGCATTATATCGAAAATGCGGTTTTCTGCTTTTTCCCTACGCAAGACTTCGTTATATATTTCAATTGATTTTTTTTGCAGGCTTTCTTTTGAGAAATTTGCGCTTGCGTACATAAAGAGTTTTTCGCCGTGTAAAGCCGCTGTTTCTGGGTTGTCTGCGTAGAAAAGGATTTTTTCAGCCAAGCCTTCAAAATCGCCGGAACGCACAAGATAACCTGTTTCACCGTTCGTGATTAATTCGGGAATTCCGCCGACTTCCGTTGAAACAGTCGGCTTTTTGAACAATGTTCCTTCAAGAAGCATAAACGGAAAACTTTCCGAACTCGACGCACAAACATTTATATCAATTGCATTAATAAAACTGAAAATGTCATTCACAAAGCCCGTGAAAATGACGTTTTTTGAAATGCCCAACGAGTCTGTTAGTTTTTTTAAGTTTGGTTCTTCCGGCCCTTCGCCTGCCATTAAAAATAAAAAATCATCGCGCTGCTTTAGAATTTCCGCCGCCGCACGCAAAAAAACGTCATGACCTTTTACATAGTCAAAACGTCCTATTATGCCTACAAGAATTTTGTTTTCGGCGTTTATATTAAAACGACGCAAAAATTCCGGTTTTTCACAAAAACTTATCTCGCGTTTAAAGTCAATCGCATTGTAAACCGAAAACACGCGGTTTTCGTCAAAGCCGCGGTTAATCAGCATTCTGCGGAATTCCTCACTTACGCCAATGTAATAATCCAACGTACGAAGCGCGACGGAATTTAACCCGGTGTAGAAAATTCTTTTTAAAAGTTTGTCTGTGAAATCCAGCTTATAATCGCTGTGAACCGTTGTAATTACAGGTACTTTTACAAATGGTTTCAGCATCATGGAAATAAAGTTTGCCCGCGCTCCGTGTGCGTGAATTATATCAAACGCACCCTGCCGTACATATTTTTTCAACCGCCCGATTACGCTAAGGTCATTTCTAAATTTTTGTTTAAAAAGCACCGATTTAACGGGCATTTCTAAAACTTCTTGATAAAAAACGCCTTCCGTAAAACACGCGATGGTGATATCAATTTCTTCACTAAGCGCGAGAAGCAACGCAAAAACAGACGTTTTTGCGCCGCCCTTGTCGCCGCCGGAAATCATGTGTAAGACTTTCATTTTTATCTTCTGCTACGTGCAATGAAATAGAGAAGCTGTGCCAGTGATGCTGCTAGCGCGGCAACGTAGGTTAAAGCGGCGGCTGTTAAAACTTTTTTCGAGCCGGTAAGTTCATAAGGGGTGAGCATTGCGTTTCCGTCGAGAGCGGTAACTGCGCGGTTTGATGCGTTAAATTCTACGGGCAAAGTGACAAGCTGAAAAAGCACCATCGTACTGAAAAGAATGATTCCGATAGTAACCAGTCCGTAAAATGACAATATAAACCCGAGAATAATTAACGGCATTGCAAGCGTTGAACCAAATTTTGTTACCGGAATAATTGCGGCACGAATTTTCATAGGTGCATAACCGTGCGCGTGTTGAATAGCGTGACCTGCTTCGTGCGCGGCAACGCCTACGGCGGCAACTGTTGCCGCGTCGTGTACGCTTTCTGATAATCGAATTACATTATCGCGCGGGTCGAAATGGTCTGAGAGGTGTCCGGAGACTCTTTCAATTCGCACATCGTAAATTCCTGCTTGGCGTAAAATATCCGTCGCTGCTTGCGCACCCGTTATTCTGTTCGTTGTGCGCTCTTGTGAATATTTACTAAAGCTGCTTTTTACTTTGAACTGCGCCCAAAGCGTGAACAATAACGCCGGCCCCACCAACATAAAATACAAAGGGTCGAAATGCATGAACATATTAAACCTCCGTGTGTTTTTTTATACATATTACCATAATTTACGAAAAAATATGTATGAAAGTTTTATTATAAGTGATTGATATGGAAAAATTTGTTGACATTTTAATGTCGAATGTTACAATTTATTAAAAAATTATCAAAAATTTAGGAGGTAATTTAATGAAACGAATGTTTAAGCAGTTGATTGTCACGATGCTGGTAATTGCCTTGTGGCTTTCCAACGTTGTGTTTGCTATGTATCCGGAAGATAAAGGGTATCTTGGCGAGATTCCCGAAGTGAGAGTATATGAACCGGATACACCCGACCGGGATGAGCCGGAGTTAATTTTACATGAAGAATTTCACTCGGAAATGCTGAACCCGAACAAAGAACTTATTGAAGATACACAATTTTCGTTTGTCTCCGCCTTAAATTCTAAGCTAAGCGGAATTATACAAGAAGAAGGCCGGAGAGCGGCGGGTCGCGATACACCCGTAATATTGCAACCGGACAGTTTAATCATATTACCGTATGACAGCATGGGCTTACCGCTTTATTATGCGGAGATGGAACTGGTTGTTAACGGTGTACGCAGCGTGCATCAAACGCAAACAGGTGTTTTTTCCGTTAAGGATATTTCTGCCGGGAGCCATGTTCGTTTTTATATAACTTCGGAATATGGGAATTTTGCACCACGGGAAATATTCAATTTCAACTACGAACTTGACGGGGTTCAACTTAGTTATGCATATGATGGCGCACACATTAGCGATGTGCCCGCTGGAATTGAAAATATTCAAACAGATAATTTTTCGACAGCAATGACAATGACAACAAGTGGTTCAAACTTCACTATATCGCCAATGACAGCAATTGGTAACGAGGGTTTTACTGTCGCGCTTAGGCACGACGGCACGGTTTGGGCTTGGGGCGACAATCACGCCGGTCAGCTGGGCATTGGTACAAGTGGTACGGCAACCAGCAGTCTAACGCCCGTGCAAGTGCATACCCCTAATAATATGAGGTCTATTTCGTCGGGAGATGCCCATTCCATTTCATCAAGAACCGATGGTACTGTTTGGTCGTGGGGCTCGGGTTCTTTGGGAAACGGTGTTTCAACCATGCGTGTTACACCGGAACGAGTAGCAAATTTAACTCAAATAACTACTGTTTCGTCGGGAAGCCAGCATAACGTTGCCCGCGGTAGTGATGGCAGGGTTTGGACATGGGGGTTTAATACGTTTGGGGCACTGGGTAACGGCACTTTCACTACAAACCACCGACCCACAGTGGCAGATATTGATCGCGTAACTGCGATTTCAGCAGGAAGTTATCATACTTTGGTACGAAGAAACGACGGCACGGTTTGGGCTTGGGGTTCGGGTTGGATTGGTCAGTTAGGCAATGGGGGAACAAGTCACAGTCCGCGACCTGTGCAGGTTCGTACTAATACAAATACTAATCTTACAAATATAATAATGGTTGCGGCGGGTTACACCGTTTCTTCAGCACTGGATAATAGTGGAAGGGTTTGGATTTGGGGCAACGGCCGAACAACCGCAGTGCAGGTTCAAGGTCTCAGTAATGTAAGATTAATTACGGCGGCAGGTAGCCATGTTTTAGCAATTAGGTGGGATGGTACTGTTTGGAACGTGGGTGGCGGTACTGCTGTACGGGTACATGAGCATGATCAAGGTCTCTACCATATAACACATATATCTACGGGATACAATCACACAATGGCCGTCAGAAACGACGGCAGGGTTTTGGCTTGGGGAGGTAACTTAGATGGACAACTGGGCGACGGCACTACAATCAGCCGCCCAACGCCAGTGCAAATAGTTGGTTCGGGTGGGGCAGGTTTTTTTAATTTGAGTGCGTTAACGCAAACAATAAACTTGAATGTTTCAAGCGGTAGCCATTATTCGATTCCATTTACGGTTAGGGGTGTGCCGATACCCAAGAGCTTTACACTCAGATTTGACCCCGAAAAAATCGCGTTTGTTGGTATGACCGGAAATGTGACAACTTGGCAGTTGCCGTCACACAACCCCGCGCACGGAGTAGTCTCATTCAGCTATTACGGCAGTCCGGTCACACATAACCTCATGCGCATGGGAATAATTAACATGCTTCGCTTTAAAGCCTTGACAACCGATAACAATGTACCTATTGAAATTAAGGCTCATCATTGTTTCTATGATTAATACGATAATACGCACAGTATAGCATTTTTTTATTTAAGAAATCTTGGAAATAAAAAAGCACAGAAAACAAATAAAAAGACAAAAATTATAGCATTCCTGTAATGAATGAAAAATAGCAAGAGTTGGGCAATTGAAAAACCCCTGCTAAGATTCATGTGTGCTACCGAACGCACATAAATCGAAAAGACAGGGGAGATTCAGCAATGAGGA